>Ga0307515_10001781_pt1 | contig 47986 bp, 56 predicted proteins | sample 17_EM_MG_FD_194513 | JGI IMG/M metagenome (GOLD analysis project Ga0307515, IMG submission 194513) | Populus trichocarpa ectomycorrhiza microbial communities from riparian zone in the Pacific Northwest, United States - 17_EM | ecosystem: Host-associated > Plants > Roots > Unclassified | place... | reverse complement strand
CTCGGCATACTCGTTCCTCCCACCCTTACTCCCATTCGCGAAATCAACCAGCTCGAACCCGATCCGCAGACACGCCGATTCCAGCTCCTCCATCTCTTCGGCGGGAAGTGGCGCCATCGAGACCGCAAGCAGAACACCATCCCAGTTGTGTCCGATCTTTGCCGTGATCTTATGTAGCGCGGCTAGGGTCGCGGTTGGTGATGTGCGAAATGTGAGGATTATGCCACCAAGAACTGAGAGCACCTCGGATGCTTCGGGGGAGAGGTATACATCCGACCACGATTCCAGGGTTGAGATCGGCTCTTCCCCTCCGTCTTTCTTGGTAGCTTCGGAGGTGGACGGAATCGTGTCGACCCAGATCGGGACGGTTGCTGAGTAGTATGGTGTCTTTATCTTTAGCTCGTGCGAGAGGCCGGCATGGTCTGGAAACGTATCGAGCAAGGCGGGGAGACTTCCCGTAAGAGCTAGTGGGTTTGTTAGCTGTAGAGAACGAGCGGGGAAGGGAGAGAGGTTGCATTTTAGAAATGTTACCTTCCCCGAGCCCTTGGTGCCTACGAGGAGGATCCGGCGGGGATTGGAGATATCGGACATTCGTGGGGTTGTTGTGGAAGAGAAATATGAAGTTGCAATTCAAGTGGTGGGGTTCTGAGACTTGATCGAAGTTCAGCCTTATCGGCAAGTGCATAAATGAGGTGCATAAATGCGTATGTGCATGTAACCTAAATAAAGCACTTGTAATAAATGACCAGCCGCTGTACGCATAAGTAATAATAGTAACGGACGGAAAGGTTGCCCAAAAAACAAAATACCCAAGATCAAAAACACCAGTGGTAGTAGTAACATCACAGTGAACTCCTCAAAATATGCACAACCCAGAACGTAAAATCCGTGAGAAAACCCCAGCTCATAACTCCAAAAATCCAAAAGCTATGCTAAAAAAGGAGGTATCAAGAAACAACCGCCCTTAGAACACTCTCCTTAAATCTCACTAGTTCCCTGTCTTTGCCCTTCAGCTTGCTTTCAAGCTCTTGCACCTTCTTCCTCAACTCATCCACACCCTCAAGAGGTTTAACACCTCCGACATCGCGCTCAAAATCCGCCAGGCCATCGAAATCTTCACTTGCGCGTTGTGGCGGCAACACTACAATCTGTTCAAATTCGCCCTTGAGGTCGCCAAACATGGTTTCCCATCTGACTTGGTACCGCCTCTCGCTCCTGTCTCCTTGTACACCGCCCGGATGCTCGTCGTCTTCTGGGTCCGGGTCGTGAATTCCTAGCTCCTCAAGTTCGCTCTGAAGTCGGCGGACCCGTAGACCTTTGTATCCCGGTTCAGCGTTGGTGCTACCAGCCAGAATTGCGATCCTTTCCCCGTCAGACTCTGGATATAACCGCCTGAAGCCAGCAAACACTTTGTCTGCGATGAGGCTGGCGTCATCTAGCCCAACACATATTCCGTCGTTACTAAGCTGCAATATTACCATCATAAACCGGCGCTGGAGTTCCTCGAGCGATGGGAATTTTGCAATCGGTTGTTGCAATAGTGGAACATTTGGTGAGTGCTTATCCGACTTTGGTTGCGGGGGAGGTTGTAGCCATTCCATATGAGGAGAAGCGCCATTGGTATGGCGCTCTACAGCAGGCGAAGCCATGGCAATTGGACGGTTTGGTTGTTGCGGGACGGTAAGATGGAGGTTGTGTGGTCTGAATTGTGGGAACTGGTGGGGCGGTGGATGTGACATTACTGGCGTGGGAGTAGGCGTTGCCGTTATCGGGGACATATCGATGGTAGCACCTCCCTTGGCAGACGGATTCGCAGGAAATGTTGAAAACGGACCATCCCGAACCGAGCGATTACTAGGAGGCCGCCCTCGAAGTTTTCCTGTCAAGGGATTTCCAGATGATGGCCATGCAGATGACACTGCTGGACCGTGCCGACGCCGGCGGGCAGGTTTGGCGGAAGTAGGGGTGGCAGATATTGGAGTCATACCACCGTCATCAGGAGTATGGCTATCGTGAGAAGTGAGGATATTAGGTGGTGGATGTGCGCTATGCGGCGTGGTTCCAGAATCTATTTTGGGATATGCTCGCCAACGAAACTGCTGACCACCTGTAGGCGTTGATGCGCCAGCGCTGAGAACAGATTGCGTGGCAGCATTCCACTGATCTTGCGTTACGGCCTCATCGAACAGTCCCATCCCATCTGCCCCTGCGCTTGACGGAACAGCCGAATTAGGGTATACAAAGTGACCCATATCGTCAGCGCTTGCGGGAGTCCCAGTATCCAAATGTTGTCGTTTTGCCGTCGGCACATCCTTTTCAGAGTTGTCATCTCTGTCATCTGTTTTCCGCCTTCCACGCTTAGGACGAGTTTCTGGGTGCAGCGCTCGGAGTGCAAGATCTTCTTCTACAGGTACACCGTCGCGAATTCGCTCGGTACCCGATGGGTCGTGGTCGATGGGAGGTATATGCTGGTAGTAATTATGCGGTTTATTCAGGATGTACTCGAAAAATGCATCGACATGCATTGCATGCATCCATCTCTATAATCACCAGATTAGTCTCATAAATTGCCGCGATATACTATTAATAGTACCTTTAACCTAACTGCATACTGTTGCACTTTCTGTGCACTCGAGTCCGGTGTACGTTCTACCCCAAGCTCAATCGCAAGCTTTGTCCATGTCTTTATATCCTTCCGTTCAAACTTCTCGATTAGCTGTAACAACCGATAAACGTTAAATGTCTTCCCGTCGCTTTTCGGGGGTTGCCTAAAGACTTTCCGTAGCTCGACGGTGTCGCAATTTAGTGGAACCGTGGGATTGCAATAGAGAATGAAGTCAACATAAGCATCGTCAAGCGTAGCATCGGTCACACGTTTGTCAGGCAAAACCCGGTCGGTGGGTGTGTACGTAGGCGCATTCTTGGATGAGACCGGCGCAGGAGATGCAGATGGGAATTGTGATGGCGACGGCTCCGACGGTTGTTCACTTGGTGTATCTAGAGTATACTGGTTTGCACTGCGCGCAATATCAGTATAGATTTGCCGCTGCATATGCTGATCTCCGTAATGGTTCCCGACATGCTGGTGAGGACCTTCTTGGTGTTGCTGGTGCTGTTGATGTTGCTGGTGCTGCTGGTGATGGTCCGGAGGTGGATGCGCATCAAGGTTTGGGTCAATAGACAACTCTGGCCGTCCAAAATCGGGATGCGTAGCATAGTTTGGGCCACCTGGTTGGCCATGCGAATGCGAGTGTATATGGTGTGAGCCGGAAATGCCTCGCACAAAACCAGATCCGTCGTCGTCCTCGTCATCCTCATCATGAGCGGCTAGGGCACTGGAGTATTGGTCGGCATCCATCTCGTCTAACTCTGGTGAAAACGAAAGAGAGTGAACTCCTTCGTCGGGGTTTGGGTCGGCCAGGGCGACGCTGGTAAGAATAAGCAACGACACGGCAATGCCGGGTCGTCGCTATAAAACCGGTAGTGTAGGCGGTATTGGTGGATTCGGCAGCCTGTGGTATTGTAGAATGGCGACAACTGGAATCGCGGAAGCGGAAGAGTGTGACGCGTAGCAGCGAACAGATCTAAGGAGTGTGGGCCAATGAAGGTAATGCGATTCAGTTACCGTAAGGAAAGTGAGATTCCGATGATGGCTGAATGAAGATGATCGAGTCGGAGGGAACGGCGGGACGAGTGACAAGGGGTGTGAGGCAGACAACCCTTGAAAACCAGTCGAGTCGCAATTCGGAAGCGAGCGAACGAACTAAGAATAGATACACGCAGGAACTCAGAAGCGGGAGACGCAGGGGGCGACGCCGATTAACGCAGGGAAAAGGGTGTGGTGTCGTTTGAGATGGAAGCGTGCGGAGCAAAATATCTCGAAAGGGGCTGAGGTATGGGGAATAGTAGGCAAAATGCACTGATGGGGGAGCGTCTGGATGCAGTCAATTTATCAAAGGATGTTTAGCGCCCAAAACCAACACTCCATTTTGGTAGCTTTTAGGGGCAACTCTGAAGCATCAAATGTGACAAGCTGTAGGCGCTCCGTACTTATGCATATGTATCGCCCTTAATCTCAGATATCAGCCTCCAGGGAGCACTGTGAAGAAAGTTGAGTTGTTCTGGAATCTCTGGAACGTCTGGGATCAGGGTAATGAGCGGAATTTAATACCCGTCAACTACCTAATCCACCGAACCCCATCACCACTGAAGATGCAATTCTCCTTTTCACAACCTAGAAGGACCAAGAGTAAGTGCAGAGTAGTTGAGTGGGAATTATAGCTAGGAAGCAACTGCTTTGAATGAAGTATGGATATCTACCCTTCAGACCGCAGTCGGGACACTATTTTATCCATGCCACCTAACTTGTGTTTTCTTAATACTATATGGTTTGAAGTTGGAAGATATCCACAGCTGTTCTCGTTGGCCAGTTTTTTACCTCGCGAGCAAGCTTGTTCGGTGCCGCAAAGCGAAATGGACATCTGACTTACGAGAGCAGCCCACCACCCCGTTTCCACCTCTTCTCCACCTCCACCACGCCCCTTTCCCACTTAATCTTTCATCGCGCCCAGACGATCTGCTAGCCTTAGCTGACCTCCAGACACCTCTATGAACCACTCGCTTAAGCAAATCCAGTATCAACGTACCGTGTGACCTTAAGCCTCGTGAGGCCCGTGTATTCGGATGCTAGCCCGAGTTTCGACTTGAGCTCCACCTGTAACGGAAATCATTTGTTAAATTTCTCGCTCTAATAATCGGCGCATGCGGTATAAGAGGCTATTAGTCAAGGTGACAGTTGCAGAGAACAATATAAATCTCGAATTTGATGCTGGGTACCCTGGAGAACCCGCAGACGCATCGAACCACATTGTCGAGCAGTTTGTCCATGTCACGGTATATCCGCCGAACTTTGATAAACTTCGAAAAGAGCTCAGGATAGAGGCGCTCTTCAAGGCTCCCATGATATATCGTCCAAGCTGACTTAAGACCAGAGTGTAAGTATCATGTGACAGTCTGTAGAAATTTATGCCATTGTTAAGGCAACCGCCTGGTAATACATCTCCTGATTTAGGTCCCTGACAATGACGACGCATCTGATACCATTCTCTCAGGCAAGGTTCAGTATTATTCGGTTCCATTTGGATAGTTCCTCATAGTTTATCTGTTGCAAAACTAGGTTGCTTGATGTTTGAACAGTATCCTAGGGCAAAGCCAATAGTATTGCTGAATTGAAGAACTGTCCGATATCAAACCTTTTCCACTCGTGAATCAATCTTGGGTTGATAATGGCGAAGAATGACGCTACAATACCGAGTCATGAACCCTATGGGAGTTCTTGTACTCCTCCTTCACAATAAAGAACCGGCTTAAGACCGTTCATACTCTGCCGCCCCCACCGGCTCTACCGGAAGAGACGTTATCTCCGCAGAGAAAAAATCAGGAAAACACCACTGGGATGGGTGACCGTCAGAAGGGCGACGACGCCCCTTCTAGCTTCCTGGACTAGAGACAGCACAGAAAATAGGATAGATTGAGGTTTTTAATAGATCCTCAGCTCCGTCGGCAACGTTATCCTTGAGGATGTCGCGGGCATCCTTTTCGGGGGATATCAGACTAGTTCCTGGATGTAAGACATGTTCATCGTAACCCAGAGACGGTTTCCCGTTTGGACTCCCGAAGAGATCCAGCAAATGTCCCGGTTGCAGTTTGATGTCTTCTGCCTGCCGAAGAAATCGCTCCACCTCCTCAGCAGACAGGAAAGTGCAAATCCTTGGAGTTAGAATTCGTCGAGTCGTGTACCCTCGCACTTTAAAATCCGCGCCGACTCACAACAGTTGATAGCTTTCCAGATTCGTTAAAACGTGCTTGTCGCCCAGTCACCTTGAAACCGCTGCCGGCTAGCAATAGTTGATGTCGTGCACCTCTGTCGCATAATCTTAAACCGCCGATTCGCAACCTAGATTTCACCTACCACGTTCAGTCTTTTGGCGCGCGTAATCACGTGTCTAGGTATACTTGTTCCTGGGAGCGGCGAATGGAAAACCCTTGCAATTCGATAGGAGAATTCTGGAGTTTGAGTCGGCACTCCTGGGGTCAGCACCAGTGTGGTTGCGACTCGGACGTGGAGGTGGTGGAGTGGGGATCCCTGTGGTTGCACGCGGCTAGTTCCCTGGTGCAGTACATGTGAGGTACCAGCTCTGCCCCGCTGATCTCCAGGACAGTCACCATATTCACGAGTGACTGACACGTGAAACCCCGTCTGCCACCATTTACTTTCGCCACTGGAGTCGACTTTAACGAAAATTTAGGTGGAGGGAAAGTCGGCCAAATAACTCTCCTCCATAGAGATAAGATGAGATACATCCGTCTATTTGCGCTTCCGTTCGTCCGCGATCCCTCTGCTAGGGATCGTGCATAGACGTCATCTGCTTGACTTTCTTGGTTTTGAGTCGCAAAATTGAAGCATTGATTTGATCTGGGGCCCCGCTTTTCCAACCTAAACACTACTGCAATCAAGCCGCCGCCATCTACTACTCTATCTATTTCATTGGTTCCCCCCGCATCTTCGGGGCGAAAGATATCAGAAAATTCACTCATCAGTTTGCGGAACGAGCGATAGTCCCGAACCGTCTTGCAACTTTCACATTCTATCGAGTAAAGTGCATCCCTAATCCATTCGCCCGCCAGGAGATCGTGCAGCCCTACTCCGCCGCCACCCTTTTCCTCTGGTCCGGAACCCCAACCAGCCACTCGTCGGATCAACGGCTGAGAGACATTCCTGCCACCTTACCCTCATTAGCCATTGCTGCGCGCCTGGTGTAGATTTGGGGCTGGACTTTGTATCGTGATCATCAACTTGTATGTGCTCTCCGAGGTAATACTGCGTTGCCTCCATCCGGTTGGTGATCTATATATGATATATAAGGTCTCACGCTATCTCATATCCAAACCTTGACATTTTACATAGAGCCTCTACTGACAATACCATGGCTCCCGCAAAGACAGACTCTCCTCCACAAACATCGGCAATCACTGTAGAGCGTACTAACGGTACTCCGAAGTCATTTGCTACACCAAAGTCCCTTAACGAGTCTCTCATGAGTTCTTCCTCACCTACCCGCTCCCTCAGTTCCTCGCAGACGGACCCTGCAACTATCTACCCATACGAAACAAGACCTGGAATCACCTTTGCGCACCAAGATTCTTTACCGAAACTACCTATAACTGAGCTAGAAGGTGTATGCCGAAAGTATCTTGAGGCCGTGAAACCATTACAGACAAAGCGCGAACATGCCGATACAGTTGCAGCTGTTCGAGAATTCCTAAAGACCGATGGACCGGAGCTTCAAGAGCGACTAAAGAAATATGCAAACAACAAGAGCAGTTATATCGAGCAATTTTGTAAGCCCAATATTGACACCCCTCGTGTTGAGCGTTGTTACTGACCGAGTGATAGGGTATGATTCATACCTAAACTATGACAATCGTGAGCTGCCGCCAATCTTTCTTGTACCCTTGTAATATGCGTTGTTAACATGTCGGTTTACAGCTGTCGTGTTGAACTTAAACCCATTGTGAGTACTTCCTCGCAACTTTTCCACACGTATGTGAGTTCTCTAACAGTGTATGAGCTTCCTCCTTGAGGACGATCCTACACCCGCTCGAAGGAACCAAGTTACAAGAGCATCTTCCTTGGTAATTTCGTCTCTGGCTTTTGTTCGAGCTCTCCGTCGAGAGGAGTTACCCCCAGATAAGATTCGAGGAACCCCGCTATGCATGGTTAGACCTTGCTCCATTCCGTACATCTAAAGTTCCCATTGCTGATGAGTTACAGTCCCAATACCCACGTATTTTCAGCACCGCCCGAATCCCCACTGAAAATGGATGTGTTATGCAATCTGATCCCACCGCCAAACATATCGTCGTCATGTGTCACTCCCAGTTCTACTGGTTCGATGTGCTGGATGACAATTCCGATATAATCATTACCGAGCGCGATCTCCAGCAAAACCTCCAAGCTATCATAGACGATGCACAGATGACACCTATACAGCTTGCTGCAAAGTCCGCTGTGGGTGTACTGTCGACAGAAAACCGACGAATTTGGGCCGGCCTTCGGGATGTTTTGACTCAGGAGGGTAGCCGCAGCAACAATGCCGAGTGTATGCGGATCGTCGACACTGCCTTGTTCGTTTTGTGCCTCGACTCGACATCTCCGAACTCTGCCGCTGAGTTATCAATGAATATACTGTGCGGAACCAACGTTGTTGAAAAGGGAGTCCAAGTAGGAACATGCACAAACCGGTGGTACGACAAACTCCAGATCATCGTGTGTAAGAATGGTTCCGCTGGTATCAATTTCGAACATACTGGTGTAGATGGCCATACTGTTCTCAGAATGGCCAGCGACGTCTATACCGACACAATCCTGAGGTTCGCGCGTACAATTAACGGCAATGCTCCTAGCCTCTGGGCTTCCCAGTCACCAGACCCCAATAAGCGCGATCCGGCTTCTTTCGGCGATGTATGTACGACTCCACATAAATTGGAATGGAATATGGTGCCGGAATTGTCGATGGCATTGCGGTTTGCAGAGACCCGTCTGGCCGATTTGATCAACCAAAATGAGTTCGAAGTTCTTGAGTTTAGCCATTATGGCAAGAACTTCATCACCTCTATGGGGTTTTCACCCGATGCCTTTGTCCAGATGGCGTTCCAGGCTGCCTACTACGGCCTTTATGGGCGTGTAGAAAGCACCTATGAACCAGCAATGACGAAGTTCTTCCTCCACGGAAGAACTGAAGCTATCCGCACTGTCTCCGAAGCCTCTGTAGAATTTGTCAAGAAGTTCTGCGAGAATGCATCGGCGACAAAGAAGGTTGAAGCTCTGAGGAAGGCGTGCGTGAAACACACTGCCATCACGAAAGAGTGTGCAAAAGGCCTTGGCCAAGACCGTCACCTCTACGCCCTCTTCTGTGTCTGGCAGCGAGGCCTTGACGAAGAAACACTCTCCGCGGCAGATAACACCTCGCAAGACGGCAGCATTTCCCCAGATGCCTATGGCTCCTCCCCTCTCTCGGGAAGCTTCGAGACGCAGAGCTCATCGCCTCCTGATGCTGTTGGCCGATTAAGGTCCTTTTCGGATGCTTCGTCCATTACTGGTTCTCTCACTACCAAGTCCCCGCCTCCAAGCGTCCCGAGCATCTTCTCGGACTCGGGTTGGGACAGACTTAACAACACCATTCTTTCCACCTCCAACTGTGGCAATCCTTCCCTTCGCGCCTTTGGTTTCGGCCCAACATCCGGCGACGGCTTCGGAATAGGTTATATTATCAAAGACGAATCCGTTTCCATTTCCGTGTCCTCAAAGCACCGGCAGACGAAGCGGTTCGTTGACACGCTCCAGAACTACTTCCTCGAGATCCGCCATCTCCTTCGCGCGACACAAAGTCGGGAACCGCCGCGGTCGATGGCTAGGGAGGCAGAGAAGTTGACGAGAGCTAGAGGTCCTACCGCTGAGCAGGGAAGACAGATTCATAGGCAAAAGAGTGGGAAACTCATCACGGTTGTTGGTGGTGCTGGTGCAAGTGTAGATGATGATGCGAGTCTTACAAGTGGCAGGAGCGAGGAGGGTAGTGATGGTGAATCAGGCATGCTAGGAGGTTATGGATACTTTGATGCTGGAAGTGTGGCACATTTGTTGGAAAAGAGGAATAAGCCAGCTGTCGAGAAGAAGCTGCCGGGAAGGAGAGCAGTAGGGAGGAGAGTGAACTTGTCGGACTATTAAGTGGTGATGGCGATAGTTGTGGGAGGTGTTTTGGTTTTGGCGTTAGTTTTGGCGTTTTTTATACCAGAATATGGAGCGGGTCTTGTATGATTGGAAGATGATCGATGGCTGAGAAGCGGAAGATATCCGTGTTTCTAACTTGTATGTATCTGATTTAATGGAGTTGTGATCCGAGCAAGCGAGTAGGGCCGTTACTGAAGGTGATGCTGGTGAAGTTGCTCTATGATAGTAGTCTCGGAATCTACCCTGAGACTACTGTTTTGACCGTATCTCAACCGTTCCTTTACTGTTACCATTTCCAACATCACGACCCCAGACCTGTAGCCTTATCGTACAAATCTATTAACGCACTCACGGTGATGCGCTCACTCCAGATTCTACATTCCAAGATAATAATGTCGCAGTAACTTCCTTTCCTAAGGATCAAAACTTCGCCGCCGTTGTAGACGCGTTATGGACGTGAATTCTCGTGATAGATTCAGGTGTTCATGTTAAACGCAAGATAACTCTCCGTATCACAATTTTAATAGTAAAACTGTGAACTGCCAGTAAGTTTTGCGGTGTTGGGAAAACAAGCTTCCAAATCTTCACTCTATTCTCATTTCAGTCCGTGCGCTTGGGATCCTAGTTCCAATGACGGTACCATAAGGTGAAGGTTAACGATTAGAGATAGACTCAAGATTTGGATTATCTGCTAGGTATAAGGGTAACGAAAACATCACCAACATTAAAACTGTTAATATGGCACAGCACTAATGTGCGTAAGCCGCTGCTGCGGGAACTCGTGGAGATGAGAGATGTCGAATCAATGGTAACACGAAATAAATAAAAATGGCTTGGGCTCGTTCCTCCCGGAGACAGGGATCGTGGATATCAGCCAGTGCTGAAGTTATTTATGGAATCCATATATATTTGTTCCTTACTTAAGTAAGTATTTGACGGATCTGTGGAACTGGTAGGAGACCACCGCGACTATAGACATACAAACTGTACTTTGGGAGAGTAGGTATAAAGAAGGCAAGGAAGAGAACTGTTCTAGGCAGATGCATCAGTCAAAATGCAGGCGTTGATAAGCATGAAGTTGCAGATTTCAGGACAGGTGTTAACAACCTCGCTCAGCCGCGTGGAACGTACTCTAACTTACTCGAGTATGTCGGTTATCTAAAAGTAGTGATACCCATCCATCCATCCGCTTTCCTCTCTCCCTTTCAACAACCAACCCCGACAAAAAGCTGAGTGGAGGAGCCAATTCTACTGGGCTTCTTTTGTCGGCTCTACTAATACACTCGACATCGTTCGTTTCATTTTGCCACCTTTTTTTCTCACTCTCTTTACGTGATCCTTTGCGTCGAAAGCTCCCTATTCTAGTTCGGACGGACGAGCGTGTCGATACAATCCACCCCCGCAACCACATAGGAATTGCCCACAAAGCTTTGCGTTCCTTTTTTTTGATAGCCGTCCACAATGGCTTATAACGCTACGGCGTACGGGACTGGCGCAGACCTAGATGCGGCTGGGTTGAGAAAACGAACAGCTGGGGAGGCCCCGGCTCATACTCCGCTACTATCGGAGGAAGATGAAAAGAAGAATCTGAAAAGTGTTGGTAGTCTTAATGCATTGCTTGCAGTGTAGTGAAAGAATGACTAAAGCTGAACTCGGAGGTCTTTAGAAACCAGGTGGGATCGATATCGAGAGCATCGTTGCACCAATAGTATTTACATTGTTTGCATTCTTCACTCGGATGTACAAAATCGGGCAGTCGAACATTGTTACCTGGGATGAAGCTCAGTACGTTAATCCATTTGGATCTCAGATTGTGCTATTCTAACGGTCTTCCCCCTATAGCTTTGGAAAGTTCGGATCGCACTACTTGAAGCGAGAGTTTTATTTCGATGTTCACCCACCGCTTGGGAAAATGCTTGTCGGTCTTTCGGGTTACATGGCTGGTTACAATGGTTCTTTTGAGTTCAAGTCTGGAGAGGTGTATCCCCCAGAGGTCAACTACACCTTCATGAGGATCTTTAACGCTGCATTTGGAGCGCTCTGTGTTCCTTTGGCATATTACACTGCCAAGGAACTCAGGCTGTCGAGGAGAGGCGCTTGGTTAGTGACTCTGATGGTTCTGTGCGAGAACTCGTATGCCACTATCAGCCGCTTCATCCTGTTGGATGCTATGTTACTATTTTTCACTTTCACGACCGTTCTGTGCTTTGCCCGGTTTCACAACTTGCAGAAGAAGCCCTTCTCCGTCGAATGGTTTGCTTGGTTGATCCTTTCAGGTATCTCTTGTGGGTGTGTCTGCAGCGTTAAGTGGGTTGGACTCTTCGTGACTGCGGTGATTGGACTGTACACTGTTGAGGATCTGTGGAATAAGTTCGGGGACCTGAAGATACCAGTGGTTAGTCCGTTCAGGGTTCCTGCAGTAGTAACTTCTGACATGGAATCGTACAGCATGTTTATGCAGGCCACTGGATCGCACGTATCTTTGGGCTTATTGTCATACCGACCCTTGTCTACATGGCAAGCTTCAAAGCTCACTTCATCATTCTCCAGAACTCCGGTCCTGGCGATGCTCAGATGAGCTCCCTTTTCCAGGCTAACCTCAAGGGTACCGATTTGGGAAATAGCCCACTAGAGATTGCCATTGGTTCCCGCGCGACCCTCAAGAACATGGGGTATGGGGGAGGACTTCTTCACTCTCACGTCCAGACGTACCCCGAGGGCTCTGGTCAGCAACAGATTACATGTTATCACCACAAAGATTCTAACAACGACTGGTTCTTTTATCCTGCCCGTAATCAGCCCAACTATGACCCTGCATCCGATGAAATCCGGTTTATTGGGAATGGCGACACCATTCGTCTCATTCACACACAGACTGGACGCAATCTTCACTCACACGCCGTCGCTGCGCCCGTTACAAAGGCTGACAATGAAATCTCATGTTATGGAAATCTAACCATAGGCGATAACAAAGATCACTGGACCATTGAGATCGTTGACGACACGTCAAGCCGAGACTACAGCAAACTCAGGACTTTGACTTCGTCATTCAGGTTGAGACATACTGTTCTGGGATGCTATCTCCGGGCTGGAAATGTCAACCTCCCTCAATGGGGATTTAAACAGATTGAGACTACTTGTGTCAAGAAGAATAACCCCAAAGATAAATTTACTCATTGGAATGTCGAAAGCCACTGGAATGAAAAGCTCCCGAAGGCCGATGTCAAAGCATTCAAGTCACCATTTTTGAAGGACTTCTTGCATCTAAATGTTGCCATGATGACATCCAACAACGCTCTGGTCCCTGATCCAGATAAACAAGATGATCTTGCATCTCAATGGTGGCAATGGCCCTTTTTGCATGTTGGATTAAGGATGTGCAGCTGGGATGAGAAGGTTGTCAAATACTTCTTATTAGGGAACCCGTTTGTATACTGGGGTTCCACTGCAAGCTTGGGATTGTTCGGGCTAGTTGTCCTTTTCTACCTCATTCGATGGCAACGTGGTTACAACGACCTTACCCAAGATGATATTGATCACATTCATTATGCTGGTCTATATCCCATCATTGGCTGGTTCTTTCACTATTTCCCGTTCGTCGCAATGGCCCGTGTAACCTACGTCCACCATTATTATCCTGCACTTTACTTCGCCATCTTGGTCTTTGGGTTCCTCTTCAACCACGTTTGCGAAAGGTTGCCTAAGCAAGTCAGTAATGGCATGTATGGTCTGACTTATGCGGTCGTCATTGGTCTCTTTGTCTTATTCAGTCCTATATCGTTTGGTATGACCGGCCCGGCAAGCCAGTACAGCTATCTCAAGTGGTTTGTAAGTGTTCAAAAGTTGGCTCATTTGACATCATTCGTATACTAATTCTTGTTGCTTGATAGGATAACTGGAGGGTTTCATAAGCGGAGTTATTTCGTGTATATCATTGATATCAGGAGGTGAAATGGATGGGGTGGGTATGGGGGAGTTTGGGCGCAGGGCAGAAGGTGAAAAAGTGGGGCTATATAGAGAAGGATAATATACTGGAATTGGGAGGCATGTGGCAGCTTGTGTTGGGCAGGGTTAAAAAGATTGTGTCTCCATTTTTACTCTTTTAACTCTGATTCACATTCTTGTACTTTGTTTTTGTTTCTTTTTGGTGCGGCAATGAAAGTTGAAAGCGTCACTTTTTGGGTCATTCGTCATCATAGATTGTCACTGTTGTGACACAGTGATAACTTAGAGGTGATACCATTGGCTGTAGAAGCGAGCTAATCAGAAACATCCAATATTCAGCGAAGAGCCCCAAGGTTGGCGTTCATACATATATATACACTGGCGATGACTCGGATGTTATATGGCTGGACTGGATAAAGGAAAAGTTTGCGCTGAAACTCGGTTGATTAACGTTTCGTTTCTGCTGTGGTCCGAGGCTAGATGCCCAACCTGTCGAAATAAAGTTTCGGTCGTAATTCCTTCGATTTGTACGTAACTTGGCAGGATAATGGTGAGAATTCGTGAAAGATCTGACTCACTGTATGTACCAACGCATCACTTCTGATTCAGAATTGTAAAGAGAAGTAAATAGAACGTCTTAGAAAACGGTTTGTGAATAATAGGTGAAACTTTTGAACGCAAGAATCTGGTGCTGAGGGCTTAGTCACAGGAGTGAAGAACCACACTCTTTCTGGTTGAACGAACTAGACTAGACAACAACACCACACGAACAAAAACATATACACTATCTACCTCAGATTCTCCATCGACATCTAATCCCTCTTGTTCGATTCAGCAGAAGCCAATACCTCGTCCATCGTATCAACCGCCATCACCGCCGCTGAAAAGCCAAAGAATTCCCGGCTGCTCACCGCCTGTTAGCCACTGAAAGGATTGCTCTCCCGAGTTTTATCACCAATTCGCAACCACCCAACACAGTCGGTTTTGGTATTCATCACAGCCACGCCGACTGTGTCTTAGGGCTGCGTCTATTGGACGCAAGTCCTTCAACACTATCATGCATCATTCACATACAACCGTGAGGCCTGCTATCCCAGACAACACCTATGGCCGGCGGAGAGCCGGTTCCATAGTTCCCGCGGTGCCATCGATGTCAAATATTTCGGCACATCATTATATTCAACATCCTACACCTCTAGTTTCAACAATACGAATACAACAGCCGCCACCACCGCCGCCAATTTATACAGCACCACAACCAGAGCCCGTTGTAGCACGATCATCCTTCAAACCACCAGTATGTCAACCGACCCTTACGGCCTTCATGGGCATTGAACTGACAAAATATAGTTACCATGGTACTCTGCTCCAGGTCCCTTCCCTCGACGACACAGACGCCGAAGAAGGCAGCCTTCTCCACCTCAGCCTCGTCCTACTTCCCCAAAGGTTGACGAACCATCTACCATACCATCCCTGTCTGAAGCCGCGACTCCACCAACAATCACCCCTCCTTCGGAATTTGATTCCACCCACCCCACCACTCCCTGCTCTACCGCACCTCCGTCAACTGCAACGTCGGTTGCAACTAAACTAGTTCCATCTACGCCACCTGCTGTACCAGTCGTCGTACCTAGATCCAAGACCGCCAAGGTTCAATCGATCTCAGCAAACCCATCAAAAAGCGATGCCGGAACCGCTCCGAGTACACCTACAACTCAATCCGAGGCACCAGCTACACCCATGACCACAGACGCTGTCGCTCCGCTATTAGATGATAAGCCGGCGCTAGAGCCCGTTGCTGCACCGCCTCCCCTGCCTGTGCCCACAAAGCCCACATCGTGGGCTGACTTGCTGAAAAGCGACAATCAAAAAACAACCGTTCCTACTCCTGCGATTGTCAAGACTAATGGGCCTGCGAACGGACTCTACGGCACACTTGAAGAAGCTCTGAGTGCATTTCAGATTCATGGGGATACCACCCCACCACCTTTTCTTGAACCCAGAGGATTGGTAAACACTGGTAATATGTGTTTTATGAATGCTGTAAGTAAAATAAATACCCGATTCGGGAAGCATAACTGACTCCCGGCAGATTTTGCAAATGTTGGTGTTTTGTGGGCCGTTTTATTATTTTTTGGATCGCATTTCTGCTGCTAGTGCAAAGAGCTTCAAAGATGACACTCCCTTGATCGAGACTATGTAAATTCCGCCCTCTAGCCCCAGCCTTTGCGATTTACTGACAATGGGTATATAGGATTTTGTTCATGCGTGAATTCAGGGTTATTACTAAAGATTCAAAGTCGAAAATCAAAAGCGATGACTTGGAGGCTCTTGGTGAGCCTTTTGCGCCCGAGTTTTTTTATGAGACCATCCGAAAATTGAAGAGATTTTCTCACATGCGGGTATGATATGCAAATCACTGTTTATTACAGTTCCCTTGCTCCCTTGCTAACACTCGAAACAGAGAGGTCATCAACAAGACGCAGAAGAATTCCTTGGTTTCCTCTTGGACGGACTGCACGAGGAAGCTGTTGAGATCATGAAGAAAGTCGGACCAAGTGCAACGCCCAAAATGAATGGTGTTTCGAAGACTGAAGAGGCCGGCTGGTTGGAGGTCGGGCACAAGCAAAGGGCGGCAACAACGCGAACTACAGAGATTACCGAGTCTCCCATCACGAAAATCTTTGGCGGAACCTTGAGATCTGTGTTTAGTGTCCCAGGCCTCACACAGTCAGTCACTAAGGAACCGTATACACCTCTTCAACTCGATATCCAGGCGTCCGAAGTCAAGTCTGTGGCTGATGCTCTCAAACATTTGACAATTCCAGAGAATATCCACGGAGATTTCAAATCACCCAAGGGTCCTGGCGTGGCTGCTACCAAACAAGTCTTTATTGAGACACTGCCTCCGGTTTTGATTTTGCACTTGAAAAGATTTCAGTATGACAACAAAGGTGGAACACAGAAGATATGGAAGAAGATTGCTTATCCTCTTGAATTGGAAATCCCACGTGAGGCTATGAGTTCTGCACTCAAACCTCCGATCCCTCCAAAGTACAGGCTTATCGGAGTGGTGTATCATCATGGGAGCTCGGCGCAAGGTGGTCATTACACTGTGGATGTTTTGAGGCAGGACGCAAAAACCTGGATCCGATTCGATGATACAACTATTCAGAGGGTTGCTTCAAAAGACGTTGCTGTTGATGTCAAGGATATTGGAAAATATAATGACTTTGACGACGAGGAGCAGGAAGGCTGGGTCAATAATTGGAAACAGGTGAACGGGAGCGGAAGCAGTGGAAATGGGCAAAGCAAAGGTGAAGGTAAGAGGTATGTCGGAAAGGATAGCAAAGTGGCATATATTCTGTTCTACCAAAGAATCTAGTTCGTGGTAAGGTAGAGAGAATGTCGAATTTCACATCTTGTGTTTAGGCGATGGGTTACGGTTTCTTCCTGGTTCTTGTAGGGGGCGGGGCGAGGAAGAGATCAAAAAAAGTTTGGATTCATAGTAGTCAGGGTGTTCTGTTCTATCCTATTTTGTCTGTATCTTGTGGTGTAGCGCGCTTTATATTACTTGCGCCTTATCCCCTGGGTTGGTGATCGGTTTGTACTTTTCATTGCTTCTGGGGTACTACTTCTTCACTTCGTTCATTTTCCCTCGGTCTACAGTAGTTGCTTGATTCTTTTGGCGGGCAATTGGGGTTTTGCTATTGACTGAGATTTCCAGACTTCGTGTATTTGGTATGCATGATGCTTCATGGTCTGTCAGACTACATGCTTTATGTTTGTATGTTTCTATTGTCAATGGGCTTACATGTTGGTTGGAGAGATGGCGAGTGTGAACTTCTTTTGTGTATAGCTTACATAGGGGTTCCAAAAAACATGACTTAGCATTAAATCTCCCAGTTGATCATCAGATGGTTCATCTGACATCTGTTACGGCCCTTGCTCATTGATGGTGATAAACAGATGCTCATAAGGGCTGAAAACGATGGGCATCGACATTGACAGGCGTTTGGTCATAGAGCTATTCATGAGTTCTCACTCGAGATGTGCTTTGCTACAAATCTCAGTGGGTGGTGGGGTTTCAGATGGTGTTCGTCAGACCATTATATTGCAGGGCACATGGGTCAATGATACCAAAGAAGCCTCGGTTCCTGGTTTTACTTGGCGCAAACAGCACTACCTAGGTAAACAGCGAACCAACAACCACCTTAATCACACCCCCCTCCCCACCGAATCGACGACAAACCTCTCCTCCAGCAAGTTTCTCCGCATTATCAATTCAAATACTTCGGCAAACATGGGCAGTCTCACCAAAGTGCCGGGGAGCGTGCGGTCATATCTAGACATGTATGGCGATTTCATCACAAAGAACGCGGGTGCTGTTTCACAGATAGAAAGCGCATTAAGGAGCTTGACGTACATAGTTCCAGGTGTGCCCCCTTCTCCTGTCAACAGCGCACACCCACACCCACTCTCACTCGCGCAACGATTTAACTGACTTCGGTACTCGTGCAATCAGCGCGCTTCAAAGATGTCGAGCTCGCCTCCGAGTCCCTCCACTCCGGTATACAGCTGCTATCACTGTACCACGACTCGCTACTTGTGCGCGCCGTCTCCTCAATCCCATCCTCCGTCGCTCGCGAAAAACCTACCCCTCATAATCGCTACACCAAATTCTGGACGCAAAAGAGTCCGAGCTATCGGCGGCTAGCGCTGCTGATCACTGTGATACAGTACACCGAGCTTCTATGGGAGATGGCGGCGAAACGACGGGGCAAGAAGATGCAGTGGCGTGTCGTCATTGTGCTGGAGCTGGCAAAGGCGATCTGTCGCCTAATGCTGCTGAAGTTAACGGATTCGCGACCGCTCCTGACGCCGCCGCTGCCAGAACGCGAGATCGACCCTGCCTCGCTTGATGAGGGTACGAGCGATCTGGAATCGCCCCCACCTGAACCATCGAGTTGGAAAATGCCACGTACCGGTCTGGAACTTCCTAGCCTTCCCAATAGCGGAAGGGTCTCGCAGTACTTGCTATCGAAGGTTTTGACAGCAGAGGACGTCAAGCCACCTGCGCAGTTGCTTCACCGAATCCGAGGTACCGGGTACCTCGCCGAGGTCTTATATATCATTCGCCCAGTTGTGTACGCGGTTGCGATGAAGAAGTTTGCGAACGATCGAAAGAGCTGGGCACCGTGGCTGCTCGGGTTTTCGCTCGAATATGCTGCCCGGCAGATGTGCAAGCGGGAGTTGGAGGGAACGGTACCTGGTGGCTTAAGGGGATTGACGCAACTCGAGCGAGATGAGCTGACGAGGAGAGCGTGGGCAATGGGATGGTGGGGTGTTAGGGGCGCATTTTATGAAAACGTCACTGGGTACGTATTTTACCTCTATTCTTAGGGCTGGCGCGATGAGAATTTGCGTGTGTTGAGGGTGCGATGCAAAAACGGGTGATAGGGTGGTGATGCTAATGAGATACGTGTGAACGCGACAGACCATTTTTGAAGAGCATCTCTGGTAGGCTTAACAATCAGCCTGTACTAGGATTACTGGGAGGTGTGCTTGGCGACTACCAGTATCTTTGGGACAATTACTACTTTTCGACTGCGACCCTATAGACGGTGGATGGATGGATGAATGGATGATGTGGTGTGGCTTGCGTGCAACCTTGTAACGACAACAAACCACCCATGGAGCCACATCAGGTTGCAGGCAGTGGCAGTGACAGAAAGCGTGGCAGGTACAGTTTCGACTTTGATTTAATTATACCGAGGTTTTTTTAGGGCGCTGTGATGTATGATGACAAGGCTGAGTGGCAGTTGGCGATTTTTTTCTCGTTATACTTTCCACCAGTGTGCTCTTTGTCTGACTGCAACGTCATGTCTTATTTTTTCTTTTGTATATGTACTATGACAGCGGCATGCAGGCAGAGCGGACTTTATTTTGATTTGACCTCGATTTGATTTTGGTTGACAATAGGGGGCTTGGGTAGGGACGGGGCGCGGTTCTGGTGATAAATGAGAATGGTGAACTTAATCAGTTAATCGGAATACGAACCATTGAGACATTCAAGGCCATCGACGAGTTGATTTGGACTGTGCAGTTATATCATGGAGAAGCCTGCGTCACTATGAGTGACAATTATGATTCTGTTGGTCACTATAGGGGTTAACCTACCACGGCTCCCGTAGTTCCCAAACTAGACCGAAGAACAAGGTAGCCTATTGCTTTCAATTGCCAGCTTTAGGACACTTCTGAAGAGTTAACAGGCCGAGCTTTTTTCTTCTACCTGTCTATTTCAAACAAGGAGCTCGACGCACTCGAGTGCTGTGGCATACACACTATCCGCACAGCGGTCTAGACGGATGATAGTTGAAATTTTTCGAAGAAGCTACTAGTGAGGTGCCTGCCCTTTCGAACCATCCGGAAGGCCACGGATAAAGTTCTAGCTTCGCCGATCAACAAAGGAACGAACATACTACACGACTCCTGTACTATCACTGGCAACAACAGAAACTGGTGGGAATCTGATACCAGTGGAAATACACTCAACAAAACTACTTTCCAAGAAGACTCACTTTCTCCCTGTCCAGTCACCGTTCAACTCGGTGGCGAACCATTGCCTGTCCAGGCTATGAGACAGCTCCAATCCCCATTCAGAGACTTCAGTCAATTGCAGAACCAGAAGCTCGATGGCAGGGGGGGGTGGCGTGTGGTTTCAAAGATGAGACGATCAAGCGAACATGCGTGAAATTTGGAGACTGGCAGATAATATACAGGGCCCGGCACTCGTACCTACTCATAGGCCCGGAATTCCTAGGTGGGAGCATATGTCAACACGTGGTTGTGTACGCACGCAATGGCTCTCAGCCCTCAATCATATTCGTCCGAGTTTGTTTACGTTGCAAAATGTTGGAAAGTGTTGACTGCCTTAGGATCCTTCAAGTACAAGCTCACAGGATCAGCTGCAGATGACTCGACTCCTTCCTGCCCATCACCCGGTCAATACCCCCACTGTGGCATTCTAGGGCCCCTGCTAGGAGGAAGAGCTTGAAGCGGCGGCAAGACAAGGCGATGATCAGTCTTTGGACTGGGCCAGATGGCGTGCTGTTAGATCGAAGGCCCAGAACAAGGTTCTGGCCTGAAGGAAGTGGGCAAACAACGAAAGCTATAGGCTGACGTCTAGCACAAACCCCTGGGGGAGACTCATCATTGTTTCATGATGGCTAGCTAGTCCTGCAGTTGTTTTTGGGGGGTGCGAACTTCATCAGCTGCCAGTGGCTGCTGTGGTATGAGGGCTCAGATGCTCATCCTGGCGGCGATGAGCATCCATCCCTTGTCTGATCTGCTGCCTCCATTGGTAGTAACAGCAGCTCACCCCAGTAATCTCGATGGACAGATATAGGTTTATCGGGGGTATGGTCGTTCATGCGTAGCCCTGGAGAGTAATGATTGGAAGCCGCATCCCCTACCCTGCGATTGTCGAGGCACATGTACCCTGGACTTCGTTTCTTCCCTCTTATGGGAGATATCCGCCCAGGCTTCGATCTCTGGCTAACCGGGAAGGGGAGGCTGCTTGCATTCGGTAATGGAAGCACAAACCAGGTTTGATAACAGAATGGATTGCCCCGCAAGCCCTGAGCCCAATTGCACAAGCATCCCTCCCGCAAAGTTCCCAGGGAATGGATGGATTCGGATGGCCAATAGGTTCGGCAAACAGCAACGAAAGTTGAACCCCTGGCCACATCTCTGCCTGCGCTTTACCTCCGTTTCGTATAGGATACCCGATGTTGAGATTTTGTGGCCAATAAGTTCCCCTTCGAGTACATGGTTGAAGCCCAGGCTAGATCGACTGCCTTAGCATACTAGTATACCATTCTTCCATTGCCATCTGTCCATCAAGAAACTCACCCCACCAGTCGAGTGACATTTTGATGATTTAACCCCTCAGGTTTGATACATGTACCTTCCAAGCTCCCATGGTGATGGGTCTACTGCCAAACTTATATATTCGAAACAGATTCCAAGATAAGACCGTCCAGATCACAATGTTCTGGCCATACCCGTCAAACCTTAATATTTACGGTGATTCAAACCAAGTGTGGTAGTAGCAGGGAAGAAAAGCTCTGCAGTCGTTGATATACCATGAAATGGGATACACCTACCTGCACTCCATACCAAGTACCCCGTGAGAATCGAATGCGGGAGATTCCTAGCTCCGCGAATGCCTAGACTACCCGTGGTACTTTGGTTCGCTGAGAGTTAGATATTCCGGTTTTGAAACACAAGACAAAAATACTATATTTATGTACCAACACTAGAAAGAGCTTACCCCTGTGTCGATCAAAAAGATATTGCCCAAATGTCCCCGCCAAAAGCACCGATACGTCGTCCACAAGTTTACCCATAAGGATTCGCTGCGTATTTCCAGGGCTCCTTATGGATCCCGAGCTGTATTTCGAAACTGCAAATAGGATTCGCCTCCAGATAGAGCACCACAGAACCGTAGAAGCTCTGAGCCCACCGGTAGGTACCATAGCGAGCCAATACCCAAAGCAAGTCAACATACTTTAACTTCTCATATAGGTACTTGCTCACCAAGTTATTGCGTTTGGCTGGCCAAATAATTCCCGGTATAAGTCACTGCACAACCCGAGATTGGCGGACTTCAACGCGGGAGGTCACCAACCCCCGTAGGTATTACTCTTCCTCGGTCCCAAGGTCTTATGTCCCAAACCGTCTGCGTAACATTAGCATGGGTTTGTAACTGTTAGGTTTGGATAGTTATGTAAATAAGTTACATACCAGTCAGTTCTTTGTAATCCATATTGAACGATCAAGCCACAGTACAGTTGGAATATTACAATCCTATTGCCGGGTAAAACTCACCTACGTGTTTCCTTGGCCGTCCGCTCACGAGTCACGACGCTGCTCTTCGTTTCTGATGGGTGATCGAACTTTGTTTCGTGAGCTTGCATGTCATCCTATCACAGTCATTTCCTGACGAGAGCATTTAAATGGCGCACTTTGCGAACGTCAAACTGCACGGCTGATCATTTTCGCTTGAAGCCGTTCTAGCGGGGATCAGCGAAGATGCGGTTGCGTTTCGCCAATTCCAAAATCGCAATTGGAGTTGCGAAGCACACAACTGCATGAAGCAACATTTGCCAAGTCCACGCACTAGCCGTTTTCTAGCCAATAGGTTTGGAAAACATCGAACGTTGGAACTTGGGCTACGTCTCTGCACAGAGTTTCCATTTTGTATGTGATATCCGACGATGCACCTAAAGGTTCAAGTCGCTGTAGCCAATAAGCTTCTCTTCAAGCACAGTGTTGAAGTCCAACCTGCACCAACATATCCTGTATACTATACTAACTATCGTACAAACTTTATCATACCAGACGTTGATCATGTACCCACTGCCCAAAACAGACTTTTTTATATACCAGAACCAGATCCCAAGACAAAAAAGAAAGAAAAGCAAGATAAAACTAAAACCTGCCCAAACCACAACCACCCGGCCATATCTGTTGGCCCTAGTATTTACGGTGAATGCAAACCAAGGTATAACAAGTGCATGGAAGGAAAGCTGTACAGTACTGTCGGTCTTGGGGAAGTAAAAAAGAACCATAATAGACATCACAAAATGCAACATTGAGGAAAGGAAAAACGCCAAAACGCCCCCAATGTAACAAACCAACCCCCAATGCAGACATGAAGTTTAATTGGCATCAGTAAAGAATATAAACGGAGTAAAACGTAAAAAAAAACACGAAACAAAACGTAAAAAATGATAAAACCGAAACAAACGTAGAAAAAAATAAAAACGAAACAAAAACGGAAAAAGTAAAAGAAACAAATGCGCTATATCACCGAGACTAAAATACTCGACAAACTCTGCGTGTTGTAAAGAACTCGTGGCTATGTTCGAGATCGATATCTTCAAGAGTAGATAATGTCTAGGCCACCCTGCGATAGCCAAAGAGGCAGGCTTGAAATTTTCCACTATCACACGTCTTCACCTTACTCCAAGCAACCTGCGTCACCTAACAATAAATATAAGTATCTATGTTCGAAACCAGCCAGATGATCATGGCATGCTTACAGTCTCATCGTTGCACCTTGCCCAAGTCGCGTCTGGTTGGAAGACGTAGGAAATGTAATGGCCTATAGCATTTCTGTTAGTAATGAATGCTAGAGGTCAAAAACTCGTAGTGGTTGTACCGGAAGTCATCGAATGGCCGGAATGAGCAACCACAGATTGAAGCTGGTATTTGGCTGCTCCTTTCTTAATACCATCGACAATGATTGGCATCTCCAATGTCTCGTGGAACGCGATTCCATTCATAACCTTGGAGCCGCGTTTCCACGCAACTTTAACAGGCTTGTGGCGCGCAATATTGATAATCAGAAATTCCGGGGGAGAAGACATGGTATTCTTCTTGGCACATAGACCGGGCATGTCGCATTTCTCACACTTGTATTCGACTTTTTCGGCTTTGAAATATTCGTCAAGCTTGCTCTGAAGCAGGATTACTTCCTGAGGGTCTCTTGAGGTGATTGGTTCCATGACCAATGATACACTCTCAAAGTTGCTGGGGCTTTCGTGCTTGCACTTAGGGCACCGCACCACAGAAGGAAAGCATCCATTGAAAGAACGGTACACTGGATGAGACATCTTCCCCTCCTCAGGAAAGTCCCTATATTTATTAGTGTTTAGTGGGCATCAGAAAATTTTGTAGATGCTTACTTAGTTAATTGAGATTCGATAGTGCTTAGAAGGGCCGTGAGGTATTCATATGCATCTTCCTGTGAGGTTATAATATCGAACGGATCAGGCAGAGCTAGAAAGCATTAGCAACATGATGGCGAGCAATGTAAAAGTCTCACCCTTTTTAGTTGCGTTGATAGATTTCATTGCCGGATTGAGAGTAATCGGCTGATCGGCCTCCCGAAAGTGCTTTGTGAAGAATATAGCCAAACAGCAAGCTACACAGGTGCCCTTAACCTTGCATGTTCCTCCTTGTTTATGCTTGGTGAGTTCTTGGACGAAAATATCGCAGCTTCCTAATAACTGCAAAACAGAATTTCGATAGCACATAATGTGCGGATTACGGATTCCCAGAACCCGACGCTTTACCGGTTTTTCTTTCTTTTTAACAACTCCATCGACGCCTTTGATTACTTTGGGAGGAGTAGCGGTAGTTGCTTCGGGCGTCTTTTTGGTGTCTTTGGCCTCGATCTTCTGAGGTTTGTCTTTGGCCGTGATCTTGACACGTTGTGACGCAGGCTCTTCAAGTGTAACAACCGCTTTGCGCTTGTTTGGTGAGGGAGTGCTCTTAGGAGACTCTGGCGAAGGAGCGTCCTTATCAACCACCTCGGGTTTAATATCGGGGTTTTCAATTGATTTATGGCTCGGCTCGACAACTGGCTCGGCCTTCAAACTTTGTGACTCGAGGGTATTATCCTTGGGGGCGTCTACAACTTCCTCGGTTAGGCCATTCCTTAAGGCCTGGCCATCATTAGACTTGACGCGCTTAACATCTGAATAATCGTTGTCCCATTTTCTCTTTTTTGGTGAAGATTCTCTGGAAGGAGTAGGTTCGAAAAGTGGAATATCTTCCTTGTCAAAACTTTCATTCTCGGAATGAACAGCCGAAGTTGGAGGAGAGGTAGGGGCGGTAGAAGGACTGGCGCTGTTGCTCGAATCCGAGTCGGAGGATGTACGAGAGGAGTCGTGGATAGCGGTTGACTCTTGAGAAAGCGATGGGGTATTTTGGCAATTATTCTTTGAAGCTCGGCGAGTCTGCGTAGTCTGCGCCTTGCGCAATAGCTGTTGAAATATAGTCGGAGTGCTCTCGATGAGAATAGTGTTGCCCGACAGGACAAATTTGACTGGAAGGGCCAATAGCGCTTGGACGTCACGTTTCGCTGTCTGAGGTTTCGAAAGGGTAGGAGGCGAAGGAATAGGTTGAGACTCCGAGCGTCCCTTAGGCCCGGGGACTGCAGTCATCGCACCGGTGATCGGTATGCTGAACGGAGCGAGTCTCAGCCAGATGTGCGATAGGTGGATGATAAGCGAGGCGCGAAAATAACTGCCGGGTATGTAAGGGTTGAAATAGCGGCTGGTGGTAGTAGAGGAGAAAGTTGCGAACAGATGGTGGACGAGGAGATGGATGAGATGGATGATGTGGTGGACAGATAATTGAGGCGGTCGAAGTCGAAATATGACGAGACCAATAAGTTCGGCAATTGTTGAACGAGGTTGAATCGCCAATGCAATGTGAATGAGGGTTCAGCCCAGAGTGAATGGCGGATATCAGTACAACACTAGAGGCTGAGGTGATTACTGAAGTTGAGTTCGACTGGCGCTTGCAAAGGAAAGTTTCACAGGTTGGTTGCGACAAGCGCGACTTGGGTAACGAGTTGAGCCTCTTCCCCGATCCCGCGGTACAAATATGCACGCAAAGGCACGGAGCGAGACAAGCGAAGCCACATACATACGGCTCAGGCACATCCAGACACAAGCACGTAGAACAGTCAGCTGTCAACACTAAATCTCCAACTGCAACTGGCAACTGCATTGCAACTCCACCATCCCCGTTACCATCACTTCTTTTATATGCACGAATCTTCCACACCATAATTACCCACCACAAACACGCCCACTCGCCGAGCCCCGCCCAAATTCCTCCCATCTATATATGTTAGATGTCTGATCCAACTCCCCCCGCCTTCTCCTCCTCCTCCTCCTTGACCGTTGCGGTTAGTCTTGGCTCCGAGGGCTATGAGGCCGCACATGTGCATGAGGTGTATCAACACATTGCCCCGCACTTCTCAGCCACCCGTTTCAAGGTCTGTCGTCTTGAGCCCAATCACACAGTGTTTTTCACTATCTGCGCCTGACACTCTAATGAACCCATGCTTCCCCGCGCTGCAAAGGCAACCCTCCCATTGTCCAATACCCTTTGAGAACTAAGTTCTACGAGTCCGACTCGATGGTAGGACAGAACATGTAGGGTCGGGTCTTATCGACCACAGTAACAGTGGGTTTATCTGGGCGAGTGGTGATGTAAACTGACCACAATCGCTTTTCAGCCCTGGCCAATTGTTGAACGATTCCTGCGAGAAATGCCAACAGGCTCCATCGGACTTGACGTGGGTTGCGGAAATGGGAAATACCTGACTGTTAACCCCAACGTTTACATGATTGGCTCAGACAGGTCAGTCGCATGGTCTCAGTTCAGTTGGTTCTTTGACGCTCCCTGGCATATCGTCAGTGCAGGGCTGATCATCGACCAGGTCGTCCAATCTCATTGGCATAGCTCATGAACGAAAAATTTATGAATCATTCGTTGCTGACGCTCTCGATCTCCCACACCCGGATGCCCGGTTCGACTTTGCTATCAGCATTGCAGTCATTCATCACTTTTCATCCCCGGAGAGGAGGAGAGCTTCAATTAAAAGCATTTTAGCAACACTAAAAAAAGGAGATCCAGCACAAAATACCCCTGGTGGAAGGGCGTTGATATATGTCTGGGCTCTTGAACAAAAGAATTCCCGAAGAGGATGGGATGAAGGTCATGCCCAAGATGTCTTTGTTCCTTGGGTTCTATCCAGACAATATTCCAAGTCGAACGGTAGCACAGCAAAGGAGGGATCGAAGGACCACCGCCAAGCATCGAAGGATGCCTTGGAAGTGAAGACTCTAGCCAATGACACTCCCCAAGAAACCAATGCTGAGGCGTCAAAGGAGATCGTTTACCAGCGTTACTATCATCTTTATCGGAAAGGTGAGCTGGAGGCGGATGTTGTTTCTGCTGGAGGATATGTGTTGGAATCTGGTTATGAAAAGGACAATTGGTGGGCCATCTGTGGCCAGCTTCAGCGAGCAATGACAACTTGACCTCGTGGAATCAGATAAGATTAAATTATTGTGGATAACTCAGCATTTCCGCACTAATCATTTGGAAGCCTACTCTCGTAAACCAAACTTTGCCTCTCGCAACCTCTCTTTCACAGCGCCAGCGAAAAGAGAAAGTTCGGGAACTAGAGTACTAGAAGCCCGGAAGCCTAAGTGTCTTATAGATACTAGCCTTACGGCGTCCTATAACTAGTACTGTACCACGTAGAGTAAGTGACATCTCGAGCTAGTGTCATTCATTCATTTATTCATTCATTCATTATATATGCGATATACATGACAACAAACTCCAGGTTAATAGTTGTGACACTCTATAGGAATGAAAACCGTGCAGATGATGAAAACCTCGAAAAATACTCCAGCCAAAATCCAGTTTGAACCACACAAACAAATGAGGGGTGTAACCAGAACACCCAAATCCATCCCACGTCTAAGTGCCACCTAAACACCGTAAAGCCACAACCAATTTCCAACTCTAATTCTCTTTCCGTTCGGTTTCCGGGGGGGCATGGGCTTGAGGCACATAGCTCGAACTGCTGGGGTTGGCACTCTTCGCTGGTCCTGCGCTAGAGGCCGCGGTACCTCGTTTCTTCGGAGCATCCATGGCTACGCTACTCAGGGAAAATGGCACAACCCCGGCTCGGTGTGCCATATCCTTCTCTCCCAGCTGCCAGTGCATAGCTTCAGCTGCCCGCCATGGAATTCCCATTTCCATTGCAATCGTTTGCCACATTTCAGACTTAAATCTTTAGAGTAAAAAGAGCGTTTGTTGTTAGTACTTGTATCTCTACATAGTATATATTGGAGGAAGACCGCCAGGACGTCGCACCCAACATCCTCTGCCAAGGGGGAGCTACTGAGTAAAGCACATACCTTTCATACAGTCTTGCTAGCCTGTTCTTCTTGTCTTCATCCCACTCTGACCGTCGTTCCAGGTAGTTCTGATAATGAAGTCGACATGAAATAGCAGACCGGCCGGGTAGTTTCTTCGATATATCCTCCCACTTCTCTCCTTTCCCTCGAAGCTCAATTATCAAGGCATCTTCCTCAAGGGTCCATTTGGTTTGTTTCTTAGCAGGGGAACTCGTTGACTTTGGTGCTAGCGACCGCTTCAAGGAGGACGAGGGTAGTGATGGTGAAGGTATATCATCTTTCTGGTCTTTAGGTGGCATAGGGTTACAAAGGAGTGATGCTATGGAAGCCAGCTTGTTGGATAAGGCTGGTGCTGTACTCGGTGTGGCGGTTATTTTAGAGAATTTAGAAGTTGGGACGAAAGTGTAAGAGGCAGAGATGGTGTGGTGGCGGCGGTTCGGTTCGAGGCTGAAGAGGCGGTGCAGAAACGGTAGCAGGAGGGACGGGAAATCTCTCTATTATATGCGGTGTCGATCCATCTGAGTGTTTTGGTCGCGGTTGAGAGTTGGCTTGGGGTAGATGGGCATCTCTACTAGGGGGGGGGGGGGTTACTTACGCACAGGGGTAGTCTGCCATGGTATTCTCGTTGCAGGGTCATTCCATACAGTATCCACTGTTTGGCCTCTTCGCAAGCCTCTCTGATTAGTGGTGGTGTGCTTCGTACCTCAATACACCGAGCAATCTCGATTCTCCAGGTGACGAACCATCTAGCAACTCCTTAGCTCTTAGTGTCCAATCAGGGCATCTTTCGTGGAAAGAGGGAGTCCAGCATGATACTGGCCAATAATTTCGGTTAGTTGTACCTTTTAACAAAGCAGTTCTCCAGACTACTCTCCACTCAGCCAGCCAGTTAGCCCCACAGCCTAAGGGGTTGGACTGAGTGCCATAGAGTGAACTGATGAAGAATAAAACCCCTGAAGAAGCCAACGCTAACAAGAGATGTGTCGGTCGGTACGGGTACATGCCTCTCAATTTCAGTACTGGACCAAGTAGGTGGAGTCGTTCCAGAGGTTTTCTGCTGGATGGGCACACGCACATCATCGCATGAAGACTGACTGAATAGAGCAAAAACTAGGCGTGGATCCACTAGGTTATTGGTCACTGCCCAGGACTATGGTGTACCCACACTGGGAGTCATTCATCCTGCATTGAGCGACTCGAAAGATCTGTGACCTGGAGGAGCTGCCACGTTTAGGCCCGCCTAACTATCCTCTGTATGATTTGCAAGATTTAGTAGCCCTTTTTGGAATGCGGATTCTGTTAATTGAGTTGTTGGCAGTCAGTTGCTGACCTTGCAGGGAACGGGTATATTAAAATGCTTGATAAGTATCTATATGTGTGTGGCTTGGAGCAGCAACCTAGCTCTCGGGGATTTTCTGAACAAACCATTCCAGAAGCCTCCCTTCCCGAGCTTCCACCACGCACTTGCACTTGCACTTACACTTACAGCCTCATTCTAAGGTCCACAATCAAGAGCCCAGTTATTTGGGGGTTCTGATACATTCAACTACCTGGCTAATATGCTTAGGTCTAACGAACGTTTGTTAATAGTAGCTAAATTTTCAAAAGTACTATTCATCCGAATCATTGGCAGAAACTCGGACATATTCTCAGGGTAATATGCCTTACACTAACTACTGATACATGGAAGCCTTCGGTGGGAACAGAGGAAGTTGGAACGACTATCTATCTTGAGCTTTCGTCTGATCAGACCAAGCATCCTCCCGAGTTCTACTCCGTAGACGGAAGGCGGCAGCTGCTGTGGCCGGCTCGGATTCAAAGCCCATGGCTCTTCGCTACGAAGGGCACTCGTGTAGACAAGCATGGATTTGATCACTGTCTGTAACCGAAGGGTTCCATTGGCCTTAATTTGACCAAGAAGCTAGGCAAAAAACATGAACATTCGGTATTTGAGTGGGTCATGCTAGTCTCGGAGTGTGTATGTCCGAGACAAATATCTAGATGCTAGGACGATGGGCTCGTAGGCTGAGACATAGGCGATGCGAGGTGACGACAAAACAAAAGAAAATTGCGATGACTTCAGTGATTCATCGCATGGCAATGATGGCGTACTTAAAGGTCATCTTTCGCTTAAGAGATCGCGTGGCGCTTGGCTTGGGCGTTTCACAAAACAACGTGTTCTAGAAGGCAGCAACCGCTTTGCCCTAATTTCCCCACCCTCCCCGCATCACTCCTACTACCCCCTACCATCTACCACCACGAAACAAGGCGCATTTTCAATCACCTAACGTGCAATTCTGAAGGTACTGAACAACACCATCAGTAGCAACCCGACGTGGAAAAACCGCAACAAGGCAGGACCATCCGTTCGTTCCCGGCACAGCCACAAACCATCATGGCACTCCAAACAACTGCAGATGTCACTGTCCTCATCAACTCTGAGAACTCATCTTCGGAGCGCCGCGTCACTCCTGCCTGGACCATCTCACAGCTGAAATCGAAACTTTTGCCCATCACAGGCATCCCACCGTCTTCCCAGGAGCTGACTTTGCGCTTGCCACATGCCCCCCAGCCAATTCCCATTGCCAGCAATGATGAAGATGCAACGCAGCTCTCCAATTTTCCACTTCAGCCCTACGCTGAGATACACGTATGTTTTGCACGTTCCCTCGTCTTCTCATAAATTTTTTTTTCCTACATCAACGTCATCACCGTCAGCCTTCTTGGAGTGGTTGTTGTTTGGCGGTTGCTGTCGAAGTTTGCTGTTCCTTGGTAAACTTCATGCAGGGTGCACTTGACCCAACCGGCTACTCCCGTCATCTTCTTACTGTGTAACCCCCCACTACAAATCATGGCTTTTCTGACTCGTCCACAATAGGTAGTCGACACCCGGCCCGCCTCGGCTCGCCTTAACCTCACTGACGCCTCGGAAGTCGAAAAATGGGAGATGCCGGAGGAGCAGTACCAGAAACGTACCGATTCTGTGTTAGCATGGAAGCTGCGCAACCAGCTCGGAAGGTTCGATCCGCAGAAAGATCAAAAGGATGCCCAGGACATGGAGCACCGATGGAATGAGGTTAATAGTAGAGGCATTGAGGTTGGTAAAAGATGTAGGGTGGGTGGGGAAGACGGAAGGAGGGGCACAGTAAGATTTGTCGGAGTAGTGCCGGAGATTCCGAATGGGGGCCTTTGGGTAGGATTTGAATCAGACGAGCCTACTGGTAAGTTAGCTATTATTCATGCATGAGCATTAAGAAAGATTAAACTAATAGCGGTACTGTAGGAAAAAATGACGGCTCAGTTGCTGAAAAGGCTTACTTCTCGTGTAAGCCGAAACATGGGTCTTTCGTTAGGCCTGAACGGGTGGAGGTTGGTGACTTTCCCGAGGTTGACGATTTGGAGGATCTGGAGGAGATGTAATATTATGTTTCAGAAGGAGAGCACATCAACCGGCACATCGTATGATTTCTTTCATCCTGAGGATTTAGTTGTGCGAGGAGCGTGTGTACAGGGAATCTTGTACTTGGCAGATCAGGGTTGCAGAATTGTCGGTAACGGGACCACTTCTTAAGTTCATGGTCCTGAAAAAACGTTGCGAATACGACTCGCTAATGCTTACGCCGTCAGTGTACTCTACAATTGACCGCAACAGTTATGACTTCATGTGGCACTAACTATACAGAAGGCTTCCTTGTCAATGCGATTTAACGCACATTCTAAAGTTTACCCCCTGTGCCTTCCCTTTTGGCACTTCGTTCGTCTTTATTCTTGCTGACTGAGAGCACTCTAGGATAACTGAGCCTTCATAGACCGAAACCCTTTGGATCGGGATCAAGAACTGCTAACGTCTAAACATTGTTTGTCATTCACCAGCCGATTGACAGACGGTAGGGTACCATATCTCACCACTTTCTACGTAGAGGCAAACACATGGCGGCGACGGGACAAGAATAGCTGTTCCATTATCTCCGTCCTCTTCTGCCGTCTCCAAGCATTAGCAATAAAAATACAACTTCTTCCAATCCCTTTCCTTCATCAGGTCCAATCTCTCTATACTACCTTTAGCTCTCGGCATCTTAAGGCCGGCCCGGGAAAGCCTTGAAGCAATCTAGTCATTTTCCTCATGGTGCCACCATCTATCTGAAAGCTTGGCAATTATGTGTGCCATTATCACTGCTTTAGGGGTTATTATTATATGGTTTGCACGGCGAGTGATTGCTAAAAACAAGGCTAGTAACGAGATGCCGGGGGATGGATCGTGGCAGTCAGGCAGAGTGACATCAGCCTTTTAGGACTTCCTCGGAGTTAAAAGGCGAACAGCATACCTACGGCAGTGATATCGCGGGTTTTCTTGGCAACGTCATCTCTACTCTATGCGAAAGCCACCTGAAACCCCATCCGGTGCCTGGTAACGAAACCTTGAAACCGGAAACACATGGCAGTGGGGGCGGAGGTGGGGCGGAATGGTTCGTCTGATGTTGAATGACAAGGGGGAGGAGGGATGCCGTGGATATTACCCGTGGCTTCTAGAAAATACAGATATATCCCTGCACTACCACCACCACTAAGTCACACACTATTGCTTGTTTATTCCAACTCTACTCGAACCGTCATATGAGGGCACAATATACCCTAGGTGTATCAAAACCATGGATGCCGGGACAGCCGCCTTTGGCACGCAGAGGTGGGGAAATGGAGGGATCAAGGACGACCGCATTAGCCAGATGAGTGGTTCGGGATGTAATCGGGAATTGACCCACGAAATATAAAGTGAATTAGGACAGGGGACGAGGAACTGGGAGGGGACGTGGAACGGGACGGGAATTGTGAGCGGCTTTGAAGCCGCACATAATAAAATGCAAAGGTTACCAAGAGAAGACAAACCCCGGTGGGAAAGGGGCCGGCTACCGACCATGGTTCGCACATATGGATGCTTGATTATCTTGAATGACATCGTTTCGTTGATCCACGCGCCTTCAAGTTTGTTCGATCTTTCTCAATGGTGGTTCTTTTTCTAGAGTCATAGATAGAGTATAATCCGGAAAGCAGGGTGTGGGTATTGGAAAATTAACTCGCCTTGTGAGATTAAGAATCACACAACTACCTAGCGATATTGCAATTGCTGGTGGTTGGTTCTCTTTTCGGTCAGGTGGCCATCTCCTCCACTTCGGTTTTTCTTGCGTGTTCCTAGTTAAAGCTCAATAAGAATGCTACTTCCTTGCTTAGTGCAGAATCAACAACACCCCGCCGTCATCGCTATGACATACTAGCGGCGAACGATGGACAACCACTAAGGCCTAACGATGGGAAGTGGACATCTCCAGTGAGCTAAAACCTAACCCTGGGTCGACTTCATTGGTATCGAAAGTATCGAGTAGAGTGAGGGTATGAACTACCTAGGTAGAGTAGAGAGGATGATCCATGTCGAATAATACTCAATAAACCAAAAAATGTCAGTAAACCAGGTAATTTTTGACCAACTCGCTTGGGTTTCAGGTAAACGCAGAGATCTTCAGATAAGCGGCTCTCTCCTCTCCTCTCTTGAACAACGTATCTAAAGTTCTCTCAACACGCCCTGGAGTTTGTATATACATACATGCCAATACAAAAGATATTAAAAATTCCACCCCGAACCCCCGCCAAACGCTTCCTCAAAATCCGGGTTCCACTGCAGGATATCATAAAATGAACTCCAATCGCCGGCTCCTACCCTACCCAAGGCTTCAGGGGCAAAATTCTCCTGAGTATGGACACTAGGCTCCTGATCTGAAAGTGGGTGTTAATATCTTAATTCCATGATAACTGCGGGACACTTACACTCTGGCATGGAAACATTATAGTTCATGGGGTATGCAGACTCCTCCCAATGAGGCGGCGGAGGCGGCCCCGCTGAAGGGCCAGGTGGTGGCTGACCAATTTCCGTCCGATTCTCCGCTGGAATGTGTGTTTGCGAAAGTGGATGGTCGAAAAGCCCCGCAAATTGTTTGAAAAGCTGGAGAAACCTAGACGCAGTAAGTTCCCAACAACCCTCACTGTTTGAACATATTCAGCTTACGTACCTCCTTCCTGTAATGTGTACCCTAGCGACTGCCTGCAAAGCATGCACACATACATTCAATTCCTCTTGCTTAAAATTTGATCCAGGTAAATTCAAACCGAGGAGTAGAACCACAGCCACCCGGAACAAATGCAAGTGGCAGAGGTCGTCCGTGACAACGCCAAACTCTTCGTCAAAATCCGGATGTAGTTGCGCTCGATATACCAGACGAGCCGTCACAAGCGCTACGCGGATAGACTGGTCCAGACAAAATTTCAGAAATACACCCGTCATTTTTTTCTGTCTGGAAGTTTCTGTGATGTGATGGACGTCTGTAAAGTGACGGAACAATATCAGACGGGCATGTTGGGTTATGAACAATACTATTTAAACAAAAGAGCAAGTAAGTAGCTGCCACACGCTTAAAGGCTGTCCGATGAATTATACCCCTCAATGATGGCAAGTCCAGAGCTTTGTTGAGTTGCAAGTTTACAAGTTCTGCTGGGAGCATATTCCAAGACCGTTCTAACCGGCCGTCGATATGTTGTAGCCTTCGAATTTGCTGCTCAGTGCCGTCCCCGGGCGATGGATTGTATCCTAGTATCTTCTCAACTATATTACACACTTCAATTGTCGCCCGAACGGTCTTTATCGCTCGCCGTGTGACCATTCTCCGGTTTTCTAGTTCAGGGGAGTCTTCACCCAGGCCTCCGACTGGTACACCCCCCACCTGCGGACAGAGTAGTGCTGTACCCACCCCTTCCTCGTCCACCGTAGCCGGTAGAGAAATATCACAGTCTTCTCGTCGAAGGATCCATGGTCGGCCCATTTTTATACTGACACGCTTATCCTGAATGTATGCGGCCCAAAATAGCCTGGAACGAGATTCCAGCTCGATAGGTGTAAAGCGACCGTTCGGAGGTTGTCTATGAAGCCCAATATCTTGACACACACGTGCCATTGCCCCGCATATCAGCCAGCATGGTGAAGGAAGCGTTGCTTTGTCCAGATAAATTGACATAAGGAGTAAAACTACAGCTTGCTGTAAGTATAATAAATCCAACGGAACGAGATGGAGTGCTCACCAGTGGCATCTTCAATTGTATAAATTGGCTTGTTTAGGTTGATATATTTCCGAGCAAGCTCAAAGAACTTCCATCCGTATCTAAAGATAACAATACTTGAGCACCCATGCGCACATGTGGGACAATTACGTACTGACCGCTCTTGTGATATAGTCGGGGAATTACCACCACTTCCGGGAGGAAATATATCTTCGACTTTTACCAGCTGGGACCCCACTGCAAGTATCATCATCACAACACAAAACACTTCATGAACTGTCTTCCCGTCTTGATCCCATATGGGGGATGACCATGCCCGTTCGAATTTCTGTTCCAATATTGGCCAATAGAAAATCGGGATATAGTTCTGTACGGTAGTTTGGAAAGCCTCCATAAGCTTACCGGACAAAGACCGGGCCGGTAGAAAATATCTCAGATCAAAAGGAGGCATTCCATGTTGTGGTACAATCTCAGACAATAAAGGTACCGCTGGCTCAGTCCTTTCAAACATATTACCGGACTCTCCAGAGATGTTTTGTGCATATATTCCTTGCCGCTGAAGGTATCCCTTATACGCGTCAATAAACTGCGGTGCCGAACCCGGGCCGAAGGCATTTGGATTCCATGTGATGGAATTGACATCCGAACTTCCATGTGGCGGCGAATCTTCATAATTCGAATAATGTGCTCGATCGTATGAAGGAACTGGCGATAGGCCGGAATGCAGGCCGGGTTCGCTTTCTGCAGATCCAGTTAATGTTAATGGTGCAAACCGAACATGCTTGGTGTCGATGGGCAAGCTACCGGTGTCTCCTCGCAACGGCTCCGACGCCGAACCAGAATAGCTTCCGCTAGCCGAAATCAGAGAGGATGCCATTGATCTGGCCCCTTCCTGCGGGATCTCACCCCCTTGCCCTTGCCGCTGTCGCTGTTCCGCTATATGTAGCTTCCTTGTGAGTTCCTCGACCGCTCTCTCCAGTTCTCGTATTCGTCTATGTAACGGAAGTCAATATGTGGCGAGCTTTAGTAGAATATATGCATTCCCTAAGGGTTTTCACACACCGTGTAGGCCCAATCTTTCTTCCTTCATGATCTGGAGAAGAAAACGTGCATGACAATTTGGCTGCTAGACAGGCGGAGCAAGGTGTGTCGTCTCGGGCATCACACTGTTCAAAGGATTAGAATTGATCAGCCGACTCCGATGTTACGTCAAAGTACAATATCCTACTCCCTCTCAAGAATCGCACCCGCACCTTCGTCTTCCTTACTTTGCAGGAATCGCATGACCTCTCTTTTCTCCTTGCCTGAAATGGTCGCCTTGGGCGAGCTTGGGACGTTGTTTGGGCATCTGGGCCGCCGCCGCCTCCCGTAGTGGAGCCCTGCGCACTTAAATCTAAAGGCCCCACACCCAAACGTTCCGCGCTGGGCTCTGGCTCCTGCATTAGCTGCGGACGGGTACCGATGTGCTCCTTTAACACTTTAAAGGTGGATTAGAGATTTGCGGGGATGTATTTTGGGTTCGGGGGAGAGTAACTTGTAATCTTGGTGTTGTGGAGGCGCGAAAAGGCCGACACGGAAGGTTGTATTTATTCGCTGGGTCTGACGTCACTGCTACTTGTGTCTCAAATGACTGAGGAGTTGCACTGAGATCTATCGCCTCTCATCGTGAATCGTTTGTCGACCTCATAGTGCCTATCTGCTCAGCTTAACTTCTTGGATAACTATATGCTTGCAAGCAGATAAGCCTCTAGTGACGTGGGTGATTAAAAATCTGCAAGGATCGTGGGGCATGCGTACGAATGATCGACACTCCTTCATACCTCATCACTCGATTTGGCCATGGTAATGACTGAGGACACACAGCTTCGTCGTTGACCAGGGATGACCAGCGATACCGCATCAGCTAGCTGAATCCAACCAAGTTGCCGCATAGTTGTACTTATATTGCAGCAAACTATGCCTTTCTCCCGAGGACCAGGTTTATGATTCCTCGTGGTACCCGGTCGCTTCTAATAGAATCATATTTCCGAGATCTTCATCGGATTACCATTTCCAGTTTCCAAGCATTTGTCAGCAACTGATGATTTAAAAAGCTCGCTCCTCGGACACAAGTCCCTGCTTTGTAGAGCAGCGAACAGCATCACCGAAATATCTACTTCGAGCAAAAAACATTTATATTGGCTTTCAGACAAACATTGACAAGGATGGTCAATTTCAGGATTGACATTGTCTCAGGTAGATTTGGTCACATTATCACTCCCAGAACTGAGGATTAACATCATCATAGACACTGTCTGCCCCTGGTGTTATATAGGCCACAAGCGCCTTCAATCCGCCATCTCACAATTCCAGGCCTCAGACCCCTCTGCGGGCCATACCTTCACGGTTGAATGGCATCCGTACTACCTCAACCCCGATGCGCCCAACCCGTCTGTCGACAAAACCGCCTATTTTCAATCCCGTTTTGGGGCGTCCCAATCCGCAATGATGTTTGACCGCATTCGCCGAATCGGCGTGGAAACAGGAATCAAGTTCTCATTTGGCGGAAAGACGGGTAACACTCGAGATTCCCACCGTATTATCCAGCTTGGGAAAGATAAAGGGAAGCAGACGGAGGTTGTGGAGAAGCTTTTTGCCGCATACTTTGAGAATGAGCAGGATATCACGGACTATGAAGTGTTGGTGAAGGCTGCAACTGATGCGGGGTTGGAAGAAAAAGAGGCCAGAGAGTGGTTGAACAGTGATAAGGGGGGCCAAGTGGTGGATAGAAAGGTCGAGGAGGCGAGGAGGAAGGGGATTTCGGGGGTTCCCAATTTTACGATCAATAAGTCGCATACATTGGGAGGGGCGCAGGACCCCAAGGAGTTTATTGAGGTATTTGAATCCTTTGCTACGGATTAGAAATATGGAAGGATATGGGCTGTTTTGTTTCCAAGACCTGTCCTCTAACAGATATCCTCAACCTTCAAATTTGCCTCAAATAGTCCAAGATCTGTCTTCAGCGTTCTCCCAAATAGCTCCAACAAAATCTCAAAGCACACCTTGGTGACGGCCGGATCGTATCGGTCCTTTGAGAGCTCGTCACGTATAAACCTTCACATAATCAGCCTAGTCCCCCTAACCCCTAGAAAAAGAAACTTACGCATGTTGGCACCATGCAAACTCATAAAAGCTGAACTTCGTTCCAGCTTCATGCAGCGTCTTCCTAATAAAGTCCCTTCCCTCAGGCGGGACATGATTATCCAACTTTCCAAAGATCTTCTATGCATCAGTACCTTCTACTACAATTCCATAGAGGACCTACCATCGCAAGTTCACCCTTGATATCCCCAACCCTCTTAAGCGAGTCATCACACTTACCCTTCCCGAGTGAATGGCCATGAATATCCGTCGCAAAATAACAGACCGCGGCCAACACCCTCTCGTCCAGCGCCGCCCGATATGCCAAATGTCCACCCAGACACATCCCTGTGGCTCCAATCCTTCCATTGCAAGTCTTTAGCGCCAGGAGCGCATCCACACTCAACGTCGCATCCTCGTCATATGCCTCGACAGTTTTGGTGATTTTATACTCGTTCCCCTTGTCCGTTCCGGGGACATCATATGCCAATGGCTCTGGTCCCTCAAACTCATGGAATGAACTGGGTGCTGCGCAGATGTAGCCCTGCCCTGCGATCTGTCTTGCAAAGCGCTGAACCGGCCCAGTGACTAAGTACTTCTCGTCAGTCCCTAGTTCTGGGAGATGGAAGTAGAGGGCGTATGTGCCTTGGTAAATCTCGCTGAACACTACGACACCAGGGAACTTGGCATGTGGATAGTTTGGGATGCTGGGGTGGAAGAAGAAAATACGCATGGTCGAGCCATTGGCGGTTTTAACGTCCTTCGAGAACTCTTTGATTAGTACCATGGTTGTTAATTGTTGATTTTTGAATGCTGTGTTCCGTCTGATGGAGTTGTAGTTGAGGATTGATTTCAACCCGCCGAGTGCGGGGCAATGGCGGGGTATCCTGCCACCCGTAACTTTGAGCGCGACGCGACTCTCAACTCCATGCAACCATCATCATTCAATTAAACAAAACCGTATCAACATAGTCCGTTCGATAAGCTCAGTAAAAACTAAAATAAGAAATGAAAAGGCCAACCTTTAACCAAGACGAAAAGCGACAAAAACGGTTGACTTAGACAAAACCAATCATATCATACACCAACAATAAACAGAGCGTAAATAGCTGCAATTTTCTTTTTCACCCTGAAATTCACCGTTTCCTCTTCTTAGGCTTCTCCTTTTCGTCACCACCGCGCTTGTCCTTCCTCTCCGCCTCTTCTTCCATCTCGTCCCAATCATCTGCGAGATCGCCAGTCAGTCATCATCGCACAGCTGAGGAAAGGTTAGTGACACTCACCACCGGACTCCATGTCCGATGCCTCAGATCCCTCGTCAGCACTGGCATTGTCGTCACTAAACTGACTTTCATCCGAATCGCTCCCATCAGATTCTTCGCCGAAGTCGGAAGCCTCAAACTCTGACTCTTCCTCCTCGTCTTCGCCGTCCTCTTCATCTGAGTCTGAAGCCAAGAAACTCCAACCGCCGTCGAGGAAAAACTGCTTAGGATCCTGGATAACAGTCTTCATGATGGTTGGCCAGTTCAAGTTGAGAGGACCCTCTGAGTAGGCTATGTTGGAAGAATCCAGCCACTCCTTGACATTCTCCAATAACTCCATCGGAATGGAGTTGATATGAGTCACGGGCTTGGTATACTCTTTGTATACAAAAACGAGATCGAAATTTTTCAATCCGAACTGCGGATATAACGTCAGCACAGAGCAGCTGAACATTGTCATCGGGAAATTGACATACCTGAACTCTTTCCAGGTGCGCAATTTCTATCTCGTCGAGAGTGATAACCAAAAATGGCATATCCGTCAAAGAGACTAACGCATCCGTAGTCGGAGAACAAAGAACGTTCGCGCGGAACGGGACACCACTAAAGCCCAGTTCACGGTATGGAACATCAACGTCGACTCCGGCTTCAATCTTCTTCGCAGCCTCCGAGATCTTTTCAGCAAAAGCTTTGAATTCCTTATCAAGCTCTGCTCTTCTTCTTCTCTCCTCCTGTTCCTGTTCGAATTCTTCCTCATCGCCATAACGGTACTTCCTCTTCCTATTTCCAGTTTCATCAAACTGGATATCCGTGGCTTCGCGGTAGAATTGCACATCCTTAGTCTTCTTCTTTCCAATCATGATAGGGTCCCGAAGATGAACGTGAATGAGGACGATCAATTCATGGGCACAAGGTTGGAAGAATAGATGTTTGACATTGCTGAATAACACGTCGACTCGCTGATCTTGTCGGAGCGATTGGTATCGGAGACCGTTTTCGTGAATCTCGAGTTCTCCCGGTAGACGTTTACCGTCCATACCGGGACGGATAAACACATCAGGCAAGCGCTGAGGGCGACGACTTCTCATTTCCCTAAGGTTATCCTGCGTAACAACATCCTCCATTTCTTTTCTCTCCTGTTCTTTTTTGGTGGCATTCTTCTTCATGTCGGTGATACTATCACAGATGGAAGCGATGCGCTCATTGTCGGTACTACGGTACGTCAAACTTCGCAAGAAGTGAGCATTGGGATCTTCAAACGGCTACCAAATTGTCAGCGAATGATTCACACATCCGGTTGTGTTACTTACCAAATCGTCCTTTCTACCAACACCCTGACCGGGCGATAGCAGATTAATACGTAAGTAGGTGAAATCATCCTCTTCCGTCTTACTAGCATTCTTGATAGTCGCGATATGGAAAGGAACAGGGCGTCCAAAAATGGGAACAACTATAGTCTGGTTTTTCGTATCCACCACTATCTTCAAGTCAGAGACAGCAAGCGGTAGCTGGTTCTCTCTCTTGTAAGACTCGAATCGTTTAATTTGGCGTTTGCCCTTTCCATCTCCTACAGCACCACCTTCTGAGAATCTCTCTAAACCTCGTGCTTGCATCGTGACCTGCAGTTCTTTCTGATGTTCTTTTCGCCGCTGCTCTGCACCATCATCGACCTCTTTCCGTTCCCCACGAAGCTTGGACTTCATAATTACAGCTGTACTCTTGGGAGCAGTGGCTCTGGCTGCCTTCTTCTCAGGTTTCGGTTTCACTTCAGGCTCCTCATCCTTGAAGTAAAAAGCAGCCTCTTTGAGATCCTTCGGACAGCCTCCCGTGAATACTAGGGGATCACCTTGGGTAATCCTGACGGTGTCGGTTAATAGTAAGCTGTAGTTCTTACTCTTTGCGTCTTGCGGCTTTGGGTTTTCGAGATCGCTGAGACCGATGGTCACACAAAGAGTCATTCCATCCTTCAGTACTCGTGCGCTCTTCGGACCAATTATCAGGCTGCTGTCGCGGGCCTCAATACCGATACCAAATCCAATGGGTTTTAGGAAATGCTTTTCAAGTTCGGGATGCTTTTGCTTAATGGTTTGGAGAGCCTTGTTATAGATATCCTTGCATACCGCACCATCCCGAAGCTCGGTCAATACTCTCCACTGAAGATCAAGTAAGAAGCTGTAATATTTTTCTTGCGACTAAAGTTCGTTAGAAGAAATTGTTTATTTTAAAGGCTATAATTAAATACCTTAGTGGGGTCGATTAGGTAAGTTCTTGCAATTTGAGATGAGTACGACTTATAGCGCAGTCCCATTGATGCCAGAATAATACCTGCATGAAGAGGATTCTCGTCGGATTGAGCATTCTGCTTCAAGTCGTACTTCCCGCCGCTTTGGATAACGGGACCAACGGTCCAGTCAAGCTGAGTGACATCGAAGTCATCACCAAGCTTCAGTGCCTTGGCCTTGAATAACTTCTCATCGTCGATCTTCGCCTCAATCTTCCTTGAAAGTGATTCATGAGTAACCTTTTTCTCTTCGTCGATAATCTTGGACATTTCGTCGATAAAGTATCCCTTGTGATCCCGACCAACGCCTTGGAAGAGGCGCGCATAGTTTTCAACTCGCCTTCATCTTTGATCGACATGACATGTGAAAAAGCCGATGAAACGTCTACTTCCTCGACGCCTAGCGCTTCTGGAGTGTATGATTCCTTCCATGCTTTGGCGAATGGCCCTTGGGCTTGATCTTTAATGAGAACCCCGACCTTATTTCCTGACTTTTTAATGACGTCGCAAATTTGTTGGAACTGCTTCTTATTTTCTGCTTCGTCCTTGCCCCTAATAAGGAACTCGACCGGAATTTTGCCACCGCTCAACGCCTCGAGATGTTTCGCTGTCCACACTGTCAACGCTGGCTAGCAGGATAGGAGGGGCGAGAAATACCCTTCTTCGCGGTTGTAACGACGTAAAACTTGTCAGGGGTGATCAGGAACAGCGTTGCAGGAAACTCGTACCCAAGCAGCCAGAACTGAGCACGTTTTGGTGAGCCTCAAGGATTGCCGCTATCATTCGAGAGCAACAGTGCGAAAGATACTTACGTGTAGGGACAAAGATTTAGAATAAGGGCCCTCCGCTGTCTTCCCTAGCACTACAACGATAGATCCAGCACCTGTGTAGGCCTCATTCTTCTTGGGATCCTTCCATGCTGAGATGATATGGCTGAGTCGGGTGTGAAAGAGCTGTTTGTCAATCTTAACCTCGTCGCCCATGTTTACTGCGACGTCTTTTCAGTGCTCTCCTAGAATAAGAGTGGTTGTAGTTGTGGATGTTATAAGGAGTGGAGTGTGTCAAGGAAAGCGGATGGTGGTGTGAGGAGCCTTGCAGGTTTGACGCGTTCGCGGCGATATTCTCGATTGTTGAATTGTGCCACTTGTGTTCTCCTTTGTTGGCTCTAGACAAGTATTTGGTTTGCGAGGCTCTCAAACAAATCACGGGCCCCCAAAAGGTGTGAAGCAAAGTCTGGCGAAGGAAAAGTAGGTAGGAAGAAAAGAGAGAAAGCGCGTCCGTCGGCCGCTGGTCGCGTAGAGTTGTACTCTTATTACATACATAAGTAGGTGAGCCTCAGCCACACTTTTTTTACCAGCCACCCCGCTGATGTGGCGTATATCGTAATCCTCATCCATAACCGTATAGTATAATTGAACTTTGAATTGCATTAACACTCACGAAGAACGCCAAAAATGCCCCTCACGAAATAAACACCAAACAGTTGACCAAAACCTAATCAGTCCAATAGCGGAGGGGCTGCCATCACACCCTTCCCGAAAAAATCACTGACGACGCCAAATTTGTCTTTCCCTTCCGCATCCAGCATCATCTTGAAACGACCGTGCCTCTCTGCTGCCTCATCCTGACTTCTCTTCAGTGTTCTAATTGTCTGATTTGTTGAACTGCAGGTAATGCATTCTAAACTCTCGCCGTCAATAGCATTAAGGCATCGCTGGTGGAACGAATGTTTACACAAGAAATGGACCGTTGGAAGGTCCAGTTGCAGGTTGCACGATTGACAGCGTTGGGCTTGAAAGACAGTTGGCTTTGAACCTAGCTCCGATATTTCTGCTACCTTTTTTGTGGTTTCTTGCCGGTAGGTTTCGATCATTTTCCGATTCTAATGATTGTATCAGTATTGTCATCCGAAAGTGGGGGGGTTACTGTACGTTTTGGATTTCTTTCCTCTCGCGTTCGATGGTGTCTCCAAGATATCGTTTCACCATTCCCACCGTAGCCACTGCATTGCTTCCCAGCGTCTGCACAACCTGCAAAGGCTTCATCAAACCCTGCTCATCGATGGTTTTAAGTACCTTTCCTAATTCTACCTCGCCCACGTCCCGCAAAACTTTCGGAGAGCTGGTGAAGTATGCAAGTGCTGCTGGGTACAGCTCGGGTTCTTCTGGACCATATTTCTTCAGAGCTCTAAGAGCACCGGTAGTATCACCTGCCGAACAACAAGACCGGAAGATGTCGAATCTCAAGCCTTGTTTCTCCCTAACAAGTGTAGTTCCGTCCTTAAAATCCGCCAGATGAGAAAGTAGTAGCACATTCGATGTATCAACCAAAGCCTAGAGCCACCAAAACATAAGTGCAAGTCTATTATTGTTCATTTCATGGGAAAGCTACCTCTTTGCTTTCAATAATCTTCTTTGCCTTAGCTTCCCATTTCCGCTTTTCATCCTTAATCTTAGAAGCGTTTGCTCTTTGGAGGTAAATCTCAAATAATGTGGTATATATGTCGATTCTGTCGTTCTCGCTAAGCTTCCCCGTAGATTCACCGTCGTATAGGATCTTCTCAAGGAATTCGGTAAACTCTACGGGATGGTCTACAAATGACGAGAAAGCAGTACGAGGCTTTGGCAGGGAGTACTGCTTCGGCAGATCTAGCGGAATCGTGCCCGCTTCGCCGGGCGAAGAAGTCTGAACCGTTCCTTTAGCTGGCGAGCCATTATTCTGAGTTGGTGTATTTGACTGCGATGCGCTGCCCATGTATGGCAATTGCTGCAGTAAGGACGTATTCAAGTATGACTGGAAACCGCCGTCCTGTTCCTTTGGTTGGGATACAGTGGAGTCTTGCACTTGTTCTTTCAATGGGACATATTTGCCAGTATAGTATTCCACCAGGATTTCTGTGGTTCGTTGGGGAGACTTCTCTAAAAACACTTTGGCATACTTCATTAAGTTCGAATAAGCGGGGTCTGGTTCGAGTCTTTGAACATAGGACAGAGCGTCGCCTATCTTTTCGAGATTTTCGACCATGATACTGACAACAATGTCGTGTTCTTGCTGTTTCTCGGCAAGATAGACTGCTTGCTCGAAATAGCCTGCTTGTCTGCACATCCCTATCGCAGTATCCACATCGAATTTCAGCCCGTCCTCTGGCGATTGCTTGATAAATGTCTCCAATTTGTTAATGTCTTTAAGCTTGGCGTAGCAGTTAAGTAGTAAAGTCGTATGGTCCGGGGTCGCACAATCATGTTTGTGTAGTTCTTCAAGGTACTCGATGAGATTATGGATCCTTTGGGTATCAAGGAATTTCCGGATTACGGTACTGACACCTCCCTCATTTGCCGGGCCGAGAGCTTTGATGTACTGCTGCATCGAACCATCGTAATCCCCCTTGCTGTAAAGATAGTCCGCGTACCGCCGATAGATCCCTCGCAGCTTTACTTCGGTAATGCCAGCCTTTTGCGCAAGGTTGAGGGCGAGAATAAACAGATTCCTAGCATAAAGGATATCAAGTTTTTCCTGGAGACTAACTTCATGATATCGATATAGCGTTCCATCGAGAGAGAGGACAAAAAAATCACCCCAAGAGCTGAAAATATCTCTCACTCCCGAAACGACCCTATCTGAGTGCGCGATGAACTTGAGTTCAGTATCTAACAGCGTAAATTTTGTATACTCAAATAATTCGTCTGTTCCTGAGTTGGCAGTAGCCTTTCCGACAAGCCTCTTGAGAGTATCTGAGACACCATGCGACCTTCCACCTGCAACGGCAGTTGAAGGGCGTGAAGCTGGGGGCGACACAAGCGAGATATAGTTCTTGAAGACTTTAACCAGCTGCTTCGGGCCATCGTATGAGTAACAAGCCCCCCTGCCATTTGGGCCGTAGAAGTAGAGTGCATCATCTCTTGCCACCACAATATCACCGCCCTCGCGAATAAGTCCTCGCTCATCGGAGGAGAAATCGAGAGCAGGAGTCATACATCCCACTCCGCACCCGTGAGATTCTAAAACCTTAGCGGGTTGGCCGGCACCCTTTCCCACAGTGGTCAAGGTGAGTATCCTTGCCGTGGTCGACACGTATAGCGTATCGCCGCCGTCATTCCCGGGAATATGTCTAAGTCCTTTGCTCACATCGCCAGGTGGAGAGAAGCAAAGGTTTGTAATTGGCTCCTCCGATTCAAAAATAATCCTTTGTTTCGTACCGCGGTCGTGGATTAAATCACCTCTAATCAAAGTAATGCTTCCATTCGCAAAGCCCACGGCGCACGTTGTCAACGAAGGTGTTGTGGCAAATGCCGATGTCTACATCTCATTAGTTAACCGACTCCAAGCCGCAGCGTAAGGGCCTCACAGGAAACTGCTTTCTTCCATTATTGACTGTCAAAGAGCTCTGACACCTTGGCTCGCCTGTCTTCTTCTCCAGCTTATCAAGCGCCCACACCTTCAGCACCGGTTCCGAGCTCAAGTCTTCGCTAACAGTAACCAATAAGCTCGTTCCTTCCACCTGCTTCAGATGCGTAATAGCTCCTCCGCCCTGTGTAAACCCTCCCTCGAACGTCGAGAACGTGCGCACAATCTTGAACGATGAATTGACGACATGGACTTTACTATCGGAAGTTCCCAGGAATAGATTATCGGAGCCAGTAGTGAGAGACGTTATATCCACATCCTATGACACCAGTCAACGGCAGGACATTGAGTGACGACATGAGAGCTATGACCTGGAACAACGGCGGAGCGGTTTCCAGCTCTTCAGTTGTCTTTATTGGAGTTACGGTAAAGAAGTTGAAAGCTTTCCACTGCAGCGGTTTGGTCAGCTTAGAAGTCCGCAGATATGGGGTTTAAAGATTTGTACTGAAGTCAGCGCCATGAGGAACTTAGGTATGTTGTAAACTCAACACTTCCATTGCCGGTCTAGACAAGCTCTAGGTTTGCGGCTCATGCCAAGAGTTTTAAAGTGAGCTCACAAATGTCACCCACGTTATTGAAATCAACAATCTAAGAATTAACCAAAATGAGATTTCCCATACTATGCCAAAAAAACCCGTTTATTGATGTGACTGCAGTGCCACATTTACCCAAGTGCAGCATGACTCCCAGAATCCAGTGAGTGTAACATATTACTAAATTTAACATTCCAATTACTGGGGAATAGCTCAAAATACCACAGTAATGCAAGATACCATTAAATATGACATTGTAAATGATTGAGTATTTAGTTGAATAGGATAATATTGGTCAATTAAGCAGCATTGAGCATTTGCATAGATGTGGCAGGCATTCCACATTCTTGTCACAATGATGTGACAGTAATAAACCAGTATACCTACAAATAGCCCTAACATGATATTATGTTTAGCAAACTATATACATAGTATAGGAATTAATGGGTGTGTAAAATACCCATTGAAACAGGTTCAAATCATACTAGAGATATTTTTTTACCATATGTCAGTCAGCTGGAGAGGTACCACCTGGAAGTGAGCTATTGGGCATGTGTAGGCATGTGTAGGCATGCAGTGCAAGCATGTGCAAAATATACACATGTGGAAGTAATGTAGTATAACTCTACTATTTAACTCAATGTACATTATTTTGAATATGACAGCAATCCAGCATCAATGTGGCATCAATGTACCATCTAATGTGGTCTTCTGTGCTACATTATTGTGAAATTGATCCCACATTCAAA
>Ga0307515_10001780_pt1 | contig 47995 bp, 40 predicted proteins | sample 17_EM_MG_FD_194513 | JGI IMG/M metagenome (GOLD analysis project Ga0307515, IMG submission 194513) | Populus trichocarpa ectomycorrhiza microbial communities from riparian zone in the Pacific Northwest, United States - 17_EM | ecosystem: Host-associated > Plants > Roots > Unclassified | place... | reverse complement strand
ATCGACGAGACGGTCTGCCCGAACATGAGGAACTTGTCGAGCGTCGCCTCGAGCTCGGGGATGGTCGCGGCGTGCACCTTGATGAGGAAGCAGTCCTCGCCGGTGATGCGGTGGCACTCGACCACCTGCGCCGTTTCCTGTACGGCCTGGGCGATCTTGTGTAGCTGGCCGGGTCCCGGCCGGATGCGTACCAGCGCGGTGACCGGCATGCCGAGCGCGGCGGGATCGACGTCCACCCGGTAACCGACGATCACGCCCGCTGCTTCCAGCCGCTGTACCCGTTCGGTGACCGCCGGTGCGGACATGCCGACGCGGCGGGCGAGCTCCGACATGGACAGGCGAGGGCTGTCCTGCAACTCGGACAATAGGCGCAGATTGAGGGTGTCCAGCAGCCTCGTCCGGCCATCAAAGGCATCGCGGTCATTTGACCTTGAATCTCTAAGCAAATTGATCCACCAGCCTTCATCTTGTCCTTTACCGGCCGCTCTGTGCCTTGGAAGATACTCCCATGAAGTATCACCAACTAGGTTCGTCAGGTTTGAAAGTGTCGCGGATCGGCCTGGGCATGATGAGCTACGGAGATCCCGCCGACGAGGCGTGGTACCTGTCCCAGGACGCGGCCGAACCGATCGTCCGACGCGCGGTAGACGCCGGCGTGACATTCTTCGACACCGCCGACATGTATTCCGGCGGCGTCAGCGAGCAGATCACCGGACAGTTGCTCGGCAAGCTCTTCGGCCAGCGCAGCGACTACGTGCTCGCCACCAAGCTGTACTTCCCGATGGGGTCGGGTCCCAACGATCGCGGGTTGTCCCGCAAACACATCATGGACGCCGTCGACGCCTCGCTGCGCCGGCTGGGCACCGACCACATCGATCTGTACCAGATCCACCGGTGGGACCCCGAGACGCCGATCGAGGAGACCATGGCGGCGCTGCACGACGTGGTACGCGCGGGCAAGGTGCGCTACCTCGGCGCGTCCCTGATGTACGCGTGGCAGTTCGCGAAGGCCCAGCACACCGCGCGGGCCGGCGGCTGGACCCGGTTCGTCTCGATGCAGACCCGATACAACCTCGTCTACCGCGAGGAGGAACGGGAGATGATTCCGTTCTGCGCGGACGACGGCGTGGGCGTCCTGCCGTACAGCCCGCTGGCCCGAGGCCGACTCGCTGGCATCCCCGAACGCGGCGGCCTGCGGCACACGCCCCGAGCGGTCGCCGAGCAGGCGAACGCCTCAAGCCGGGACGACAACGACCTCGACATCGTGGACGCGCTGCGCTCGGTCGCCGCCGAACGAGCCCTGCCACCCGCGCAGATCGCGCTGGCCTGGCTGCTGGGCAAGCCACAGGTGAGCGCGCCGATCGTCGGAATCACCAAATCCCACCACCTCGACGACGCCCTCGCCGCCGCGGACCTGGCCCTCACCGCCGAGGAGGTGGCCAAGCTGGAGGCCCCATACCGCCCCCACGAGCTGTACGGCTACTCACTGTCTGACTTCCGCCGGCGTGCGCCCGCTCGAGGATTGCCCTGAACGCTCGCCCAACATATCGTCAAGTATCGCTATAGTTGGTCGCATGCGCGGTGGGGCACGGTCAGTGGCGGTGGTCGGTGCGGCAATGGCCGTGTTCGCGGCGGCGGCTTGTGGTGGGGACGACGGGACCACGGCTGACGCGGCGGGTTCCGGCTCTGCCGCGACGTCGGCGGCGCAGTCTCCCGCGCCGGCGTGTTCGTTGGTGAGTGAGGAGTTGGTGAGCTCGACATTCGGCGTGACCGCCCGGGTCGAGACTCCGGCGTCGACCTCGCCGTTCCAGGACGGCAAGGAATACTCGTGCCAGTTCCATGCCGAACCGGTGTGGTCGCTGTCGGTGAGCGTACGCGTGTTCACCGCGCCGCTGTCGGTGGATGATCTCGTCGACATTGGAGTGTCGCGCCAGCAGTTCGCCACCAAGGTTAGTGGTGTCGGGGATGGGGCGGCCTATGTCAAGCGGAGCAGTCTGATCCAGTTCGTCGCTGTGGAGAAGAGTGGCGACCAGGCCAAGCTTGTGTTGCTGCTCGGCACATCGGGCACGAGCGACGAGGCGCGGTTTTCCGCGATTGCCAAGGAGTCGCTGAAAAATGCGCCGAACTTTCCGTAGGGGGACCGGTGTCCGACTATGACGGGTTTGCCGACCAGTATGACCAGACCTTCGAGCTGGCGCCGTTCCGCACCCACATCGAGGCGTACTCGCTGCTGAGACTCGTCGGTGACGTGCGCGGTCAGGCCTGGCTGGATCTCGCCTGCGGGACCGGGCCGTACGCCCGCGCGCTGCGCCGCCGGGGCGCCGGCCCGGTGCTCGGTGTCGACGTGTCGCCCGACATGCTGCGCGTCGCGAGGGCCGCCGAGCAGCAGGAGCCGCTCGGCATCGAGTACGCGCAGCACGATGTCGGCAGCATGCCGAAGCTTAGTGAGTTCGACGGCGCGCTCGGGTCGTATCTGCTGCACTACGCCACGGACGCGGCGCACCTGCGCGGCATGTGTCACAGCATCGCCGACAACCTGCGGCCCGGCGGTCGCTTCGTGACGTACCAGCTGAATCCGGCCCTCTCCCGCCGGCCGGACTACTACCTGAAGTACGGGGCGGAGCTCAACCTCGACCCGGGCCGGCCGCTGACCGACGGGGACGCCATCGCGTTCCGCATCAACGTGGCTGGCTTCCGCAGTCCCGAGGTCACCGTCTACTACTGGAGCCGCGCCGCACTCGACGGCGCGCTCCAGGAGGCGGGCCTCGAGCAGATCCGCTGGATCAACCCGGAACTGTCTCCGGAGGCCGGCGCGGGACCGGACCCGCAGCAGTGGGCCGACTACCTCAGCGAACCGCTCTGCATGATCATCGACTGCGTCAAGGGCACCGGCGAGCCCGACCGCTCCTAATCGAGACCAATGTCGGCTTCGGTCAGCACTCGATGACGTTGACCGCCAGGCCGCCCCGGGACGTCTCCTTGTATTTGTCGCTCATGTCCGCGCCGGTGTCACGCATTGTTTTGATCACGCTGTCGAGCGGCACGTGGTGCACGCCGTCGCCGCGCAGGGCCATGCGCGCCGCCGTGATCGCCTTGACCGAGGCGATCGCGTTGCGTTCGATGCACGGGATCTGCACGAGGCCGCCGATCGGATCGCAGGTCAGGCCGAGGTTGTGCTCCATCGCGATCTCCGCGGCGTTCTCCACCTGCTCCGGGGTCCCGCCGAGGACGGCGGCCAGCCCGGCGGCCGCCATCGAGCATGCGGACCCCACCTCGCCCTGGCAGCCCACCTCGGCCCCGGAAATGGACGCGTTCTCCTTGAACAGCGCGCCGACCGCGCCCGCGGTCAGCAGGAACCGGACGATGCCGTCGTCGTTCGCGCCGGGCACGAAGCGGGTGTAGTAGGAGAGCACCGCCGGCACGATCCCGGCCGCCCCGTTCGTCGGCGCGGTGACCACCCGGCCGCCCGCGGCGTTCTCCTCGTTGACCGCCAACGCGAACAGGGTGACCCACTCCAGGTCCGACACGGCGTCGGCGGCCTCGAGTTGCCGGCGCATACCGGCCGCCCGGCGCCGCACGTTGAGTCCGCCGGGCAGCAGGCCGTCCCGGGTCGAGCCGCGCTCGATGCAGTCGTGCATGGCCTGCCAGAGGACGAGCAACCCGTCCCGGATCGCCGCCTCGGTGCGCCACGCCTGCTCGTTGACCAGCATCACGTCGGCGATCGACAGGCCGGCCTCCGCGGTACGCACCAGCAACTCCGCCGCGGTGCGGAACGGGTACTTCACCGGCTGATCAATGCTGGGCGTCGTCGAGGCACGGGCCTCGGGCTCGGAGACCACGAAGCCGCCGCCGATCGAGTAGTACGTGTCCTCCGCCAGCGTGGCGCCGGCCGGGTCGTAGGCGGTGAACCGTAGGCCGTTCGGGTGGTACGGCAACTGGACCCGCCAGTTCAGCACGAGGTGCTCGTCCTCGACGAATCGGATGTCGCGGACGCCGTGCAACGCCACCCGCCCGTCCCGCCGGAGGCCGGCGACGATGCCGTCCACCTCATCGGGGTCGATCACCTCCGGCGCATGGCCGGCCAGCCCCAACAGAACGGCCGCCGGCGTACCGTGGCCCGGGCCGGTAGCGGCCAGCGAACCGAACAGCTCGGCGCGCACGGCCTCGGTGCGGCCGAGCAGGCCGTCCGCGGCCAGGCCGGCGACGAACGTCCGGGCCGCCCGCATCGGACCGACCGTGTGCGAGCTGGACGGTCCGATGCCGACCGAGAACAGGTCGAAGACGCTGACTCTCATCGATACTCGAGGGTGGCGTCGAAGAGCCAGTCCACCAGGTATCGGGCGAACGACGCGCGCACCAGCACCCAGTACTCGTTGGCCGGCAGCGGCAGCAGGATCACCGGGGCGTGGGCGAGCATGGTCTGCGCACACCGGCCCGCCGGGAACCGGCTGGGGTGCAGGTCCAGCGAGCAGCCGTGGGCCAGCACGTCGCGGACCCGGGGACCGCTGAGGAGCAGGGTGGTGCGCTGCGCGGAGACGTCCACGACGGAAGCGGGCTCTGCGCCGACCGCGGACCGCAGTTGCGCGGTCAACTGCTCTGCGGCGCCGGCCGGGCCGACCACGAGCCACTCGTCCGGGCCGAGCCAGAGCACGCTGATGTCGCCGGAGCAGGCGCTGGTGCCCGCCTCGGTGGGCAGCGCGAGGCCGAGTTCCTTGCCGACCGCCTCCGCGGCCGGGCCCGCCGGGTCCAACCGCAGGTTGAGCTGGCTGAGGAACGGCACCTCGGCCATCGCTATCGCGCCGCCGGCCGCGCGGGTCACCTCGGCGAGGAGGTCCGCGGCGGCGGCCAGGGGAGTGCGCCGTGGTTTCTGCTCAGCCATCCCGCCGGGCCCCTTCCGGGTCGTAGAGAACGAAGTCGGTGATCGTCACCGGCACCAGGTCGTCCCCGATCGGCGCGTAGACCTGCTGGCCGATCAGCTCCCGCCCGCCCGTGATCAGGGCGAGCGCGAACGGGCGTCCCAGCGCCGCGCTGTGGTAGGCGGAGGTCACGTGGCCGAGGGCCGTCACCGGCGGCTCGGGCAGGGTCCGGGTTGCCACCAGGTGGGCGCCTTCCGGCAGGAGGGTCCGGCCGTCGTCGGGAAGCAGGCCGACCAGGTGCTTGCGGTCGGCGCGGCTGGTGTCGGCGCGGCTGAAGGAGCGCTTGCCGACGAAGTCGGCCTTCTTCTTCGAGACCGCCCAGCCCAGGCCGAGATCCTGTGGGGTGACCGTGCCGTCGGTGTCCTGCCCGATGATCGGGTAGCCCTTCTCGGCGCGGAGCACGTGCATGGTCTCCGTGCCGTACGGCGTGATGCCGAACGGGGCGCCCGCGGCGAGCACGGCCTCCCAGAGCGCCAGCGCGTCCCACCAGCTCACGTTCAGCTCGTAGGCGAGCTCGCCGGAGAAACTGATCCGGCAGACCCGGCCGGCGATGCCGGCGACGTCGGTGTCCCGCCACGTCATGAACGGGAAGTCTTCCTTGCTCACGTCGAGGCCCGGGGCGAGCGCGGCGAGCACCTCCCGGGACTGCGGCCCGACCAGCGCGATCGTGGCCCACTGCTCGGTGACCGAGGTGCAGTGCACCCGAAGCTCCGGCCACTCGGTCTGCAGCCACTCCTCCATCCACTCCAGCACCAGCGCGGCGTTGCCCGTCGTCGTGGTGACCAGGTATCGGTCGTCGGCGAGGCGGATGGCCGTCCCGTCGTCGAGGACCATCCCGTCCAGCTTGCACATCACGCCGTACCGGATCGCGCCGACCTTGAGCGTGCTCATCATGTTCGTGTACAGGCGGTCCAGCAGCACGGCCGCGTCGGGTCCCTGCACGTCGATCTTGCCGAGCGTCGAGGCGTCCATCATCGCCACGCCCTCGCGGGCGGCCCGGCACTCGCGCAGCACCGCCGTGACCATGTCCTCGCCGTCGCGCGGGTAGTACCACGGCCGCTTCCACTGGCCGACGTTCTCGAACAGCGCCCCGTTCGCCTCGTGCCATTGGTGCAGGGCGGTCACCCGGACCGGGTCGTACTGCAGGCCGCGGTCGCGGCCGGCGAGGGCCGCGAAGCTGACCGGGGCGTACGGCGGGCGGAACGTCGTCGTGCCGAGCTCGCCGACCTGCACGCCGAGCAGTTCCGCGACGACGCCGCTGGTCAGCGTGCCGGAGGTCCGGCCCTGGTCGTGCGCGGTGCCCGCGGTGGTGTACCGCTTGACGTGCTCGACCGAGCGCATGCCGGTGCCGGTGGCCCGCTCGATGTCGGCGACGGTCACGTCGCGTTGCAGGTCCACCAGGTGCGTGCTGTGGTCACCGCCGTCGGGCGCGGGCAGCATCCAGACGGCGACGCTCGGCCGCACCGGGGTTTGCCCGGCCTCCGGGATCGCCGGGCTGCCGGCCGGCAGCCCGGCGGCCTCGACGGCGCGGACGCCCGCCGCGGTCCCGTCGGCGAGGCAACCCGCCAGCGTGTACGTGCCGGCCACCGAGCCGGCGACCGCCAGGGCCTGCCGGGAGCCGCCGTCGGGCCGGAACGCGCCCAGGCCCGGGTCGTAGGAGAGGCGGCCGCCGGCCTGGCTGTACAGCGCGCCCACCGGGTTCCAGCCGCCGGAAACGAGCAGGAGATCCGCGTCCAGGTGCTCTGCCGGGCCGGTGAAGGCGCCGCCTTCGAGCCGCTGGAGAGTCACCCCGGAGACCCGGTCCTCGCCGGTCACGCCGGCGACGGCCCAGCCGGCGAGCAGTTCGATCCCACGCTCGGCGTAGCGTCCCGCCCACCCCGGGCTGCGCGAGGTGCGCAGGTCGGCGACCGCCGCGATCTCGACCCCGGCCGACGCCAGGTCCAGCGCCGCGGCGTAGGCGCTGTCGTTGGTGGTCAGCACCACCGCGCGGCGGCCGGGCAGCACGCCGAAACGGTTGAGGTAGGTGCGGGCGGCGCCGGCGAGCATGATCCCGGGCCGGTCGTTGTCGGCGAACGCCAGGGAACGCTCGTGCGCGCCGGTGGCGAGCACGACGTGCCGGGCCCGGATGCGCCAGATCCGCTCGCGGGAAACGTGCGCGGGCGCCGACGCGCCGAGGTGGTTGGTGCGCCGCTCGACGGCGACGATGTAGTTGTCGTCGTAGTACCCGAACGCGGTCGTGCGGGTCAGCAGCCGCACCTCGGGGTTGGCCCGCAGATCGGCGGCGACGGCGGCCACCCAGTCCAGCGCGGGCGCGCCGTCGATGATCTCGCCGGTGCCGAGCAGGCTGCCGCCCGGCCGGGGCTGCTCGTCGAGGACGATCGTGCGGGCGCCGGCGGCCGCGGCGACCGAGGCGGCGGCGAGGCCGGCCGGGCCGGCGCCGATGACCAGCACGTCGCAGTGTGCGCGCAGCGCGTCGTAGCGGGCCGGGTCGGCCGCGTCGGCGAGGCGGCCCTGGCCGCGCAGGCCGCGCGCGACGAGCCCGTCGTACAGCTCGACGGTCGTGGCCGGCAGCATCGGCTCCGGGAACGGCTCCTCGATCTGCACGAGCGCGTTGGGCTCCTCCACGCCGGCGGCGAAGATGCCCCGCGGCCGGCCGAGCCGGATGCTCGTGGCGGTGCGGTGCACGCCGTTGGCCAGCAGCGCCGAGGCGAGCGTGTCGCCGGCGTACCCCTCGTACTCCCGGCCGTCGAACCGGAACCGCAGAACCTGGTCCCGGTCGACAAGCCCGCCCCGATCAACCCTGAACTCCTGCCCCGTCATGTGAGCACCGGCCGGCTGACGGAGTGGATCTCGTTGGTGACGGTGTCGCGGACCATGGTGAACCACCGGCGGCAGCCGACGCTGTGGCTCCAGCGCTCCGCGAACGGGCCCTTCGGGTTGTCGCGGAAGAACAGGTACCGCGCCCATTCGGCGTCGGAGAGCGCGCCGGGGTCGGCGGGGTAGGCCACGCCGGCCTGAGCGCCGTAATGGAATTCGGACTCGTCGCGGGGACCGCACCAGGGACAGGGAATGAGCATCATCGTCGTGAGTTCCTCGGCTCTCGTCGGCGACTCAGTGGGCGACCGCGGCGGCGCCGTGCTCGTCCACGAGCGCGCCGGTGGTGAAGCGGTCCAGGCTGAACGGGGCGTTCAGCGGATGCGGCTCGTCGTGCGCCACGGTGTGCGCGTAGCACCAGCCCACGCCGGGGGTGGCCTTGAAGCCCCCGGTGCCCCATCCGCAGTTGACGTACAGCCCGTCGACCGGGGTCAACCCGACGATCGGGGAGGCGTCCGGGGTGACGTCCACGATGCCGCCCCAGGTCCGCAGGACGTGGGCGCGGGCGAAGACCGGGAACAGCTCCAGCGCCGCGGACATCTGCCGCTCGATGATGTGGAACGCGCCGCGCTGGCCGTACCCGTTGTAGCTGTCGATGCCGGCGCCCATCACCAGCTCGCCCTTGTGCGCCTGGCTGACGTAGACGTGCACGGCGTTCGACATCACCACGGTCGGGTGCACCGGCTCGAGCAGCTCGGAGACGAGCGCCTGCAGCGGGTGGCTCTGCACGGGCAGGTCGAAGCCCGCCATGCCGGCCACCACCGAGCTGTGGCCGGCCGCGGCGAGGGCGACCCGGCCGGCCCCGATCGTGCCCCGGGTGGTCCGTACGCCGGTGACCCGCCCGCCGCTGACCTCCAGGCCGATCACCTCGCAGTGCTGGATCAGGTCCACGCCCAGCGCGTCGGCGGCCCGCGCGTAGCCCCAGGCGACATAGTCGTGCTTGGCGATGCCCGCCCGGGGCTGGTACGTCGCGCCGAGCACCGGGTAACGCACGTCCGGCGAGATGTTGACGATCGGGCAGACCTCTTTGACCTGCTGCGGATCGAGCCACTCCGCGTCGACACCGTTGAGCCGGTTGGCGTGCACCCGGCGCACGCTCTCCCGTACGTCCTGCAGGCTGTGCGCCAGGTTGAGCACGCCCCGCTGGCTGAACAGGATCGGGTAGTCGAGCTCCTCCTCGAGTCCCTCCCACAGCTTGAGCGCGTGCTCGTAGATGCCGGCGCTCTCGTCCCACAGGTAGTTGGACCGGATGATCGTGGTGTTGCGGGCCATGTTGCCGCCGGCCAGCCAGCCGCGCTCCAGCACCGCCACGTTGGTGATCCCGTGGTTCTTCGCCAGGTAGTAGGCGGTGGCCAGGCCGTGCCCGCCGCCGCCCACGATCACCACGTCGTAGCTGGACTTCGGCTCCGGATTGCGCCACAGCCGGTCCGGGTGCTCGGGCAGGTCGGCGCCGGGCGCCGATTCGGTCAGCTCTGCGCCAGCCATGCCTTGACCTTGTCCGGGTTGGCGTCGACCCACTTCTTCGCGGCGTCCTCGGGCGACATCTTGTCCTCGGCGATGTACTTGGCGACCACGTTCTGGTCGTCGTTGCTCCAGTTGAACGCCTTGACCAGCTTGTACGCCGGCCCGTTCGCGTCGGCGAACTTCTTGCTGACGATCTTGTCGAGGTCGTACTTCGGGTAGTCGCAGGCGACCTTCTCGGCGTCCGCGTCGCAGCCGGCCGTGTACGCCGGCAGGGTCACCTTGGCCAGCTTGACCTCGGACAGGAACCACTGCGGCTCGTAGAAGTAGCCGAGCAGCGGAGTCTTCTTCGATTCGGCCTGCCGGAACGCCTGGATCAGCGCGGTCTCGCTACCGGCGTACACCACCTTGAAGTCGAGTTTGAGGTTCTTCACCAGGGCCTCGTCGTTCGTGACGTACGACGGGTCGCCGTCGAGCAGCTGGCCCTTGCCACCGGACTCGGAGGTCTTGAACATCGACGCGTACTTGTTGAGGTTGTTCCAGTCGGTGATGTCGGGGTACTTCGCGGCCATCCACGGCGGCACGTACCAGCCGATCACGCCCGTGTTGCCGGTCGAGCCCGCGGCCACCGCGGTCTTCTGCTCGTCGATGTACTTCTTCTTCAGGTCGTCGTGGCCCCAGTTCTCCAGGACCGCGTCCACCTCGCCGGTGCCGAAGCCCTGCCAGGCGATCTCCTCCTTGAGGTCCTTCTTGTTCACCTTGCAGTTGAGGTCCTTCTCCGCGACGTACGCGACCACCGCGGCATCCGCCTCGTAGCCGACCCATGGGTTGACGGCCAGGTTGAAGGTGCCGCAGTCGCCCGCCGCTGCCGAGGACCCGCCGCTCGACTCGCCCACCTTCGCCCCGCCGCAGGCGGTCAGCGTGAGGGCGATGGTCGCGGCGGTCACGGCGCCGGCTATCCGGCCGGATCGCGCGGGGATATGGAAAGTCAGTCTCATGATCATGTCCTTTTGAATGGAGTGGTGCCCGAGCGGTGGGCGGCCGCGTGGGCGATGCGGTCGAGCATGATGCCGAGCAGCACGATGGCTATTCCGGCCGCGAGTCCCTTGCCGTAGAGATTTCCCTGGGAGAACCCGGCGACCACGTCGTAGCCGAGTGCGCCGGCGCCGACCAGGCCGCCGACCACGACCATGGCGAGCACATAGATCAGGCCCTGGTTCGCCGCGAGCGTCAGCGACTGCCGCGTCATCGGCAACTGGACCTTCGTGATCACTTGCCAGGTGCTCGACCCCGCAGCGGTCGCGGCCTCGACCGTGGTGGCGGAGACCCCCCGTACGCCGTCTGCGATGATCTTGATTGAGATGGGCGCCGCGAACACCACCGCCGCGACGATGGCCGTGAAGCGGCTGGCCGAGAAAAGTGCGAGGAACGGCACCAGGTAGACGAAGGCCGGCATCGTCTGGCCGGCGTCCAGGATCGGCCGGATGATCCGGTCCACGTGCCGGTTGCGGCCCATCCAGACCCCGAAGACCACGCCCAGCACCATCACCATCAGGGTCGCGACGATGGTCATGGCGAGGGTGGTCATGCTGTCCTGCCACAGCCCCGTACCGATCAGGAGCGCGACGCAGACGACGGTGGTGACGGCGGCCCGCAGGCCGCCGAGCAGCGCCGCGAGCGTGCCGATCACCGCGCCGACCAGCCACCACGGTGAGCCGGTGAGCAGCGCCTGGAACGGGTTGAGCAGCGCGAAGGTGACGATGTTCTTGAGTGCTTCGGTGGCCGTGGACAGGTCGTCCTGGGCCCAGGTGGTGACCGCGTCGGCGCCGCGGGCGAGGGCGCTGCCGAGGCCGGCCCCGCCGGGGAACTCCGCCGCCCACACGTAGGTGTAGGACAGGTAGCAGCCCACGACGGCCAGGGCGCCGAGCCCGATCACCAGCAGCCGGCGGACGCCGCCGCGGCCGGTGGTCTGCTGGACCCGGGCGCTGGCCGCGGTGGTCACCCGGTCCAGCACGATGGCCAGCACCACGATCGCGAGGCCGGCGTTGAAGGCCGTGCCGACGTCGAGGGTCTGCAACGCCTTGATGACCGTCTTGCCGAGGCCGGGGGCGTCGATCAGGGCCGCGATGGTCACCATCGACAACGCCGCCATGATCGTCTGGTTGACGCCGAGCACGATGGTGCGCTTCGACAGCGGCAGCAGGACCCCGGTCAGGGTCTGCCAGCCGGTCGCCCCGAGCGAGTCGGTCGCCTCGATCTGGGAGCGGGGCACCGAGCGGATGCCGTGCGCGGTGATCCGGATCGCCGGCGGCATGGCGTAGATCAGGGTCGCGATCGTCGCCGAGGCCGGCCCGATCAGGAACAGCAGGGTCAACGGCGCCAGGTAGACGAACGTGGGCATGGTCTGCATGAAGTCGAGCACCGGCGTGACGAACCGGTGGAACCGGTCGGACAGCCCGGCCCAGATGCCCAGCGGGATGCCGAACAGCAGCGAGATCGCCACGGCCGCCACGGTGAGCGCGAGGGTGTCCATGCTCTCCTGCCAGAGCCCCTGCAGGCCGAGGAAGACGAACCCGCCCGCGGCCAGCAGGGCGACCCGCCAGTTGGCGAAGACCCAGGAGACGTACGCCACCACGGCGACCACCCCGAGCCAGCCCAGCACCGGCACCGGCCGGCCGAACGAGGGCTGGGAGATCACCCCTTGGATGAACGTGACCAGGGCGTCGATCGCGGCCCGGATCTCGTTGAAGAAGTACAGGAAGATCGGGCTGGTGTTGCGGTTGGCGCCGACGGTGTCGTTGACGTCGTTGAGCCAGCGGTGCAGCGGGGTCAGGTCGGCCGGCGACAGGCTCAGCGTGTCCCGCCCGCGGGTCACCAGCCAGACCAGCGCCCAGACGGCGAGGACCACGACCACCTGGAACGGCTTGCCCAGATGCCGGCGCAGGCCGGTCGGCGGTGCCGCGGGGATGGCCGTGCTCGTCGGTGCGGCCGGTGCCGCCGGTGCCGTCGTGACCATCATTCACCGGCTTCCGGCCCGGCCACCACGGCCAGAATCTCCTCGTCGCCGACGATCCCGAGCAGCTGGCCGTCCTTGACGACCTTGACCGGCTTCTCGGCGGCGAGCACCGCCCGGACGGCGTCGCGGACCACCACCTCCGGGCCCAGTTCGGGGCCGTCCAGCACGTCGTCCGGTCGCGGCGGCCGCATGATCCAGCGCAGCGTGAGCACGTTGGCGCGCGGGACGTCCCGGACGAAGTCGCGCACGTAGTCGTCGGCCGGGGCGCCGACCAGTTCGTCGCCCGTGCCGCACTGCACCATCTTGCCGTCGCGCATGATCAGGATCCGGTCGCCGAGCTTCAGCGCCTCGGACAGGTCGTGGGTGATGAAGACCATCGTCTTGCCGACCTCGTGGTGCAGCCGGATGACCTCGTTCTGCATGTCCCGGCGGATCAGCGGGTCCAGGGCGGAGAACGGTTCGTCGAAGAAGAGCACGTCCGGGTCGCCGGCCAGGGCCCGGGCCAGCCCGACCCGCTGCTGCATGCCGCCGGACAGCTGGTCGGGGTAGGAGTTCTCGTAGCCGTCGAGGCCGACCAGCTCGATGACCTCCATGGCGCGGCGGATCCGCTCCGCTCGGCCGGTGCCGCGGATCTCCAGCCCGTACGCCACGTTGTCGACGACCCGCCGGTACGGCAGCAGGCCGAAGTGCTGGAAGACCATGGAGAACTTGCGCCGGCGCAGCTCACGCAGCCGCTTCTTGTCCACGTTGAGGATGTCCTCGCCCTCGAAGACCACCTCCCCCGCGGTCGGCTCGACCAGCCGGGTGAGGCAGCGGACCAGGGTCGACTTGCCGGAGCCGGACAGCCCCATGACGACGAAGACCTCGCCGGGCGCGACGTCGAAGGAGACCTCCCGGACGGCCGCCGTGCAGCCGGTCCGGTCGATCAGCTCGCGCCGCGACAGCGCGGCGAGCTCGGGCGAGTTCGGGATCTGCTCCCCCTTCAGCCCGAACACCTTCCAGAGGTTGCGGACCGAGATGACCCGCGGGGGTGCCGCCGTCTCGATGGTGGTCATGCGGACGCTCCAAGGGCCTAGGCGCGGAACCAGCGTTGCGGGCGGGGATCGATGTTCTGCCAGATGTGCTTCGTCTCGCGGTACTCGTCCAGGCCGGTCGGGCCCAGCTCGCGGCCGATCCCGGACTGCTTGAAGCCACCCCATTCCGCCTGCGGCACGTACGGGTGGTAGTCGTTGATCCAGACCGTGCCGTGCCGCAGCCGGCGCGCGACCCGCTGCGCCTTGCCCGCGTCCTGGGTCCAGACCGCGCCGGCGAGCCCGTAGTGGGTGTCGTTGGCGATCCGCACCGCGTCGTCCTCGCCGGTGAAGGTCTCCACCGTGAGCACCGGGCCGAAGGATTCCTCGCGTACGACGGTCATGCCCGGCCGGCATCCGTCGAGCACCGTCGGCGGGTAGTAGAAGCCCCCGGCCAGCCCCGGATCGTCCGGCCGGCGCCCGCCGCAGCGCAGCACCGCGCCCTCGGCGAGACCGGCCGCGACATAGCCCTCGACCTTGGCCAGATGCGCCGCGGAGATCAGCGCTCCCGTCTCCGCCTCGGGATCGAAGGGCCCGCCGAGCCGGATCCGGGCGGCGCGGGCGACGACCTCGTCGACGAACGCGTCGTGGATGGACTCCTCGACCACCAGCCGGGCCCCGGCCGAGCAGACCTGCCCGGAGTGCAGGAAGACGGCGGTGAGCGCGAAATCCACCGCGGTCTCGAAGTCGGCGTCGGCGAAGATGACGTTCGGGTTCTTGCCGCCGAGCTCCAGCGCCACCCGCTTCACCGTGGCGGACGCGGCCGCCATCAGGGTGCGCCCGGTCTGCAGGCTGCCGGTGAAGGAGACCAGGTCGACGTCCGGGTGCTCGGCGAGCGGCGCGCCGACCTCGGCGCCAGCCCCGAGCACCAGGTTGGCGATGCCGGCCGGCAGCCCGGCCTCCTCGAGCAGGCGCATCAGCAGGATCGCCGTCGACGGGGTCAGCTCGCTGGGCTTGAGCACGAACGCGTTCCCGGCCGCCAGCGCCGGGGCGACCTTCCACGAGGTCTGCAGCAGCGGGTAGTTCCACGGGGTGATCAGCCCGCACACGCCGAGGGGTTCGTGCACGATCCGGCTGATCGCGTCGCTGCGGCCGGTGTCGATGACCCGGCCGGCGTCGGTCGCCGCGGTCCCCGCGTAGTAGCGGAAACAGGCGGCGACGTCGTCCATGTCGTATTCGCTCTCCACCAGGCGCTTGCCGGTGTCGAGCGATTCCGCGCGGGCGAGCTCCGGCTTGTCGCGGACGATCAGGTCCGCCACCCGGTGCAGCAGCGCACCGCGTTCGTTCGCCGGGGTAAGCGGCCAGGGCCCCTCGTCGAAGGCCCGCCGGGCGGCGGCGATGGCCGCCAGGGTGTCCCCGCGGCCGGCCTCGGCGACCGTGGCGACCAGGCTGCCGTCCGCGGGACATCGGATCTCCCGCTGAGCGCCCGCCGCGGGCTCGCGCCACTCTCCGCCGATCAGGAGCTCTTTCACCGTCGACCCTCCGGGGTGTGCCGGTAGAACGGGACGGTGACCGGCGGCAGCGGCGTGTTCTCGAGGATCAGGTCCGCCGCCTTCTCGGCCACCATCATCACCGGGGCGTAGATGTTGCCGTTGGTGACGTACGGCATCACCGAGGCGTCGACGACGCGCAGCCCGGTCAGGCCGTGCACCCGCATGCTGGCCGGGTCGACCACCGACATGTCGTCGACCCCCATCCGGGCCGTGCAGGAGGGGTGCAACGCGGTCTCGCCCTCCTTGGCGACCCAGTCGAGGATCTCCTCGTCGGTCTGCACCGCGGGCCCGGGCGAGGTCTCGCCGCCGTTGAACGGGCCCATCGCCGGCTGGTTGAGGATGGCGCGCGAGACCCGGACCGCCTCGATCCATTCGCGGCGGTCCTGCTCGGTGGAGAGGTAGTTGAAGCGCAGGGCGGGGTGTTGCCGCGGATCCCGGCTGACGATCTTCACCGAGCCGCGCGCGTCGGAGTACATCGGGCCGACGTGCACCTGGTAGCCGTGGCCGCCGGCCGGCGCGGAGCCGTCGTAGCGCACCGCGATCGGCAGGAAGTGGAACATCAGGTTGGGGTAGCCGACCGTGTCGTTGCTGCGGACGAAGCCGCCCGCCTCGAAGTGGTTGGTCGCACCGGGGCCGCTGCGCAGGAACAGCCACTGCGCGCCGATCCACGGCCGGTAGCGCCACTTCAGGTAGGGCTGCATCGACACCGGCTGGGTGCAGGCGTACTGGATGTAGACCTCGAGGTGGTCCTGCAGGTTCTCGCCCACGCCGGGCAGGTCGTGCACCGCGTCGATGCCGAGGGCGGCCAGCTCGGCGGCGTTGCCGACGCCGGAGAGCTGCAAGAGCTGCGGAGAGTTGATGGCGCCGCCGCAGAGGATGATCTCGCCCGCGTACGCCCGGCGGGGAGCGCCCCGGCCGTGGCTGTACTCGACCGCGACCGCCCGCTTGCCGTCGAAGACGACCCGGTTGACGAACGCCCGGGTCCGCACGGTGAGGTTCGGCCGGTTCATGACCGGGTGCAGGTAGGCCCGGGCCGCCGACAGCCGCCGGCCGCGACGGATCGTGCGGTCGAAGAGGCCGAAGCCCTCCTGCCGCTCGCCGTTGACGTCGTCGGTGGCCGGATAGCCGGCCTGCCCGGTCGCCTCGAGCATCGCCCGGAAGATCGGGTTGGTGCCGGGGCCGCGCTCCAATGCCAGCGGGCCGTCGTGGCCGCGGAACTGGTCGCCGGGGTCGGCGGCGAGGCACGACTCCATCCGGTTGAAATACGGCAGGCAGTGCGCGTAGTCCCAGGCTTCCATCCCGGGGTCGGCGGCCCACCGCTGGTAGTCCAGCGGGTTGCCGCGCTGGAAGATCATGCCGTTGATGCTGCTCGAGCCGCCGAGCACCTTGCCCCGGGCGTGATAGATCCGCCGGCCGTTCATGTGCGGCTCGGGCTCGGACTCGTACTTCCAGTCGTAGAACCGGCTGCCGATCGGGAACGGCAGCGCAGCCGGCATGTGGATGAAGACGTCCCAGAGGTAGTCGGGGCGGCCCGCCTCCAGCACCAGCACCCGGTTGGCCGGGTCGGCGGAGAGCCGGTTGGCGAGCGCACAGCCCGCGGACCCGCCGCCGACGATGATGAAGTCGTACTGCGTCATCGCTTTCCCTCGCTCGCAATGCCTACCCCCGGCGGGAGGTTGGGTGACTCGCCGGAGAGCGCGACGTGCACGACGCCGTCGGTCACCTCGACCCGGTGCGTGCGGATCGGCTTCTTGGCCGGCGGCGCGTCGACCTGCCCGGTCCGCAGGTCGAAGCGCGAGGCGTGCAGCGGGCACTCCACCTCGCAGCCCTCCAGCCAGCCGTCGGCCAGGGACGCGTCCTGGTGGGTGCAGGTGTCGTCGACGGCGAAGACCTCGCCGTCCTCGGTGTGGAAGATCGCCACGGGCGGATCGGTCTCCCACCGGTATGCCTCTCCGCGCGGGATGGTGCTGAGCGGGCAAACGGGCTGCAACATCAGGGCTCCACGGCTGGCAGGGGTCATGGTGCGGGGGTGGCGACGGGGCTCGGGGCGCGCAGTTGGCGCCGCCAGCGGGTGAACAGCTTCGGCTGGTTCATGCCGAGCACGGCGACCGGCCGGCCGTGCCGCTCGTAGACGGCGAGGAAGCTGCGCTGCTCGGGGTCGCCCTCGACGATCCGTACGGTGTCGCCCTCCTCGCGGTGGCCGGCGAGCTGGATGCGGACGCCGTACTGGTCGGACCAGAAGTAAGGTATCGCCGGGCGGTCCGCCGGGGCACCACTCCCGCCGGTTTCGCCGCCGAGCAGCGTCGCCACCGCGGTCGCGGGCTGTTCGAAGGCGTGGGTCCAGTGCTCGGAGCGCAGGGCCCGGCCCGCGTACGGGCTGAAGGACGTGGCGCAGTCGCCGGTGGCGACCACGGCCGGCAGGTTGGTCGCGCAGGACGCGTCGGTGACCACGCCCCCGGAGATCACCAGCCCGGAGCCGGCCAGCCATTCCACGTTGGGTTGGGCGCCGATCCCGACCAGCACGACGTCGGCCGGCAGCCGGGTCCCGTCGGCCAGCTCGACCGCCTCGACCCGGCTCGATCCGGTCAGTCCGGCGACGGCGGTGCCGGTCAGCAGCCGGACGCCGTGATCGCCGTGCAGGCGCGCGCACACGGCGCCCATCTCGGCGCCGAGCGGGCCGGCGAGCGGCGTCGGCAGGGCCTCGACGACCGTGACGTCCAGGCCGAGGGAGCGGGCGCTGGAGGCGACCTCGGCGCCGATGAAGCCGGCCCCGATCACCACCAGCCGTTCGGCGCGCTGCAGGTCGGCGCGCAGCGCGATGGCGTCGTCGAGGGTGCGCAGCGTGTGCACGTTCGCCAGGCCGTCGGTGCCCGGCAGCCGGCGCGCCCGCGCGCCCGTCGCGAGGATCACGCCGTCGACCGCGATCTCCTCGCCGTCGCGCAGCACGATGCGGCGGTTGCGCGGGTCCAGCCGCTCGGCCGGGGTGCCGAGCCGCCACCGTACGCCCAGGTCCTCGTCGTCGTCGGCCAGCGACAGGTCCGCCGCCGAGCAGGCACCGGTCAGGAAGGCCTTGGACAGCGGCGGGCGGTCGTAGGGCTGATGCCGCTCCGCGCCGATCGCGATGATCTCGCCCGCGAAAGACTGCCGGCGCAGGGCACGCGCGGCGGCGACGCCTGCGAGCGACGCGCCGACAATCGCGATCCGCTCCACCACGCCACCGCCTTCCGTTGTGCAACACGAAACAGCTCGTGAGATACGCAACAGACTGCATGGGGGTCGACGGATAGTCAAGAGACCGCCCGGGGCCCGCGCCGGGTGGAGCCCTTGGCTTATTGTTGCGCAATGAGCAACCAGCATGAGGCGCGAGCCGGGGATTCGGGTCCGGCTCTCGTGCAGTCCGTCGACCGCGCGCTGAGCATCCTGGAGATCCTGGCCCGGCGGCGGGACGCCGGGGTCACCGAGATCGGCAAGGAACTCGGCGTGCACAAGTCCACCGCGTTCCGGCTGCTGGCCGTCCTGGAAAGTCGCGGCTTCGTGGAGCAGGCGGAGGATCGCGGTACGTACCGCCTCGGCTTCGGCATCGTCCGGCTGGCCGGAACGATCACCGCGCAGCTCGACCTGACCCGGCAGAGCCGCGCGGCCTGCGAGCGGCTCGCGGCGGACCTGGGCGACACGGTCAACATCGCGATTCTCGACGGGCACCGCGCGGTGAACGTCACCCAGAGCCGGGGTGCGGCCTCCATCGCCAGTCACAACTGGATCGGCCAGCAGACCCCGCTGCACGCCACCTCCAGCGGCAAGATCCTGCTGGCGTTCGGCCCGGCGCCGGTCCTCGCCGCCACCCTCGCCGTCCCGCTGGATCGGTTCACCGACGCGACCGTCACCGACGCGGCGGCGCTGGCCGGCGAACTGGAGCAGGTCAGGGCCGCGGGGTGGGCCTGCACGGCCGAGGAGTACGAGATCGGCCTGAACGCCGTCGCCGCACCGGTGCGCGGCGCCGACGGCTCGGTGGTCGCCGCGCTCAGCATCTCGGGCCCGGCCTACCGGCTGGCCACCGACTCCTTCCCCGCGATCGCCAAGCGGGTCGTCGAGGCGGCGGACGAGGTGAGCGGCCGGATGGGCTACGCGCACTAGGCGCCGCCAAACGGGTGTTGTGTCAAGCGCAACGCGCGTCGTATGGTGCAACTCCCGCCGTTGCGAAGGAGTGTGCCCATGGCGCTCGTCGAGTCCCGCACGCTGCTGGATCTGCCGCTGGCCGAGGTCGACCCCGAGGTGGCCGAGGCCGTCGACCAGGAGTTGCGACGCCAGCAGTCCACCCTCGAGATGATCGCGTCGGAGAACTTCGCGCCCCGCGCGGTGCTGCAGGCGCAGGGTTCGGTGCTGACCAACAAGTACGCCGAGGGCTATCCGGGCCGGCGGTACTACGGCGGATGCGAGTTCGTCGACGTGACCGAGCAGTTGGCCATCGACCGGGTCAAGGGGCTCTTCGGCGCCGCGTACGCCAACGTGCAGCCGCACTCCGGCGCGTCGGCCAACGCGGCCGCCATGATGGCGCTGCTGTCCCCCGGCGACACGATCCTCGGTCTGGACCTCGCGCACGGCGGGCACCTGACGCACGGCATGCGGATCAACTTCTCCGGCAAGCTGTACAACGTCGTGGCCTACCACGTCCGCGAGTCCGACTGCCTGGTCGACATGGACGAGGTGGAGCGCCTGGCCCGGGAGCACCGGCCCAAGCTCATCATCGCGGGCTGGTCGGCGTATCCGCGGCAGTTGGACTTCGCGCACTTCCGGCGGATCGCCGACGAGGTCGGCGCGTATCTCATGGTGGACATGGCGCACTTCGCCGGTCTCGTGGCGGCGGGGCTGCACCCCAACCCGGTGCCGCACGCGCACGTGGTCACCACGACCACGCACAAGACGCTCGGCGGCCCGCGCGGCGGCGTCATCCTCTCCGCCGTGGAAGAACTGGGCCGCAAGTTCAACTCGGCGGTCTTTCCGGGGCAGCAGGGCGGCCCGCTCGAGCACGTGATCGCCGCGAAGGCGGTCGCCTTCAAGGTCGCCGCCTCGGACGACTTCCGCGACCGGCAGGTCCGCACCCTGCAGGGCGCGCGCATCCTGGCCGAGCGGCTCGCCGCGAGCGATCCGGCCGCCGGGGTGAAGGTGCTCACCGGGGGCACCGACGTGCACCTGGTCCTGGTGGACCTGCGGGAGTCCGCGCTCGACGGGCAGCAGGCGGAGGATCGGCTGCACCAGGTCGGCATCACCGTCAACCGCAACGCCGTCCCGTTCGACCCCCGCCCGCCGATGGTCACCTCCGGCCTGCGCATCGGCACGCCGGCGCTGGCCACCCGGGGCTTCGCGGCGGAGGACTTCCACGAAGTGTCCGGCGTGATCGCGGCGGCCCTACAGCCCAGCTACGGCGAGGGGCTCGGCGCCGAACTGCGCGAGCGCGTCGCCGAGATCGCCCGCCGCCACCCGCTTTACGCGGGGATGTGACCGGATGTCGACTGTCTCCGCGCCCGCCGCGGTCCAGGAGTACGTGCTCACGATCATCTGCGCGGAGCGGCCCGGCATCGTCCACGAGGTCTCCGGCTTCCTGGTCGCGCACGACTGCGACATCCTGGAGAACCAGCAGTTCGGCGACCGGGACTCCGGCCGCTTCTTCATGCGGGTGCACTTCCAGCGGATCGGCGCGGAGGTCGACGTCGAGCTGTTGCGGGCCCGGTTCGCGCACATCGCGGCGCGCAGTGCGATGGAGTGGGGGCTGCACGCCGCCGACGACCGTCCCCGCCTGCTGCTGATGGTCTCCCGCCTCGGCCACTGCCTCAACGACCTGCTCTACCGGTGGAGCACGGGGACGCTGGGCGCCGAGGTCACCGGCATCGTCTCCAACCACCCGGACTTCGCGGACCTGGCGGCGGCCCACAAGCTGCCCTACTACCACCTGCCCGTCACGCCGGAGACGAAGCCGCGGCAGGAGGCACGGCTGCTCGAGATCGTCGACGACAACCAGGTCGACCTCGTGGTGCTGGCCCGGTACATGCAGATCCTGTCGCCGCAGACCTGCACCGCGCTGTCCGGGCGGGCGGTCAACATCCACCACTCGTTCCTGCCGAGCTTCGCCGGCGCCCGCCCCTACCACCAGGCGCACGCGCGGGGCGTCAAGCTGATCGGCGCCACCGCGCACTTCGTGACGCCGGACCTCGACGAAGGGCCGATCATCGAGCAGGAGGTGGTCCGGGTCGACCACGCCCGGACCCCGGTCGAGCTCACCGCGGTCGGCCGCGAGGTCGAGTGCCTGGCGCTGGCGCACGCCGTGCAGGCGATCGCCGAGCGCCGGGTGCTGCTCAACGGCAACCGCACCGTGGTCTTCCGCTAGGCCCTTTCGAAGAACGGCCAAGCCTGGCATTCTGTTGCGTAATCCACTTTCGGTTGCGCGCTGTGGAACAACCGGTCGGCCTGACCGTTGGGAAAGGAACTCCCATGACCAAGCCCCCTCGCGTAGTCATCATCGGCGCCGGCGTCGTCGGCAGCGCACTCGCGGACGAGCTGACCGAGCGCGGCTGGACCGACCTCACCGTGGTCGACCAGGGCCAGCTCTTCACCCCCGGCGGCTCCAGCTCGCACGCCCCCGGCCTGGTGTTCCAGACGAACCCGTCGAAGACCATGACCGAGTTCGCCAGCTACACGGTGCGCAAGCTCAGCAGCCTCACGCTGGACGGCCAGTGGTGCTTCCGGCAGGTCGGCGGGCTGGAGGTGGCCACCACCGAGGCCCGCTGGACCGACCTCAAGCGCAAGCACGGCCTGGCCACCTCGTGGGGCGTCGAGGGCGCGCTGCTCGGCCCCGAGGAGTGCGCCGCCCTGCACCCGCTGCTCGACCCCGGCAAGCTGCTGGGCGGCCTGCACGTGCCCACCGACGGGCTGGCCAAGGCGCCGCGGGCGGTGGAGGCGCAGGCCCGGCGCGCCATCGAGCGCGGCGCCCGCTTCCTCGGCGGGCACACCGTCGTCGACATCGGCCGCCAGGACGGCCGCGTCACCGGCGTCGAGACCGACCAGGGCTTCATCCCGGCCGACATCGTGGTCTGCGCCGCCGGTTTCTGGGGACCCCGGATCGGCCGGATGGTCGGCCTGACCATCCCGCTGCTGCCGCTGGCCCACCAGTACGCCAAGACCGGGCAGGTGGCCGCGCTGGCCGGCGTCACCGACCCGGACCTGGAGGCCAGCCGGCCGATCCTGCGCCACCAGGACCAGGACCTGTACTACCGGGAGCACGGCGACCGGATCGGCATCGGCTATTACGGGCACCGGCCGATGCCGGTCGACCTCGACGACATCCTGTCGCCGGCCGAGGCCCCGGTGATGCCGAGCGTCCTGCCGTTCACCGAGGACGACTTCGCGCAAGCCTGGCAGGAGAGCCTCGCCCTGCTGCCCGGCCTGTCCGGCACCAAGGTGGAGGAGGGCATGAACGGCATCTTCTCCTTCACCCCGGACGGCGGCCCGATCATGGGCGAGCACCGCGAGCTGGCCGGCTTCTGGGTGGCGGAGGCGGTCTGGGTGACCCACTCGGCGGGCGTCGCTCGGGCGATGGCCCAGTGGCTCGTGACCGGCCAGAGCGACACCGACCTGCACGAGTGCGACCTGCACCGCTTCGAGCAGGTACAGCTGGCGCCCAGCTACATCGAGGAGCGCGGCCGGCAGAACTTCATCGAGGTCTACGACATCGTCCACCCGCTGCAGCCGATGGAGCGGCCCCGCCCGCTGCGCACCAGCCCGTTCTACCCGCGGCAGCGCGAGCTGGGGGCGTACTTCCTGGAGGGCGCGGGCTGGGAACGGCCCTACTGGTACGAGTCCAACGCCGGCCTGAGCGCCGAGGTGCCGGCCCGCGACGACTGGTCGGCGCGCTACTGGTCGCCGATCGCCGCGGCCGAGGCCCGGGTGACCCGCGAGCGCGTCGCGATGTACGACATGACCCCGCTGAAGCGGCTGGAGGTCAGCGGTCCCGGCTCGCTCGGCTTCCTGCAGCGGCTGACCACCAACAACCTCGCCAAGTCGATCGGCTCGGTGACGTACACCCTGATGCTCGGCCACGACGGCGGCGTACGCAGCGACCTGACCGTGGCCCGCCTGGCCGAGCACGTGTTCCAGGTCGGCGCCAACGGCCCGCTCGACGAGGACTGGATGCGGCAGCAGCTGCCCGCGGACGGCTCCGTGCAGGTCCGCGACATCACCGCCGGCACCTGCTGCATCGGCCTGTGGGGTCCGCTCGCCCGCGACCTCATCCAGCCGCTGACCCGGGCGGACTTCTCGCACACCGCCCTGAAGTACTTCCGGTCGCAGCCCGCCTACCTCGGCGAGGTGCCGGTCACGGCGATGCGCCTGTCGTACGTCGGCGAACTCGGCTGGGAGATCTACACCTCGGCCGACCTCGGGCTCAAGCTCTGGGACACGCTGTGGGAGGCGGGCCAGCAGCACGGCGTCATCGCGGCCGGGCGCAGCGCCTTCAACAGCCTGCGGCTGGAGAAGGGCTACCGGTCCTGGGGGACCGACATGACCACCGAGCACGACCCGTACGAGGCGGGCCTGGGCTTCGCGGTGCGGATGGACAAGGGCGACTTCATCGGCCGCGCCGCGATCGAGGGGCGGTCGGCGGAGACGGTGCCGCGCCGGCTCACCTGCCTGACCCTCGACGACCCGGCCGCGGTGGTGCTGGGCAAGGAGCCGGTCTTCGCCGCCGGCTCCCCGGCCGGCTATGTGACCAGCGCATCGTACGGCTACAGCATCGGCCGCACCGTCGCCTACGCCTGGCTTCCCAACGCGCTGTCGGTGCCCGGCACCGCGCTGGCGGTCGAGTACTTCGGCGAGCGGCTGCCGGCGACCGTCGCGGCGGAACCGCTCTTCGACCCGCAGATGGACCGGATCCGCCGGTAACGCCGCCGCCCCACCAGCCTCTTCGACCCACGAGGTGTCATCGTGACCGCAGTCAGCCTGCCCGCCAGCCTCATCCCGACCCTCCCCGGCCACTACTACACCGATCCCGCGGTCTTCGCGCGGGAACAGTCGCGGATCTTCGAGGCCATGTGGTTCTGCGCGGTGCGCTCGAGCGACCTGCCCAACCCGGGCAGCTTCCGCTCGGTGCGGGTCGGGCGGGAGAGCGTCCTGGTCGTCCGCGGCCGCGACGGCGCGCTGCGCGCCTTCCTGAACATCTGCCGGCACCGCGGGGCCAAGCTGTGCACCGAGGACAGCGGCGAGGTCAAGCGCAGCTTCCAGTGCCCGTACCACGCCTGGACCTACGGGCTGGACGGCAAGCTGGTCGCGGCGCCCAACCTCACCAAGATGCCGGACATCGACCGCACCGAGTACGGCCTGGTGAACGTGCACCTGCGCGAGTGGCTGGGCTACGCCTGGGTGTGCCTGGCCGACGAGCCGCCGTCGTTCGACACGGACGTGAAAGCCGCGGTCACTGAGCGCCTGGGCACGGCGGAGGCGATCGACGCGTACGAAATCGATGGTCTTCGGGTTGGAAAGCGGATCACCTACGACGTCAAGGCCAACTGGAAGCTGATCGTCGAGAACTTCATGGAGTGCTACCACTGCGCGACGATCCACCCCGAGCTGACCGAGGTGCTGCCGGAGTTCGCGGACGGTTATGCGGCGCAGTACTTCGTGGGGCACGGCGCCGAGTTCGGCGAAGAGATCAAGGGCTTCACTGTGGACGGCAGCGAGGGCTTCGACAAGCTGCCCGGCGTGAGCGACGACCAGGATCGGCGCTACTACGCCATCACCATCAAGCCGCAGGTCTTCGTCAACCTGGTGCCCGACCACATCATCTTCCACCGGATGTACCCGGTCGCCGAGGACCGCACCATCGTCGAATGCGACTGGCTCTATTCGAACGAGGTCGTCGCCTCCGGCAAGGACGTCTCCCGCTCGGTGGAGCTGTTCCACCGGGTGAACGTCCAGGACTTCGACGCCTGCGAGCGGTGCCAGCCGGCGATGAGCTCCCGCGCCTACGCCAAGGGCGGCGTCCTGGTGCCGTCCGAGCACCACATCGGAGCGTTCCACGACTGGGTCACCGACAAGATCGGTGAAAGCTGACTCAGCGGGGGCGGAAGTCCACCTCTTCCTCCGTGCCGTGCCAAGTGACGGTGCTACGGGCGGGCTGGGTCGCGGCAACGACCCGTCCCGCCCGCAGCACCAGATGCCGCGGCCGCTGCAAACGCAGGGCCTCGGCTTCAGACCGGGCGTCGAACACCACCAGGTCGGCGGGGTTACCGACGCTCAATCCATAGTCGGCTACGCCGAGGGCGGCGGCGGGCGCGACGGTAATCATGTCGATGAGGGCTTTCAGCTCGGCGTCGCCGCTCATCTGGCCCAGGTGGGCCAGCACGAACGCGGCCTGCAGCGGATCGCCGTGGCCGAGCGGATACCAGGGGTCCATCACGGAGTCGTGGCCGATCGCGACGTTGACGCCGGCCTCGCGCAGCTGCTTGACCCGGGTGTGACCGCGGCGGATCGGGCCGGTGTCGAACCGCCCCTGCAGCACCGCGTTGTCCAGCGGGTTGGTGACCATGTGCAGGCCCGCGCGGGCGATGTTGGTGATCAGCCGGGCCGCGTACGCCGCGTTGTAGGAATGCATCGCCGTGGTGTGGCTGGCGGTGACCCGGCCGCCCATCCCCCGCCGGATCGTCTCGGCCGCCATCACCTCGACGAACCGCGAGTGCTCGTCGTCGGTCTCGTCGCAGTGGATGTCGACGAGCAGGCCGTGCTCCTCGGCCAGCGCCATCGCGAAGCGGACCGACTCCACGCCGTCCTCGCGGGTCAGCTCGTAGTGCGGGATCGCACCGACCACGTCGGCGCCCAGCTCCACCGCCTTGCGCATCAGGTCCCGGCCGCCGTCGAAGGCCAGGATGCCCTGCTGCGGGAACGCGACGAGCTGCAGGTCGACCATGCCCCGGACCTCGTCGCGCAGCTCGACCAGGGCCCGCAACGCGCGCAGCGACGGATCGCAGACGTCGACGTGGCTGCGGACGTGCTGGACCCCGTGCGCGAGCTGCCAGCGCAGCACCTGGGCGACCCGGTGCTTGACGTCCTCGACGGTGAGCTCTTGCACGCGCTGCGACCAGATGGCGATGCCCTCGAACAGGCTGCCCGAGACGTTCGGCCGGGGCTGGCCGACGGTGAGCACCGCGTCGAGATGGATGTGCGGCTCGACCAGCGGGGGCGTGACCAGCCGGCCGCCGAGATCGCGCGTTTCCCTGGCCTCGGCCGGCTCGACGAAAACGCCGTTGTCGATGCCGAGGTCGCCGCGCGAGGTGTTGGTCAGCAGCAGGTCGATCATTTTCTTCCCACGAAGTCAGCGAGGGTTCGACGCAACGTTACGCCCAACAGGTCGGCACGGACGTGCAGTTCGTCGCGCAATACCAGGGGAAGTCCCGGCAACCGCATCTTGTGCTGCAGTTCCAGATCTTCGGCGAGCACCGCCTCCTCGAACGCGACCTCGCTCGCGACCGCCGCCGGGCCCGGGTCGGCGACCCCGCCGATGCCGTGCAACAGCATCTTGGTGTAGATCCGGGTGCTGTCGCGGGTCTCCGGCTGGGCGAAGAACAGGATCGTCTTGACCGCGCCCGCGTCCAGCTCCTCGAGGCGCAACAGCAGCTGGAACGGGGCACGGTGCACATAGGTGGCCCGGCGGCGCTGGCGCAGCGGCCGCTGCCCCGTGGCGACGGCGGGATCCTCGGGGTTGTCGAACCACTGCTCCTGGACGCTGCGGCAGCCGTCCGGCTCGAGCGTCACCTCGTAGGAGGGAACCAGCCTCTCCTCGGCGGCGCCGAAGGTCTTGGCGTGCACGAACGGGAAGTGCGCGACGTCGAGGAAGTTGTCGGCGACCACCCCGGCCGAGGCGGGGGTGCGGGCGGGCGGGAGCCAGGCGCCGACGTACGCGGCGTCGTCGGCGTCCGGATCCGTGAACAGCTCGGTGCGGGGCGGCTCGGGGGCGATCCAGATCAGGCCCCAGCGCTCCTGGACGCCGTACGGTCGCGGCCGCACCTCGTCGCCCACGTGATAGACCTGCCCCAGCAAGGTCACCTCGCAGGGCACCTCGGCGGCGAGCGCGACCGGATGCCACGCGTGCCGCAACGCCGGATCCTCATTGGTGAGCAGCTCGCCCGGATCGGGGCTGACCCCCGTGATGTCCGCGTAGATGGTGCCGTTCTCGATCCGCAGCGGCGGGCCGGCCGGCAGGTTGGCGCGCGGCGGCACACTGCCCTGCTGGGACGGCAACTCGACGCAGGCGCCGGCCGCGTCGAACTCCCAGCCGTGATACGCGCAGCGCAGCCGGCCGCCGGTCAGCGTGGCGGCGCTCAGCGGGACCAGCCGGTGCGGGCACCGATCGGCGAAGGCGACCGGCTGCGCCCCGGCGAACGGGCGCAGCAGCACCAGCGGGACACCGGCCGCGACCACCGCGACCGGGCTGGTGCCGATCTCGGCGTCCACGGCCACCGGCAACCACGTCATGCGCCCAGTGTCACCCCCACTTATTACGGCCGGGGAAACTGATCTCGCCCGGTGTCCACCCGGCGCGGCGGGTTACGCGTCCCGGAAGTGCAACAGCAGGCCGCCGATGAGCAGCGCCCCGGCCGCCCAGGCCGCCAGCACGCCGAGGCCCTGCCATGGGCCGATCGCCAGGGCGTCCAGGCCGGTGGTCGCCTGGATCGCCAGCCCCGCCGAGGTCGGCGCGATCTGCTCCAGGTGCCGGCGCCAGTCCGGGTCGGCGAACGCCGAGATCAGCAGCGGGGCCACGTAGAGCAGGCCGAGGAGCAGGCCGGCGGCGACCGTCGGATTGCGGACGGCGGTGCCGAGGCCCAGGCCGAGCAGGGCGATCAGGGCGAGGTAGAGGACCGATCCGGCGGCCGCGCGCAGCACCGGCCCGTCGCCCAGTGGCAGCGGCGAGAAGAGCAGGCTCGCGGGTACGGCGATCGCCCCGGCGACCAGCACCGCGCCCGCGACGACCGTGGCCTTGGCGGCCAGCACCGCCGTCCGCCGGGGCATCGCGGCGAGCGTGGTCCGGATCATCCCGGTGCCGTACTCGCCGCCGATCGTCAGGATGGCGAAGACGGCCGCCACGGCCTGGCCGAGCTGGATGCCGGTCAGGCTGACCCGGACCGGGTCCGCCCCGTCGCCGGCCGGGGCCAGGGCGGACGTGGTGAGGCTCACCGCGACCGTCGTCGCCACGACGGCCAGCAACAGCCAGGGAACCTCCGGCGAACTACGCAGTTTCGTCCACTCCGCATGCAAAGTCACGCCCTGCCGATCTTTCGCATGCCCTTCTGGCCCTTGCTTCGCTGCGGTGCAGTCGGTCATGCGTCCCTCCGGCGGATCAGGATGGTCGCCGCCGCCAGGGCGACAGCCGCCCAGGCGGCCAGCACCGCGAAGCCGGCCCATGGCGGCAGCGGGAAGTAGCCGTTGGGCGGGGTGTAGAGGTTGGCCACCTGGGGATATTGCGGGGTGCTCTGCTGCAGGGCGAACGCGGCGGCGGGGCTGACCCGCAGCAGCCACTGCGCGGCCCCGGCCGGCAGCACGGTCATCGCCAGCAGATACGGCAGCACCACCAGGGCGACGGCCGCGGTGACCGCGAGAGTGCCGCGGCGCAGCAGCACGCCGAGCGCGAGGGCGAAGACCGCCGCGACGGCCAGCAGCGCCGCGGTGCCGACCACCACCCGCACCTCGGTGAAAGCGGACGCCGGGTGCACGTAGACGCCGTTGGCGCGCAGCACCCGCTGGCCCACGGTCACCACGATCGCGGCGGCCACCAGCCCGGCGGCGAACGTGACGGCGCCCAGCACCACGGCCTTCGCGGCGAGGACCCGGCCGCGCCCGGCGGCCGCCGCCAGGGTGGTGCGGATCAGGCCGCGCCGGTATTCGGCGGCGACGAACATGGCCCCGATGACGACCAGGAACAGCAACGCGGCGAACGTGCCGACCAGGGTCTGGGAGATGGTCACGCCGATGCCCGCCGCGCCCGCCACGGCCGGGGCGATGTCACCCGACCCGCTCAGCGTGAACGTGTCACCGCTCCGCTCGACGGTAGGCGCCTCGTCGCGACCCGGGCCGGACGCGGCCGGGCCGCCATGCGCATCCGACGCGGCCGGGCCGCCGAGCTCGGCCGCCCCGTCGCCGATGCTGTCGGTGGTCCACTCCGCACCGGCCCAGGCGCCCTGCCGGGCGACGTGGTCGAAGGCCGCGGTCGCCCGGGTCGGACCGCCCATCGCGCCGGCCACGCCGACCTGTTCCGCGTACTGCGGGGAGGTGACGAACAGGCCGGCCTGCGCGGTGGCGGGCAGGCCGGGCAGGCGCGCCGTGCCGACCGTGGTCCAGGCGGTGCCGTCGGCCGACTCCTCCCCCGTGATCGTGTCGCCGGTGCGGGTCAGCCGCAGCCAGCGCGATCCGCTCACCCCGGCGGCTCCGGCGCGGTCGTGCGTGAAGTCGTACTGCATCCGGACGCCGTGCGCCCCGGTGAGCAGCACCGCCGCGTACGCCGAACCGGGTCTGGTCCCGTCCTTGATCAGCAGTCCGGCCTTGGCCCACGGCGCGAGCCTGGGCACCTCGCCCCCGGCCGCCGCGCCGGCCAGCGACGCCACCCGCACCGTGAGGCTGCCGTCCCCGGCGAGCGCCTGATGCACGTACGTGAATTGGTCGGTGACCTCCTCCCCGCCCGGGCCGACCGGCAGCACGCAGTGCGAGTCGCTGCGGTTGCAACCGCCCGACATGCCGGGCAGGACGCCGAGCCCGGTCATCGCCGCGACCGCCAGAATCAGCCCGACGATCCAGCCGCGGACGGTTCGGAGCTTGGTGAACTCGGCGTGCACCAGGCGCAGGAAGCCGGTCATCGGGCCACCGCCCGGAACTCCACGGCGTCCCGGGTGAGCTCCAGGTACGCCTCCTCGAGTGTGGCCCGGTGCGCCGACACCTCGGAGAACGGCACCCCGCTGCCGCTGAGCACCGCCACCACCCGCTCGGCCGGCAGCCCGGCGACCGTCAGCGCGCCGGGACCGGTGGCGGTCACGGTCGCGCCGGCCCGTTCCAGCACCTCGGCCGCCGACGCCGCCGACACCGCCGTGGTGCGCAGCGCGACCCGGCCGTTCGCCACGGACGCGAGCAGCTGCGCGACGCTGGCGTCGGCGATCACCGTGCCGCGCCCGGCCACCACCACGTGATCGGCGGTGTCCTGCAGCTCGCTCATCAGGTGGCTGGACACCAGCACGGCCCGCCCCTCGGCCGCCAGGTCCTTGAGGAACCGGCGCATCCAGAAGATGCCCTCCGGGTCCATCCCGTTGAACGGCTCGTCCAGCATCAGCGCGGCCGGGTCGCCGAGCAGCGCGGCGGCGATCCCGAGCCGCTGGCGCATGCCCAGCGAGAAGCCGCCGGCCCGGCGCCGGGCCACCGAGGTCAGCCCGGCCTGCTCGAGCACCTCGTCGACGCGCCGCGCGGACAGGCCCTGCGAATGCGCCAGCCAGAGCAGGTGGTTGCGGGCGGTCCGGCTGGGCTGCAGCGCCGCCGCGTCCAGCAGCGAGCCGACGTGGCACAACGGCCGGCGCAGGCTGCGGTACGGCCGGCCGCCGATCAGCGCGGTGCCGGCGTCGGCCGCGTCCAGGCCCAGGATCACCCGCATGGTGGTGGACTTGCCGGCGCCGTTCGGGCCGACGAACCCGGTGACCTGCCCCGGCCGGACGGTGAACGACATACCGTCCAGCGCCAGTGCCGGCCCGAACCGCTTGCGTAGTCCGTCGACAACAATGGTCTCGTCATTCATGGGGGATGTTCTACGGTCCGGCCGGTGTCAGCACGGTGCCGGCGGCCGACACCTCGTTGACACCCGGCGGCTGGCATCGTGGGGCCATGCGAGTGCTGGTCGTCGAAGACTTCGAGATCCTGGCCCGCACCATCGGCACCGGGCTGCGCCACGAGGGCATGGCGGTGGACGTGGTGCTGGACGGCGCCGGCGCGCTCGAGCAGCTGGCCGTGACCCGCTACGACGTCGTGGTGCTGGACCGGGACCTGCCGCTGGTGCACGGCGACGAGGTCTGCCGGCGGATCGTGGCCGGCCACTCCGAGACCCGGGTGCTGATGCTGACCGCCGCCGCCGAGGTGCGCCACCGGGTCGAGGGCCTCGGCCTGGGCGCCGACGACTACCTGCCCAAGCCGTTCGACTTCGCCGAGCTGGTGGCCCGGATCCGGGCGCTGGCCCGGCGCGCCACCACGGCGCTGCCGCCGATCCTGGAGAGCGGCGACGTCACCCTCGACCCGAGCCGGCGGGTGGCGTCCCGGGCCGGGCGGCGCCTCGACCTGAGCCCGAAGGAGTTCGCCGTGCTGGAGTGCCTGCTCGCCGCCGGCGGCCGGCTGGTGCCGGCCGAGGAGCTGCTGGAACGGGTCTGGGACGCGGAGGCCGACCCGTTCACCACGGCGGTCAAGACGACGATCCGCCGGCTGCGGGCCAAGCTCGGCGACCCGCCGGTGATCCACACGGTCCGCGAGGGCGGCTACCGGATCGGGGCGGCCTGATGCCCCGCCGCACGCTGCGCACCCAGCTCACCCTGCTCTACGCGGTGCCGTTCTTCCTCTCCGGCGCCGCGCTGGTCAGCATCCCGATCCTGCAGAGCAGCCAGAGCGCGCCGGTCGGCAAGCAGGGGTTCGGCGCCCCGCCGGAGGTGCCGCCCGTCAACGAGTACGCCCGGATCGTCACCGCCTCGGCGATCGGCCTGGCCGTCATGGTCGGGGTCGCGATCGTCCTGGGCTGGCTGATCGCCGGCCGGTTCCTGCGGCCGTTGCGCACGATCACCGCGACCGCCCGGGACATCTCGGCCAGCAACCTGCACCGCCGGCTCGGCCGGACCGGCGGCGGCGACGAGTTCACCGAGTTGGCCGGCACCCTGGACGCGCTGTTCGAGCGGCTCGAGGCGGCGTTCGAGGCGCAGCGGCACTTCGTCGCCAACGCCTCGCACGAGTTGCGTACGCCGCTGACCGCGGAGCGGGCGCTGTTGCAGGTGGCGCTCGCCGACCCGGACGCCGGCTGCGAAGCGCTGCGGGCCGCCTGCCGGGAGGTGCTGGCGCTGGGCGCGGCCCAGGAGCGGCTGATCGACGCGCTGCTCACGCTGGCCAGCGGCGAGCAGGGGGTGGAGCTGCACGAGCCGGTCGACCTCGCCGAGCTGGCCCGGCGGGTGGTCGCGGCGCGCCCGGAAGGCGATATCAAAGTCGACGCGTTGCTGGCCGAGGCGCCGGCCACCGGCGATCCACGCCTGCTGGAGAGCCTGGTGGCGAACCTGATCGACAACGCGCTGCGGCACAACACGCCCGGCGGCACGGTCGAGGTCAGCACGTCGGCCGAGCAAGGTCAGGCCCGGATCACCGTACGCAACACCGGCCCGGTGATCGCGCCGGCCGAGGTCGAGCGGCTCTTCCAGCCGTTCCAGCGGCTCGGCGGGCAGCGGGTGCGGCACGACGGCGGGCACGGGCTCGGGCTGGCCATCGTCCGGGCCATCGTGCGGGCGCACGGGGCGGCGATCGAGGCGCGGGCCCGGCCGGGCGGCGGGCTGGAGATCGACGTACGCATGCCGTAGCGGACATCGAAGCCGGCAAGAGGAAACACGACCGAAACGGGGGTTCGTCCGGCGCCGTCCACGTGGTGAGATTGAGACGGCCGTCACATCCCGAAGGAGATCGACCGCATGCTCAACCTCTCTGTCGTGCTCGAGGACAGCGCCAAACGCTTCGCGGAGCGCGCCGCAGTCGTGCTCGGCGGGCAGCGCCTGACCTACGCCCAGGTCGACGCCGCCGCGAACCAGGTAGCGAACCTGCTGGTCAGCCGCGGCATCAACCCGGGCGACAAGGTCGCGCTGTCCTGCCCCAACCTGCCGTACTTCCCGGTGATCTACTACGGAATCCTCAAGGCCGGCGCGGTCGTCGTCCCACTGAACGTGCTGCTCAAGGGGCGCGAGATCGCGTACCACCTGAACGACTCCGACGCCAAGGCCTACTTCTGCTTCCAGGGCACGGCCGACCTGCCGATGGCCGCCGAGGGGCACGCCGGGTTCGGCCAGGTGCCGGAGTGCGAGCATTTCTTCCTGATCACCGCCGACCCGGCCGCGCCGTCGCCGATCGAGGGCACCGAGACGATGGGCGCGGCGCTGCACGGCCGGTCGCCGGTCTTCGAGACCGTGCCGCGCGCCGAGACCGACCCGGCCGTCATCCTCTACACCAGCGGCACCACGGGCCAGGCCAAGGGCGCCGAGCTGAGCCACTCGAACCTGCTGCTCAACGCGCTGACCTGCAACCGGCTGTTCCAGAGCGCGGAGGGCACCGACACCCATCTGCTGGTGCTCCCGCTGTTCCACTCGTTCGGCTCGACGGTGAACATGAACGCGGGCTTCGCCACCGCCGCCACCCTCGTGCTGCTCCCCCGGTTCGAAGCCGCGGCCGCGGTCAAGCTGCTCGAGCAGGAGAACGTGACGTTCTTCGCCGGCGTGCCGACCATGTACTGGGGGCTGCTCAACGCCCTGTCCGACGGGGTCGACGTGGAGCGGATCGCGCGCAACATGCGGGTCGCGGTGGCCGGCGGGTCGAGCCTGCCCGTGGAGATCATCCGCGCGGTCAAGGAGCGGTTCGGCGTGCAGATCCTCGAGGGGTACGGGCTGTCCGAGACGTCGCCGGTGGCCACCTTCTCCGACCCGAACAGCGAGCCGCGGCCCGGCTCGATCGGCATCCCGATCTGGGGCGTCGAGGTCAAGCTGATCGACGAGAGTTGGAACACGATCGAAGGCCCCGACGAGATCGGCGAGATCGCGATCCGCGGCCACAACATCATGCGCGGCTACTACAACCGGCCCGAGGCGACGGCCGAGGTGATGAAGGACGGCTGGTTCCGCAGCGGCGACCTGGGCCGGCGCGACAAGGACGGCTTCTACTACATCGTCGACCGGGCCAAGGACATGATCATCCGCGGCGGCTTCAACGTCTACCCGCGGGAGATCGAGGAAGTCCTGATGACCCACGAGGCGGTCTCGCTCGCCGCGGTGATCGGGGTGCCGCACGACCGCCACGGCGAGGAGGTCAAGGCGGTCGTGATCCGCAACGCCGGCGCCACGATCACCGAGGACGAGCTCGTGGCCTGGTGCAAGGCCGAGATGGCCAGCTACAAATACCCGCGAATCGTCACGTTCGTCGACTCGCTGCCGATGACCGCAACCGGGAAGCTCCTGAAGCGCGCACTGAGCTGAACGGATTCACGGGCAACGCCCGGCGGGGGACCCGCCGGGCGCCGCTCTGTCCGTAGACTCTGCCCGACCCCGCCCCCGGCGAAGATCGTTTGCATGCGTGCCGCACGATAGGTGGAGTCACGGTTCCATCACGTACCGGCATCGACGGAGGAAGCTTGAGCACTGCCCAGCTCGATCGGCCGGCACCGGTCGCGGTGGACGCCCCGGCGGTCCGGCGCGGCGCGCTCCGGCGCCTCGGCGAGCTCCGTGAGACGTCCCCCGGCCGGCTGCAACTGATCCTCGCCGCGCTGCTCGTCATCGGCCTGCTGACCGGCCTCGTCGCCGGGCTGACCGCCAACGCGGCCGGCGCCGGCACCGACGACCTCGGCAACCGCGCCCAGCCGCTGCTGGTCGAGGCCGAGACCATCTACTCGGCGCTGGCCGACGCCGACACCACCGCCGCGCAGGCGTTCCTCGCCGGTGGCCTGGAGCCGCCCGCGCTGACCCAGCGCTACGACACCGACCTCGACCGGGCCACCACCGCGCTGACCTCGGCCGCCCGGCGCACCCCCGAGGGCGGCGACACCGCCGCGGCGATCCAGCAGCTGGCCTCCGGCACGGCCCAGTACGCGGCGCTGGTGGCGACCGCCCGGGCCAACAACCGGCAGGGCCTGCCGGTCGGCTCGTCGTACCTGTCGGCCGCCTCGAATCTCAACCGCGACACGCTGCTGCCGCAGGCCCAGACCCTGTTCCGGACGGCGCAGAACGAGGTCGACGGCGGCTACGGCGACGCCCGCAGCTCGTGGTGGGTGACCCTGCTGGTGCTGCTGCTCGCCGGCCTGCTGCTCGCCCTGGTGCTGGCGCAACGCCGGCTGAGCCGGATGACCCACCGCACCTTCAACGTGCCGCTGGTCGCCGCGACCGTGGTGACGGCGATCCTGGCGCTCGGCGCGGGCGGCATCCTCACCGCGCAGCGCACCCACCTGCACGCCGCGGACGTGAACGGCTCCACCCCGGTGGCGCTGCTCGCCGAGGCGCGGATCCTCGCCCTGCGCGAACGCGGCGACGAGGCGCTGACCCTGGCCGCGCACGGCAGCGGCGGCGCGTACGAGGAGGACTTCCAGTCGGTGGCGACCCGCCTCGACGGCGCGAACGGCCTGCTCGACAAGGCCGCCGCGGCGGTCAGCGGGAACGCCGTGGACGACGTGGACGACGCCCGGGTCAAGCATGACGACTACGTCGCGGTGCACAAGAAGGTCCGCGAGCTGGACGACGGCGGCGACTACGACGGCGCGGTCAATCTGGCGATCGGCGCCGACACGTCGGCGACGTTCAGCGCGTTCACCGGCGACATCGGCACCGCGCTGGAGGACCACAAGGCCACGTTCACCGACGAGATCGGCGCCGCCGGCAACGGCCTGGGCCTGCTCAGCGTGGTCGGGCCGCTGCTCGCGCTGGTGATCTGCGCGCTGGCGTTCGCCGGCATCCGCACCCGACTGGAGGAGTACCGGTGATCCGCACCCGCATCGCCGCGGCCGGCGCGCTGGTCCTGCTCGCCGTCGCCGGCTGCACCGACAACCCGTCGAGCACGACCACGTCCGCGCCGCAGGCCGCCGCCACCACACCCCCGGCCGCGGCCCCGGTCGACACGTCCTGCCAGCCGCGCAAGAGCCTGCGGCCGACCGGCACGCTGCCCACCCCGGGCAAGATGCCGGCCGGCAGCTACATGGCCGAGATCCAGAAGAAGGGCCGGCTCGTGCTCGGCACCAGCCAGGACACCCTGCTGTTCAGCTCGCGCAACCCGTTCACCGGCAAGGTCGAGGGTTTCGACGTGGAGATGGGCCGGCAGATCGCGCAGGCCATCTTCGGCGACCCCGACAAGATCCAGATCAAGGTGATCGCGTACGACAAGCGGGTGCCCGACGCGGCCGACGGCACCGTGGACCTGGTGGCCGACACGATGACGATCAACTGCGCCCGGTGGAAGCAGGTCAACTTCTCCACGGTCTACTACGACGCCGGGCAGCGGGTGCTGGTCTCCACCGACTCCAAGGCGAAGAGCATCAACGACCTGGGCGGCAAGAAGGTGTGCGCGGCCAACGGGTCGACCTCGCTGGAGAACATCGCCAAGGTGGCCGCCAAGCCGGTGCCGGTCGGCCTGGCCGGCTTCACCGACTGCCTGGTGGCCTTCCAGCAGAATCAGGTGGACGCGATCTCGACCGACGACGTGATCCTGGCCGGGCTGGCCGCCCAGGACCCGTACGCGAAGGTGGTCGGCGACCGGTTCACCGAGGAGCCTTACGGCATGGCGATGTCCAACAAGCACCCGGAGTTCACCCGGTTCGTCAACCAGGTGCTGGCCGAGAACCAGGCCAACGGCACCTGGAAGGCCACCTACGACAAGTGGCTCGGCGGCCAGTTCGGCGCCGCGCCCAAGCCGCCCGTCGCCGAGTACAGATGACCGCACCGTCCGGGCAGCTGCTCGCCAGCGCCGACACCGAGCTGTTGCGTCTCGAGGCCGCCGCCTCCGCCGTCGCGGCGAATCTCGTCGACCTCGACGACAACGTCGCCCGCAAGGACCTGGACAAGGGTCCGCTGACGGGGCGGACGGCGGCCGCCTGGGCCGACGCGACCGAGGCGCTCACCCAGCTGTGGGACGGCTACGGCATGCTCACCGCGCTGATCACCGCCGCCCGTGCGGCCCGCGGCCAGCGCCGCTTCACCGACACCGAGAAGGCGGCGTACGTGGAGCAGGTGCTCGGCAAGTCGGTCACGCTCTCCACCCGGACCGTGCCGCTGGCCCAGCGCGGGCTGCTCGGCGCGGGCCAGGTCAGCACCACCTGCACGCCGGCCGAGTTGCTGGCCGCGATGGAGGCGGCGTTCGGCACCGCCGTCGGGGTGGCGGCCAAGGCCGGCGACGTGTGGAACAGGCTGCTGCCGGCCGCCGCCGACGCCGCCGGGCGGCTGGCCAACCTGCGGCAGCTGACCCGCGCGGCCGGCGGATCCACGGCCACGCTGGACGAGGCCGACCGGCGCCTCGGCACCTTCACTTCGACGCTCGCGTCCGATCCGCTCGGCTGCGACGAGACGGTGCTGGCCGGCGTACGCACGCTGATCGATCGCGCGGACGCCGAGCGGACCTCGGCGGGCGAGCTGCGCGACGCCCTGACCCAGCGGCTGGCCGCGGCGCGCAGCCTGGCCGACGAGGCGGCCGAGGCCACCCGCGCGGCGAACGCGGCGGCGGACGCGGCGGCCGGCCGGTTCGCCGACGACCTGATCGCCGCCGCGGGCGGCCCCGACCTGCGACCGGATCTGGCCGCGATCGAGGCGCTCGCCGCGGCCGGGCACTGGTCGCTGGTCAGCCCCCGGCTGGCCGACTGGACCCGGCGGGCCCGGGAGCGGCTGGCCGCGAGCCGGGAGGCCGCCGCCCGCAACACCGGGCTGCTGTCCGCGCGCAACGAGTTGCGCGGCCGGCTGGACGCCTACCAGGCAAAGGCGAGCCGGCGCGGGTTCGCCGAGGACGCCACGCTGGCACCGCTGGCCGAAACGGCCAAGAACGCGCTCTACACGGCCCCGTGCGACCTGGACACGGCCCGCGTGGCCGTGAACGCTTACCAGGATGCCGTGGCCGCGCTCACCGCCACGAATGCGAGGGATGGTCAGCAACGATGAAGTGCCAACGCGACTGTCCCGGAACGATCCAGGACGGCTACTGCGACACCTGCGGCATGGCGCCGGCCGACGGCAAACCCGCACCGGCCCCGCGTACGTCCACCGCGCCCTCGGTGCGCACCGGCGCGCTGTCCACCCGCACCGGGGGCTCCGGCCGCACCGGCAGCGCGCGGACGGGCAGCCGGCGCCGGCGCTTCGGCGGCGGGCTGGTCGACGTCGCGCCGCTGCCGGTGCGCGACCCGGCCACGGCCATCATGGCCACCGCCGAGGTGCCCGAGGACAAGCGGTACTGCGCCAAGTGCGGCAAGCCGGTCGGCCGGGCCCGCGGTGACCGGCCGGGCCGGCCCGCCGGGTTCTGCCCGTCCTGCGGCGAGCCGTTCAACTTCACCCCCAAGCTGACCAACGGCGACCTGGTCGGCGGGCAATACGAGGTGGTCGGCCCGCTGGCGCACGGCGGCCTGGGCTGGATCTACCTGGCCGTCGACAAGAACGTCTCGAACCGCTGGGTGGTGCTCAAGGGCCTGCTCAACTCCGGCGACGAGGACGCGCTCGCCGCGGCGCTGGCCGAGCAGCGCTTCCTGGCCGAGGTGGAACACCCGAACATCGTCAAGATCTACAACTTCGTGGAGCACGAGGGCGCCGGCTACATCGTCATGGAGTACGTCGGCGGTGAGTCGCTCAAGGGCATCCTCAAGGACCGGCTCAAGGCCAACGGCGGCAAGCCCGACCCGCTGCCGCTGGACCAGGCGCTCGCGTACGTCCTGGAGATCATGCCGGCGTTCGGCTACCTGCACGACCGCGGCCTGATCTTCTGCGACTTCAAGCCGGACAACGTGATCCAGACCGGCGACCAGGTCAAGCTGATCGACCTCGGCGGCGTCGTGCAGATCGACGACATGGACGCCGCCATCTACGGCACGGTCGGCTACCAGGCGCCCGAGATGGCCACGATCGGGCCGTCGGTCCAGTCCGACCTCTACACGATCGGCCGCACCCTCGCGGTGCTCACCACCGACTTCCGCGGCTACCAGAGCACGTTCAAGGACAGCCTGCCGGACCGCGGCGAGTTCGAGGTGTACCGCAAGTTCGAGTCGTACTACCGGCTGCTGGTGCGGGCCACCCGCACCGCGCCGGCCGACCGGTTCGTCGACTCCGCCGAGATGACCGAGCAGATGCTCGGCGTGCTGCGCGAGGTGCTCGCCGCGGACGGCGAGCCGCGCCCGGCCGTGTCCCGGCTGTTCACCTCCGAGCAGCGCGCCGACGACGAGCCGAACTGGCGGTTCCTGCCGGCGCCGATGATCGACCTGACCGACCCGGCGGCCGCGTTCCTGGCCTCGGTCACCGTGACCGAGCCGCAGGAGGTGCTCACGCTGCTGGGCAAGGCGCCGGAGAACACGATCGAGGTGCAGTTGCGGGCGCTGCGGGCGATGATCGACCTGGGCGCGGCCAGCGTGGGCCGGCCCGGGCTGGACCACTTCGCCGACGCCCGCCGGATGCGCGACACGGTCGCCGCGTCGGCCGCCGGCGACTGGCGGGTCGCCTGGTACGACGGCGTGCTCGCGCTGGCCGCCGGGGACACCAACCGGGCCTGGTCGCAGTTCGACGCCGTGTACTCGGCGCTGCCCGGCGAGCTGGCCCCGAAGCTGGCGCTGGCGTTGACGCTGGAGCTGGCCAGCCGGCCGGACGAGGCGGCCGGGTACTACGACGTGGTCAGCCGCACCGACCCGGCGTACACGACCGCGGCGGCGGGGCTGGCCCGGTGCCGGCTGACGGCCGGGGACCGCAGCGGGGCCGTCGAGGCGTACAACCGGGTGCCGGGCACCTCGTCGGCGTACCGGACCTCGCAGGTCGGCGCGGTGCGGGCGCTGGTCCAGCCGCACCCGTCGGCGAAGTCGGACGTGACCGCGCTGGCCAAGGCGGCCGCCCTGATCGACAAGCTGGAGGTCGAGGCCGCGCAGCTCGCGGCCCTGCGCGCCGAGCTGCTCGAACAGGCGCTCGTCACGCTGACGTCCGGCACCCCGTTGCCGCTGGCCGTGCTGGGCGGGGCGGTGAACGGCGGCGGCAAGGCCAACGCCGACGAGCGGGACGTGCGATTCGCCCTGGAGAGCGCGTACCGGGAGATGGCCCGGGCCGCGCACGGCACCGAGAAGATCAGCCTGGTCGACCTCGCCAACGCCGCCCGCCCGCGGACCCGCACGTGACGGGCGCCGTGGACTGTCCCTCGTGCGCCGACGAGCGGGCCGCGGGTGCCGCCTTCTGCGAGGCCTGCGGCCAGCGGCTCATTCCGGCGCCGGAAGCAGCCGTCCCGGAGCCCGTCGCTTCCGGCGCGGCCTGCCCTTCGTGTGGGACGCCGGACAGCATCGGGGCTGACGGCTACTGCGGGAACTGCGGGATGCTCGCGTTCCGGCCCCGCGACCACATCGAGGCGCAGGACGGGGACTACGGCGCGGTGACCGACCGCGGGCTGCGGCACCACCGCAACGAGGACGCGATGTGGCTGGCCGTCCGCGGCGACGACGTCGACGTGGTCGTCTGCGACGGGGTGTCGTCCTCGTTCGATCCCGACGTCGCCTCGCAGACCGCGGCCGACCGGGCCGGTGAGCAGCTGGCCGCCCTGAAGGGCGAGGACGAGCTGCCGAAACGGATCGGCGAGGCGGTCGCCGGCGCCGCCACGGCCGTCGCCGAGCTCGCCGCCAGCGGCGATCCGCGCCGGGTCGCGTCCAACCCGGCCTGCACGATCGTCGCGGCCTGCGTGCGCGGCACCGAGATCGGCTACGCCTGGGTCGGCGACAGCCGCGCGTACTGGGTGCCGGCCGAGGGCGCGCCGGTGCCGCTGACCGAGGACGACTCGTGGGCCACCCACGCCATCGCGCTCGGCGCCGACCCGCAGGCCGCCTGGAACAACCCGCAGGCGCACGCGATCACCGCCTGGCTGGGCGCCGACGCGGGCACGGTCACGCCGCGCGTCGGCGAGTTCATCGTCACCGCGCCGGGGCACCTGGTGCTGTGCAGCGACGGGCTGTGGAACTACCTGACCGAACCGACCGAGTTCGCCGACACCGTCCGCAGCCACCTACGCGAAGCCGGGTCCACGGTCGCCGCCGCCCGTTCCCTGGTCGCCTTCGCCAACTCCGCGGGCGGCGCCGACAACATCACCGTCGCCCTCATACCCGTCGTTCCCGCCGCTAGCTGATTGGGAGAGCCCGTGCCGTACACCGCCGAGGCGTTCCAGAACGAGTTCCTCGCCCTGGGCGCGACCGAAGTCAACGCGATCATCACCGTCAACTCGACCGGCAGCGAGGGCGGCCGCCGCACCGCCGGCGCCACCGAGATCATCATCGTGGACTGCTCCGGGTCGATGCAGGCCGAGGGGCGGATGGTCGCCGCCCGGCAGGCCGCCAAGGCCGCCGTCAACTGCATCGACGACGGCGTCAACTTCGCCATCATCGCCGGGGTCAGCACCGCGCAGCAGCTCTACCCTGGGCCGGGCCAGCTCGCGGTCGCGTCGGCCGAGACCCGCGCGGAGGCGGTGCGCTCGATCGACCGGCTGCAGGCCAACGGCGGCACCGCGATGGGTGCCTGGCTCAAGCTCGCCGGCCAACTGTTCGCCCTGCGCCCCGGCGACATCGCGCACGCCATCCTGCTCACCGACGGCGAGAACGGCGAGTACAAGGGCTACCTGGAAGGCGTGCTGGACGAGATCGGCGGCAAGTTCACCTGCGACTGCCGGGGCGTGGGCACCAACTGGACGGTCTCCGAGCTGCGCAAGATCGCCACGGCCATGCTGGGCACGGTGGACATCGTGGCCAAGCCCGCCGACCTGGCCCAGGCCTTCGAGCAGATGATGACCGCGGCGATGGGCAAGACCAGCGCGGACGTACAGCTGAAGGTCTGGACCCCGGTCAACTCCACGGTCCGGTTCGTCAAGCAGGTCGAGCCGCAGGTCACCGACCTGACCGGCAAGCGGACCGAGGACGGCCCCCGGGCGGGACGGTATCCGCTCGGTTCGTGGGGCACCGAGAGCCGCGACTACCACGTCTGCGTGGACGTGAACCCGGGCGCGGCCGGCGACGAGATGCTGGCCGCCCGGGTCTCCGTGGTCGAGGGCGACGACGTGCTGGCCCAGTGCCTGGTCCGCGCGGTGTGGACGGACGACGCCGCGCTGTCCACCCGGATCAACCGGCAGGTGGCGCACTACACCGGCCAGGCCGAGCTGGCCGACGCGATCCAGGCCGGCATCGAGGCGCGCAAGGCGGGCGACGACCGGACCGCGACGATCAAGTTCGGCCGGGCCGCCCAGCTCGCCCACGAGAGCGGCAACAAGGCGACCGAGGAGCTGCTCGCCACGGTCGTCGACATCGAGGACGCGGCGACCGGCACGGTGCGGCTGCGGCGCAAGGTCGAGGCGGCCGACGAGATGGCCCTCGACACCCGGTCCACCAAGACGGTGCGGGTGGGGCGCGCGCAATGACGACGTACACCTGCCCGAAGGGGCACGCGTCCACAACGGACGACTTCTGCGACACGTGCGGGGCGCGGATCGGCGGCACCATGCCGATCCCGATCCCGGTGTCGTCCGGCTCGGCGCCGTCGGCCGCCGCCGCCACGACCCCGATGCCGGTGGTCCCGCCGACGGCCACGGGCACGCCGTGCCCCAACTGCGGGACGCCGCGTACCGGAAACTGGCGGTTCTGCGAGGACTGCGGCTACGACCACAACACGGGCAAGGTGCCGACGCTGGACGTCGCTCCCCCGGTGCCGAAGGCCGGCCAGTGGACCGCGACGGTGTTCGCCGACCGGGAGTACTTCGACGCGAACGCGATCGAGGGCGTCGAGTTCCCGCCGGACAGCAAGGACCGCACGCTCGTGCTGCCGGCCCCGCAGGCGCGGATCGGGCGCAAGAGCACGTCGAAGGGCACCAACCCGGAGATCGACCTGTCCGAGACGCCGCTGGACCCGGGCGTCTCGCACAGCCACGCGCTGCTGACCCTGAGCGTGGACGGCGTGTGGCTGGTGTCCGACCTGGGCTCGACGAACGGCACGTACATCAACGACGAGCCGAAGCCGCTCACAGCGGGCCAGAGCCGATCGCTGGCCGACAGCGACCGGGTCCACGTGGGGGCGTGGACGACGATCACCCTGCACGCCCCGGCGCCGTAGGCCGGACATCGGTCCGGTTCCGCCGTTTCGCTCCCTACGGCGGGCCGGACCGATAGTTTGCCGATCATGCGCGACGAACGGGTCGGCGGCGGCGAGCGCACCGAGGTGATCGGCCTGCTGAACCGCGCCCTCGACGAGGGCGTGCTGGCGATCGAGGAGTACGACGTGCGGGTCGCGGCGGTCGGCACCGCGACCTACACGACCGATCTGCTGGCCCAGGTGCGCGACCTGCCCCAGGAGTACGGCTGGCGGCCACACCCGGTCGCCCCGCCGCCGCCCGCGCCGCCGGCCACCCCGTCGCCGAGGTCGGGCCGGGCGGCGCTGATCCTGGGAATCGCGTCGCTGCCGACATCGATCTGCTTCGTCGGCGCCATCCTGGGCATAGCGGCGGTCGTGCTGAGCCTCCGAGCCGGCCGGAACCGCCCCGGCCTGAGCGCGGCGATGCTGGGCCGGGTGTTCGGCATAACGGGCATCCTGCTGTCGGTTGGCGCGACAATCGCGCTGTTGTTCGCCGCCCGCCATAAGTAGCCCGACGCGGCACCCCGATATCCAACAAACGCGGATCCGGCGACAAACATCGCTGCCGACCCGTCACCAAACACCGCCTGGGTCCTGACAGGCGACCACGATCCACCAAATCGACATTCACACTTCGAACAAAACGATTTGGTCCCACCGGAACCGGGGCACTCAACGAGAACCGCCAGTAAGGACGGTCGCTCCGCCGAGCACTACTGCTGAGCGCCGCCGCTGAATGGGTCGGCGCGGCGATCTTGGTCAACTGGCACCCCTGGAGCCTTCTACTTGGCCGGCCAGGCAGCTGATCGCAATATCGACACGTCGGGTCGCGACCGCAGCTTCCCGCCCGAATAGCATTGATCACGTCTCCCGATCCGGGCACTGGCGACGGCGGTCTAGCGGCTTGGCGAGCACAGTTCCGACAAAAGCGATTTGTCTGAATCGGGCGCCTGCTTGAAGCGGCATTTGGCCAGAACCGCCGCCGTCGATGCGCCGATGGTCACAAGTGCGTCGGCCTGGACCTTGATCGGGACAGCTACCAGAGCATTTGCGGCCCTGGCGCGACGTTGGGAGCCCATGTCTTGTGAGCCGATGCGCCGACGCCCCACCCGCGGACGACCACCCACACACTACGGGTCGTCGACGAAAGCGTTCCGGACGTCCGGGCAGTCGAGCCGCGCGTGCTGCACGGCCGCACCTGGGAGATCGAGCCCTACCTCTCGTCGACCTGGCGTCCGGGTGGCGGGCAGAGCAATGCGGCAAACGAAGCTGGTGGCTTGCGAGGTCTGGACGCGCCAGCCTTCATGGTCGTCGCCTGAGTGGACCGGCGGGAGTCACGGGCGGGAACTATGAGCAGGGGTTTGGGGTGCGAGGACCTCCAGGGCAGCCAGGCGTAGCTTCTCGCTGCGGGCATAGAGCGACGCGCCCCGGCTCGGGCGAATGTTGCCGGCCATGCCGCTGTAGCTGCCGCCCGCCTCGATGACGATCAGCGACGTCGCCGCGAAGTCCCAGAGCTCGCCGCCCGTCTGGACCGCGAGGTCAAGCTCGCCGAGGGCCACCAGCAGGCCCGGATGCAGCCGCCAGGACAACTCCCGCGTCAACGCCAGCAGCGGGGCCTGCAGCTCGGTGACGGCCGGGAGCACGCCGAGCCGGCTCTCGGCCACCGCGTCCGGGCCGCCGGGGTCGACCGCGATCCGGCGGCCGGCCGCGAGGTCTCGCCCGCCCGTGTAGGCGCCGGCGCCCCGCGCGGCCCAGAAGGTCACGCCCTGAGCTGGGATCGCGGCGACCGCCGCCACGATCTCGCCCGCCTCCTCCAGCGCGATCAGCACGAGCCAGCGGTCGTCGCCGGCCACGAAGAGGGCGGTGCCGTCGATCGGGTCGATGATCCAGCGGCGGCCGGCGTCGCCGGTCTGGCCGCCCTCCTCGCCGAGGATCGCGTCGCCGGGCCGCTCGCCGGTGAGCACGTCGCGGATCGCCGCCTCGACCGCGCGGTCGGCCGCCGTGACGACGCTGCCGTCCGCCTTGAGCTCCCTGGGCAGTTCGGCAAGGGTCCGGGCATAACGCAGGGCGACGTCACCACCCACCAGCGCGGCCCGCCGGGCCAGTTCAAGGTCGTCCACGGTCCCATCCTGCCCGGCACATGCGACACTTTCCGGCGATTCGAATGTCGGCCCGATGAACGCCCGCGCTGCGAAGCCCGGGAGACCACCGGAGGCCATAAAAGCCCCGGAACCGCCAGCGCCACGGACCCAGGAACCACAGGCACCGCAGAAAGCCGCCGGGGCCCCAGAGATCCAGGAACCGCTCTCGCCGTAAACCCGGCAACCACCAGCACCCGGGAGCCCGGGGAGCACCAGCACTGCTGAAACCCAGAAACCGCCGAGGCACAAAGCCCGAGAACCGCCCACGCCTCGGAAAACCCGGGGAACCACCAACATCGCGAACCCAGGAACCACCCGCGCCACTGACCCGGTAACCACCAGCGCCGGCGAAATCCCGGCAACCACCGGCACCACTAGACCCAGGAACTACCGGCGCCCGCGAATCCGGCAACCGCCAGCGCCGCGGAAGCTCAGGGACCGCGGGCGTTACGGAACCCGGGAGCCGGGCCGCTCAGCCGAAGGTGCCGTCCAGTGTTGCGTGTGCGTTGCCTGCTCGGGCGACCACCGTGTACGAGTCCTGGGCCGCACCCCGCCCCGAGCCGTGCAGGAACTGGGCCGCGAACAGGTACGTTCCCGGGTTGAGTGTCGCCCCGTTGCGTAGTTCGTACGTATAAATCATGTTTTTTGCGTCTCGGGTGACCGTCATTGTCAGGTCGCTGTTCGGGACCGTGCTGAATTTTCCGGCTTCTGAGGCGTTCGGGGTCAGGGCGATCTTGATTGTGATCAGCAGGGAGCTGACCGCGGCCGTGTTGGCGATCGTCACGTTTGTCTGTGACCAGGTGTCCACCGAGTGCGGGTCGACCGCTCCGTCCGCGGTCAGGATGCCGTTCGGGCTGGGCTGGCCGGCCGCGCTCGCCGACCCGGCTGTCGACGACGGGCTGGTCGGCGTCCGGGTCTGCTGGCTGCTGCTGGTTCCGGCCCGGCTGCTGGGCGACAGCGAGGGTGACGGCGACGGCGTCCACGACGGCGACCCGGCGACCGGCGCCGCGAACGGCGGCTCCGCGACCGGGACCTCCTTGTTTCCCGAGCGCACCGCGACCACGCTGAGCACCGAGATCACCACGACCGCGAGCGCCGCGCCGACCGGGCGCATCGTGAAGAAGGCGCGCGGCGCGTGCTGGCCCGCACTGGCGCGGCTGCGTTTGCTGTGTCCGGCGGCCCGGCCGCGGGCGACCCGGCGCTCGATCGCGGCGCGGCTGGGCTCGTACTCCTGAGCGACGTCGCGCAAGGCCGAGCGGATCTCCTCGACCGTCAGATCGTCGGGACCCTCGCCGTACGGCTCCTTGGGCGGGCTCATCAGCCCTCCAGTCCCCAGCCGGACCCGGTCGGCGCGGCCGTGACCAGGTCGGCGCCGCGGGCCTGGGCCGCCTCGCGCAGGTAGCCCGCCAGCTGCTCGGCGCCCCGGGACGTCTGGCTCTTCACCGTGCCGACCGAGATGCCGAGGATCGTGGCGACCTCCCGCTCGGGCACGTCGAAGGCGTACCGCAGCACGAGACACTCGCGGCGGCGCAGCGGCAGCCGGCGCAGGGCGTCGCGGACGTCCAGCACCGCCGGCACGTCGGAGCCGCGGAACTCCTCCGCGAACCGCTTCAGATTGAGCAGCCCGAGGCGCTCCCGGCGCTGCCGCCGGATCCAGTTGCGGGCCAGATTCGCAAGCACCCCGCGGGCGTACGCAAGCGGGCTCTGCGCGGCCTCGACGCGCGCCCAATGCCGCCAGATCTCCACCAGCGAGTCGGCGGCGATGTCCTCGGCGGCGTTCGCGTCACCGGTGATCAGGTAGGCGAGCCGGGCCAGGTCGGCGTGGTGCGCGGCGAAGAACACCTGGAAGGCGCGCTCACGATCGGCATCGTCGGGCATCCGGCTCCTTCCTGATCCACGGCCATCCGCATGGAGGCGAGGCCCTACACCCCTAGGTGATCCGCGAGGCCGAAAAGGTTGCTCGCCGGATCGCCCGAAATTTTTCTCCGATCCGGGCAACCCCGCGGGCCTTGCCGGCCACTCAACGGATGAGCGTACGGAACCCACGGTTGGAGAGTTCATGAGTCGCACTCGCACGCCGCAAGTCAGCGGGCCGTCCCAGCGGCGTTTCCGCGAGATTACCCGGGCCTGGCAGTGCGAGCCGCCCCGCGTCCAGCTCGTGGTCGTCACCGACTGGCTGGAAGCCCGGCTCAGCCCGCCGTATTCGCCGGCCGAGGCGGCGATGATCGCCGCGGCCGCGGTCGCCGACACAGTCCACGCGGTGGAGGCCACGCCGGTCGCCCAGCGGGTCACCGAGGCGCTGCGCGGGAACGGACCGGGCCTGCTCGTGCGGACCTCGACCCCGCAGGTCAACGCCGATCTACTCGCGGACGCGGCGGCACGGCTCGGCCAGTTCGACGCCGTGCTCGGGCCGACCGAGGACGGCGGCTGGTGGGCGTTCGGCCTGCGGGAGCCGGACGGCGCGGCCGGGCTGGCGTCGCTGGCGGAGGCCGGTTCGCTCGCCCTCGCGGCGCTACGGCTCGGCCTGCGGGTCGCGATGCTGCCGACATTGCAGCAGGTGAGCACCGCCGCCGACGCCTGCGAGGTGGCTGCGCAGTGCCGGCCCGGCGGCAGTTTCGCCGCGGCCGTCGGCGAGGCGCAGGCCCGGCTACGACCAGCGGCGGCCGCGCGGTAGCACCGCCCGCTCGCGCCCAGCCACCGAGCCAGCCGGTGCGGCGGATCCCGAGGTCAGCTAGGCAGGCCGAAGACGTCGGCCAGGCCGGTGACCTCGATGGCCTTGCGTACCGGCGCGGACGGGTTGGTCAGGGTCAGTGGCACCCCGGCCCCCGCCGCGGTGTTGCGCGCGCTGACCAGGGCGCCGAGCGCGTACGAATCGATGAAGTTCAGCCGGCTGACATCCACCTGCAGGACGCGGCAGGCGAACA
>Ga0307515_10001779_pt1 | contig 47999 bp, 59 predicted proteins | sample 17_EM_MG_FD_194513 | JGI IMG/M metagenome (GOLD analysis project Ga0307515, IMG submission 194513) | Populus trichocarpa ectomycorrhiza microbial communities from riparian zone in the Pacific Northwest, United States - 17_EM | ecosystem: Host-associated > Plants > Roots > Unclassified | place... | reverse complement strand
ATAACAATCAACTCCAAAGACAACACTCACTATAGTCCTCAACGAGGTATGTGGCTTATTCAGAGGTTGTGGAGTTGGAGAGATCGACACTGGGTAGTACCAGACAGTACTACAAGCTAGCTTCTTGTTTTTCCTAGAGCCTTGAGGTGAAATAGGGAAGAGGCAATAACCTGTAATATTCAGCTTGCTCTGGTACAGTAGGAAATACAACTTCTTATGTACTAAAGTGACAATGCATGCAAGAGGCATGACTAAAGGTGTCCACTAATGCAAAAAGAGGAAATAACTACTAAACTGGGTACCACATAATGCAGGCATGAGAGTAGGTCCTTCCCGAGGCCTTCCCAAGGCCTTCCCTTGGGCGCTTATGGGCGCTTAACGGGCGCTAGATTATGGTGCGTAATCTTGACGGAATATAAGTAGGCTTATCAATATCCCTACTAGTAAAAAGTTCACGTTGGAAACTATGATCCTCAGCAGAGGAATAGCGACTGCGACTAAGGAGCGACTACGAGATCACCCGAAATATGAAGGGAAAACGCGGTGGGAACTAACTACCATAAAAGGTGAAAGGCGAAGAAGAAGCGTGAAATGTATAATATTCAACAGTTCGACCTATGGGAAATGAGGCCAGGCAACAGGCAGTGGACTTGCTATCAGCAGAGGGTCTGGGTGGAGTGATCCCTCATCTCAGGCTCTCGGGACCAGGCCGAAATCTGAATCACTCGGTAGTCTCTTGTCTGTCCGTGCCTAGCCTACCGTGGTGAACAGGATCTAACGGCAAGGGCTTCCCTATAGCCCCACATCCTCTGCACGGGTGGTTTGGACGCTGGAAGAACTCCTGTGATGCTAAATTTGCGCTTTAAGTAATGGTGTGACCACAATGATTCCGATTTAAAGCCAATCGGGGGGCTCCTAGCTAGGATGAATAGACTCTCGGAGACAATGATCTGAGTCAGGGAGACGGCCATACCTCCCCGCACGGTTCGAAGTCAACTCGCATTCTCTCAGACCAGTCAGACTCGTGGTCGTTGAAGTCGGCGGACGCCCCGATCGCGGATTGAAGATATAGCACCCACCCGGGCAGTCAATAAATTCCGTGGTTGAGTACACACAAGAGCGTCGGAGGTTCATGATATACAGCGATTATGAGGTAAGCTGGACAGATGATGTACAGTATCGAAAGAGATAACAAAGCACGCATGCGCAGGGATGCACGCGGGTACGAGATCAAGTTTGGACGGGTGAGGTTAGAGATCTCTGACTGGAGTGACCGTCAACGGGAGCTGAGGGCCCTTGTCTTCCTCCCCGATGACCGTGGGAACCAGCATCAGAGTTCGGACAGTTCGGACGTCTCTGCCCTCCGGTATAGAGAACCTAAATTCTCGTACGAGGTCACCAAGAACACCTGGAACTCGGTGACACTTCCATGGATCGGATGAGCGTCACAATCTGGGTCGCTGAAAATATCAAGGACTTACGCAAACCTCCAGCCGATGCAGTTTCTCGGCCCAGTAGAGAAGGTAAGCCTTGCATCCAAGGCGGATCAGATCGAGTTCTTCCTCTACTCGATTCAGAAGGTAGAAAACTCACAATTTTGCGTACACTCCTAACGGAGTTTTAATCTTTTCACTCGAGTGTTCCAGCCACCTCTGCGGTCGGAACTCCGTCGCGTCTGGTCCCCATACGTCAGGTTCCTAAATCAACGATGTTAGTCTCGACGTAGGCCGGCCGCAGTACACCTCACAGATTGTACCCCAGCAGGAAACGTTGACGGCGGTTCCCTTCGGGACGGGCAAGTTCTGATACACTTTCCCTGATCGACCAACCATCGGTTTCGTCGGGGGCAAAACGTCGTCTTTCAATGTCACCCTTTCAACCTCAATAGCAGGGGAGTGACATCTCAGTACTTCCTATACGTCTGTCAGAATTCGGTTTCTAGAATCCAAACGGGAGAGGGTGTCGACTGACCTTCACTACGGCATTTGTGAATGGCATATTATCGACATCCCCCGGCGTGAAGTCCTCGTTTCCCCGTTCCCTACTTGCCTCGTACGTCTCCGTAACCTCTTCCCGCAGCCTGTCTTGGATCTCGGGCCGCCTCGCGAACTCCCAGAACGCATACATCAGCTATGAACCGAGGGTTACCAGATGTCATTTCATGGGGTAAGGCATCTAGTTTTCTCACAGCTCTCGACACCGTCTCGTGTCCGGCGAGCATCAATGTCCGAACTTGAGGGATAATCTCATCGTCTCGTAATTTCAGATGGGCGTCCTGGGCGTCGTTTACTTTGACTACAAAGTGATTTCAATCTTCGCAACGGGGGTGGGGAAACCTGGTGAGGCGCACCCAACAAGCTCAGGACATCCTTCTCAGGTTGCCCAACTGCCACCTCCTGTCTCTTCTGTTCAATCAACTCCCTCGCAACATGGTGCACACGGTCCCTGTTCTCCTTAGCTTTCTGGATAGCAGCACCCGATGCCTTATGAGAGGTAAAGCGGACGAGCCAGCCGGGTAAGCGCCGATACAGGTTTATGAATAACGTTCGTTCACGAGACATTACCGAACGTTGAGTACGCCAGATCGGTGTACGATTTCGTCAGAGGATTATCAAGGTCATCCAGAGCGCCGAACTCGTAGTCGAATGCACCTGGTGGGGCATAGCGAAGTCGTGCATCATCGATGTTGCCGAAAGAAGTACAAAGGAAACTCACCGACCCCAATCCTGGGTTGAAAGGATGCAACCGCATGCCATTCAGGTTAGTATATTTCTCCCATCAGCCATTAATCAAGGAGACCTCTCACGAGTCCAATGTCGCCTTGCTCATCCATCTCCACATGTCGAAGGTATGCGAGCCTCCGGAGGCTTCATTTTCAATTATGTCCTTCCACTTATCGACTAACTGTGTGCGAAACGAAGTCAGGAGATTTAGGTGACTAGGTAATACGCTATTGGAAGAAGCGTCGGGGGATGCCGGCAACCTCCAAGTCCACGCACCTTGTTGGCGACCGAGAGAAAATGTGGGATCAAGGCTTTCGATTCGCTGGGGCCAAATGCTGGGGCCATCGCTTTCCTCTGTCGTCTGTGGACGTCTCCTTCGGCCACACCAAGCCCGGGCGGTGACCTCGTGACGGGCGGCGGATTTCACCCATCGGTCATCAGAGTGGAGGATATGGTGAATAGCTTTGGGGTCGGCGATCCATAGACGGTTTTCCTGTTCAGAGTGTCACTTGTCAAGACCCCAATCGAGGAGGGGGAACGGGATTTTCGGTTTTTAAGAATTCACGTACCCCAAGAGCCCCCTTCCAACGTACGATGGTGCCGTATGTAGTCAGATAACGGCTCTCGAGCTCGCCTGCTTCGGCACCCTGCAAATTGGGCAGATTTCCTGCGGTATCCAACGTTCCCGTGGATGAGTTGGGTCGAAAACGAACCATTGAGAGCTGAAACGGAGCGCACCATGGAGGAAGGAAGGATTCTCCGGCCCTGGAACATCGTCGAACGAGATCCTAGTGTATCTCAGGTATGTTGCGTATGTGGCGGCGGCACCTCCAGCCAAGGCAGCCCACTGGGAGTAATCCATATCCGACAAGAATTGAAGGGTACGGTCGACGGAGTCGTGTGACACTGACATCGCGTCAGGGTGTCACGAAGTTCGAACGCACTGGGGACAGTTGTTGGGATTTCGAGGGTCGCTGGGAAGAGAACACAGGACGAACGCGGTTTATAACAGCGGGCAAGCGTCGGTCCTCGTGCGGGCCATTTGATTATCACTTGACATTGATAAAATTCTCGTCAACGAGAGAACTGAGAAGAGTTGACTTATAACCTGAACCTCGCACCATAACTTCCACCTCGCCCTGAAAGGATTCTTTGACCCGTTGAGAGCGGAAAACTCGTACGCTGAACATAGGTATTATTGCCAGGAAGTCGTGGTCATCCGGCAGGTCCGGCTGGGAGCACACGGGGAAATCCGATGAAGCCTTGAACGCGTTCCATCGCGAGTCTTCAAATCCGTCGCTGAAGGTTCTGAACCCCAGCCTACATATGGTACACATCACCTACATCACCGCCGCTCATTATATAATTGGGGACTGAGCGATGTAGTCGGAGTCCATGCCCGCTGCCTGGAGTCCACTTTGCTGGTTTATCATTATGTATCCGACGGACATTTATCGTCCTTCTCTACATCCTATGTAAATCACTGAGATTGATGTTACGTACTATAGAAACTCTCATGCAGCACGACTCTCCCTGCGCGAGATGTCTGAGCACGATAGGGGTCTCGCGGGGTGGGGTAATGACGTCAGATACTTCGGCCATCCCTTCGGGTGTCCGTATAATTCACCGGGCTACAAATAGCCTCATGTGGACTACAGTGTACATTTGCCCGAGGTCGACGCGGTTGAAGAGGTTGAGGCAAAACCATTTGGACGGTCAGCTAAAGGAGGACGATTTCATGCCTAGATACACATTCTCGGACGTACTGAGATTATATATGGTTGCGGGAAAAAATAAAGGCGGGGATAACATCATCGAGACATCATCAGACACGAGGCGTCTGTGAGGCTGTTCATTGTTTCCGAGTCAGGAAGCTCCCCACTTCTTTCGGTTATCTCCACCACCACCGACGACGACGACGAAGACTGTCGACCAGGCCGAACCACGATGAGTCCCATGTGGTCTGGGAAGAGCGCGTCGGTCGAGGCGGCGATGAAGAACATGCTTGCTGCAGCAACTCAGCAAATTCTCGATCAGTGGGAACCGTTCGATGAGGAGGACGAGGAGAGGAAGGAGCGCAGTCAGCAGGAGCTAGAAGAGTAAAAAACGTTCCGTTCGTTCCCTCCTCTTTCTCTCCTTCTCATCTCTTCTAGCCTTGACAGGACTGGAGATCCGCCACCAGAGGACAGTTCAGTTGCAAAAGGGAGAACTCCAAAACACAAGACCGACAAGAAAGCGGCCAAAGCGCTTCACGAAAGAGTCATAGTCCGTCTCAATCCACCCAACCCAGCCCTTTCCTCGATTCTGACGTGTCATTTTGCTCTAGTATTACAAGACTGAGAGTGACCGGAAGCGACGAACTACCAGCCGACGGAACAATGGATTTGCACACGGCGGTACCGTCGACGGATACTTGCAAGGTAACCCCATCCGACAGATTGACGCACCTCCACGTTCGCCCACGGAGGATTCTCAAAACCCGCATCACCATCCACCTCAACCTCAACCAAGAAGACGTGGGTTTTCCTTCGGGGGCCTCTTCAAATCCAACAAAAAGAAGCCCCTCCCCCCACCCTCACTCGACATCCCGCATCACGAAGATTCATTGGACTCGTACGAGGAGAACCATCCCAGACAGGGTACCTTCCCTCCCACTCAAGACGCCCACCACCCCCAGTACCACCAGGAACCCGCATCTCCATCGAAACTGCTTAAGAGACACGGAAGCACCTCCAGCCGAACGAGGGGACACGATAACTACCCCCCTCCACAGATGCAAAGTAGAATATCTTCGAGAGGCGGCGGCGACTCCGATCGTCCACACAGATCTTCCTCCAATCGCCACCGAGACCGAGACCGGGACAAGGACAAGGACAAGGACAGGGACAGGGACAGGGACCGTGATCGCGATAGGGGGATGGATCCATCCCGTAGCAGCAGACGACACGACAAATACTACTCGTACGACGATCGTCGATATCCCCCTTCCTCACGTCGCGAGCTTGGAGGCTCAGAAAGACACGGATCTAGTCGCCATCGTGAAGGCTCCCGCGAACGAGAACGCTCTTCGAGACACAGAGACGACGACAACCGCCACGGATCTTCCTCCCATCGACACCGATCGTCCCGCAAGAAGTACTACAGCGACGACGATGATGAAGATTCGGAAGAACGTAGGAGACGTCGACGCGAGAGGCGGGAACGCGAAAAGGATAGGAAAAAACACGACGATTTGCCGGAGAGACCGCCGAGTCCCCATGACCAGGCCTCGGTGCACGAGGGAAGTCACCACGGAGGTGATGTCGGAGGTGACTTCCAGGACGCTACAAGTGTCCACGATAGCGAACACAGACCCAGGGATGACCACGACGCATTATCCATTTCAGATCATCTCGTAAGTCCTTCTCTTATCCCATTCCTATGAACGACTGACCGTAAATTGTCTAGAACGGAGGACTCCACGTCTCTGGTTGATCCACGTAATAACCAAGGCCTTACGGGTCCCTCTACGCCCTTACGATCCCTCTTTCTATACCTCCACCCTGCTTTGTTGTTCATCCCCCTATATATTTATTAGCCCTTGTTCTCTGGTTGGAATTTCCCAACTTTGCGACACCCCACCACACCCTCCCTCCTGGCCGATCTATTCCCGGTTCGTTACCTTACACCAACTCGCATTCCACATTTGCGATCCAATCTATTTTTTATCTGTTCTCCGACCATACCACATGCCCCCTTCCCCTTTATCCGTCATTGGTTTCTTCTTTTCCTGATTTCATTTGCTTATGATCACATTCGTCGCGTACTGTGTACCCTTCTATGTGTATGCCCTTCTATCCTCGACCTTGTGGAATGTTATCGCTTGCTCGTCCCTCGATTCTATGGTGTTGCGAACGACACAGGCTCCCACTCACAACTCAAGCTTCAAGCCTCGGTCGGGACGGAGCGACACTGTTTCGTGTTGTGGTAATAGGTACTTGGTAAAAGGATAAACAGCAGTTTAAGAAACGGATGGTGTCATAGGTGTACGGATGGTCAGCTCGAAACGTGCTCCTCGTATCCCTTCTCACTCTCGACTTCACCGGGAATATTATCTAGCTATAAACCCCATAAGCCCAGGTGCTCGGACAGTTGACAGAATCGTGTACTCACCAAGTCGATGTCGTTCAGTGCCTCCCCGATGATCTTGACACTCTTCTGGAGATCAGCCTCTTCAATGACCAATGGAGGAGCAAACCGGATTCTAGACGGATGAAGCACGTTAACGAGATTTCACTGAGAGGTAAACGTATGAAACCGTACACGTTAACGTGGGTGGGCTTCGCGAGTACACCCTTACTCTTCAACAAGAGGCAGAACTGCCAAGCAGTACGACCCCGCTTACTCTTCGACTCGTCGATAACAATCGCGTTCAATAACCCACGTCCTCTGACCTCCTTGACAAGCGGAGAATTGAACGCGCGGACCCCAGAACGGAACTTCTCTCCGAGCATTTCTGCGCGTTCTGACAGACGTTCGTCAATAAGGATGTCAAGGGCGGTGGTGGCAATAGCGCATCCCAACGGGTTCCTGTGGTTGGCTCGGAGTGTCAGAAGGCAAAGACAGCCGTACGTGAAAGTTTCTTACCCTCCGTATGTACTTCCATGTTCTCCGGGCTTGATGCAGAGCATGACGTCCTTGTCAGCCAACACAGCAGATACGGGGTACACTAGAGGTAACGTGTCTGATCGAGTGACATCCAGAAAAACGTGCGACTGTTACTCACTGCCACCAGAAAGAGCTTTTCCAAGCAAAACAATATCCGCACGGATGTTCTCGTGATAACTGGCAAGCAATTTCCCAGTTCTACATAGGCCCTGTGTACAAGAGCCCATCGATCAACTCAGGTTCCGCAGACGCAATGGAAAGCTCACGGTTTGGATTTCATCGCAAATTAGTAACACGTTATGCTTCGTGCACAACTCTCGGACTTTCTGAAGGTACCCGGCTGGAGGTACTACAATTCTGAAGGGGGTTAAAGTTAGAAGAACGAAGATCAATGTATGTGAAGCGCTTCCGTACCCAGCTTCACCCTGAATTGGTTCGACCAAAAACGCGGCAGTGTTACTTCCATGAATTTCCAAGGCTCGCTCGAGATCTTCAATCACGCCGTATCGAATGAGCCTCTCGTTCGAATCTGCGTCGGAAAACGTGGGTCCAACGCCTGGAAGATAAGGTCCGAAACCGATCCGACTGTCGGGATCTGTACTCATGCTGCGAGGGGGACAAATAGAGTCAGGGATTACGTGCTGGTGCTGTCCACAGAGAGTAATTTACCTGATGACTCCAAGTGTCCGTCCATGGAAGTTGCCCTCCACACTGAACACAATGGCTTTCCCTTGCTCGATGCCCTTCTTCTGGTAGGCCCACTTACGAGAGAGCTTTATAGCCGTCTCCACAGCTTCTGCACCAGTGTTCATTGGTAGCACCATGTCGTATTTGAAGAGAGATGTTATTTTCTGGGCAAAAGGCCCAAAATGTGAGTTGTAGAATGCCCTCGACGAGAGGGTCAGCTTGGATGCTTGGTCCGCCAAGGCTTTCACAAGCCTTGGGTGACAATGACCCTGACGGTTTGTTGTTAGTTAAAACTTGGTCACATGGCTATAGTTCCGTTGCCAACTGACCTGATTCACGGCGCTGTAAACAGAAGCTTCGTGAGTTACGGGGCGAAAGATATGTGGCTGAACGTGTGCTCACGAATACGCCGAGAGCATGTCGATGTATTCGTTGCCTTCTGGATCCCATACCCTAACGACAGACATTGTGGATTAGCTCCCACGACGCTCGATAGCATGTGAACTTACTTTGCTCCTTTTGCAGTGTCGAAAACGACCGGAAGAGGATGGTAACTACGTACCGGTTTTTATAAGAACCGGGTCAGCGAATGAGGGAAGAGTGACTCACTTGTGAGCTCCATATCGGTGCTCGAGTTCGATGATGTTTGCCGAGTTGAATTTCGGCTGCGAAGAGGATTTGGTCGGAGCGGCAGCGACTGGGGCCATCTCAAGCTATGGAGATGGTGGATGTGATGAAGAGAGAGGGGGATTTTAGTTCCGACGGGGCTCCCCAAGCTCCGAGTGGAGAGAATTACCGTTTGAGCCGAACCCGATTGGACACATCGGAAAATCCCCTGCACGGTTATCGGCAGGAACCCGCCAAAACGCCTAGGATTTGTCGTACTGGTTCCACTCATTCTATCATATGGTACTTTGGGTCCCAGGTAATTGCGTGCAGCCAACCACACCCCGTTCTGGTGACTCCGAAACTCCGCAGTCCTCCCTCCACCAATCAACATTGCACATGTCGTATACCATATTATGTACCACGGTAGAATATTCGGTCATAGTAACACGAGTGTGATGTCGACGGTCAACAGATCATGATTCTGATCGCCCCGTGACCCCACAGGACCCCACTCCCCATCTCCCGTGCAAAGAATGTACTCGTGGCAAAGGACCGTCTGTGGGGAGCGACAGCGTAAATCCTCCTGTTCAATTCCGCATCAATCCTTATTGTTAATCAGGTTGCCGGGCTAAAATCCCTCAAACGACGGGCCCACTCATCCAATCGGGAATGCGAGGCTGATGGCTAAGTTTATTCTGATTTTCAGACAAAGCGGACCTGGAGAATTAAGTTCACTGGCAGCAGTGGGGTACTAAGATAATCATTGCAGTAGTGTACGCGGGCTCATACCGGGGTTGCGGTTCCTCCGTGGAGGTAACGCCAACCGGATAACATCAAGTTTCAAGCTCAAGTCCCAAGTCTAACATTGAGCCACGACTTCAGGCGTGCTGATCTGCCGTGGTCCTGAGCACCGAGCGCCTCCCAGGAAACCAATGAGGTTGTTGTACGCACCATGCTCCCACAGAGTGTAGATAATTATGTGGAACAGTATGGCCAGAAGCAACACCGCAACACTAACCACGAGTGCCATCCGAAAGGGCGAATCCTATTCACAGAACCGGGGACAGAATCGTGTTGAAAGAACCGTATCCGAGCGGGCACTAATGATGCGCGATACATCGTATGAGGGGCTGTGAGTGGCCATGAAATACTATCTACCCTTGGACTCGACCCCATCCTCGAAAGGTATGAACGTATCTTTGTGCCATTGTTACTGTAATCCCGGTGGCGTCACGGACGGGTCGGCGGGGACGGCGACCTTTTGACCGCTGAGAATATCTGACGACCATGGTTAGTCTTGGATGTTTCCCAATGATCTTGTTTCGAGTCGCTTGGGAGGACGATTAGGGGAACGTTACTGCGTAGTTCATTAGCGACGGGAACACGGGTTTTGGCTTGTATAGTATACTCACCATCTTTGTAGAGAGGAGCGCTGTTCACAACCTCGCGGCAATTCTCGATGAGCTGCTAGCCGAATTGTTTAGCAAGGGCATAATTCTCTCCGAGGGTAAAATCGCAGGCGTTCACGCCGTACTGCATGAACTGGTAGAGGTCGGGATCGGCACGGTTGAGGATATCAATACAACGGGCGGTGATCTCGCGGTCGGCGGTGGTGAGCTTTCCGAAATCAGGGAGACGGTCCGTGCCGCCATTGAGATCAGTCCAGATGGGTTCGGCTTGCATGATACTGAAGGGGAGTGGATGCATCAAACCGGGGTGTTGAAGCGAGCTTTGGGTTTCGCGACTTCAATGTTAGGCTCTGGGGTCAGTGAAAGTTGGCAGTGATCCCGACTCCCGTCGGGACCTGCCAGTGCTTGCACAGTGCCATGTAAGTTTTCCCTGCTACATTTTGCTCATGTGACCGTGTTGGCCAGTCTGTACGATTCATTCGCAGCCGTAGATTCTCACTTTCACTTTCTCACCACGTACTTCAGAACCATCCCAAGGGACTATTCTGCTAGGTTCGTGTGACCAGCAGTCGCGCTCACCATTCCCGGACGCCCTCGGGGGTGTACAATAATGCTCGGCAACATTCAAAGGGTTTGAAGGAACACCCCGCTCGGCTAGGTAGTAGCCACTTGATGTCCCCGCCGTAGGACGTATGCACCTTTGTCACACGGACCCCTCTTCTCTCAAACACAGCCGCTCTCACTTTGTACAGGGGGCCCTTGCTGTTGGCCGGACAACTTTTGATGTGATGAACTCCAAGAGGACCCACTCAAAATCATTGAAAACAAAGTGGGGCGACCCGTGTCCGTCCGAAGTCCACGAGTCCGACCAAACCTAGATCCCGGTGAAGAAGACTACTCACGTCAGGGCATACTTAACTCCAGGTCTGGACGGGAGGCTAGGTATCACCAAGGACGAGCGACGCTACTATGACAGGATGCGAAGGTCTGCTCATTCTGCACCCATTCCGTAGTTTATTCCCTCATACGTAACAATGCCTTCGAAATAACGACTCAGGCAAGGGCCGCCGCGTCAGTCACGTTGACTCTTTGTTGCAACAGACGAGAAGCGGGATTCGTGACCCAGTATACATTTTACCCGCCACAAGTATTGGGCGAAATGTTCGAAACGGGGAACGAATGTTCTTCAAGGCTGCGAAGTTGAAACTGTGAGTAACTTGACCTACTAGCACAGTTTGGATGGCATCTCACGGCTGTTCATAGGAATTCCATGTCCCCAGGAAAAGACCAACGTAGACGAAATGGCCACATGTAGACTGTTGTGGGCCGACAACCGCCAGGAGAGACCAATTCGAGGGTCGGAGACCCGTTTAACCCCTGCCCCAAGTGTTTATCAGGGCCCCCCTGCAGTCGTCGGGATGCTAAGCGCGCCGAGCTGCGTATTATCCGTTAGTAAAATCATGTAGATGGAAAAGAGCACGGGATTCCACGAGATTACTTACGATGTTGCTTAGACTCCGGGACCACTGGGTGTCTCCGTGATCAAGACTTAGGCAAATTTGTGATGTCGATGGATATGTCGTGGCTATCGATGCTCGGTGGTCCGGTTGTTGGGGGGAGTTCATACTCCCATTGATCTCCAAGGCAAGAGTTTTAGTAGTGTATGGCGGTCCCCCTTACTCGAGTTCGGCCAACCCAGATGTTCCGACCACACATTGCACTGAGCCTTACCCACTGAAGACTATTCCCATTTCTTTGGCCCCAAAGTCCCTTCGCATTGGACGAATGATGTCCCTTTGTAACCACCCTGATGGATGTCCTATGCCTCATTGTATCCCCTCTCTGGTGGCCGCGCAGAATCGTATTGGATCGGCCCGACACCCGTCCCGATTTCGGGTATCGTGCCACTGGTGGTCGTCGGGTACTAAGGTGAGGGGGGTGGCGCCCTGCGCGTACTTATAATCTTATAATTCCGAGCCCCTACCCGGGTGCGGCACATATAGGACCACACTTAGCAAAGGTCATGATATGAGTCGTGAACAGGACAGTTCTTTTACTCATGGCTATGCCCCCATTGCTTCCAGGCTCAGCAACTTTTCTGTTGGATTGCTTCTTGGAAACCCCAGAGCGGTCATCCGCTTCATTGGTTTCCTCGTGAGTTGCTGCAGTAAGGACAAACCATCAGCCGTCCAGGCCCAGGTTTCGGCTTTGACGAAACGGGTACATTTTTGCCGCGTCTGGAATATCAAGATAAGATTCCTATTGTTCAAGCTTACGTTGTTAGGAAAGTTGTTTGGAAAACCGACGAAGACCAGGAGGAAGCTCGAGAGAAAATGGCCGGACAAACCGATTCCAATTGGCTATCAGCTCCGCCGAAGGGTGTCTCCCGCTCCTATCGTAGAGCCGTGCCGGGCTGCCACGGCACTGTTGTGAGGAAATTTACAGGTCCTGATGCAATTGGATCACAACGTCCACCTCAGCTACCCCAAGGTTTGTTCGCAATTTGACAACTGCCCTTAGTCAACCACGGCACCTGAATGGACATCCGCTCAATAGGTCATCAATGAGGCCCGTACGGTTGCCGCTATGAACACCTTCCCAAACTTCTATTATCCCGGTGAGCTTACATTCAAAAAAATTCTGATCGTTGAAAGCGCTGACGATACGGACATTCAGAATCAATAGGTGGCTATATAGGACAGTAGGGAGAACTTACCTCTCTTTTATTGTGAGATCCCGATATTTTCCGTTACGAAATTCACACAAATATCGCCTGCTGGGACGAGAAGTGGCTGAGTCTACTGAACACTCACCCGAATCTATTCACGTCGGCCCCAGTGTTAACACCCCCGTTGCGATGGCTTTAAAAAGTCCATAGATCGTAAGTCATTCGAAAAAACAAAATGACCTAGCTGGGAGGAGGACTCGAGAGACGACCAGCCACATAAACACTCTTCTGGCTCTTTTCTAGCACCGCCCTCATACATCCCTGCTCTAGGCACAAATACCCCCTGTCGCTGCGGCCGAAAGTCTATTTCGAGGGGTCCAGCGGCACGGCGCTCGATTGTGTTGCCGTACCTGAGACCTGGTTTGAGATCGGCTGTACTCACGCAATCCCGTCTTCAATCGCCTTAGCGATGAACGGCACTCCACTACAGTCGACCCAACTTCCTTACCCTCACGTCGACCTGCCTCCGAATTTGAATAAGGTGAAGGGGCTGATGAATGATCCCAGGGTTGCTCAAACTTCTCTCGGCGGGAGTTGGCGCAAAGTTTCCCCTGCCGAGCGCTTGCGGAAACGTGCTTTGACCGGTGCTGTCGGGCAGACCAGGGAGACAAACCTAAAACTTCCTGGCGATCTTCGCCAGAGTGTTAATAATGTCAACCCTGCGCTACACGACGCTCGGGATACTCCTTTGGTCTAGATGACTAAACTGGAGATTCGATGCCTCGATATACACATGGTAATTGGTTCCCCGTGAACCCGCCCGTTTTTCTCAATTTCACAAGGAGATCTTTCCTACGCAAACGTATTCCCCTTCGGGCCCATGACTCCCCATTTCACAAATCTGAACCTCATCAATGTCCCACGTTCCGAAGTCCACGCTGATGGGACCACGTCCAGAGAGATGGACCACGTCTGATCCTGACTGCAACGATCTTTGGGGCACTGTGTGCGGTGGAAGACTCGATCCTATATTCGAACGGGAAAACCATGGTGATGTTAGAAGGTCTGGATATGCAAATGGAATCCTTTTGCCATCCCTAGGCTTCGGTTTCCTGTACACAGTGTTGATGATTGTACAATGGAGCTGATAGGAAAGGGTGTTGAGCGGAGGAGGTAAGGCCCGAGGTATTTCAACGGTGAAGGTGAATCTTCAAGACAAGGTAGGGGTGAACGGTATGAATGAACAAACCTTCAACGGACGATTCTCTTCAACTAAAAAGCCAGCCCTTTTGAATGAAGTGTGGATAAAATCTAAGCGAGACGGTCGAATGACTCCTTCCAGCACGTTCATTGGAGCAAGTCACAGAACTCACCACAAACTTGCCTAAGTTTATTGGTCTCTTCGTCGGTGATATCCTTCGAATTCCCATCTTTCGGGCCGACCCATAGGACATGTGCCGCTCCTCCCTTTTCCAGTTTCATCGTGTCCATGGAGTTGAGAGCGAGGCGGATTTTCTGAGCTTGGTCAATGGAACCTGGGGCTGAGGCCCGTAGGAGGCTGTCTAAGCGAGGCTTCAGACTTTCAAGAAATCGAACCGCGTCGTCGAGGGTCCGAGGTTGGATGGGGTCTGTGGTTCCTTCTGTGCGGTCGGCAGAGGTCGTGCTCCCCAATGACATAACCCCAAGAGTCAAATGAAGCCTCCGGGGAGGAATCAGGACTGATTTGTCAAGCCCCGAGATTGGCGGATCAGTCTCGTCGAGCAGAGATTGTCCAAACCTCCCCATAAGCTCGCACAACCCGGCATGGTGGCCCTGGGATGATAAAAACCCATCGGTAGGATAGAAACCTAGTGCAACGACGCACTCACAACTGGAAGCGCTATAACTAGTCTCATGTGTCTCGTAAGGGCTGGTTTCCGTTGAATTATGGACTGGAATAATTACAGTGCGTTGGGCGGGAAGATGGGACCCGCTGGGTTGGTGCTTTATTTCCCAACCTGCCCGTGGATGGTTGCTTTTGAGAGTATTTCCTTCCGGCACCCCTGGCCCCACCTCTCGTGCCACGCACAGCGGGAGAGACTGACTGAGAGATCATGTAAGTTAAGCCCGTGTTGGCTTCGATATCTGGAGGGACTTGGAAGAGGAGTTCGTCATTTTGATCGATTGCTCATCACTGTTGTCATAGAGCAAACACGTTCAAACAATGGAAAACAGGATATCTACCACCATGTCACCGCTCGGGTATAGGGGCGAGAGATGTTTCGACGGTATTAGGTGGTATCTACTTCGCGATTCGGAGCGAGCGAGTGGCAATAGACTCTGCCTTTTCCAAACCTCGTTTAACCCCGACCTGTGCATGAGCAACCCCAGAGGTCGCGAGGCTGCCCTGACTTCCATTTGAGTGGGCGTCGTCTACCACACGCCTCGACTGATAATCCAACAGCAGTTGGCATATCCCTTCCAAGGAAGTCCAGAGCGGTTCGTACCCCAAACCCCCTGTTTCCGGACGAGCCCGAGCATTTGAACTATCGAAGATGAGATGGACGCTGGTGAGATTCCATAACGATGGCTGAAGGTTGATAATCGGATAGGAGAGTCTGGGCAGAAAAGCGCCTACGGCCCGAAGGAGGATGTTGGGGGATTGGGAGAGGAAGTATGTCCCTAGATAGTACATTTGAACGACGTGTGCAAACAACAACATGAGGGAAGGGGATAGGACTTGGAATTTGACGTTTCCCTCCGTTAGAACTTCGACGGTCTCGTAACAGTCGCCGTAGGAGATGGGCGGGCCAGCATCCGTGACTATGAACGATCTCCCACCAATATCGGGGTTCCTTGCACCGTGCTCCAACTCGACCAACCGCTGCTCATAGCAAAGGTGCGCCAGCGAGCAATTCTCCACGGAAATGAAGTGCTGCACGATGTTTGGTATCCAAGTGATACGAGTATCTGGGTTCTTGAGATACAATTCCACAAGTTGGTCTCCACCCGCGCCGTAGATCCCGTTTCCGGGGCGGATTGCACCCGTCCGTAAAGTTTTCCCGCCCGCTCCAGGGGTCTTGTCAACATCCAGGACTCGAACCTCCCCGACCATCTTTGTGTAGCCATAGTTGGAGAAGAATGTACGGTGTGATCGTGTTGATTCTTTGCCATCGTCCCGTAAGACCTGGGTAAAAAACTTCGGCTCAGACTCCCATGGAGCAAGGAGGAATCTGGTACTCCTGACTCCGACGGAACCAGAGGAAGTGGCAATGAGAATCGTAGCACCGCATGCGAGGGATCCCTTGATAACGTTCTTGAGGCCGCCGACGTTGACCTCGGCAGAGAGGGGGACGAGCGCGGGATGTTTTTCGTAAAACCGTATGTTTGCCGCAGTGCAAAATACGGTTATATCGGAGTCCCGAGAAGCCGTAGGTGGCCATTGCTTGGTAAAACCAGCAACGGTCGACCTTTCATCCGTAATGTCGGTTCGCACGAACTCGGCGAGCTTCCCAGGCCCTTGGGTGAGATCATTCCGGGTGGGGGCTCTAATGTCCAAAATGCGAATGTTCTTCGGATCTTCCCCCCGGGTTAACAGGTGATTCACGATCCATCCCCCCAAAAAACCTGACTATAAAGGGGAAATTTTAGTGATGCTAAGTCGAGGTCAAGACTCTTCACCCACCCCTCCAACAACAATATAACGTCTACCGGTTCGGGGCGGTAGACGACTGTTAATCCGAAGAGGAGATTCTTTGAGCCGAGCCGCGGTTAATCGGATGTTCTCGGGGGAGAAGTCGCAGGTTTTCTGAGTCCCTACTTCAGAAGGGACCTTTGCAAGTTTCGTGTCGTTGAGTTTCCCGTAGAGGTAAACGAGTAGCAGAGTCGCGAGGAAGAGTGTTAACCCGCCAGCAAAACCCATGGCGGTATAGAAAGCGCCGGTGACCGTTCAGGGACATGGGTACATTATGCCATTGAGTGCGGCGATCTGATAGTTTGCCGGTAAGACCCGGAAACGCAGTAAGCAATATCGATCGATATCGCTGATTGGTATTTCTTCAATGGAAATCCTGTAGCACACAGATTATGTGAGGAACCCTTGAGATGCACAAGGTTGAGGGTGTAGGAAATACCGCGAGTCGTAATTGACCGGTTTCCGTTGCTTCGGCGGCCACGGCGCTCCACCACCGCTCAAATCATCTGCCTCAAACGATCCCCATGACAGGCGGTAGCCTAAATCCCTCTTCTAAAGGGATGCTCGAGCTCCCGAATCGCCAATAATGAAGTTGGAACCAACGGAACCCCATTGGAGGGTTGTACGAAGATTTCTTTGGTAATCTTTAGGAAGAAACCGTCGACGATCCTCGGAGAGGAGAGGGACATCAGGAGTATTCACGTGGTGGAATTCCGTAACGTATGTGAGGGGCAGTGAGTATAGTAAGGGGATACATGAGCGGACCGTCCCGCTCACAAAGGGTGGTGGTTTTCCTGTGTATAGACGACGATGCAGATGAGCAACCGACAGCCTCGGACGTCGCCGCCAGACGCCAGCTTGGTCAACTGCTATCTGGGATGTAAATGTGCTACGGGACAGTGTTCGACGTAAGGCTGACCAGGATGCTGTTTGTGTACTATATTGACGCTGGGCTGCCGGGGTAACTTGAGGGTGGGCCCGGGTTTCGTAACGCACACCTGCGCAGCCAGGCAGTAGCACTCCCAGATCTGACGCACACCATTCTCAAAATTTCTTCCCCCTCTGACGGGTTTATCCGCAAGCGCGACGTTTCGTCGGGATGCTCTGTCCAGGTATAATAGGAGATAACTTCCAGTCGGGTTTTCTCGTTATATCTTGGCAGTTAGTGACTAGTAGTGATAGGCCGCACAAAGTGCCGAACTGGTTGTCCTAGGGAAGCACTGGTTTTCCACATACTCCCAAAGAGCTCATCACGCAGGACTCCTGCCGAGTGAAAAACAACCGTCACATTACCGGGCCCATCCGCATTCATTTGGCGGGATAGCGCTCAAAACCCGTCGTGGTGGGCTCTCAGCAGGACAAAACCCGGTATATCAGGATCAGGAGAGTTTCTCAATGGTAAAGCTATAGCGAACGCAGAAAGGAGGAAATCGAGGGTGAAGGTGTCAGTCTAGAAGGAGGTGCGCTTGGTGGGGCAGCGGGGATATTCAGGTCTGTGGCGCGTGTATGAGCCCTGAATGGGTCATCTCCTCTTACCAGAAGATAACGAACTATCAGACCATCTAGGGAACCTGACTATAATATGACAATTAGCAGCCCCACACAGTGATGCGCACGGATTGAACGCACACCACTAGTGACGATCTGATGTAGCACCTTCTGATTCTCAGGGGAGGGCGTCCAACATGTTCAACGATTTTGATGGGACACGCTTCTAAGGCATACTTCCAGCTCTGCGGGTGCCTTAAGGACAGCCTCAAGGGTAGCCGGGCCCGGTTTGTTCACGTAGAACTGGGCGCGTCATGATTTCAGGCAGGGCGCACGACCCTCGCGTCGTTCAGTTTGATGGTGCCGTAGAACAAGCGAGGACAAGGTTGTCATGAATAAGAAGGGTGTGTATGAAAGAGGTACCGCCCCACAACCACTATCAAACCAAGAGACCCCAGATAACGGCACGGTAGTGGTGGGTGGGAGAGGATAGAAGATTGTAAGTACCATCATACGCCGGCGCCCAAGTACTAAATCCGAACGATGGGGCCTGGGGGTTTGAACCTCGAAGTTTGAACGGGTGTGCCCGGAATCCCACATGGTTTTGGGTTCCTAAGCGCCAATGCCGCCGGACGGGTCTCGAGACAGGATCAGTAACGGTTCGTGATCCAATAGAACTTGTAAAATGTATAAATCCTTTGTACATGGGTCTTATAATACGGACTAAATTTGAAGAGGAGAAATCGCCGCGCAGGAGAGCGGAAAGAAAACCTACAAAAACTGCACAATGGCCAACGTTATTTTAATGACCATCGATCACGCTCCGATGGCCCTCCGCCCTCCATCGAGGCAGAGGATTCTTCAGGAGCCATCACCATCCACTTATTCCACAAGTTAACAATTTCACCTGTAAACGGTGCTAGAATATTGCCGACTTCGTCACAAAATTTGTCGGTTTGACTTACCCAAGGGACCGCATGAAGCGAGCAGGGCCCTCTCGTTCTCCAATATCCCGAAGGCCAGGAATCGAACCTGGCCGAGTGATCTTCTCCAGAAATTTTGCACTACTACGAGTACATGCTGTAAGACTGATGATGGCATCCCACCATCCGGCGTTCGGAATTCTTCTCAATTTACCGTCAGCTTGCATCCAAGCACTGCAGGCCCGGGAATCACTTCGATCGCGGTAGACAACGGCCTCGTAATTTTGGTCACTTTATTATGGCCGTATTGCATCTGAGAATTTCCATCAGATGTAACTTGCGCGCTACTATCATACTATTCCTCCCTCACCCTACCGCTAACAGCAACGGCCATTCAGCGGTGGGTACGCCCAAAACGCGAGGGTTTCATCCTTGTTTCAATTTGCAACTTCTCTACACCTGCAGATACTACTACATTCGGGGCGGCTATACTCAGTTACGGATCCTTGTAATCCGGAACTCAGTCGTGCTTGCGTTTCATCAAACCCGGCTGAGCTTATTTACTGATCTTGTTGATATCAGGCAATCTGATCCTCCCGCCGACAAAATAAGCGAATACAATTTTCGCGTGCCCACTCGCTTATCGCATTCATTGTTGAACACCGAAGGAGGGGGATCGATATGGTGGAAAACTACGGCTGATGGTGGTGCATCGGAGGAGACAGAATTTACCCGCTATATTATAAAAACGACTTAACAGAAGACAAAACAGGTAGAGCGTCCGTCTAAAAACTGTGCACAAACAAGCGAAAGAAATCAATATTCATCCTGGTAGAGTTTACAGCGTTATTCGGAAGCTCTCGAGAGCCTTGCGGTCCTCAGAAGAGCGGGGATGATAGCCACCTTTTGCTCCGCCCGAATCATGAGTGTTCCGCGACTCCCTTTGAGACGGCCCGGACGGACTCCGTGGCGCCACAAGCGCAAGGGCAGGCAGTGAGTACATATGTTCGCGGATCTGATGAGGTGATGGCACGGGTAAACTCGTAAACCTTGGAGAAGCGGAGGAACGGGGCGAGGATGTTGTAGAACGCTCCGTGCCTTGACTATTGTCAGAGTTGGTCCGACGCCGGGTATGGTCATCGTCATGATTTGTGGACCGGGACCGGGCATTCTCGTCGACACCAATAGGTTCTGAAAGTTCCAGTTTCCTGGTGTTGGCCTTTCCAGGTAGGAAAATGCCGTCAGGAACGCGAAGTCTCCGAAGATACTCGTAATGAGCGACCACAGGTAGGCGCATATAATCGTCACCCTAAACGCCAGTTTCATTTCGGCACTGAGGCTTCTCAATTTGGAATTTTACGTACGGAAAAATACGCAACGATGTGCCACTTGCGGCACCCTGATATGTGTCGAACGAGGGTGCTGTAGGTTTGTTTGATGAAACCCCCTGTTTTGGCCGGACGGTCCTGCCGCCGGACAACGGAAGGGATTGTAGGGTCGAGGGCTTTCCTCGCCCTGCGAATTCTGGCATCAGTAAAACAGAATGGCGGCGTCTGTGGCTTGCACACCTCCTGGCTGCCTTCGCATCTCGTTCCTCTTGGCTCATTTCAATCTGCTCCTCGTACCATAGAAAGTCCCCTCGCATGCGGCTTTGGGACCTAGAGAAGCAGCGTTTAAAAACCAGTCAGTGGCAAAGCCTGAACATCATACCAACGGCGACCATCCGTCCACCGGGATAACCCTCCTTTGCTCTCGGACTCTTCCCAAACAAAAATATTCCCGGATTTGAGCTGGGCTCTCTCGTTTCCATTTAAACGTCTTGTAATCAGAGGAAGGACATTCAGGCGGACGGCCTCGAACAAGACCAGCGCATCTTGAGCATCCCGAATATCTGTAGGAGATTAGGTCGTCATTGTAGATTGCGGGCGGTAGAACATACGCAGAAGGTCATGCGTGACGTAGCGATTGGATGAAGACGACGGGGGCGAGACTGAGGAAGGCAAGGGAGTGTGGAAATCCATTACGGCGGGATGAGAGGTGATAGCCTGGGTAGCTCGCGTATTTTATATACCTGCCATGAAAAGCCAAAAAGCCCATCATTAGATTGACGCGTCGTCCGGAAAAGGTATCCAAAAGGAAAGAGAGCGTCGACGGAACCCGATTCGAATCTGAAGAGTTGTGAAATGGAGCGTCCTTCTCCATACCCCGGGGCTTCCTCCCCATCAAGGATCATCTGATATAAGTTGAAACATCCAGTCTCGACTGAAGGTAGCTTTTGAATCTGTTTCTCCGGGGTGGCGCATCCGATGAACTTGGTCGCGTAACCAGACTGTGTAGGAGAGAGGGAAAAAGACAAAGTGAAGATGATTCCGTACGGACGTCCGCCGAGGTTCCCCCTGCTGAACGGGCTATCACAAGGGATGGGTAATCGAACGTGTGCCGAGAAGTGGCGCGTTTTCTGAAACGAAAATTGACTGTCAAGCAGAAGCGAGGTGGCATGTGACGGCGAACACTGGTGGAAAAACCTACTTTTGTTCCCCGAATCATCGTCATCAGTTTAGAACGCACCTACACTATGGCGAAGGAACATTCGACCACGTGAAAACGGGCACTTGGCAAAACCCAAGCGAGACTGGGATCCCCGCTTCGGAAGTAAACGCGAACCCCATGGCGTTGCGCATGAACCGTCTCGGATGAGTCTTACGTTACACGTGCGCCAATCTCAATCACCATCAAGGAAGAAATCGAAAGCATTTTGAGTTGACAGATCTGTGCAATTCACGGTTGAGCACATAGCCGTACCTATCCCGTCAGGGGGACGGGATCACAGCCAACCGGCCCAACCCGCTCATTGCCGGATGGTCGTCTGTTGCCAAAATCGTTCTGATCGAGGAATGCGAACAGTCTTCTTCTGGAACGGGTTGGCATCGATATCATGCTTCGCAGAACGACCTCGGCATCCAACGGTTGGCCCCTCAACCTGCTCTTCCCATTGGTCAACGTGGCAGCCTAGGCCAGTGCTGGCCTCCCCCCCCTTGCAATCGTGATATGCAGACAAAGGAACGTCGATTCGGTAAGGGGAGTGAATGCGTCGATTTTGGGTCTCTTCTTCCATATGGTCAGGCCAACTACAGGCTCTGTCGAACCCCGGAGCTCAGACCAACGAGACTTTGATCATCATTGCGGTTCTCGTAAGTGTATCACACTCGGCCCCTTACCAGCGTATGGTCTGAACGATCCCCTCTTAACGACTGGTGCACCTACCCATTTAATGTGCCAGTCTCGATTCGCACACCCAAGGGTCCCCTAAACCTCGGAATGCCGCATATACCATGTGGGCTATTGCCGCTCCTGTGGCGTGTTGATATACCGGGTATGGAGGCCTTCGACCACCGCTGCAAACTATATCAGCACCAGGTATCTGGGTTGCTCGCCTTTCGTCTGATCCATCGGGTATGCTGCCTCGTTCCGGGCCTCTCCGCCAATGATTAGGTACAAAATTCGCCCCACACCTATTTACGCATATGCCTCTTTGGATTGTGGGGGGGGGACCGGCCGTCGAAAAATCACTGACTGGGTCCACAAGGGATCGCATGATGCCTGCACACCGGGCACTGGGCAAGTCCTGTTGGTGCAGCCATCGTGTAGCATCGGCCCTCTTGACAGGGGAAGACCAACGGCGTTCATTTAGGCGAAGATCCTTTGTACTTGGGCCCCGCGTGGCAATAAAGTCTCAGCTCAATCCCCTGCCGTCCTCTGGTAGTTCCTGGAAAGGCCACGTACGCATGTCGAAATGTTGAGAAACAACCAAATACAATTATCTGGTTTCTACAGGGAGCTTGGAGATTCGCGCCCTCATATTATGGTACCCTTCATCTGTTCGCTGATTTGACTGCTAGATTTTGAACTCGCTTCTCCGAAGAACGAGAGCAACCAATCAGAATAAGAATATGAGAACTGCCATGTTGTTCGGGAGGCTCATTCGGAAATTTTAATGAGTCACCGTGCGTTTGCAGGATGTTTGATGAAATATCACGCGAAGACAGGGTATAATGCCTGCTGATGACGCAGAAGCGTGCCCTCTTCTCGCCGGTGAGGTCCTTCCAACATTGATTTTTGCCCCCCACCGTGCGCTGCTTTAATCGGAATCAGGGATCCCTCGATACCATGTGGAACTACGAAGGTCGGGCATGTTTGCCAAACCCAATGCGTCATGGTTAACGCACCAATGTTGTAAGGCGATTATGACGATTTTTACCCGAGGGATGTGTCAAGGTATAATACGTGGGACTGCCCTGAGCGGCACCAGCGCTGGATACGTTGAAAATCGTACGCGGTCCGATTCCGGATAATAGGAGGAGCAACGAACACTGTTGTGTACCCACCGGGAATCCGTGACATTCGTAGTGCAACCTTTGAAAGAGGTCTAGAAGGGCAGCTTTCTCTACTCCTTTGTTCTTACGTGACCCGGCCTTGACTCGGCTCAGCAGTACTGGACCGGGATGTTCCGGGCCGCGATCAACACCCCAGCCAAACATACGCAAACTGTTCGGGGAAACAAACTCGACTTTCCGTTTGCCGCCACGGATATGGGTTCTGAGTTGTTGACACTCACTGAGCCTTAAGGTGAAAAAAGTATTCCACCGCACGCTTCTCAATGCATAATCCATGTGGGTCTAGCTTCAAAACGGACAGGATCACGCTTTCTGGGTCGAAGCGTACACCCGACCCCTCGGCTACTCGTTACGCGTTATTACCGGTCGATTAGGGAGGAAACCACCACCGGGTTCGTGAACATCGCCACGTCGGTGGACCCTTCGCATGTCAGAGGACAACTCAACGGATTTGGCCGCTAAACCCCTGAATCCAAAATATCTCAGCGGTCTCTTGGACAACATCAGTGCTACTCAGGACCATCTCTCCGGAAACGACGGCACACCTCTCTCGCCGTCTTTTCTCCCACCCAATGCAGTCTGGACCCCTCAGGAAAAGAACACACTCTTCCATGCCTTGTCCGTCTATTCCCGCTTACGGCCTGACCTGATATCTCACGAGATAAAGACGAAATCGGTACTGGACGTGTGTAACTACCTCTCTGTTCTACAACTCGCCGCATCCCGACAGGAAAGCACCGTTCCATATTCTCAACGGCGGGAAAATCTTCCAATTGCAATGGAGGTCTCTTCGGAATGGATCGCAATGGAGGAGGAAACGGCTTCCGGCGTAGTCGCACGGGAACAGGATTGGCATCGCGAACTCGTCGCAGAACAGAGTCGCGCCGAACTCAAATTGCTGAAGAGAGCTCCTGAGACCGGGCCACACGACTTGGAACCAAACCAGCGTAAGGCCAAACTCAAACGAGAAATCGCCAATGCCGATCTTCGCGATCGACAGAAAGATTTCTGCGGTTCCCTCGGCTCTTTGGAACTCACTGCAATTGGCTCCATCTTACGCGAGGCCGAAAATTCCTCCGGCTCGAGCCAGATCAAACAGTCTCTTTCTCCACATAACTCCTCACTCCAACGTTCTTCCGGGCAGGAGGCAGGGCCAGAAGTCACCCAAATACCTCCATTTTCTGTCACAAAAGGTGGGTGGTAATATGTTGATTGCTGGTACCGTTGCACAGCTGAATAGCGACATCTCGACCACCTCCCCCAGCTGCAGAGATACAAGATCCCCTAAACCCCACTCAGCAGCGGCTAAAGAGGAACGGAAAACACTCGCTGCAGAACTCATCGGAGCGATTTCAGTCCTTTTTGCCTCAACAAGACTTGACCGCAGTCCTGGCGGGGTTGTCCCCGACATCCCGCCGCCGTTATCAGAAACGTCTGTACATGCGCCGCAAACGCGCTTCGATATCTGGAGTCACAATGTTTGACGAGAGCCTCAAATGTCTGAAACCTGGCCGGAAGAAGGTCAAACAATCACAATCTCCTGAGGACGAGACGGGACTTGACCTGGAGCTCTCGACCTCTGAGGATCTCGAGGACGACGGGGATGCAATACCGGCACACAGGGCCGACGGGTCGAGAATGACTCATAAGAGGTACCCTCGGGGAAAACAAGTGGCGATCGATGAACTCAGGGACCTCGGCCTTACCGCTGACGGATTGAGGAGGTTTGGACTTGATGTTTTGAACCCAGAAGGGGTTTCTAAAATGTTGAAGTAGGTTGCCCATCATCTCGCCTCATCCTCCCCATCCTTGACGTGATCAGTTTGTGGGACAAGCTATCTGGAGACACTAGCCATGGTTCAAGGATTTCAATCGAAACTATCCAACTCCTCAACGCTCATGTTGTCTGGTTCATCAAGAGTTTGGTTTATAGGGCGATCACACTTCGCGAACAAGAAAGGGGTCTGAAATCGGAGACAAAGGTCTGGAAGCTATCAGGGAAACCAGTAAGTGGCCAGCTGAACACCCGATTTTATCCACACGCAACTCCTTCGCCAATTTTTCGTGTTAGGTTCTCACACGAGAAGACATCGAAAGAGCTGTTTCCATGGGAAACTCGAGAGAGCTCAATAAAGCTGGGTTCTTTGAAGATATTATCGCCGATATGGACACCAGCACAGGGATAGAAGAAACAGAAGGGGAGTTTGCTGAAGGTGGTCCCGACGTAACGTTCCCACCGCTGCATAGAGAGATGTATGCCCCACTGGTTTGGTTCCCAGAGTTTGGCGATGACTCGGAGATGACCGACAACACAAACGATGAAGAACTCGATAACGAACTCTTGGAGGAGGAGGGGCTCGATGAATTGGATATGGATATTGAGATGAACCACGAATCGGGGTTGTGGGACAAGGCTCAGAAGTTTCAAAATCTGGATCCGAAGATCGAAGGGTCCATCACGAAACGGGGGCAACGAACGATGTACAAGAGTGCAAAGTTCATTGAGGACAGTGATTGAGGGTAAGAACCAGTGCTTCTCAAGGGACGTTCTGATCTCTTCTTTTCTCACAAGTTTACAGCACTCTGAGACGGTTTTAGGCATCCGGTCCGACGCGGTGACGCGGACCTCGGGATCGACCGCTGCACATACCGCCCGCCGGGGATTTAATATTCGTGGGTTGCAAGGTACCGCCGGTCCGTCTTGATCTGGTGTAGAGTTGTAACCATCCGAGAAGGAATTTGAGGGATCCTTGACAGTTTCGGGGTCCGTAGGTGGAGCGTGCACCTTTTTCTGTATCCATTTCCCATGATTGAATCACAAGTGCACCCTGGGTCGTCGGTTGGGAACGTCAATCGGAACTCCACCAGTCGAAGGAGTCTGGAGGATTTGGAGACACGCGTCCGAGGTCCTGCGTGATCGACATTCACCTTTTGCTCGGAGACGCTCCGCGTATTCGCCGCATTACATCAGACATTACAAGAAAATGTGGTCATCAATCATTAGAGGTCAGGGACCTCATCCGTGAGCTGACTGTTACAACGGTATTACGTTGAAACACTTGTCCGTGGCGTACGTAGAACGATACTGATGGGGGGGTACAATGGAAAAATTAGACCTCAACCAGACTCGGGTTTCGCGTTCACAATCCATCCGCGGGGTGCCGGGAGGTGGGCGACCCCAAACTGGACGGGGGGAAATGTGTCCTCGAAGGAGCTGTGAGACTTGACTGTGGGAGGAGTGGGCATGGCGATCATAACGGAGACCGTAAGAGCTGTGTTGTGCGGTGATTGGCGAGATTCAAGTGGGTAAGCGGGTGAATCTGGGGTAGCAACCCGAGGCAATGGACGGAGTTGGGGAATTAGACGGGAAAGGAGGGAAGGAGGGGGTTCCATTGGCGCAGGCGCTCGTACCACCGGAGGTTTTGGAGATGAATAAACCGCTTGTTTCAACGTCGCAGAGAGCGGCTGCGTGGCCAAAATGTCTGGTGAGTATCCGCTGGTGAGAAGGAGCGGAAGGGCGGAGGTACCTTGAGACCACCCCAAGGGATCAAACCATTATTGGGCGGAGATCTACGGGGAACTCCATCCAGAGTCGTGTAGACGTCAAAAAGTTTGGGTTTCTCTCCCAACTTGACGACCGGCCTCCCCGTTTGCGGAAACCAGGTTCCATTCCGTACTGCTTCTTCGATCATCCGACGAGCCCGTCGTCTCATGATGATTGAGCGTCCCACGACGATGACCGAGATGGTGAGTAGGAGCAGCAATGTGGCTGAAAGGGCGCGATTAGCGAAAGCTATACGAGGTTATTTGAAATTTGCTCTGGGTGGACGAACCGAGAAACGTGTAGAGATAGAGATTTGACGTCTGGTTGCCTGAGGGGTGGATGTTAGTTAGAGTAGATGAGGGAGGAGGTTCCCTATGCTTGCCTCTTCCTCCGCCTCTTCCTCCGCCTCCACCTCCATTACCGTCTCCTCCAGAAATACCGGAAGGTCTCGCAGTGCGGCCTGGTCTGGGTGCTGGGTCGACAGAAGACATGGCGGTAGAGGATAAAGGGAGTCCGAATCTCTGAGTAGAGATGAAGGTCAAGGACGAAGGGAGGCGGTGAGGCGGTGTAGCAGGTTACTCAGATCTCGGACACGTCGGGGAGATTGAAAGGGGGCCGCATTGATCACCGTACGTCCAGGCTCTCCATCATCATCATGTCACGACAGCAATCAGCAGCTCTGGCCCTGCATGCAACTGCAGCATACATCATGTGCTGGGCATTCTTTACACTAGACGACACCGCAGGTGAATGGGTTCGCGCCCAAAAGGGCCAGTACTTCCAATTCCTCACGATTCATGGGTGAGCGAGAAATAGATGCACTCTGCCCATGGAACTCAATGATCCCAAGCCTCGCGGTTGCGTGGCTCACTATGGTCGTCTCGCTGGCGGTCGATATTTTTCCGTCGAAAATAGGTCCGTCAATCCCTAGAGGTTTTGCGCTCCCCCACTGAGCCGTGTGCCCATAGCTCTCACGAGTATCAAACGAGGGTTGATGATGATTTCGATGCCGGTATAGTCCAATCTAACGTTCTCCCACCAATTGCCTACACTGACAGGATACGAGAGTTAGGGGTAATCATCTCGTCAATTTACTGGACCTTGATCATTCTGTTTCCGCACCTCATCTACGTGCACGAACCATCTACATCGGAACCGACATCCTTGTCCGCGTCTCCAATCTTGAAGTTACCACTCAAAGTCGATCTTGCTTTGCATACTGCGCCGGGAGTATCACTTGCGTTTGACTTTTTCTTTTTTGAGAAGCGGTACACCAGATACCAGGTCGCTCGTGTCGCACCATTGGCCGCTGTTCTTTTCGGAGTCTGGTACGTGGGCTGGGTCGAGTATTGTGCAAGTCGCAACGGAAGATGTAGGTCGTCTGCATTTTCTCTGGCTTACCCTCGTTGATGAGGATTACTCGATGCAGTCCCATACCCGTTCTTGGAACACCAGTATTACATACGCGCCTTGGTTTACATTGGGGCAGTAGTACAGGCGATTTTGTCGTTCCGATTCCTCAACTCGCTTCATTCTTGACGACTCGCACGTTCCTATCAAGGCTGATTCCCGTGCATATACCGTAGGAATAGATGTTACAGTTGCGTATGTATGTAGAGGTGCCACGGAGAAATCAAGTTGATTGCCCGACATAACAGCCGTGGGTCAACTCGATCATCTGCCGCCGCCGCTTGGTCTTGAACCCATTGGCACACCCCTAGGCTCAAACCGCTCTCTCACAATAGAGACGTCGGCCGCAAACCATAGGCCCTTTCCACAGCCTGTCATTCGCCCACGATGATGCAGACTGCCGGTTATCACGCCACCAACCAAGTCCCGCAGCTCCAAGCTCGTTCTTCCCAGCAACCCTCAGCAGAGTTTATCAGAGCCTCTGTCGCCCAGTTGCTCTCCCAAGCTCACAACCTACCGTGTTCAAAGGTCGCACAAGCATTCGCCCAGTTGCTACCCCACATCTCCAGGTTCCAGCTCGCTCTTGATGCACTCTTGCCATCATTAGACGAAGGGAACGAGGTGTGTGGTTGCTTTCATTCCTCCTCCCCATGCTCTCTCCCTTAGTGGAGTTCCAGACGGCCGACAGGATCCTTTCGTGTTATATCCTATACTCCATGTATGCCCCCCACCCGATATCCATCAACCCATTCGCAACCGTCCTATACGCCATTTTCGTACGAGAGACCAACAGAGCGCTCGAGATGGAAAAGGATGGGGGTTTCGCAAAGAACGACCAATTCGTCTACGTACTTTGGAAGATCCTTAAAGGTGACGGAAAGGATGTGAGCGATCGTAATACCTCTCCCATCCCGCCAAACCGCTCAACAGCAGTTGACCCCAGATCGGACCATTTTCCCCTCAACACGTCTTGAAGCACCCTATACCCCCCGAATTACGCGCTGTAGTATTGGCAAAAGATGCAAACACCCGCAGCTGGCAATTCAACTTGTAAGGTCTCCTTCTCTTGACCCAATCAACCTCTGTTCATCATACACTTAATGTAGAGTTGGCGAAGATTCCACGGTCGAAGGCGGGCCCATTACCAGCCTTGCGAGCGGCCTGGGTGTCCCACCTGTAGAGCCTACATCCCACCCAAAGGTCACTCCTGATGAGGATCATGAAATGGCGGAGATTGCACGCGGTACTTCTTTACTGCTCGCCGCTCGCTCGCGAGTGTTATCGCTCTCTGAACAGAGGGTGCGTTTTTTTCAATCCGCATTGCCTCGGGTGGCCTACGTTGACTCAAGGCATTTGACTGGACACCCCTTTATTAGGTTCTCAAACCTCTATTATCCAAGTTGGCGAACCCGCCCGTCGTCACGTCCGAAGATATACTCCCCATCATAATGAAGAACCCCTCAATAGCCACGCCCCTGTTGACCAGTCTGCTAACGGCCTCTCACTCTTCCGCTTCGCACACACGATCGATGTGTTTCGATGCTCTCATTCATCTCCCACCTACCTTGAACTCTTTCGATGTCATTGGCAGCCTCCTGCGCGACAGAACTCCCATGATGCTCGGGACCGTTGGCACGCCTGCGACCGTCGGCGAAGCAGTCAGATCGGAAACGCTCGGCTACTTTCTGCACGAGTGTATCTCCTGGCTGGACAAGGCCGAAATCGAAGAACGTGAGGGTTTAGTCAGCGAAGACATATTTGCAAAGGGCGTGCAAAACGTACGAAACCTCTCCCCTCCGACCTCCAGCGTCACTAAACCATCTTGGGTCTGTAGTTCTGCCGATTTTATTACTCTCTTATCAAGTTGTCCATTCTGGATCCTGCAGCTCCGGACGGAATCGACACCATCGAGATGATCCATTTCACGCTTCGCAACTCCCGGTTCGAAGACGCAACCGCGTTGTATAGGGTCTTAGTTACGGGCTCCTTCTAATTTCGGTCTTATCCTAGCGTTTGACGGTTAATCGACCTAGTCCTACCCGAGGTGACGTGTCCCGGTCGGTCCTTATGTATTTTTATGTCGGTGGGCTATCATTCACTATGTATGCGTTCCTCGTTTTGCAACTCTTCCTCTAAGTGTGCCCACCCCGAAGTCCACTATTTTTTCCCTCTCGACGTGTACTCACTACCGTCCTGTTCCGTTCGACACGAAACACCCAATATCCCCTTAAGATCACCCCCGGGTATACCGTGGAGTCAACAATATTTGTTTCAGGCAAAGCCACGGGATTGCCTTCAAAATATAGGTTTCGTGCGATGAGCGAGACCGAGACCTTTGTACTTCGAACGGCGCGCAATATGGTGTGAAGCTAGGCATGGTAGGCTGCCCGTCGTCGGGCGGCCACTTGGTATAGTCGAAACCATCATGGGCAATCCACCTGCATTCCCCTCGAACTCCAACATGAACTCCTAGGATCTTGCGCACGGGCGCCGCCGGTACAGCCCTACACACAGCAACCGTACGATCAGTTTGTACCCCCTTGGCCAATTATGTGCGTACGTAGGATAATCCTCGAAATTCGGGCCGGCGGAGTGGCTCTTGGTGATGGCCCCCAATCGTTACTGAGTATATATTGGAACGGATGATACAGCGAGAAGAAAGCGCGGAAAAATAAGAGGATATTGCACCCGACGGAGATAAATAAGCGGGGACCGTGCACATAAGATGGATCATCCTGAATAACATAGCAAAGGGGAACGGCATAGTTGTGAATACTACGACTGCTTTGCCCTGAATCGTAACAATGGTGCTAGGCCGGCAGGTGAGCATGCCTTCTTCAAGAACTCGTGCTGAAGTTGTCAACAGCAGAAATCAGTACCCACAATACAAGAACACAACCGAAACACGAACCTGCAAAAGTTCCGCTGCGGTCGCCCTGCTCTTGACATCTACACAAAGACAGACGCTCAAGAAACTCTTTAGTTCGCGGCTTAGTGCTTCAGGCTTCTTCAACGTTGGGGTGCCGTTGGTGGCGATCAGATACAACGCCTTGAGAGGTTCTTCGTCAAGGTATGGAGGTTCATTCTCGATCATCTCGATGGCCATGATACCCAGGGACCAAATATCAACCTTTGCACCGTATTCTTTCTGCTTAACGACCTCAGGGGCCATCCAGTATGGTGTGCCGACCATAGTTGCTCGCTTGGACTTCTGATCGGTGAGCTTCGCGCAGAAACCAAAATCCGCTGATGAGGTGGGAACAGTCAAACCGGGTGGAAGGGAGTACGAGGACAAAGGGTGCGCTTACTGATCTTGACGCGGCCTTGGGCGTCCAGTAACACATTATCTGATTTTATATCTCGATGAATAATAGATTGACTGTGCAAGTGGCCGAGTCCTTTGCACGTCTAGGAAATGGACTGTCAGAGTGCGGACTTGGCCTCAGTGGGGAACAGACGGACCTCCATAGAAATGCTCGAGATTTGGTCTTCCTCCAGGGTATTGTTTTCGATTATGTCGGTCAAGGCGCCACCCTCCATATATTCCATTACAACCCAAAGTTCGTTGTTCTTGACCAGGTATGAATCGAGGAAGTTCACGATGTTGGGGTGTTGCGATTCTTTCATTACCAAGATCTCGTTGACGATGAGTTCTTTGCGTGGTTGGTTGGAGAGATCCATCTCCTTGATGGCGACCTTCTTTCCTGTGGCGAGAGTCTTGGCAACATAAACGTGTCCGGAAGCACTACAGATCAAAGTAAACGAGAGTACCGGGCCCATATTTAGGTAGGACGTACCCTTGTCCAACTTTTCGGATCTTGCTGTAGAGTAGCTTTGGATCGTCCTGGCTCACGACAGACCTCAACTTCTCCATGATTTGTGCTTCCGTCATAGTGCTGATCCTCTTCTCCTTCTCCTTTGGTTTCTCACTCTGCTTTTCGAGGGCGGCGGCGGCAGCCTCAATTCCTCCATCTTCTTCAGGTTGAGTAACCGTGACAGCAGGGGTGGGGATTTTCTTGACCGGTTGTAGAGGTTTGACAACAGGGGGGCCAGTAACAGAGCCGGGAGGTCCAAGAACGGGAGAGGTTGCGGGCGATGACTTGGACTGAGCGATCTGGGGAGGCTTCTCTCTCTGCTCGCGTCCCAGGTCCCTCTCTCGTTCTCTTTCTCGCTCCCTATCCCTCTCTCGCAGTTCGCGCTCGCGATCTTTCTCATTCAAAGACTCGTTGCGGATAGGAGGAGATTCGGTGGCCAAGCCAGGAGGCTTCGGCGAATGATCAACAGAAGGCCCCTGCGCCTTTGTTCTGGCACGGAAGTCCGCGGAGGATGGTGTATAATCTTGAAGGGGACTTTTCTGGCCGGGGGTGGGAGGGGCGGGACGGTTTGCTGTGAGTAGGGGCCGTGACGGCGCAGGTCTGTTGGCTTGAAGGTTGGTAGTTCCGCTTGTCGTGGGTGAAATCGTAGGCGACAGCTGAGGCAAAGGGGGTCGAATGTTAGAGGTGTTATTCCCGGAGATAGTTGCATGTTGAATGTGTGCTCCGTTGACGAGTTCGGCTGCTCTGGCTAAGGCAAGGTTCTGAGGTAAGGTGGTTTGCGTACCTCCCCTCTGATCCGGGTCACTGTTCATTACTCCTGGCGCAGAATCCTGCCTTCTTATCTGGGGTCGTGAATCCAAGGGTATTTTCCCGAGACCCCCGAGACCTGTCCCGGCATTGAACCTTGGAGCGCTAGAAGTCTGAGAGTAGGGTGACAATGTTGAAGGCGTCAGGGTTGAACCAGAAAGGCCGCTGCCGGAAGTGCCTGGGCGGGAGTTGGGGTAAAGGCCGAGTTCCTCCATCTCGCGCTTCTGGTGATCAGTGTAGAATTCCAGTACGTCGAGGACTGCTTGCGGATCTTTAGCATAATCCTCCCGAGTGATAGCGGATTTTGTCAAGAGTTTTTGCCATGTCTCGGGCATGCCCTGAGGTCGATACAACTTAGCCAATGCGGTCGGAGGGGTCAAAAAAATGAGGATGCATACCGTGAAGGCACCGGTAACAGGGTCGAAGCCTACGTGTACTTGGTGGACAAAGTTTGTAGGGTTGCTGACACCCATAAGAGGGCTGCGAGAGTATATGTCATCTTGCCAACCGTACAGCTCCTCGTCGTTCTTAAGAGATAGGTGGAACCGCTTGTCCTTCGTCTCAAGAAGAAGGCAATAGGGCTTGAGGTCGATCCGTTCTATGTTTGTAATATCCCGAAGATTGATGGTTCCAGACACTGGCCCGGTCTGGAGAGGATGAAAATTTAGTTGAGCCGTAACCAAGCGGATTGTGATATGGGGGCGACAGGTCAGACTCACTTCGCTCTTATGTATTGACAACGTCTGCTCTTTAAGGACAAGCCACTTTGGCCGCCATAGCCAGCTCGTCGCGAAACCGTCCTCCTTGATACTGACGATCCCACTCCGGACGACGTGGGTTTTAATGATATTTTCCGAGTTTCGGTTTGGGGATCCGCCGATACCGGAGTAGGAGGATCCAGAGGAAGATGGTATCGAAAAGGCTGGGTTGTAGGTCGCACCGGGACCCGCTCGTTGAGGGGCGGGAGGGGCAGGTCGTGAGGGAGTCAAGGACGTTGAGGATACTTGATTAAACGCCATCGTCAACGGTCAGTCCAATCGCGGCTGCGATAAAGAAAGTCTCGCAAAGAGCGTTGGTCGTGGTGCTCGTCAAGGTCGTAGGATCTTTGTCGTCGTCGTCGTCGCCGTCGTCGTTGGCGGTGTCGCGCGGACGAGCGCCAATGATTTCGTTTCTTGGACAGAAAAAAGCGAAAAATGATCTCTCCATCCCATCCGTTCCAAGCCTTCTCATCATCGACACGTTCAGCCTACGTATGTGATTTGCCTCGACAGGTCTCTGCGGTTGATGGTAATAGATCCCTCTACAACACGACCACTGAGACCGAGTGGCTGGTTTCTCAAGATTCGGTCGCGACCCATCCTTGTGAAGGGATCTCCATCGAATTCCTTCACATAACCGTAACGTTGCACTACGAGTCATCGCTACCCCCCCTCTCTCATAGGGCACTCCCAGTTCTAGGTGGTTAACACCAATCGACGTACATTATCCCCGATCGGCATACGCCTTACAAACAGCACCAAGAATCCTACCCATTTTACGGAGAAGAACTGGCTGCGTGGTTCCACCCAGGTTTATGCTGCCGTTTTGCACCTCATAAGTCAGCGATATCACTACTCCTAACAATCCTAGGCCGGGCGGCGGACCGCATGATCAACACCCTCCAGGGCTGGCGAACGTTCAATGGATTGTCGTGCACCTCGATATGAAGGATCGAGCCCTCTACATGCAAACGGCAGAGGGATCGTCAAACTCCCGGGCGTCGGCGCCATCATCCAAGATGTATGCTTCTTGTCATCCACCCTGTTGGCAGAGCACAGATACTCACGTTTTTACCCTCCGCAGCTGGAGTCTGGCAGGACATTGCCCAACCCAAAGTGGGCTGTGTGCACTTCTGCTGAACGAAAGTATGCGACCTCGGCTCTTGGTGTTGCAGGTATAGACATCCCAGAAGTCTTCGTAACTTCCGAAGATGTTAAAGAGGGCAAGCCTGCGTGATTGTTTTCGATCGTCGTGGACGTATGGACCAAGGCCCCGGACTTTCCTCGCCGGAGACCCTCATTCCGGCTGAGGAAGGAGATTTGGAGTCCACACTCGGAGTCCCAGGCTACACCGAGGGCAGGGCGGGCCCCGCCCGGCGAGAATCCCATAAACTGGCATCGACTCATCATCAATGGTTGGCACATATCCTGTTGTGCCCCTGGTGGGATGGGGCCAGTAATGGGCCGAAGATCGACGAGGCATTGTCGTCGTTCATCAAGTACTCGTTCGATTCTGAACGTGACGCTTCTTGGCCAGTCGTAAAAGATTGCCTGTTCACTGTGGTCTACCTCCACCTGGGACTGCCGATGCAGGGAAAGGGAACGACGAGGATAGTACAAAGCCTAGGATCTGGGTGTATCAAGACATGACACTGCTCTGCAGTTGCTTCTTGTTTTGTGAAAATCAGGCGCAGAAAGGAAGTAGGACCATGGTTGAATGTGTCCATCGTGAAATCCCGGTCATAGAATCACTAGTACATCACGTTCACTTTTGTAAGTACCATATATTCTCGACACAATAGTGATACCATGGACACTTCTCTCCCTCCCTCCCATGGGTCATATCTTTCAGTAGTGTTTAGAGATTTCAGTGTACTACCACACGCATAGAACCACTTATAGCTGTATACCTTACACTAAAGGGGCCAAAGAATGTATTGATGGATGATTCATCTAATGTAAATCCTGGGGGACAAGAGGAAGGGAAGTATAAAGGTAGGACTGTGTCGCTCTTCGGGGGCTCCAGGGTCGGAGGGTAAACTGGAACAGGCGGGGCAGGAGTTTGTACCACATGTTGCACGCCGGGTTGAGGCGGTGGTACTGGTGACACAGGCGTCGAGAAAAGAAGAAAAAAACATCACAAAGAGTAGAGTTCTGATATCCCACCATAGACCATCCCCATTATCTACATGCACGGTATCGGTCGCTCTGTATTGGCTGGGTACACTCTTGGATCATCTGGGCGACATGACTACTCATGGCGGCTCGAAGTTTCTTGAGGGATACCAGGATCTTAAAATACTGAGCTACCGACCATCTGAAGGGCTGCGACACATGAGGCACGGAACATTTAGCCGGGTATCCGTTGTCCAACTACCGAAGAACTGGTGTTTGGGCTCGGGATATAGGTGGGGAAACAGATTCCGAGAACACGATACATTATACTGTTCGCTTACTGAATACCGGACTATTTGCTTCAAACTGATCCCCACGGATACTAGGATTTGTCTCGCATGTACGTGGCTAACTGGCGGGATCTAGCCTGACTGCAAATACCATGCACAGGTCCGGTGAAGGGACTCATAAATAACTCGGCGAACGACCTGAGTGACCGAACGACAAAACGATGTAAGAAGGTGCTACTAGGGCTTCGCGACCCCGCTGTGTAGCCACATGTATCGGCTTAGGTAGGGCCATATAATGCACCGTTGATCTTGAAGGTCTGTTGACCACCGACCTAGGTATGTTTTTTGTTGTCCTGCAAGCAAGGGTCGTAGGTTGCGGATGTTCTGGCACTCCTAGAGGCAGGGCTCGGATAAAACCCACCGACGTCAGCACCGGACTAGAACCGAATTGAATACCCAGGGATAACAAACCTTTCTGCGCGTGAGGGAACTATACTTGGTCTACAATCTGTCTCCCATAAGGACTCACATGACGTCACACATCCCTACCTAGGCAGAGTATGTGGCGGACTGGACTTAACAACCAGCCCAATATCCTTCATTTCGATGATATTTTGCCCTAGGGTAGACGAGGACATGCCTTGAACCTGAGTGAAAGACATCACCAGAAGTCCGCTTGCCGAGTAATCGCGTCGGGTAGCGGATTTTGAAGGGGGAAACCTCAATGCTTAGGGCCAAAATCCGCTCCAGAATACAGTCAATCACCCTTCTCCTGAGTAACCTAAGGGTCAGTCCGCCGACGATGGTCACAAAGGAACGCACCCATACCAAAGTCCAAGGTCAAGAATGCCACTCTGTGGGACATTCAGATCCGCGGCCTTGAAGGTGAAGGGTAGCTCGGAGTCCCAAGTTTTCTCGACCATTGTCGGGAGCGTTCCGCCAGCGCCAAATCTCCGAAAACGGCAAGGATGCGGCCGGTTGTGTCAACGGGTGAGGAGAGGTTGACAGCCTTTAGTCACCGACCACTCGTCCGTGTTCTTTCCACCATTCCCTCGATTGTCCGGTCAAGGTGAACCACGCCACAATTCGGGACGTAACCGGCGGGTGCATGGGCCCTTGCCTCCCGCCCCCTTCACCCGCAGAACGGAACCATGGAGCCAAGGGGGGCACATGGGTACTATAAGACGGAGGTGCGATTGTGGCTAAGTGGGATGAAAAGCGATCATTATTGGGTTAGTCAAGGACCAAGGAGACGGTACCGTTAACTTATTTCCAGCTGTTTGCGAAACGCAAACAACTGTCATTCATTTTCAATCTGGATCCCCGTCCCGCCGGCTACGCTCCACAACACGTGCGGGGGTTGGTGGCAGGCGACGTACCGTCAGACTGGAGGCGCTCTTCCGGATGTGGGGACAAGCCTGCGGCCTTACGATAGTCTGGATTCGCATCGGCATGGAAGTCGAATGTCTCGTGTCGGTCAGACGGCGCCCGACTCGGCGTTGGGCGAGCCCAACCATGGAACAATGGACACTAAGCCAGTCACCCTGTCTCAGTACCCCCATGCACTTCCCCTGAAGTACGAAAAACGGGCAAGGCACCCGGGGTAAGGGACGAATTGACTCCAAACCTGAGGAAGCCACTGCAATATTGGCAGAAGATAAGCGGACCGGTCGGATATAGGTCGAAGAAGAATGTCAATGAAGCGGGGAACGAGAAGCTGACTGCAGACAGGGCACGCTTTTGGTGTCACGGGAGAAGTCTTGGAACCCAATCTATGTGCGGATCGTCACAGTGGGTTTCCGTAGGTACGTGGTTTCCTTGAGGCAAAAAAAACAACCCTAAGACGTATCGGACGTTCAACATAGGGGTACAGCGGAGATGAAGTGATGATGGCCTGACCGTTGGAGGCGAGATTATATGCAATCCGAACCGGACGTACTCGAGACCACAATGGGCGTGTTGGCGTACGGTTTGAAAAAGTGTCGGCCAGAGACAGAAGGAAGTTTTCGCCATCGATGCAGACATGCTCCCTCTATCGCGTAAAGTTTACTCATTCAGTGCCCTTGAACAAAGGTGGGGACCCTAGCACACGGTTTGGAAAACTCGTACTTGCTCTCGAAGTCGTGAGGGTTAGATCGCACCACTGCCCATATAATGCGTGGATTCTATTGCACAGATGAAGAGTTTGCGTCTTATCTAACGGATGAGTGACGGCATGCACCTGTTTCCCCTATACTTGTGATCACTTATTGACAGACAATTCTAAAGAATGACGTTGAGCATCTTCTCGTGCTGCACATGGGATCAGTCATGAATACCTGCACCGGAGCTTACGCAAACAGGAAATACCTCCTTATATGATTTCTCCTGACCGCAATAGATGCCAAGTCGGACGGCTAAATTCTCAGAATCCTCGACAGCAAGTTGGCTGGTGGTAAACGGACGATACATGTGTCAGTCGGACAGACCCAACTAAAATCGCAACGAAAATTGAAATCAGCGCTCAGAATTTATTGACAATAGCAATCGCGCCCAAAGCATAGTCACGATCTGCGCCTCCCAACATGCGACTGTCCCGCCCAGACACATCAAATGGAATATACCGAAATCAGTCATAGCCACAACGTGTCGCGTGAACGGTCAAAAGGGTCATACCGAATAGAAGCCAACGGCATTGGGGAACTGATAACTCTCCCCCCTAAAATTGTGCATTAGCGGCAAGTTTGGCGGCATCCTGGGATCCTTCACAACCTGCTCTCTCCATTCTTGACCATCCTGCCTGCCCTGATCGGTATTGGGCGAAACCTTAACTACCGGTATGTACCCTGCGATCCCAACAGATCGGGCATGAGAACACATGTGGTGAGAAATGTGGCTGTGATATCTGTACCCTGTTGAGTTCGTAGGTGGACCCTATGGAAATCTCGTTAACACTTGGACTCACCTGACCAAACTATTCAAATTAAATGCACCAGGGGATGTCATAAACCAATACGAGTGTGGCGTTGCTCTTATCTCCTATGACGTGTACCTGATCGAACCACCCGGAGACCGATATGATCTCTTGGGGGTATGTCCGGGGACCACGACGCGCGCTGTGAAGTCTGCTTTGCTGGGCGTACGGGGTAAAGGTAGAAAGGATAGGTTGTGATCCAAGAATCTGTTGGTGACCTAGTAATCGTAACATATGGAGGACTGATGATCGCTTCAGGCAAATCTTCAGAGCACAGGGTCGCTGATGGTAAGACACGAGCAACACAGTAAAGGAATATCAGTGGATATGATTGTTGGGCTGTGCAGGGTTGGGATGCGCAAAACCCCCGGAGAGCGCGAAGGAGAACGTGCAGAATGTTCCAAGTGGAGACGTATCATGTCTGGGGATTGCGAATCACGAGACCTTGGGGCGTGGTGTCGGGGAGAGGGGGGAATGCCCATACATGAATTGGACGGCGAAAATCAAAACGTCTTAGGTCAGGAAGGATCATTAATCTGTCGTATAAGACCACCGCTCGACAGGTCGACGCCGCTCCACAGCTAAACCCCTATTCCACCATTTGAGGGCGCCATTAGCTTGAAACCTTTGTAAGGTTACGAGACCGGGCCAAACAATGATGGCACGACCAAGCTGATGGGAAAGTCGAAGAAAGAGAGGTGGACGAGGAAGTAATGTGAGATCGCCCAACGACTGCGAAGGCAGAACAACCAGGCTGCGCGTTTTCTCACGACCACTGCCACCTCCCGGTCCCCGCATGTCGATCAAACCAAGAGCGGGCAGTCAGGCTTTGTTCGTTCAGTTATCAGCACTCCCGGATCTCTCTGGTTATCTTTCAACGGGCCCCTCATCTTAGCGCCGGCCAATTCAGATGGCGCTCCGGCGCCAAACGGCATTCCGAAGTCGCCGTTCATCGTCGCCCGCCCCTGGCCGGACAATAGACTCATCGTCAGCTTCCACCCCAGCCTTCATTGTTTATCAAGCCGTAAAGCGAGGAGGATTTTGCAGATCACGGGCAGGAATCAATCCTATGTCCGGCCTCATGCTACGATGGTTGGCCACACAGATGATCGTTTCTGATCACCCCTTCCACGCTCCGGCTAAAAGACCTCACCGGAGGCGAGAGGCAAGGTCTCACGCCCCAACGCAATAGTTTGCCGGTACGCAGTTCGTACCGTCCTGGGATCGGTACCAGAACACGATATTAACGAAGGTCAAAGACCAGCTGCCTAGTCGTCCAAACATCCCCTTTACTCTCAAGGGCGGATAAGGGTCGCGGCATCGATGGCCCACAACAAGGCTTGGCGAATCCCATCACTATTTGAGACGTACAGTAAATATACGTACCTATCCCCGACATACAGGTACACTCCCCCAACACGTGGCTCAATGTAAAGTGAAGCCCATTGAACGCCACATGGGCGCCCTCATACAATGCGTACCTTTGAGTTGAGTGTCTCAATATTTCCCACAATTGACCACTCTAAACCCAACGAGCTCGCTACCTTTCGCCCTTTCACTTATCCGGACCCTCGGCCACTGCTCCGAGCTGGTCAATTCGCCGGGGCCCCGGTTTCGACCTCCTACCGATACTAGGTGCCCAACGTCCAAACGCTCATGTATGCCTTGGCATATACATCTACACACTCGAGTCCCCTCCCACTTTCTCACTGTGCAGCGTCACTGGATTGTATCTCATCACATCCATAGCTAGGTGGTTACGTCCATACCAGTACTATAGGCGAACAATCAAGGACATGCCAGCGTTCAGGGGCCGGAGGACGGCAAGTTTGTAGTATCTGTCATATCAGTTTATCAAAACATCACAATATGAACTGCGGTCTGTCCGACAAGAGCGGACGAGATACAACCATATGCATAGTCAGGATTGCTGTTCATTTTTCGAACATATACCCCTCGCCCCCGCTCCCAAATGTAAATACGACGATGAAACTCGCGAGATGCATAACCAACTAAAGTGGAAAATACCAAACTATGATAGGGATGATACATAAACGGCGATGTCATGCGGTATGATGGGAGCGGGCCGTTGAAGGAGAACTCGGCCACATGGCAAAGACCCTGGAGCTTTCGCTCCCCCACATGTACCAAGGAAATCGACAAATCTGCGGGGCAAGGGTACTCTCTTCCGAAGTGTGGATATTCAGTAGTGAGTTACATCGTGTCATCTGAATCAGACGAATCACATACAATCAGCCACCCACACACCGAAGGAGCAGGGCCCAGGGAGTCTGGGAAGCGCGCACCCTTTATTCGCATTCACACAATTCACAAAACATGCAATGAGCGCGGCGGGCAGTGAACAGCCCCTGAATCCTACCAGTAGTCGTAACAAAGTGGTCCCAAGTCGGCGTCCTCGCGTGCCTCGGGAGATTCAAACACCTGTCCAGCATCTCAGAACTCGACCGGGGGACCGATTTTGGCGCCCACCGGCAACTACCATACTAGTCCTCACCGACACACGAATGATAAGGGTAAGCTAAGCTAGTAAAACACGAGTGAATTAACTCCATCAGCTTAACTGAAGCCGACCGGTCCACAATCCCCAGGGTGGGTGAGAACGCCGGCCATTGATATCGATCGAACAGACGCAGTGATTGCGGGAAGCGGGTTAGTGGGCGGGAGTCCGTACTTTGTTGCAAATCTTACGCAGAGTAAAGCAGAAGAATCGATAGATGTTGTCGTCTTGAAAGTCATTCACACGTTTATACAGATGTTTCTTCGTTATCTCGCAAATTGCTTGATTACCGGCTTGGTGGGTTTGTAGAATTGTAAGATGAAGGGACGTTGCAGAACCTTGGGTTAGTACGCTACGTAGTGGGGACGCCACAAGGAGCCGTCAATGCCTCGGTTTCGAAATGGTCTACACCCATCACCAACAATCGAGACATGTCATGTTTCATGGGGGTCCGAGCTGCCAAAAGAGCGATCGGGGGGTAGAAAATAGGGATAGTCACCCAAAGGCCGCTGGCCGAGGACCGATAACGCTCCACATGCACAACAAACTGACACAGCTACGCAGAGCGCATCTTAACACACGACGACCTAACCGCATATAGCCGGTCTGCACAACGGAACGGTCCGCTCGTGATGGTTCCTAAAGGGAAACGGCTGAGCGCAGATCTCCTTCAGAGACCTCTCCGAGATTCAAGACCGGAGCCAAAAACACGTTGATTTCTTCCCAACAACCGATCCGAGCTCGACCACTCCATGTGGGTAGACGGAAATGCGAATGACGATCAGGACAGCCCGTGCGACACAATAGAATCCGACATAACGGTTCCCATACCTTTGGGAACACTCTATCTGATTGCTGCAGCAGTAAACCCACACACAGCGTCAAGATATTCACTTACTCTCGCAACGAAGCATTGGTATAGTACGATACCCATGGGGTTCTCATTCCGCTCCATGAAATATTATGACGCCCCATGTGGCGGTCCCGCAATAGGAAACTCGCCAACTGGGCAACCATCGAAATCTCACCGCCACGAAAAACGAAGTAAGAGTTCTGCGTAAACGCCCATGAGGTAAATTCAGCGTGAACGACTGGGTAGACTCACAGATTCTCACCAGCCACGGTCGACATAACCGGACAACCGGAGGTAACAACCAGGTAGAAATATGGATATACCACACTCCACTAATGATAGGTCACGGAGGAGGGCCGGTGGACCGATGGCCGAGGACGAAGCTTGCTCAGCTAGGTGACAAAAAGGGGTCGAGATGTGAGTAAGATATGAGTGGGGTTATTTGTTGTACCGCGGTCAGGAATAAATAGTCACCGCTCCTCCTTGCCGTTGACCCGAAGTAATGAATGTCTCACCTGTATCAGAGACGTCAGGAATGGGAAAGTTGGCCGAATCCCATTGTGGCGTTAATTCAGCGGGATAGGTCAGGCGTTTATCGATGTTGCGATCCGGGGATGAGATGGGGGTCGAGGCCGTGCAACTGAAGCGTGATGTGCGCCATAACACGCTAGGTGCAGGCATATATCAGAACCCAACAAGTCCCCCACGTACAGCGGATAGGAACGCCGGTAGGTGATCCAGAAACGGAGAGTGGGAGGAAGATGAGGTCGGGGGGAAGAGAGTCACCGAGCGCTCGGCAGGAAGAGGAGGTCCCGTTGTGGACATCAGTCATGGAACCGCCGGGGATTGCGAATCCGAGGAGGAGCATCGTAAGTTCGTAAACTGCGGGGCTGTAATCCCTTCTGTCAACCATGGGGAGTGATCGAGAACTTGCAAGGCGATTAAAATTTGGTTGGACCCTCCAGCGTACCACACAACACGCGTTTGGCAAGTACCTGTTTGAGAAAGAGACAGATTACCGCCAAAGCAATCTGTGTCATAAGATTACTGTATAGCTGAACCAGCGCGGAGGGGCGACCGAGAAGAGAGCGATCAAAAGGAACCATCGGTTCGCGCGAGATGTCACGTAAAAAGGCTAGGTGTTTATTCAGTCCATGTCGGGTTACGGGGCGCAGCACCCGCCGTCCAGTAGGAGGTTTCCGTGCGATCGCCAGCTATGAGGGTGATAATAGCACCAAGGATATGATCAAAAACCGGCGGGATCATTGTGTGGGACAGGTTGGGAGGGGGAGGCGGCAGACAAGGGGGAACAACTTGTGCCGTTTCCAAACAACGGATGGGTGACACAAGCTTCTCCGGCGGTGTGTTTTAGCACTGGGCTGATCGGAAGTGTAGCAAACAAACGGACATCATCCGAGCCGTACCCACTCCAACGGATGAAGTCGAAGCACAGCGTCGAATCGAGGAAGCGCTGACAACGCATCAGAATTGTGTCCACTGGTGAGGAATGTTGGCGCTAGTATAGGGGACGTCGGACCAAGCGAAGGATAGTCGTGAAACATTGCACAGAGGTTGGTGACAGTACGTTTATCGGAAATGCTGCACGGCCACAGGAAAAAGACAGGAGTATGGAGTGACTGTGGTAGTGTTTGAGGCGTGCATCTGTGGCGGGAGCGTGGGCATGGGGTATATTTCGGTTAATTTGAGAGGGATCAATGGGGGGGGCGATAACCTCGCGTGACTGGTCGGGTTGCGCTGACAATGTGGGTGAAACCTGACTGGAGGTGGAGACGACGAGGAGAGGGCGGGCGGGCGATCAGAGTGTTATTGGCAGGGTGGAGTTGGGGTGGGTGCAGACAACAAGCGCAAACATTGAGGAGAAGAACTGGAATGCATCGCTTGCGCAAGAGATCGACGAATCGGTCGGGCAGTGGCAGGGGGTGAGTCGATGCAAGGCTGTTATCAAACTGGAAACCATCATCTAAGCAACCGATCAATGAAAATCGTGGGAATCGTGTTTCGGATTTGTCCGATAAGGAGAAATTTCGAAATTTCGAAATTCGGAAACACTGATGGGAAATTAACATCCGTCCTACTGTAACGCTTCTCCCGTTTCCCCTTCACTGTGTGACGTATCGAAGCTTGCTCTTCCAGGAATTCTGAAAATAAGTAAAAATAATTTCACCAAAATGTTCGTCCTCCCTCCTGTATATAAGCTCCCTTCCATCCTCTCGATATCCCCCACTCTCCACTCCCCCCTCCCTCGGACATCATGACCGCCGTCGCTCGTCCCCCAGTTATCGTAGCCAATGCTAAACCACCTGTGCAGAGGAAGCCCAAGGGTCCAGGTCCGCTCGCTCACCTCCACCCTCTCAAACCCCCTCTTCTGTTGCTCACACGCTCTGCTAGAACGCAAGTGGACCGGCCGTGAAGATGAAATTCTCATCAGTGCAGTCGGCAAATACAGTCAGTTTACATCCTCTCATCCTGCTCCTTGACGTTCCTCACCGCCGTTGCATTCTAGCCGCTGGAGAAAAGATCAATTGGATAAAGATCGCCGAACTCATCGACGGGCGATCGAACAAGGCTTGCCGCAAGCGCTGGATCCACTCCCTCAATCCCACGCTCAGAAAGGGGAGATGGACACTTCAGGAGGACGAGCTTCTCTTGAAGGCCATCCGCAAGCACGGCCACTGCTGGCATAAGGTTGCCAAGTATCTCCCAGGTCGCACGGATGATCAAGCAGCTAAACGTTTCCGCGAGAAACTCGACCCGGGCATCGCCAAGACCCCCTGGTCTGAGGAGGAGGATAGAGTCCTCCTCGACATGTGGAAGAAGGTTGGCTGCAGATGGAACCTCATCTCACGAGGTCAGTCGTCCCCCTCTCCCAGTGTCGACCGATTTTTGACTTACGCGAACACATGTAGAACTCAATGGGAGGCCCGCAGTTCACTGCCGCAACCGTTTTGCTAGCCTCAAACGCATTCAAAAGTCTTTGGACCCGGAGGGCCAGGGCGAGGCGCCCTCAGGGACTGCCCCTTTCGTAGACCCCATGAATGTAAGCTGTCCCGTTTCTATCCCTTCACAATTATTCACCTGATTTTTCCGTCGTAGACTCCCGGCCTCTCAACTCCCTCCTTGAGTCCGAACAGTTCTCCATGTTCCACCCCTGCCCGCCAACTGTCGCCTTGTTCCCCCTTCCCTGATGCGGCAGATGCCGACTTTGCCTCAAATATGGGCTTCCCCGACCACGCAGAGGGTCATGAATTACAACAGATTCAAGAGATCAACTCGCTCCTCGTCGGAGGGGAACAACGTGGTCCCTCCCGGTCATCCGCACTCTGCTCCAACATGTACCAATTACGTCCTAATGAATCACGACCACATCCACCTCACAGAGGCTCGGCTCAACTCGCTAAACTCTCGTTCGCCGACCACCCTGACATGAGAGTACTACCCCCTGGCCAGGCCAGCTCTGCTCGCAGGGCTTCCGCTCCCCACCTTAACTTCCATGTGTCGGCGGGGACATCTCACTCTGTGCCGAGACAGCTTCCGTTCCTTTACTCGTGCATGTACTCGGACTGCTCTTTTGGGAGCAACAACTCATCGGACATAGCCCAACACTTGACAGTTGCCCATCAGCGGCCCGATGCTGCCTGCGCCTTCGACATGTCATCGCCATTCAGCTCCTTTTCCGGCATCTCGTCCCGGCCAACATCATCCGACCCGGACTTTTCCAGCGGTTCTGCAGAGTCCATGTTTGGTTTTTCCTCTGGATCCACCTCTCCCTCAGTCTCGCCCGCCGATGAGCTGAGGTTTGGACTCTACCAGGATGCCAATCTGGTGAAGTTGGAGAACGCTACACCCAGTGTCGATCTTGTGGCCGGTTGGGGTAACTCCGGGTTCTTTGGTTTAGACCCAATGGGCGGGTTTGACACCTTTGGAAACGTCCCACTGTGTTGATCCCCAGCTCCTGGTCTACTCCAATGCTCAATCTTCAATCTTGGACTCTGAAAACTCCCTTGGTCACATCTATTTCCCCTGTTGCTCACTTATCAACGTTCAACGATGATCGCATATCGACCTAAGCGTCTCCTCTTCATTATCTTTATTTTATCTCCCTGTAACAGACACAGACTATCCTCGCGGCAGAACACTTTCGTACACCACATACCCCTTTAATTTTCTCTCTCCCCTCGTCCTTTATCTTGGCCGGCTGATATCCCCCATTATTACTAGACACTTTTTTCCACTCTATGTCTTTCTCGGTGTGCCGACCGGACTTTTTCTCCTGTGGTTAAGATTAGACTATGGTCGCTAGGCTCTCTCCCCCCCTCCGTATTGTTCTTGTAGCAAGTTGTACGCCCGCAACGACACGTATGATACTCTTGGCAGTTTCCCACTGCGCTGTAACAAAATTGTATGATATGCCTAGTTCCGCAGAATATCGAGCTCATTATGGATATGTTACGTTGGAGGTGTGAGATGACTGGCCGGGTGGCCGCGCACCACAGCCGGGCGAGATCAGTCACGCGCCGCCGCCGACCAAAGAGATGCCGCGTGAGCCGGCGCCTCGCCTTCGCACAATGCTGTTTGGTGCTTGGAGTGCGCTTGATGATCTGCAGCTGTGCAGTTTCAGCTCTGACGCCCACCATGATTTGTCATATCGGGAGCGTCGAAGAAGGGAGGAGGGCGTTCGGTCATTGGGTGGCCATGGGTGGACTGCTGGGGGGTTAGCTGGTTTCCCGCCCTTACTCCCCCCTTCCTTCCTTCCTTCCTTCCCTCCCTCAACCTCATCTACTCCAAGACACCTCGATTGGTCAAGATAGATGTTGGGAGTCGAACCCGGGGAGATGCGTACACCGCACCGACGAATATTGTCCCCCGAGTTCTGCAGGGGGATCCACCGGGTCGTTTTCGCTTCTTGTTTTTTCCCGAGTCACCTCAGGTTTCGTGGTTTCATGACGAGATTACAGGCCCGTGGGTCGTCGCCGCCGTGATGAAACTCGAGGACTTGATGCCTTCCGACCCCTTGCTGTTGTTGAAATCCCACTCGGCTCACCAACACACTATTCCTCGGCTCGTTCGACACCTCCGCACATCCGACGCATACGCTCTTCCATCCCTCAAATCTTTCTCACGCACTTTCATGCCTAATAATTCTCCCGCGTCGTCATTCTATCTAATCCTTCATTCCGGCCGTTGAATTGCGCCCCACCAATTCTCCTCGTCTACCCATTCGTCTCATCCGTGCTCTCCGGAGATCGAACGGTACTCCGCTATACCCTACGGCGGCGTTCCCGTACGGCCCCCGACTTCGGCGAAGGGAATATTCTCTCATCCCTCACGTATACCCACTCCAATCGGAGTTGCAGGTCATGCTGTCATGGGAGTCAGGGATGCCAACTGTGTTAACTATGGATGGCCACACCGGCGACTTGGGAGTGAGTGTTGGAACTTATCCATCTCCCCCCTCGATCCGAATATCATTCGGGATAATCTGGCCGTCCTAAAATTCCTGATTTAGGCGTCGTACGGGAAGGATGAGAATTAGATGATCACACCGCGTGTAACCCACTCAGCCGACAATGGGACTTCTGCACCTCTTTCTGGAGGCTGGTGGCTCTTGACGTGTCATTCCACGATCTCGAGACATCAAGCGGGCAGTGTACCGACTCGGTTACCGGGTACCACTATAGTACCCTCCATGATTCG
>Ga0307515_10001778_pt1 | contig 48009 bp, 19 predicted proteins | sample 17_EM_MG_FD_194513 | JGI IMG/M metagenome (GOLD analysis project Ga0307515, IMG submission 194513) | Populus trichocarpa ectomycorrhiza microbial communities from riparian zone in the Pacific Northwest, United States - 17_EM | ecosystem: Host-associated > Plants > Roots > Unclassified | place... | reverse complement strand
TCATTAAAGCAAGGTAAAGTTCCTTACTAAGCTCCTTAATTCTTTTAAAAGTACTCTAAAAGCCCTTATCCTCTTCGCGTCTTGGCTTAGTGCAGTAGATATAGCGATTAATTTGCTGCCATTGATTTGCTTTAATATAATTCCGAATATTATATATTGTCCCATATGAGAAGTCCTTATACTAATAGTCTATAATAGTGTTTTCTATGTGTAGCCCTATATAAATAAGTACTGCTAAATATGCATATAGCTCCTACCTAGATGCAGGCTTTTACCTATATGGAAAGTCCTTATCCTCCGGAGGTGGGTGTAGCTTTGCGTTCTCATTTGTATACTCTATAAGTCGATTAACCAATTCGTTATTCTAAAATAGCTTAAAAAGCTGCCAAGGATCCTTATTGTCGATATATTCTAGAAGATTTGGCTTGCTATACTCGCAATCATTGAACATAGGGAGAGGCTTAAAGGAAGGTAGTAGTCCGGGGGCTGGCGGTAGCTTTTTCGCGACCCGATTTTTAGAACGAGGATATTGAGTAGGCTGTATAAGATCTATATCATTAGAAATGTAGTTACGAACCATTGTGGTGGTGTAATTAATTGATGAAGTTATCTATTCTCTACGCGACGCGAAGAAGTTAATGTTCTTTAATCGCGTGCACGGGCCACACCTCTGAGTATACAATCAATGCAAGGGATATTAGAAGTAGAGACTAAGACCACTATAAAGCAAGGTTTAGTAATGGGAATTATAACACCGTTAGATATGGCATCTATCGCTTTATAAGACGAAAGGAAGAGTATCTTATAGAGATTAAGCAAGTAGATAACTGCTAGTGCTAATTTATTACTTAATAAAGGCAAAAAGCTAAAGGCTTAAGATTTTTAAAATAAGATAAGAGATAACTAAGACTCTTAAGATAAATAAGGTATACCTAAGGACCTATAACGAATAAAAACTAATAGAGTAGGGTATTAGCTTAGTTTAAAGACATATAAATAAGCTTAGGATAGAGTTTCCTATAAACATAAGATTCTTAAGAAGAGATAAGTAAGATTTATGACTCTTAAGGCGAGATAAGAACACCTAAGCCTAGTTAGACTAAGGTAGGAGTAAAGCTTAAGACAGAAGTAAGCTTAGGATTGAGAATCCTATAGGACTAAGATTTTAATATATAAATGAGGACTATTAATAGGGTTGAGAAGTAAGACAACTTTAGAGATCTACTTATAAGGCGAGAAAAAATAAGGAAACTATAGAGGAATTTAGGGCAAGGATTACCTAAACCTAACTCTATAAAGCCTATACTGCGACCGCGCTTTATACGCAATAATTTACCACTACTACTTACGCGATCTTCCGCGAGCTTTATAGTATTAAGTAATTACTCTATACGGCGGATTTTATTAAAGAGGTCTTTAGCGGTTCTTACCTATTAGGTAAAGTTCTAGTAGAAGAGCTCTGCTTATAAGTAGGCTAAAAGATATAAAAACTAAAAGTTTACCTATTATTTAGGATTAATAAAAGGGGTATAAGAGAAGAGGTCCTTTAAGCTATATATACGGGCTAGGAAGACGTTAAACCTCTAATTCTCCTTTATAACAGCCGTATAGTATATTATAGCGTTATTAAAGCGTCTTACTATAGGGTTCCTAATCTAGTCTTAGACTATAGTCTTAAACTTATCCTATAGTAAAGGACCCTTATCCTTAGTACCTAATTAGCAATAAACTAGTTAAGTAATTATCTTTTCTTTTATAAGACCTTTAATAGCCTAGCGCGTACGTCGCTTATAGTTATAGTTAGCGTTATTAACTTTAAATTGGTTCTTAACTGCGGCGATCTACCGGTTAAAATGCTGTTAAGTAGTACCGCTAATATTAGGTAGTAACTTTTTAACTAAGGCGTTAAGATTTAATTAGCGTATACGTTTGCTACGTAACTTATACTCTTTACTAGAGAGGCAATAGGAGGGCTTTATTAAATTAATAATACTTTATAAGTTAGCTATCTTCTTAGCTAGCTTATCTAGCTCCTTTATATTAACGGTATTAGGTAGGACGCTAGTAACCTTACTAAGCTCCTATTAAGCCTAGGTATATAAGTTAAACTAGTTTTTAGCGTTTATAGATATCTAATCGTTTTAAGATTTAGAAAATAGCTTAAATGCTACTAGTATGCTTCTAGCGGTTTTGTCTACACTAAATCCTAAGGCGTTTTGTAGTTATATTGCTAGCGTATTACCATCGGGTATAGGTATTGGTTTTCTTTTTAGAGGTATTATAGAAAAATTAAACCGGCTATCCTTCTAAGGAGATTAGTAAGGATTTAAATATAAGGTAAGAATGTAAATAGGGAGTCCAATAATAGAATAATAGGTATATTATATAGATAGAGACAAATCCTTAAGGGAAAAGGAGGAGTCTGTGTATAAGGTAGGAAGGGTTTTCCCTAGGTATGTATAGAGTATATGCCTTACAGGCAAGTCATCCTAGTAGCTGTAAAACTTAAATTAAGGCTCTGCGCTGACTTATCTAACCCTTTATTTCTAGAAATAAGCACCCCCTATAACTTTGCTAAAATAGCCCTAAACTATATAAATAGGGGCTTATTTTATAGCCCTAGAATATAACTATAAAATTGACCTTTATTTATAAAATATAGAGCTATAAGGGGGTATATTGCTTTAATGGAGGGGGCGATATACGTCGTGCGGCTTGGCGATTTTTACCGATATTATTGAAACGACTGTATTTCGTTGATAACTGTAGAGCTTTATGTAGAGCTTTGTGTAGAGCTTCGTGCAGAGCTTTATGCAGAGCTTTGTGTAGAACTTTATGTATAGCTTCGTGTAGAGCTTCGTATAGAGCTTCGTGCGGAACTTCGTGCAGAACTTTATATAGAACTTTGTATGGAACTTTATGCGGAGCCTCTATATTAGGAAAAAATTTACTAGCATCTAATTTTACTTTTCTACCATTTTAGCATTTTCTAGCATTTAGTAGCTAAATGCTAGAAAATGCTAAAATGGCAGAAAAGTAAAATTAGATGCTAGTAAATTTTTCCCTTGTATAGGATCTAAGTATCTATAGCTCTTTAGATTTATTACGCCAAATAGGCAATAAAGGTAATTATTAATTTATCCGTTATAAGTCCTCTTTAACACATATAGGGCTTAAAAATCTTATAGTTAACCTTATCCTAGTATTATAAAACCTTCCTACTACTTAACTACTATCGTCTAGCGCTGCCGTTTTTAAGAAATATAAGAAAGGGGATAATCTATTATATACTAAGGGCGGCTAGCGTAACTAGCCTAAAGGCGTAAAAGAAAGTAAAGTCTTAGAGTGGTTTAATAAGTTAATTAAATTATTTCTAGACTTTATAAAGGAGTATAGGTTTACTTTAAAAATATAATAAAGACTAGTATAGTATACTTAGCAGCCCTTATAAGGATCTACGGCCGACTAAAAGCGAGATATTGGTTTTATAGATAATCTAATATCTAGCGAAAGCTACTAATACTATTAGTTGTATATACTTGTACTAGAAGAGCTAAAGAGTAATCTAAATACTAATATAGCCTTAAAGGCATAGTTTAATTTAGGGAAATACGTAAGAGAAGTCTTTACCGCTTAGGATACTCGCCACTTTATCCTAGGCTTTATCCTCTATAAATCTATTATATAGCTATAGGAGTATAACTAGGTAGGAGGCATTGTATTATTACTATTTAATATTAATAAAGACGGATTATAATTTACCCTAGTAATATTAGGATTTCTTTAGATAAATAAGGAGTAGCTTAGGTTTAACCCTACTATTTTAGTATTAGACGGCAAACAATATATTAAAGCTATACGCAATAATTGGACTAAGTGTCTTATCCTTAACGAACTTATAAAGCGGGCACCCTATATTGCTAGCTAAGCGACTACTTACTAAAAAGTATACCGTAAGTATTATAGAGTAAGTATAAGCGACGATAATATATAGCAAGGTAGATATTATTAAGCTATGTATATAAACTGTATAAAGAGGTCAAGACGTTATATAAGGAAAGAAGGTAGGAAACGGGAAGAAAGGGTATATATTGTTAACTAGGTTACTTAGTTAATACATATATAGGTAGAATAGGGTTTAGGTTATAGTCCTAGCAGAACTTAGCAGAATTTAGTAGAACTTAGTAGAATATAGCAGAATGCCGTAAATTGCTGTTAGATTACTATTAGATTGCTATTAAATTGCTATTTCGCGGTTAGTCTCTAATTACTAAGTTAGTAGAAATAGGTAGATGTGTATAAGGTATTACGGGGGTATCCCATAATAGTACCCCCTCTTTAAACTTAAGCTTCTGCAAGATAGGGCTGTAGTAGTTCTAGGTAGAGTTTATAAAAGTCTTCTACGGCTTATATAAGTCCTATAGAGTTAATAGGTTCCCATAAGGACTTAATAAAGCCTCTCCATTTTATAAAATATATATATTAGCGTTTCCGTTTATTATACTTAATATCATTAATTCTTTTAATAAAGTACTCGTTCTTACCGTCCACTTTAACTAGTGGGGGAGGGTCTTATATCTATTTAGGTAGGGCATCTAATACGGGGGCAGTAGGGTAAAGGACTAACGTATAGAATACGGGGTGGATTTTAACCATATTAGGGAGCTTCTGTTAGTAGGTATAAGGAGAGATAACCTTTTTAACCTTATAAGGGCCAGCGTTCTTCTAATTAAGTTTCTTAGTAGGTCGTTTTGTGTTTAGATTTCTTATATCTAGCTAGATAAAATTACTAATTTAGTAAGCCGGTACTGGGGTTTATTTCTTATTCGCTGCGGCTTTATAGATAAATTAAGCCCATATTATCTTATTAGTAAGAAAGTGTTATAGTTCCTCTATCTTTTTTATAAATTTATTTGCTTCTATAACTTATAAGGCATAATAAGCGGGGTAAGGAACATTACTAAAGGATTTAAAACCCATTTATAGGTGCTAGCCGTAATTAGCTAGGAACGGGGAGACTTTTATAGTTTCTAAGACGGAATTATTTATAGTAAACTTAGTAAATGTAAGCCAGTTAATCCAGTTATCCTATAAATACGACGTGTATATCCAAATATACTATTCCATTATAGTATTTATATATTCTATTTAGCTATCCGTTTCTAGGTAATATATAATAGATAATAGTGCTTTAATACAGAGTTAAGTAGTTAGTTCTTTCCAAAATGCTAAGATAAACTAGCTACCTTTATTGGAGATAATCGTTTTAGGGAGTCCGTAGAGTTTCTATATATAATCTAAGAATAATTAGGTAACGGCAGGCGTTAATATATTAGGGCAGGCGATTAAGTGTCTTATTTTAGATAGTTGGTCTATAACTACCATAATGTTTATATAGCCTCTACTCTTAGGAAGGTCAATAATAAAGTTAATTAAGATATCCTTTCATCTTCGGTCTAAAACAGGCAGTGGCTTTAAAAGACCGTTATATATCTTATGCGAAGCTTTAGCTCATTAGTAGGTATAGTAGCTAGAGACGTACCTTCGTGTTATATTATACATATTCGGCTAATAATACTCCCGTTAGAGTAGTTTTAGGGTTTTTCTTTAGCCCGGGTAGCTGGCGACAGGTAGATTATATATATATTTAAGGAGTTTAAGCTTAAGCTTATTGTAATTAAGAATAACTAAACGGTTTTAGTAATATAAGTAGTTTCTATAGGCTTCGTATTTACTTAAAGAAATCTTTTTAGAGCGTCTAATGCTATCTTATATTAGCTTAAGCGTCTCTTAAATAAACTCGTTATTTAGGCATTTATTAACTATAATCTATTTAATTAATTAATTAGTAATTTTAAGGACGTATACCATAAGATCTTTAGTAGGAGGGTTAAATAGTTTAGGGCGAAGTAGGGTTTAATTTTGGTAAGAGCGCGCTTCTTTTAGGGCTGGCGCGTCTTATAAGCGTTAGGCTAGGGTATTAGGCTTCTAGCCTTAAACGCCTAGGCGGTACGTAATTAAAAATTAGAAATAAGATAGATATTCTAACTAGTAGGCCTAATAATAACTTAGCTGTTTTATTGTTATAAAGTACTATAGGTTCTTATAGTCGCTAAGGACCTTAATCGGAAATCCAGCGCCTTCTAGTTTAGGCCGCCATTGTTTAAAATATCTAATAATAGCTAACAATTCCTTATTATAAATCTCGTAGTTATATTTAGCTAAGCTTAGTCATTTTAAGAAGTATACTATAGGGTGCAATACTCCATCCTTGTTATATTAAAATAGGATGCCTCTAGTGACGTAGTTAGGTAAGTCGGCTTCTATAATACTTATTTGGTTTAGGTTGAAGTATTAGAGTATAGGCGTAGTAGTAAATATAACCTTTAGATAGGCAAAGGCCTTCTTATATTCCTTATTAAAGACAAAGACTTTATTCTTTTAGGTTAGAGCTATAAGGGGTAAAACTAGGGTGGAGAAGTTATTAATAAACTATTAGTAGAAATTAGCAAATCCTATAAAGGCTCTTACGTCCTTAACGTTTTTAGTTTATAATTACTTTGACTTTCTTCGGGTCTATTTATATACTATTTATAAAAATAAGGAGTCTAAGGTATAGGACTTCCGTTTTATAAAATTTATATTTATCTATATTTAATTATAGACTAGCTCCGTACAGGGCTTATAGGATAAGGTTAACGTGTTTCCAATATTTAGTTAAGTTATTACTATATATTAAGATATTATTAATATAAGCAGTATAGAAGATGTCTAAGTAGGGGCGCAGGGTGTCGTTTATATAATGTTAAAACGAGCTTAGAGCGTTTACGAGGCCAAATAGCGTCACTAAGTATTTAAATAGTCCATACTAAGTACGAAATATAGTAAGCTATTTATCTCCTTTTGCTATATAGAGGCGGTTAAATATAGAGATAATATCAAGCTTTGTATAGTAGCGAGCCTTACTTAATTGGTTTAGTATCTCCTATATTAACGGGATTAGATATTAGTTTTTAATAGTAACGGCGTTAAGAGCTTAGTAGTCTATATAAAAGCGCAGACCGCTACTAGGTTTCTTAACGAAGATCACTAGTGCGGCTATAGGCGATAAGCTTGCTCTAATAAATTCTTTACTTAGGTTCTTATCTAAATACTTTTATAGTACTTAAAGTTCGTTTTAGGATATCCTGTATAAAGGTCTAAATCTAAACTACTTTCCTTCTTTAAGTATAATCTTATAGTTGTATAATCGGTATTCTGGTAGCTTATTAGCTTCCTTCTATAAGAATACCTTTAGGCGGTTATAGTACTCTACTAGTACCTTCGTAGCGGGGTTAGTGTGTTTCTTTAGTGCTAAGGCCTTCTTAATATTAGCTATAGTAACAGCAAAGATTGTATATTTAGGTTTCTTAGCAAGTTATACTAATAGAGTAGCTCTAATTATGCGGATATCTAGGGTACCAAGCTTATTCGGCTCGTCTATAGTTTCTTATTTAGATTTAGGTTTAGTATTAGGTATAGAGTTAATATTAGATTTGGGTTCGGGTTCTTTAAGTATTCTTTTTATCATAGGATACTAGTCCTTTTAGTAGTTTTATATACTAAGCTTAAGTTTCTACTTAGTTTAGGGCAGTATAGTACTTAGTAATAACTTATAGAGCTTAGTGGAATTTTTAGATCCTTAATGGGTGTTGGTAGAATTCTTATATTAGTAGAATTTAGTGGAATTCTTATACTGGTGGAATCTGGTGGATTCCTTGGGCGTGAAGTAGACGTTAGTAAAAATCTTATATTAGTAGAATCTAGTAGAATCTTTAGATTTTGGTTTTAGGTCTAAGTAGCGAGTTATAAAGCACTTCTGCTTATAATAGGAGGTAGTAAATAGAAGCTTAAGGTTGTTCTAATTAATAGTTACCTTATATAGCTTTATCTAGGGTTATCTAAGAATTATTAAGTAACCTAGGGTAGTAACAAAAAGCTTAATCAGTTCTTTATAGTTTAGGTATTAGAGTTTTAGGGTTACTATATAGGTAATACGGCCTAAGATAGTGCGTTTACTATTAAATCTAAATACATCAATATGCTAGTTAAGGGGGGTTATAGTAAAACCATTATCTTATATAAAGATCTTATTAATAAATCCTATACCGCTAGCTACTATATTAATTAGGATTCGAGTATTAGCCTATTAACTATTCTACTAAAGATAATAGTTAATGGTTATACTACGGTCCTAAGAGTCGGAGTTTATAACGTTAAATGCGTTTAATGAAATCCTATAGTAGAGCCGTCCTAGAGAGCGACTTAGCTCTAGAACCTTCCTTTTAGAGGTAATTAGGGTAGGGTTCTTATGGGACGTTAGTTAGAGCTTTGTCCTCGCAAATAGTGCTTACTAATTATTAAGCTAGAGCTAGATAAAGATCGGGGACGGTAGCTAGAGGATTAGGGCGGTAGGCTGCTAGCGTTAGCTATTTATAGGTCTTTTTAAAAAGGGGCGGAGTAGTAGTTAGAGAGGTGGGAGTTACTTCTATATTTAAAGTAGAGGCCTAGCTTAATACGTTATTCTTATTTAAAGGACCCTAGTAGGGCATATCCTAGGTCCTAGTGTTAATATCTATAGCGTTAGGGTGCTTAAGCTAAGATAACTTAATAGACGTTTATAGGGTTGCCGTATTATATTAGGGGGCGGGCTTTAGTATTAGGCGTAGTATATTATTATACCGTTTATTAATAACGTTTATATAGGCATTAAGGGCTCCTAGTAGGCCTACGCCTATTAAGAAGGTTTTTAGTTCGGGGCTTAGGGATTTAATAAGGCTGTTAATTAGTACGGAGTTATTCCAGCCTATTTCCTTTACGTAATGGTTAAATTTAGAGAAGTATATTAGGAAACTTTTCGTTCCTTAAGTTATATAGTTTATCTTTCTTTAAGTAATAGCTTAGCGGTTTAGGTTACTATATATAGCTTTAAGAAGTATAACTAGGCTTTATACTAAGTTTGGCTAAAGAGGTTTAATAAGGTTAGCTATATCTCCTCCTAGTTAACTTAGGGCGTAATAGAGTCGGTTAGCTTTAATTAGGTAACGGTTAGCGTTACTAGTTAGCTTATTTTTAAGCTAGCTTAGAAATAATTAGAGCTTTTATTATTTACTAGTAAATACTAGAGAATCTAGTAGTTATTTAAATCGTTTTAGTGTAGTAGTTAGCTTAGGGTAAGTAGCTACTATAGGTTCAGGGCTTATATTCCGCGTATTTATCTCCAAAGATAGCGTTTAGTTTTAAGGTCCTAGCGTAGGCATCTTAAGGGCGCAGACTTCTTCTCAGAGGTCCTTAATTAATTACTAGTATTATACTTCTTATTTAGCTTATTATTAATTTAAAGTAGCTTAGTTTTATTTAAGGGCGCCTATAAAAAACTTCTATATCCCTACCAATTATTCTTAGAGTGCAGTTATAATACCGGCGGCTGTTATAGGGGCTTTAGGTTTATTCTGTATATTAATAGTAGTATAGGTAGTTAACGTAATATAGTATTATAGAGTAAGTATAAGCGACGATAATATATAGCAAGGTAGATATTATTAAGCTATATATATAAACTATATAAGGAGGTTAAGACGTTATATAAGGAAAGAAGGTAGGAAACGGAAAGAAAGGGTATATATTATTAACTAGGTTGCTTAGTTAACACATATATAGGCAGAATAGGGTTTAGGTTATAGTCCTGGCAGAACTTAGCAGAATTTAGTAGAACTTGGCAGAATATAGCAGAATGCCGTAGATTGCCATTAGATTGCTATTAGATTGCCATTAAATTGCCATTTCGCGGTTAGTCTCTAATTGCTAAGTTGGTAAAAATAGGTAGACGTGTATAAGGTGTTATAGGGGTGTCCCATAACAGTAAGGGGGCTACTAAGATACCTCTTATTATTAAAGACTTGTAGCAGTACCTAGAGCGCGAAGAAGAGGGTAAACTGCTATATAAGGTAATAGAAAAAGGAGTAGTTAATATAGCTAGGTACTATTACTATAAGACTATTTATATAAGTAGATAAGATAATAATATTTTTAATATCTATAAGGGGCTAGATATTATAAGGGCGATAAACTATAAGCTAGAAGGCTTAATAATGCCTCTAAGACTAACTAGAGTATAAAATAGTATAAAAATAGGCCGAAAGAGATTTTCTAGCTATATTAATGCCCCGTTACCGTCTAGTAAGCGTATATATTTAAGCTCTCTAATTAAGGGCCCTATTATATAAAATTAAGTATATTAACGCGTTATTACTTATAATTATAGGAAGGCTCTTTATAAGGTAAACTCTTAGGCTATAATACTTACTATTAGTCACACAGGGTGACTTACTAATAACGACTACTTAAGTAGGGTTACAGTGATGTTGGTTAATAAAGCTTATTCTATTAGAATGAGGAAGGGCGAGGAGCTTAAGACTCCTCGCCACGTTAGTGCCGCGGCGTCACATAACGACTATTTGCCTCATTCCCAACACTAGCAACTCTTTTTTTATAGTTGCCATCTATATACAAATACTGCTTAACTAGCGTAATAAATATAAATCCTCCTTATTTACTATTGCCATTATAATATAAGTCTCGCTACCCTAAAATTTGCCTCTTATAGTAGCTTATTGTCACGGAGTGAGCATAAGTAGTGATAATATATAACGAAGTAGATATTATTAAGCTATGTACATAAACTGTATAATAAGGTTAAGACGTTACGTAAGGAGAGAAGGCAGGGAAACGGGAAGAAAGGGTATATATCGTTAGCTTAGTTGCTTGGTTAACACGTGCACGGAGCAGAATAGGATTTAGGTGGTGGTCCTGGCAGAACTTGGTAGAATTTAGTGGAACTTAGCGGAATATAGCAGAATATAGCAGATTACCGTCAGATTGCCGCAAATTGCCGTCTTATAGTTAGTCTTTAGTTGCTAAGTTGGTAGAAATAGATAGACGTGTATAAGGTGTCACGGGGGTGTCCCGTAATAGTACCCCCCCTTTAAACTTGAGCTTCTGCGAGATAGGGCTATAGTAGTTCTAGATGGAGTTTGTAAAAGTCTTTTATAGCTTATATAAGTCCTATAGAGTTAATAGGTTCCCATAAGGGCTTAGTAAAGCCTCTCTATTTCGTAAGATACATATATTAACGTTTCCGTTTGTTATACTTAATATTATTAATTCTTTTAACAAAGTACTCGTTCTCACCATCCACTTTAACTAGTAGGGGAGGGTCTTATATCTGTCTGGGTAGGGCGTCTAATATAAGAGTAGCGGGGCGGAGGACTAACGTGTGGAATATAGGGTGGATTTTAACCGTATTAGGGAGCTTTAGTTAGTAGGCGTGGGAGAAAACAACCTTCTTAACCTTATAAGGGCCAGCATTCTTCCAATTAAGCTTCTTAGCAGGTTGTTTCATATTTAGATTTCTTATATCTAGCCAGACAAAGTTACCAATTTAGTAGGCTAGTGCTAGGGTTCGTTTCTTATTCGCTGCGGCTTTATAGATAGATTAAGCCCATATCATTTCATCAGTAAGGAACTATTATAGTTCCTCCATCTTCTTTATAAATTTATTTGCTTCTATAACTTATAAGGCGTAATAAGCAGGGCGAGGAATATTACTAAAGGGTTCAAAACCCATTCGTAGATACTAGCCGTAGTTGGCTAGAAACAGGGAGACCTTTATAGTTTCTAAAACGGAATTATTCGCGGTAAACTCAGCAAATGCAAGCTAGTTAATCCAGTTATCTTATAAGTATAACGTATATATCCGAATATACTGTTCCACTATAGCGTTTACACGTTCCGTTTAACTATCCATTTCTAGGTAGTATACTATAGACAATAGTGCTTTAATACAGAGTCGGGTAGTTAGTTCTTTCTAAAATACAGAAACAAACTAGCTACCTCTATTAGAGATAATCATTTCGGGAAGTCCGTAGAGTTTCCATATATAGTCTAGGAACAGTTAGGTAACAATAGGTGTTAATATATTAGGGCAGGCGATCAAGTATCTTATCTTAGATAGTTAGTCTACAACTACTATAATATTCGTGCAGCCCTTACTTACAGGGAGGTTAACAATAAAGTCAATTAAGACGTCCTTCTATCTTTGGTCTGGAACAGGCAGTGGCTTTAGAAGGCCGTTGTATGTCTTATATAAAGCTTTAGCTCGTCGGCAGACGTAATAGCTAAAGACGTACCTTCGTATTATATTATGCATATTTAGCCAGTAGTACTCCCGTTAGAGTAGCTCTAGGGTTTTTCCTTAGCCTAGGTGGCCGGCTACTAGTAGGTTATATACGTATTTAAGGAGCTTAAGCTTAAGTTCATTATAATTAGGGATAACTAGACGGTTCTAGTCAGTGATATCAGCGGTTAGGTTACTTCATTGGTTTGGTTCGGTTTAACCAAAATCTTAAGAGTAACCGGTTCGACGATTTGATTGGCTCAATTTGGATCGGTTTTAAAGCTTTTGGAATAACCGGGTAACCGGGTAACTAATAAAGCCTTATAGATCTATATCTAGTAAGACTCTAGTAAGGCCAAACACCACCTGCGACTTCTGAATATGCGTATATTAGCTCACAATCGCGATCGAAAGTAAGGCGTTTTAAGACGTCGTCCTATTTGATCCGTATAACGCATTAAGGCAGCCGTTCTAATCCGATGTAGTAGAGGAAGTTAATTGATCTAAGGTGGTTAATCTAATTAAGGCCTCCTTATTGCGTTGCCCTTATATAGCTCCTCGTCGCGCCGCCTAAATTCCTATCCGCATACTGCCCTCATTGTATTATCCTCTTAATTTTAATTTTCTCTATAGAGAGCTTCGTTACTATTACCAATCAGCGACCGCATGGGGGTAGTAGTAGCCATGCATCTAGCAGCCGTATAAAAGGTAAGGCTCCTGCTGTCCCTTAAAAGCGAATTAATAAAGGCTCTAGTGGGAGACAACAGAAGCGCGCCAAGACGACCGTAGATGCAGCCGCAATAGAGTCTCTTACCTATTACGAAGTCGAATCAGATTCTAAGCCGGAGGCTCCTGCGGAGGCTCTGCCAGAGCTAGCACAAATTAAGCTTTACGGGCAGCAATATTATAAGGTTACTGACGTCGCCGGCTAGAGGCGTAGTAAGAAGAAGTCCTCGCATATATAGGGTGAAGGAAAAGGCTTTGCAATCGTTTAGGAATCGACGTTAACTAGATTCTATTACTGCTGTTAGTATTTAGATGAGAAGAAGGATCCGACATATAGGCCGCTCAGTAAGAGACTCTCTGCTTTTAGTATAGCAGCTCCCTAATCCATTTCTAGCGCTTAACGGTAATTCGACTGTTCTCTTTTACTGGAGGCGTATTTATCGCATTAATAAAAGAGGTAATCTGATTTAGGTGAAAGGAATAATTAAGAGCTTTATTAAGCGATAGGACTATATTTAGAATAAGTAGTTTAACCACTTTAAGCTCTTACTAATTCGCTGGCTAGTATACTACTATATCGCATACTACCAGATTAAAAACGCGTACTTCCTAGAGCTAATTCAGTATATATGTATAGGCCTTAAGAAGTTAATTCCGACTAGAAATATAATACGTAGCTGGGTAATAAAGGAGTTTAGAACGCGTAAGAAGCAACTCCGCAATGACTTATAAGAAGCTCGCTTAAATATATACCTTTCCTTTAACCTTTAGACATCGCCTAATTACTACGCCATAATCGCAATTATTGCGCATTATATTAATCGCGACGGAGCCTAGTAGACGAAGCTTCTTAGTATGCGGCGACTTAATAGCGAATACTCTGGCGCTAATATTGCCTAATACGTTCTTAACGTAATTAGGGAGTATAAGTTTGGCGGAAAGGTTAGATACTTTATACTTAATAACGTGATAAGTAATAATATAGCTGTTAATCTAATTCTAAAAACTCTCTATCTAAAGATATTAGTTAAATAGCGAAGGCAACGTCGGCTACAGTGTCTTGGCTATATAGTTAACCTCTACGCGTAGGCGTTTCTCCTAGGCAAAAAAGCCAAGTTAATACTGGAAGAATTAGAGTTAGTATACAGCAAGCAGGATTTTAAGGCTATTGCGACAATCTAGAGAAAGCAGGGCGCTCTTAGGCGACTTTACAATATTGTAAGGTATATTAGATTATCGCTATAACGTCGCAAGAAGTTTTAAAAGATTATAGTAGGTAGTACATAGTTGGATTTTAATAAGCTTAAGGTAAGTGTTAAGGTCTAGTAGTAATAACGTAGATTATTATAGATTTAATTAGCCTAGAGTTGGATTTTCTATTCCCCCGGGCTACGGTCGCAATATTTAAAATTTATTAAATTATTCTAACTTATCTCTCTACCAGCTTATCTAAAGCAACGCTATACAATGGAACTTATATTTTACATTTATTATAAGGGCTATTAACTATAAATAGCGTATCTAGTAATTCTATAACTCGTATATACCAAAACAAGGCAACAGAATTGAGAACAATTGCCTTACCTCTTACCACTAGTTCCTTCTTAAAAAACTCTCGTCTGTTCTATAACTATTTTATAAGGCTATAATATGCGGCCAGGGCCATAAGCATACACTCTATCGCTGGTTTACTATACTAGATTAGCTCTTAGATCGCACCTTTAACGCGTAGGTAGACTTTAAGGAGCACCGCGCTAAGTACAAAGATTACAAAGAATACGCCTATCTTAAAGCCGCAGCCTACGCCTCGTGGGAGAAATATAAGGAGTATTATAATTTAGCAGACGATAGTGCGGCTTATTACACAGCTTAAGTCCTTCTTCCAAATAAGAAGTGGTGGTAGTTCCATTAATGATTTAATAGCGATAAGAGCAAGAAGTTTTGGCTTTACGGTAATCCTAAGCTTCCTTCTAATCGCGGCATATAAGGCCTAGTTAAGGATCTTTAGCTTAAGGAATATAAGGGCAAGTATAGTAGCTCTATAGCAGATAAGTCGCAATTACTAAATCGCTTTATACTAGGTAAAACCTTTAGCGGGCTTTATAGCTATAAGCAGATTATATCCGCGCCTCTTACCAAATCAGACTCCTATTAAAGCTATATTGAATGCGATCTTAAATATATTAGCGATCCTCTTACCTATTAGAATAGCCTCTACTTCTCCCAACCGGACCTCGCGCGCTTTGCCCTTAATATGCTGGCTATACTACTAATAAGCGCTAAGTGCGAACGAATATTTAGCTCTGCTAAGCATCTAGTTACCAACTCTCGCAATCGCCTTAAAGCCGATATCATTAAGGCTAATAAGTGCCTTAAGTCCTAGTTTAGAAGGCCGGAAGCCAAGGCCTTTGCTAAAGGCATTAACCCTAACGTTAATAAGTAATATAAGGAGGAGGCTCGCGATATAGACGATAATAATTTAGAAGAGAATTTAGATAAGGATAAAGATAAGGGTAAGGGTAAAAGTAAGGGTAAGGGTAAAAATAAGGATAAGGATAAGGATAAGAATAAGGAGGATTTAGAGGGCGAAGCGGTTAAGTACACCGTATTTGACGATTAATTGGCCCTTAATACTATGCCAAGACTTACGATAGTAAGTTTAACGTCGTCAGCTGCTTAACTACTAAAATCTCTGCTAATATTTTATAAGTTCCGTAGGCTCTATATGTTATTTCCTACTCTCCGCAATAGCTCTACCTCCCCCCTTCCCCCCCCTAAGCGTCTCTACTACTTCGTGTACTATATTACGTCAAGATCTATCTATTATATCTGGTTAATCTAGTTTAACCAGTTCCGTAACCAGTTCGAGCCTCAAAATTGTATTTTAGATTGGTTTTGGCCTTATTTTTGTAACCTAACCTAACCTTTAACATTACTGGTTCTAGTAATATAAGCGGTTTCCGCGAGCTTTATATTTACTTAAAGAGATCTTCTTAGAGCGTCTAACGCCATCTTAAATTAGCTTAAGCGTCTCTTAGATAAACTCGTTATTTGGGTATTTATTAGTTATAATCTGTTTAATTAATTAATTAGTTATTTTAAGGACTTATACTATAAGATCTTTAGTAGGAGGGTTAAATAGTTTAGGGCGAAGTAGGGTTTAATTTTAGTAAGAACGTGCCTCTTTTAGTGCTAGCGCGTCTTGCAAGCGTTAGGTTAGGGTATTAGGCTTCTAGCCTTAAACGCCTAGGCGGTATATAATTAAGAATCGGAAACGAGATAGGTATTCTAACCAGCGGGCCTAACGGTGGCTTAGCTATTTTATAGTCGTGAAGTACTATAGGTTCTTATAATCGCTAAGGACCTTAATTGGGAATCCAGCGCCTTCTAGTTTGGGTCGCCATTGCTTAAAGCATTTAATAATAGCCAGCAGTTCCTTATCATAGATCTTATAGTTATATTCGGCTAGGCTTAGTCATTTTAAGTAGTATGCTATAGGGTATAATACTCCCTCTTCGTTATATTAAGACAGGATGCCTCTAGTAATATAGTCGGATAAGTCAGCTTCTATAACACTTATTCGGTTTAGGTCGAAGTGTTAAAGTACAGGCGCGGTAGTAAATATAACCTTTAGATAAGTAAAGGCCTTCTTACATTCCTTATTAAAGATAAAGGCTTTATCCTTTTAGGTTAAAGCTATAAGGGGTAAAACTAGGGCGGAGAAGTTGTTAATAAACTATTAGTAAAAATTAGCAAATTCTATAAAGGCTCTTACGTCCTTAACATTCTTAGGTTCTTACTAGTTTATAATTGCTTCGATTTTCTTTAGGTCCATTTATATACTATCTATAGAAATAAGAAGCCTAAGGTATAGGACTTCTGTCTTATAAAACTTGCATTTATCTATATCTAATTATAGACTAGCTCCGTACAGGGCTTATAAGACAAGGTCAACGTATTTCCAATATTCGGTCAGGTTATTACTATATATTAAGATATTATCGATATAAGCAGTACAGAAGATGTCCAGGTAGGGGCGCAGGGTATCGTTCACATAATGTTAAAACGAGCTCGGAGCATTTGCGAGGCTAAATGGCGTTACTAAGTATTTAAATAATCCATACCAAGTACAAAATGCGGTAAGCCATTTATCTCCCTTTGCTATACAGAGGCGGTTAAATATAGAGATAATATTAAGCTTCGTATAGTAGCGAGCCTTACTTAGTTAGTTTAGCGTCTCTTATATTAACGGGATCGGATATTAGTTCTTAATAGTAACGGCGTTAAGGGCTTAGTAATCTACGCAGAAGCGTAGACCGCCGCCAGGTTTCTTAACAAAGATTACTAGTACGGCTATAGGTAAAGAGCTTGCTCTAATAAATCCTTTACTTAGGTTCTCGTCCAGATACTTTTATAGCACTTAAAGTTTATTTTAGGACATTCCGTACAGGGGTCTAAATCCGGGCTGCTTTCCTTCTTTAAGTACAATCTTATAGTCGTATAGTTGGTATTCTAGTAGCTTATTAGCTTCCTTTTATAAGAATACGTTTAAGCGGTAATAGTACTCTACTAGTACCTTTATAATAGGGTTGGTGTGCTTCTTTAGTGCTAAGGCTTTCTTAATATCAGCCATTATAATAGCGAAAATCGTATATTTAGGCTTCTTAGTAAGCTAAGCTAGCAGAGTAGCTCCAATTATGCGAATATCTAGGGTATTAAGCTCTCTTAGATCGTTTATAGTCTCTTATATAGTTTCTTATTTAGGTTTAGGTTTAATATTAGGTACAGAGTTAGTATTAGATTTAGGTTCGGGTTCTTTAAGTATTCTTTTTATTATAGGGTACCAGTTCTTCTAGTACTCCTATATACTAAGCTTAAGCTTCTACTTAGTTTAGGGTAGTGTAGTAGTTGGGGTTAGTTTATAGGGTTCGGTAGGATTTCCAGATCTTTAGTGGATATTAGTGGAAATCTTATATTGGTGGAATTTGGTGGAATTCTTAGGTTAATAGAATCTGGTAGATTCCTTAGGCGTAGGGTAAACATCGGTAAAAATCTTAGGCTAGTAGATCTTAGTGGATTTCCTAGGTTTTAGTTTAGGGTTAGGGTAGCAAGTTATAAGGCACTTCTACTTATAACAGAAGGCGGTAAATAGAAGCTTAAGGTTATCCTAGTCAATAGTTACCTTATATAGCTTTATTTAAGGTTGTCTAAGGATTACCGGGTAACCCAAGGTAGTAACAAAAAGCTTAATTAGTTCTTTATAGTTCAGGTATTAGAGTCTTAGGGCTACCACATAGGTAATACGGCCTAAGACGGTATATTTGCCGTTAAATCCAAATACATCAATATGCCGATTAAAGGGGGTTAGGGTAAAACCATTATCTTACGCAAAGATCTTATTAATAAATCCTATGCCGCTAGCTCCTATATTAATTAGGATTCGAGCGTTAGCCTATTAACCATTCTACTAAAAACGGCAGTTAATAGTTATACTACGGTCCTAAGAGTCGGAGTTCGTAACGTTAAATACGTTTAATAAGATCCTAAGGCAGAGCCGTCCCGGAGAGCGACTTAGCTCTAGGACCTTCCTTTTAGAGGCAATTAGGGCGGGGTTCTTATAGAGCATCAGTTAGAGCTTCGTCCTCGTAAATAGTGCTTACTAAACGTAGGGCTAAAACTAGATAAAGATCAGAAACAGTAACCGGAAGATCAATGCGGTAAACAGCTATTAGTATTAGCCGTTTGTAAATTATTTCGGTGCGTAGGTAGGGGGATAAGGTAGTATTTTAAGATATAATCCTTCCTTCTGCATTTAAAGCAGAGGCCTAGCTTAAGGCGTTATTCTCATTTAGAGGACCCTAGTGGGGCGTAATCTAGGATTCCAGTATTAATATCCATGGCGTCGGGGTGCTTAGGCTAAGATAATGACTTAGTAAACATTCACGGGGTTATCGTATTATATCAGGGGGTAGGCTTCGGTATTAGGCGTAATATATTATTATACCGTTTATTAACAACGTTTACACAGGCATTAAGGGCTCCCAGTAGGTCTACGCCTATTAGGGAGGTTTTTAGTTCGGGGCTTAGAGATTTAACGAGGCTGTTAATTAGTGCGGAGTTGTTCCAGCCTATTTCCCTTACGTAACGGTTAAATTCGGAGAAGTATACTAGGAAACTTTTCGTTCCTTAAGCTATGTAGTTTATCTTTCTCTAAGCAGTAGCTTGGCGGTTTAGGTCACCGTATAAGGCTTTAAGAAGTACAACTAGGCTTTATACTGAGGTTAGCTAAAGAGGTTTAATAAGGTCAGCTGCCTCTTCTCCTAGTTAACTTAGGGCGTAACAGAGTTGGTTAGCTTCAGTTAGGTAACAGTCAGCATTACCAGTTAGCTTATTTTTTAGCTAGCTTAGAAATAATTAGAGCTTTTATTATTTACTAGTAAATACTAGGGGGTTAGGTAACCGCTCGGATTATTACAGTACGGTAGTTGGTTTGGGGTAAATAGCTGCTATAGGTTTAGGACTCGCGTTTCACGTATTTAACTCTAAAGATAGTGTTCGGTCTTAGGGTTCTAGCGTAGGCATCTTAAGGGTACAGACTTCTTCTTAGAGGGCTTCCATTATTTTCTAATACCGTACTTCTTATTTGGCTTATTATTAAGTTAGGGTAACTTATTATTATTTAAGGGCCTCTATAAAGGACTTCTGTATGCTTACTATTTATTCTTAAAGGATAAATATAATATCGGCGGCCGTTATAGGGGCTTCAGGTACGTTTTCCATTTTAGGTAGTAGTGTAAGTGGTTAACGCAACGTAGTGTCACGGAGTAAGTATAAGTGGTGATAATATATAACGAAGTAGATATTATTAAGCTATATATATAAACTATATAATAAGGTCAAAACGTTATATAAGGAGAGAAGGCAGGGAAACGGGAAGAAAGGGTATATATTATTAGCTTGGTTGCTTAGTTAACACGTACACGGAACAGAATAGGATTTAGGTGGTAGTCCTGGCAGAACTTAGCAGGATTTAGTAGAACTTAGCGGAATATGGTAGAATATGGCAGATTGCCGTTAGATTGCCGCAAATTGCCGTCTCGTAGTCAGTCTCTAGTTACTAAGTTGGTAGAAACAGGTGGACGTATATAAGGTGTCACGGGGGTGTCCCGTAACACTTATATAAATGCCTCCAAACTAAAGCTTATAGATTGCTATTTAGTGAAAATACTAAACTAAGGAGAAGAAGAGAAAGGAGAAAGAATCGTTTAGAAGTAGTAGTAGGTAGATATCTTGCGAAGGCCGCTAAGGCGCTAGTGGTAAGCGAGCTAATAGCGATTTTCTATCCCGGGGATAGAAAATCCTAATTGGCTAGTTAAAATTAGGGTTTATAGAATGTTGCAGGTAGCATGCCATAGTACTATTATCTACCTTACTAAGTTCTATAAGAAGCTTCTAGTAATTCTTTTTTTATAGATGTGGTGCTGCAGGAAGGTAGTAAGGTATTAGTTTAGCTATAGGTAGAAGCAGCAAAAGTCTATTTAGGTAGTAGTACGGTACCAGCGGCGGTAGTAATAGTAGTTAAGTATAAAGCTTATATATTAGTTGGTTAGTTAATTATAGGTATATAGGCACGATTATTTAGTCGGTAGATCGCAGGCGTATTAGCGCGATTAGTATTATAATAGCAGGCATAGCGGCGCTATCGGTTTATTAATGGTATATAGTAGTACGGTGCCAGTACAGGGTTAGTTCCGTAGGCAGATTGGCACGGAATCTTATTATAGGGTTAGTTTACAGGTATATTAGTTACAATAGTTATTAGGTTTGTAGCTGCCGTAGATACTAGTAGTTTTTTCTTTTTATAGATTGCCTACGTAACTATACCGTTCCAACCGCTCCTCTCCCCCCTATATCACTCTCTCTTTACAATACCCTTTATAAAAACTTCCTGTCTAGATTACGCTGGTAGCTACCTTTATAGCTACCTTAGGAACTATAGAAGTCTTAGAATCTTTATAGAGGAATAGATAACTATTACTGCTAATTAAAGATGCTATTTATAGATCTAGGTTATTACGGAGGTTGTTACGGAGATCGCTGCGGAGGTTCTTACGGAGGTTGCTACAGAGGTTTTTATCATCTAATTTAACCGGGGGGTTAGGAACCTTATCTATCATTATATAGTAGTCTAGGCAGGTTTAGGATTTAATATTAATACTAGCGCTGCTCTATGTCTAATAGTTGCTGCGGAGGTTGCTGCGGAGGTTCTTATGCGGACGGAGCTTGTGGAGACGGAGCTTAAGGTATGGGTTGAGATACGGCAGCCTAAGGAACTTGAGGTGTTTAATAGCCTAAGGTTATCTGTGATGTTGCTTATAGCTATCCGTTATTAAGATTCCCTTAAGAGTTAAGCTTCTTTTGGTACTTAATCTCTTGTAGAGTCTATTCGTGCTCTTCTTCTATATTAAGGACTTGCTTCTAAATATTATCTCTAATAGTATACCCATTTATAGGTACAAACACTCTATTCTCCTGTAGGAAGTTATAGAAGTTATATATAATATCCTTATTCGCGGGAGCCTATATTTCCTTTATCCATCTAATAAAGTCCTCCCTCACACAGTACCATAGCATGGCGTTATTATATTCGCTATCTTTATAGTATGCTATACGGTATAATAGGAATCCGTTTAGGTCCTATTGCTTAGCCTTTACAAAGTTAATTATGTTTTTATTCCACGTCTTTAGGTTAATGTCTTTCTCGTACTTCTTTAGATAGGTTAACGCCATAGTAAGTACAGAATCGACGGGGTGTCGTACGTTGAAGGTAAGTAGGATTTTCGGTTTTATAGGATCTCGTAGGTTTACTGTTAAGAAGTAGGCAATTTGAGATGTTATTTAACGCGTTTTGGACGTCGTTTAACGCGTTTTAGATGTTAACTTAGGACTATAGGTTTAGTAACACTTCTAACCTAAAGTACTTAACTAAATCTTTGTAAACGTAGTTGTTCTATATAATAGACGCAACTTAGTATCTCCTAGTACTTAGTAACACTTTTATTACTAGTTTTCCGCAAGTCTAAGGTAGCACAGTATCGCCAGAATCCATTCTATATAAGCGTATATGGCACCCCTATATAAGACTATCTCTTCTATTTAAAAACCTAGCTACTCTGTAGTTAACTATATATTCAACCACTGATCAGTATTAGTTACATAGGGTGACTTACTAATAACGACTACTCAAGTAGGGTTACAGTGATGTTGGTTGATAAAGCTTATTCTATTAGAATGAGGAAGGGCGAGGAGCTTAAGACTCCTCGCCATGCTAGTGCCGCGGCGTTACGTGACGACCGCTTGCCTCATTCCCGACACTTACTGTGTTAAAGGGTAGCATTAAAGAATATAAGTCTTTACACATATAGGCTAGTATCCTTTAACGTAATATTTTAATAGGTAACCTCTTAATAAACAAGGAAGATGATAATCCTTCTTAGCGATTATTCTTAATTAACCTTAATCTTATAATTAAAGAGCGGTAGAAGGGGCCTTTAGAAGTATAGGGTAAGACCAGTATAAGAGCTTTTATAGTAATTAGAGTACTTCTTAATAAGAAACACTTCTTTAAGCATAATCTAGAGTCGTTCTTCTAGGTGCTTTTTTAGATATATAGGTATTATAAGGGTCCAAATAAGGAGGGTAAGCCTATCTAAAGGTTTAAGAAGTGGAATTATATAAATACTAAAGAGCTAGCAGAGTTAAAGAAGGGATGCGTAGACTATAAAGGGGATTTTATTAAAACAGCGGAGGACTACTTTACGCTATACTACCGGTTATTAAAACCCTAGGTTAATAGACCCCGGAAAGTAGTATTTCTAAGAGGTAAAAGGTAAAAGAAGGATAATCTAGAGCTATATTTTAGGATAAAGAAGATACTCTAGTAAGCACAGAACGATTTGGAGGTATTATAGTATATAAAATAGCATTCTATTATTCTACACTCTTCTACTATATAAGTTAAAGTTTTATAGAGATTTAGCTAAGGCTAATAAAACAGTGCAGGAATCGCCTAGGTTAGATAACCTAATCTTTTACTAGATTGCAATTACTCCCTAGCCTATTAGAAGCTGCCCCGTTTCGCCTAAATAGGGGTTATATCTGCACAATACTATATTAAAACTAGGAAACCGTAAACGGGAAATCAAAATATAGGGGTCCCCGTAGTATAAAAGCGGCGAATAAGCTAAGTGCTAGGATTTCTAAGCTTATTGTATATTGGAATCTCTATACTAGCTAGTCTACCCCAATTTAAATTTAGGTGGCATTATTAGGCTCTTAGAGAGAGCGAGTAGGACGAATAAACTGTTTTCCTAATCCCTCTTCTAGTTTCGCGGATCCTAAAACCGTAATTTGGAAAACGGGATTTAGATTTACAAATCGCAGAATTATAAATTAGGAAACAGAAAACCAATTTTAGAGACACAACCTTAAATTCAATAGTACTAGCTAGGGGAGTAAGCAAAAGAAAGGCCTCTATTAAACTGGATACCCGCAATAATATATAAAAATAGGATAGGACAATATCTAAGTAATTTCTTCCAATAAATAATTTGCTCTGCTCTTTAAACTCCTTATTAAAGCTATTACTATCGCTCTTCTCGTTTATATATTTATTATTTTACAGCTTAAAAGACTAAGAGAATATATATATTATTGTCTACATCCGCAGATATATATTATATCTCGCATTTTAATTACTTTATATTACCTTTAGGTTATACTCTTATAGCTTCTTTAGCTGCTTATAAATTATTTAATTACTATAAGAGCTATACTTTATATAGCTAATACTACGCTAACGCTAGCAGGAAGGGCAGCTGGCCCGCTTATATTACCCCTTTATAGGAAAATCAAAGTCCTACTAGAAGCCTACTAGGAACCCTTTAGGATTTTAATACCCTAATAGTAATAAATATAATAATAGTAATAATACTTATTTTATAGCTATAAGCTAGCTTATTACTATAATATATACGGTATTACGCTCTTTTAGCTAGTATAGTGCTAGCGTATAGCTCTAGGGCTTAGCTAATATAGTAAAAAGCTAGCATATAGCTTAGGGGGCTTAGCTAATATGGCGGAAAGCTGGCCCTAAGCCCTAGGGGTTAGCTAATATAGCGGAAAGCTAGCCCTGGGCCCTAAAAACACATTTAGCAAAACCAAATTTCTTATACTACTTCCTATTTTCCTAACGAAGGGAGCTAATTAAATAAGCTATTAGGGTTAATAACTAGCCATACTAAAGTAAGAAGTTAGAAAGAATATAATAGGGACTAATATATATAAAGATGTAATAGGTATTTAAACTATAGTATAGCGCAAAGCTAATAGACCTAAGTAGTACTAAAGAGTTAAAAAGATAAAATTATTTTAAAATATAATATAATACTATCCTATTTATATTAAAGATATTATTAAATATTATATTATAAAAGATTATATAAAAGATTTTAAAATAACTTAGTATTTAAAACTTAGCAAATATAGGTGCTTCATCTTAAAGCTCATCTAGTGTAAGTTTTTACAACGTGGCGTATTTTAATACTAACCGAGGTTTAGGCTCAAGGTTGTCTAATATGCATTGGCTATTCACTAAGCTAAAGCAAAACTAGAGAAGCGCATCTGCAACAGGTGATTGTGTTGGTACTAAATATGGAAAACCTAAGCCACGAATTGATCGTTACACTCGTATGACACTGAAAAGGGGCTTCAAGCACTTGCTTTACTTGTATTCACCAAACTCTTCATCTTCAACCTCATCTCCCACTCCCGCAACTCGTACTCCTTCCTAAACAGCTGCTCACATCCTTAATGCAGCTCCTCTCCGACAAGGTTATCCATTGCCACCAGCGACGGCTTCCACCACACCATACATTGTATGAACTTGTCCTCACCAATGTAAACATTCTCGATATCTTCCACTAGGAAGGCACGGAGTTGTGCAATGTAGCTTAGAGCATCCGCGTTCAGCTTGAAGCACCAAAAGACGGATATGCGAATGTTGTATAAGTAATGTTTCTCCTCGAAGTATTAACTCAGCAGAGTGGCCATCTTCCCGACAGTTGATTTTCCTCATTAAGCTGCTCATACCTATCCAATTTGATCACCCTTTTAGCTCAGAAATCCACTCGATCAGATACGGTGGATGTTCCCCTAATAGAGCGGCATTCCCTACGAAGGACACGGAGGCAAAGGATCCTTTCCTCCTTCCGAAAGGGCTACTAACGGCCATCATAATTGTATAGAGCCAGATTCCTACCGGAAGTCAAACGAGAGAGAAACGGAGGATTGTCTACCGAAGCAACCCAGACGCTTTTCGTTAGACCTGCGGGCGGGCCTACCGGAACCCATTTCCGCTGGGGATGGGCGTCCCCTTGGACGATAGATTGCTTGCCTAACCCGGCTTCTATCCATCCGAACTATCGTCAGCATCATCTTTTAGTTCTCCAAATAACTCGCTGAATACCGAGTCATTCCATTTCCCAGCACTAGGAGGAGTCTGGGGAACGTTGATGATCTCATATTCATCGATCATTTGTTCCACAAAGATTGCTCGGCTTGGGGAGGTAAATAGAAGCTTGACAATTGCCTTGGTTGGTTTTCGTTGGATGGCAGTCAGCCGCCTCAGCAATTCGGCCGTCTCCTGCTGCCGAGGGGCAGGGTGCGCGAAGAAGCTTATGCTATCGAGAACAACGAAGAGAAATGTCTCGCCGCCAAGCATGTCGACGAGCTTCTCCAACACATCGCATATGCTCCCTATCCTCCGTGGATCCAACCCGACAAGGCACGTCTGGAGATCCCCTGGAGTGAGGCTGTCTTGATGGGCATGGACAAGCTGCAACAAGAGGCTCATCGCCATCTCAGACGGTGATGCGTAGACGTCTGTGCGGAGATGGCGATGCTGGCCGCAGAAGTAGGCCAGTGCCACGATACAGGGTGTTGTTTGGGTGGCGATCAACAAGGACTCAACCAGCTTGGCAGCAATATACGAGGCCTCTGAGTCAGGACGCGACTCCCCACCTCCATTGATCAATAGTGCGGCTGACTCGTCAATTTCCAGCCAAGCTCGAAGGCGAAAGCTGCGAATGATGTAGAGGAGCCTATTGTCAGAGAGGATGGTTGGTCCGGCCCGCATCCGTAGCAAGGTCTCGCAGTCGCGCTGCGCTGCTGAAGGGTCGAATTCCAACGCGTCGAGAACCTCTTTTGCGGTTAGCCCGGGGCTTGGGGTGGTTGGCCGATATGCTGTTGCTGGAATCTCTTTGGCCTCGAACGACTCCCTGCTAGGGCTTTGGGAGTCGACCGGAGGGTCGGGTAGGGGTTGAGGAGAAAGACCTTGAAGATTGAACTGCCTCCCGGTGTCCGTTAATATCCCCTTTAGTCCCTCCAGGGCCCGTAAACGCTGAAGAGTTTCGTCCAGATCCTGTCTCAAGTCATCCTGTGCCCTCAGATTTAAGCTGCTAATAACCAGGTTCTTCTTCTGCAACACCTTCAGCTCCTCGAGCTGCAGGTACGAGATCTTGATGGCATAGCGGTGAAGATTCTTCGCCCGGATTTTGACTGCCGCGACGCGCTCGCTCAGTTTCTCCGGCGGTGTCGAGCCCGTTGCAGTTCTACTCGTCCCTGAAATTGTTAGTGCGAGTGTACCCTAGTTCCCACGTTCCGGATGCAGGAGTGCTTACCGGTGGGATTTGCTATGAACCATTTCAGAATAGAGCGCAAGAGCTTCAGAGTGGAAGCATAGAGCGCAGCGATTTTGTGATGGAAATCCTTGTCCGCTCCCAAGATCCCCATGTGGACGGTTGAGTCATTTAGAAGGGAAGGGAGCTCCTCAAGAGCGCTGTATACCACGTTTCGCCGGTACCCGGCCCTTGCCATGGCCAAAAATACTGTCCTAAGCCCGGCACAGAGGACTGTACTGAACATGAAGCTTGACGGAATGAATGAAGTGATGAAATTCGCAATCCCGATATTGTTGCCTGGGTCCCTAAAGGCTTGCTTGAGATGATATGAAAAGCCTTCGACGTCTTCGTCCTCAGTCTTGATCTGAACCAGCGCGTGGCAAGCTTCGTTCACCGACATCTCAACGCCTTTCCAATTATCGCTGGCAGCCGCGGAAATTGAATTCTGCCCGCGATCTTTACGGTATTTGTTAATGGTATTCATGAAGCCATCTCGGATCTCGAAACATTCCTGGTACAGCTCATCGTAGTCCCTGCACTCTTGGTTAACCAACCGGAAGACTCGGGACGGTAAGATGCTGCTCAGTGACACAGACCTACAGTTTGTCCGGCTCAGTCACAATCACTCCCCTCTGAACTTTCCATTGCTTATTTTCATCATCGTACTGAACACCAGCCGCCGCCCTTGTATCTAGTAATGGGTGAACACTCCCTTCAAGCCCCCTCATGAAATGGGTGACCTCTCCCTCCGTCTGGATGGCAACGACGTTGGACTCTGTCCTAGCAGGAGTCCTGTAGACTAGATCGGTAGTCTGCGGTTGACCAGTCCTTGGTGGCGACACCTGTGGTTGCGACTGTCAGCGAGAGTTCATCTGCGTAGACACCAGCGTGCCATGTGGCCCGGGGGGGGGGGCTAGAAAGAAAGGGACACTGCTGACAGGCCCGGGCTGCTTGACAGTTTTGGTCATGACTTTGGGTAACAGCCACTCAGGCTGAACACAGCGGGATAGCCACAAGTGGAATGACCTTCAATTGGGATATCCCTTGCCAAGTGACACTGTGTCGCCTGCTCGAAAACCTCCTGTCTCACGTCCCTTTTCAGGTAACCCTGATGGTCTCCAACGTGGCTTTGAGCAACTTACAATTGGCCTCATCCTTTCGCCGATATCATGTCTAGCGCAGGCGAGTCGCTCCTCTTCCTCCACGCCCCATCGACCCCGGATAAGGCCCGGAGCTTCCGCCACCCAGTCTCGAATAGCCGTAGACACGATCCGGAAACCTGGAGCGTTGACGCTATTAAATTTGCACATCCCCGAATGGGTTGCCTCGATGCCGTAGTACGTAACGCCTGGCAGCTGAGGACTGGCCGAGTTCGCATCAACGACGAGGACTTTGGTGCCCTTCACATCAGTCTTGTGGTTCTCGTGGGCCATATGCACCTTGAAGCGCGAATAAATATCAAGGAAGTGGCTGTTGATGTTCTGAAGAGTCTCGTTGTCTTTCTTCAGTGTCTTTAGAAGAATCGACTCGGATTCGAAGAGCTTCTTGGGTATGACAACGTCTGACATAGATTGTAATACATGGCCCCATGTTGCAATACCCGTCCCAGTATGCGGTGTACCCAGGAAAATGATGGCATATGTGGATACGTATATGGAGCGATAGTCCTCGTGGTTCGTGGCCCGTACGTCATTTGAGTAGAGCAAGGCCCTCTTCGTCAATATGCCGCCGAGGCTATGTGCAACCCATATAATAGGGTTCTTCATAGTGTCCTCACCCTTTCGATAGTATGTAAGGGACGTGACCAAGGTCTGTGCATGTTGGTAAATGAAGTTGTCGCTAGCGCTTTTATCGTTGCCGCTCGAGTAGACATTGGCATTGTAGCCATAAACCAAGATGTTTACTTTCTGGCCCTTCAAGGAGTCTGGGAGTAGGTCGGTAGGCCAGAAGACATCGTTCTTGGCCGTCCACGTCTTCTGGGGATCGCCATTCAGACCGTGCACGAGGATGATGTCGGCATTCGCTTCGGGGTGTGTGTAGACTGCGCTAAACTCGTAGCGGGATATCTGCTTATTGATGGAGCCCTGTTGAAGTGAGCAACTGGAATCTGTGAATACCGAGCGGCACGGTCCGCTTGTTCAGGTGGGAGAAGGGGAAGAAAGGGAGGAAATCAAGAATGGCTGGCCACGTACCATGTTTGCTTATGGGCATGTGCTAGCAAGAAGCGGCTTTCTTCAATTACTTATCTGCATGAATGTCATCCCCCCACGCGCCGTGCCGCCGGTAAGCTCTCCGTTTTCCTGATAGTGTGTGAAGAGCCGGGAGCCTTTCCAGGTTCCTTGACACCAATCGCTCAGCTAAGTAGCCATCCCCCCATTCCATGAAGCGCCGAGCGAGCGGAAATGCAATAATGGGAGCAGGGTGAAGGCGGACATGCAGTCGGGGCGTGGGTGCAGGTTGGTCTTACAACGCTAAAAGGTGGGTCTGCCATAAGCGCTAATGCACAACCCCCGCACGAGGCTACCTCAGCTTTCCGCACTTTCCAATCTATTGGCTCGGCTGCATCCTTGGGCACAGCGGAGCGCTTGCGCAATGTGCGCACATCCTAATGGAGATTGGGGGCGAAACTGATGGCAGACCTAAAATGTCTCTTTTTGGCACTTTCTATCTCGTCCATTCCCGCACATGCATGCCACTCACAACAACCTCCGCCAAACATCGGTAGCTCGACATCGACATCGTCAAGTCTCCTTAACAGCCCGCAAGGTGCGACACTAGCGATGGAGGACCCGGATAACTTGCGGTTAGTCCCTGCTGAACTCTCGTGGGCAATCCGGTCACGGCAGCGCGTTCAAGCTCGGTCCCCTAGCCCAGTAGTGACACCGAATGAGGACATTCCAGACTCCTACCCGCCATCACCGATGCTGTCGCCGTCGCCGTCGCCGTCGCCGTCGCCGTCGCCGTCGCCGTCGCCGTACCGACACCGTCGCTCAAGAGCAGAAGTTCGGCCGTCCCATCGTCATAAACGCGTTAAATATCAAAGAGCGCGCTTCCTAGAGCAAACTGTGCAGCGAGTTTTTTCGTCTACTATCCGGAAACGAGATCTTGACGCCGAGAAGGCTATTGTCGTTTACTACGATCCCATTGATGCTTCTACAGGGGATCAGCCTGTCATGGCTGCTCCGGATCCGCCGCATCAAAGTGGTTGTCGGCCTTGGATAATACAAATCAACGGATCTTTCTTGACTTCGCTTCTTCAGGGAGTCACAGATACTAGCACATTAGAGGCTATACAGTTGTGTGTCGCTTCTCCCGTCAGTATTCAGTAATTCACTGCTCACAGGGTTTCTAGCATACCATCCCCGTTCAAGGTATATTTACTGCCAGAGCGATGGACGTCTTCTGTTGTATAGTACTGATCCGCTTTCCCTTGATAGCTCCTCGTTCCGTACGAGAAAGAGATCGAAGCACATCTCCAGCGCCTTAATAGTTCCGACAAGCGTGGTGAGCATCCAGATGTTGAAGCCCGGTAGAAACAATATCCTGGATGAATTCTAACCCTTATGGGGATTTTACAGGCTGGAAAGGGAGAATGATTCAATGCCTTCTAGAGGTCATTCGCGTGGACCTTGGTCCTGTCCGGGAGATTAGGGATAAGATTGCCGACAAGAGTCTGCAGAAAATCGGGTTCTCCGATCTTTGGCATCTCTTCCGTCCGGGCGACGTGGTGATGTCCGAGAACCATGAGCGCGAACAGCTGTGTACGGTTTACAGTCTCAACGCGGATGATCCGATTCGATTCAAGTCCCGCAGGGCAGTCCAAATTACGAGACCACGATATCGTCGCGAGACGGACCTGGAAGACATTAACGACGAGGTGCCCTATGCCCAGGAGGATGACGAGTACCCACCATTTCTTCTCCGATGCTACTACACGGTCTGTGACGGTGTTTTAGTTGGACCAGCATGCCGGGATGTCGTCATTCTATACTTTTCCGGAGAGAAGCCAATTTTCGATCTGCCAGCCTATCCAGTCTCCCTTCATCCTGACGAGGCTACCATCTTGCGGCGCTTTCGTGACAGAGGCGTAAGGTTTCTTTCATCTCAGGGCCACAAACACTACGAAGGTGTAACGGTTACCCCCGACCAGTGCAGGGAAATGCCCTTGAATGAAGAGGTGCACGGAGAGGTCTACGTCGACACCAAGACCGGCTACAGAATGACTGGCTTTCGGGACCGGCCATATATGATGAAGCCTGAACCTGATATCGTAGAGCCACGGCGTGAGATAATAGAACGGCGCGGGATAATAGAACGGCGCGAGATAATACAACGGCGTGAGATAGATTTTTGGGGGAGTGATGTCGATCTTTTAGCCAACCGAACCTTACTACTTGCCCGAGTACAGAATCACATTATCGATAGAAAGAGGGGCAACGACTTTGTCGGTTCGCATGCTTCAAGTTTCCGTATCATCTCCATGGAAAAGGCTCTAGAGGCACTGGAGTATCTGCAGCTACTGCCTCACCAGCTTCTAACCTTTGTCTTTCGGCTGCGATTATGGAGTACGATTTCCTCATACTTGCTAAGACTGGATGGATATTACCCATCATGCTAACATGTGTATACGTCAGGGTTCCTGGACGTCGACTCTCTGAAAGAGATTGATAAAAGCGAGGCCGCCGCCAAAAGCGGCTTTGATGATCTTGTCATCCCCGAGGCATACCGCGACTTGCTTATTTCCGTTATTGAGAGCCACAAGTCTGGATCGATTCCCGGTGGGATGCAAACGCAATCGAAGATGTTTACTCAAATGGATATAGTTCAGGGTAAAGGACGAGGGCTTATCATACTACTACATGGCCCGCCAGGAGTTGGGAAAACTAGCACCGCGGAGACCATAGCCGCCTACAGCAGACGGCCGTTGTATCCGTTGACGAGCGGTGATATTGGCTTGACTTCAGGACAGATAGAAGACAATCTGGGATATCACTTCAGTCTCGCCAGCCAATGGGGTTGCATCATGCTTATTGACGAAGCCGACGTTTTCCTCATGAAACGAGACTGGCAGGACATCCGACGAAACGCTCTAGTCTCAGGTAGGCCCGAATCTTCAGCTTTCCATACAATAATTCCGGCTGACCCGCTAGTGTTTTTGCGCGTTCTTGAGTACTACTCAGGTATCTTGTTCTTGACAACAAACAGGACGGGTGTTATCGACGAAGCCTTCAAGTCTCGAATGCATCTGTACCTCAGATATCCCAGTATCAACCTCGACTCTACCAAGATAATATGGGGTAAACAGTTGGACCGCATCACGCGTTATAACAAGGACAGCGACGTCAAGATTGAGTTTGAGCGGAGCACACTCATATCCTATGCTGTGGAACACTACCAGGAGCACGAAGAAAAGAAGACGACCTGGAATGCCAGGCAAATCCGCAATGCCTTCCAGACTGCCGTCGCGATGGGGCAGTACGACCGGGTCAGGTTGCTAGCAGACAACGACATGACCGATGAGCAGGCGAAGGAGAGAGGCGGGCCATACATGCGAGTCAAGCTTAGCAAGGAGAACTTGGTGAAGATTGCGACCACGACCAATGACTTCGATTCCTTCATGATGAGTGTGAGGGGAGGAACCGATGGGCACAGGGCCAGAGAGGAGGGTCTGAGGGATGACGAATTCGAGCCGGACAGACCGGCGGCGACGAAGCAATACAGTGGGCTATCTGTGTTGACAGCCCGTTCACAGAGCCGGATCTAGGCGCATTTCTCCGCGGCACGGGTGTATGTGGTCTTGACTGGGTAATGGAATGACTCCAAGAGCAGGATTTAAGACTCGACTTCCATCTAATCTGCTGCACAAGGCCGGAGGTTCAAAAAGGGAGGTTCAAGCAACTTCTTAGCAACGTGTAGCCCAGGACGATCTCATGACTTGGAGTAACCTTCATGGGCTCCAAATTCTCACAGATAACATCAGCAAAGCCATCGTCCTTGGTCCCGGCACTAGTGAACCACAGCGCTGCGATTGCGTTCCCCGAAGAAACACCATACAAGCCGATGTTGGTGGGTGTTGGCCACTTTGGGGCCCTTGACTGGGGAGAGTACTGTCGACCTAGTGTTGATCACTACTGTATTAGGGTTAGATCAGGGGTGTCTATAACTCACCTACCTCTTGTATATATAGTCTCTTTTCTTTGTAGATCAATCTACACACGAGTTCGTTCGATAGGTACGCCTAGTGTCAAACGATAAAATACGTCCTACTTGGCTTCGCTAAGAGAACCGGTCTTTTCGGGCTAATTGGGCGTTCGACACCCAGGTACCGGGCTCTTGCTACCCGGCCATCCAACATCAGAACCACGACCTCCAAGAATAGAGATGAATTTGTGGGAAAATTGAACTTGACGTGTAATTTTCGACAACTAACGCCAGTCTTTCCTAGTTACGGCCGTTTTAAGGCCCGCCCATCCGTGATAAGGAGTCGTCCACGACCTGCTTTCGCATGGCGGTCAAAAATTGGTAGCTAGCTGAAACCAATATTGTCATTTGTCCACCCGTCGCTTGACACCGTAAAGTGGGCCTCGTCCCGGGAGTGATGAAAATCCTGTAGCCAAGTGTCATACATGTCCTTTGATTCGCCTTGATATATTAGGCCTAGTGGAATTGCTGAGCCGTCGGCGCAGATATAGGCAAGGAGCGATATAAACTCCCAATTACCATCTTGACTTGCCCTAAGTATCTTCTTATTCTTGATCTGATTAATGGCTACAACTCGCTTTCGTTGTATGGTAAATACTAATAAGAAAGCCATTCTTATTAAAGTTATATATGTTTTCTGGGAGAATATTATATTTCTTAATTTTAGTGTAAAGCTATTAGTGGTTAATGTAAAGGAGCAGATAGGGCTAAGAGGTATATATAAAGAGTGATAATTCTAGAATTAGCGTTATGTTCTACTACGGGGTGCAACTGGTCGTGGTCTTGGAGGCGTTAAACATGGTCACCGATAGGGGTCGGCGCGGTCACCAATAGAGCCACTGGAAAAAGGTAGGCGGTACCACACTTTACCCATACAAAACGCGCATCGGTAGCCATAATTTACCTTTAGCAACCGTATGCACTAAATATGCGGTAAATATAGTTAGTATACGCATGTATATAACTATAAGGTACCTATAGTAAATAAATACCAGCACGAAGCAGATAAGAGTATATTACGGTAGTTAATGGCTTATTAACGGACGTATATACATACTATAGGCAGCCTACCTTGTATAAAGTAGTAAGTATATACATTGTATATTGTTACGGACGCTTTAAGTACAATGTTACGACTACTTAGAGAAGAGTCGGAAGAAGCTAGTTGGTTAATACAAGCACGGTCTAGGATGGAGCCGATAGAACCATGTGACGAGGAATGGTAACCGAAGTCACATAATGTGATCTGTACGATCCGCAGGATCTGTGTGATCCGCGACAGAGCAGACAGAGCACACGTATATTACGTATAAGAAGGATTTTATAGGAGTACGGTTGTGTATTTAAGGACCCTTAGTCCCTACCTAGATAGTTCCTTCCTTATAGTAATTCTTAGAATATAATTAGAGTTAATCTATTAGGCAACTACTCCACTAGTTATTATTACGTTATTAACTTTAATTTATATTACTTATATACCTAGCTTAATAACAAGCTTACCGTAGTACTTGCTATAAGGTTCTATTATATAATTACTACTTAATTACAGTATTAAATATAAAAAGTTAAATAATATACTACTAAAAGTAGCTACCACAACGCCATTAACGGCGGCAACTACTTTAAGGTTAGGAGGTAATACTAGTATAGTAGATACTAACTTACAGCAACCTATAATGGTTGGGCAATTATAAAAGATAGTTAACTAATTAATAGAAAATAATGCGACGCTAAAAGAAAGGATTAATAGGATAGGAGCAGTAAAGATTAAATTACTATTAATTAAGCGATACTTAGGAGAAAGATTAAAGCTTATAGGATTCCTTATTGACCCAAGGTACGAGTAGTCTATATTTTCGGGTCCTGGATTTTAAACCCTTGCCAAGCCGGCTTTTAATTGGTCCAAAAAAAACCGCGGGCGGTATCTACCTACAGAATACACGTGACGAATATTAAAATATTTAAGATCTTACTATTAACAAATTAACCTTTTTATTAACATCTCTATCAATACTACTATACGCGTCTTAACTATAGTAGAATTTACTCTAATTAAGTGCAGCAAGTGCTGTTCAATACAACCCCGTATTAATTTTATTAAAAACGGCCCATCTACTAAGCTTTTAAAGTAATATTAATTATATTAGTTAAAGGCGCGTTTTCCCTATATATTTCTTTTACTTTTACTTACTTTCCTAGGGCTCTAAATATAATTTAAATAGGCGGAAAGCAGAGCTTAGTTCTACTAAGACTCGTCCTATAAAGCGCTAGCGAAATACTTTACCTAAAACCAATACTAAGGACGTCTTTTTACCTCGCGGCCAGAATAGTTAAAATACCCCTAAAATAGCTCAACGGCGGAAGACAATTAGGGTAATACAACGGGAGCACCGTATTCTTAATCGGCGGGGTAAAGCTCACTCGCCTACTCCTCCGCTATATACTACAGATAAAGCTCCATGCAGTAGAAGAAGCACCCTAGATGGCCTAAATACGTCCTTACCGGAACTAGCTCCTATGCCTACTCTACCGCCAATACCTACCCTACCACTAATACCACCTTTCTCGCGGCAAGCTCCAACTACGGCTACATTACTACCCGTTTCGGCAGTTAATTAAGAGCGAATTAAGAAGTTTAGGAGTATACTATAGGCTAAATATATAGAGACGTGCAGTTGTTATAAGGAGCGGTGGTTCCAAATAGGCCTAGCTACAGAGGGTAATACTATAGGTATATACAAAGCCTGCATTAAGGACGCTAATAGCCTTAAATATCTAACCCTTCTTTCCCTATTTAGTGAAAGCAACGGGCTTAATCCGGGGCCTATTCCTGGCTTCCTACCTATACTTACTACGGTAGAGGAGCTTCTAATTACGCGCGTATACGTTTATCTGCAAGTCATGCGTATACGCAGCCAGTAATATCGCTATACTAGCCACATCTACTACTTTGGCCAGAACACACTAAAGACTTAAAGGCAGCTACTACGGCTACCTACTAAACTCAATATACTGGTCGTGAGGCCTATAGTAGTAGAGGGTAGCGAATACCTAGGTCGGCGGTTTACCAAGCGGTATACTATAAGGCGCTCTACTATAGCATAGTAGCTTTACTTTCTAAAGGCCAATTATCCTAATTATCGCGACGTTAAAATATATAGCATTTAGCTTACTAGCTTACCCGAAAATGGCTCTATATTAGATTAGCTACCTTATATTAATAAGTTAAAGTCTAATTCTAGTAGCCCAACGGCTTACCCTACTGCTCCTATACAACGTCCTTCTACTATTAATCCTCTGCCTGCTAAGCTTAGCAGTAATATACTAAACGGTAAATTTAATAATAACGTACTAGATACTTTAATTCCTAATTTAGTACCTAACCTTAATAAATTAGAGCTTTTAGGTCGTAAGGTTTAATACTAATAAGACCTACAAGCGGGCCTAGAGGTTCATACTATGCGATAGACACCTCTCTCTAAGCAATTAGCTAGCTTCATTATACACAACGCCTTTCCTACTCTGTTTCCTTATAGTAAAGCCGATTTTAACATACCATAAAGCCGTATAGTTACCCTGGCTGCGTACGCCAAGTATATACTTAAGTATCAGGACAGTCGGTTTGGCCGCCACCCCTTATTTCGCTACTATATGTTTAATCGGATTATAAGAGAGCAAGCCCTTAACGCCACCCGCTTCCTTTACGGCCGATTAAATAAAAATAGTCTATTTTTAGATAAGCTTAGTAATCTTATAAATAGTAATAGGGGTAGCTAGTTACTAAATAAAATTATACAGCATATATGGAACCTTAAGGGCATTAGACCTTATTAGAGGCAGAAGAGAAATAAGCTTATAGCTTATGCTAAGAATATTAAGAGCGGGTCTCTATTCTTTACACTTAGCGCTACTAATTTATATTAGCATAATCTACACTCTTATATGCCTTTATTTAACGAATATAAGGCTATTAATAAGGCTTAGCGCTACCGGATTGCTTCTTAAAATCTTAATAATAATCCGCATATTGCTGCTTACTAGCTATATCGCCGCTTTAATCTATTTAGGAAGCACGTACTTATAGGCCTATTTAATAGCAATAACTTTTAGTCTTAATATAAGTGGTAGGTATAAGGTAGCGGCTATATATATAGCTTTTTATAGAGTTTAACAGCCCTAAGGCTAGATCCGTTAGCTAGTAACTTAAGGGCGGCTTTTGCTAAGTACTAGGCTACTTTTATATCTATAATTAATCCTAATTAATCTAGGCCTCCCGATCTCTAATATCCTTCTGCTCTTAGCTATAAAGAACAGCTTAATACTAGTAAGCTTCTTACTACCTGCCTTAATCGATTTTAACGGCACCGCAATTGCACTAAATCTTACTGCTTAAGATTAAAGAAAAGCTTTACTAGAGTAAAGGAGTGCCGCTTTTATTTTCTACGCTCTCTCTATAATAAGGCCGCTGTATTAAAGGATCAAAATCTATATTACTAGACGTTCTGTCCATAGTGTAACGATAAGCTTCTTAATGGTTATAATACAGCTATAATATTAGCGTAGATAGCGAATATTAATACGTCACCTACTACGAGTATATTAGTAATAGTTAACTATATAGGTAAATATTGCAGCAAGGAAGAGAAGAAGTTAACTTCCTACTAGGAGTTACTCTAATTAGTATAGCCGCACGCTAATAGCCTTTATACCTTTAGTTTGGTTATGGCTAGGTTTATAAACAAGCTTATTACTAAACGCAATTAGTTAGCGTAGGAGGTATACCATTTACTTCTTAATATTCCCCTTTACGAAGGCTCTAGGAATATAGTAACTTTAGACTACCGCTAGGAGGACGATTAAAGCGCTACGTATAAGCTTAATAATGGGTAACTAAAAGGGTGCGGACTGTCTAACTATAAGAAATATAAGCGCCGCCCAGATAGGGTAGAGGACGTTACTTTCCTCAATTTTCTACTCTATTTTAATTACTCTACTTATAAGCGTTAGCTAAGAGCAAGGCCTTAAGTTATATTATACTTTCCGCAATATAACGGCGATCGTTCCCATCTATAGTATCCTAAGTTCTACCGTATAAAGCTTATTCTTTATCACCCATAAAGGGAGTATAAGGAAGTGGCTACTTATACTAATAGATTTGGGGCCCCTAATTATATGGCTTCCTATTAGGCTTATATTAACTCTTATTAGTACCTACCTAACTACTTCTACAATTGAAAACTAGAGGAAAGCCGCGAAACTGCTAATAATATTAATAAGTTTAATGGCGGTTTTGCAGACGACTTAGAGCTATACTAGTCCTTTAAGGCCCTACATGCCCGCGTTTAAAATACCAATAGAGTTAAAATTAAGGATCTTAATAGGCTTAGTAATAGGGAGCTTAATTATAACTACGACTGGAGTACACATTAGGGTACGTACCCGCAGCTTAATAAGAGAACTTATTGGTAGGAAGCATAGCTACAGCCTCTACTATAAAGCCGCCTATCCTAAATAATAACTCCGTCCTCCTTATAACCAGGTCAGCGTTATATCTATAATATTATAGTTAATTACTATAGGCAGATCTAAGCGGGCCTTAGCCCCCCCCCACTATGAATTAACGTTAATGGAGAGGCAGGAACCGGCAAATTATATCTTATTACTGTCCTCTCTACTACGCTCTATAATATGGCAAGGGCTAATAGCAAGCCAATGCCATTAGCTTAAGCGGCCCCTACTAGGGTAACTGCCTTTAATATTAACGACAGAACTATATACAATCTATTAAGGTTGCTAGTAAATCGCCCGTTTAAGGAATTGCCTGCTACCAGTCTTACGCCTCTACAGTAAGCTTTTAAGGATATTTACTATCTCGTCCTTAACGAGAAATCTATAATCGGGCAAGTATATCTAGCCTAGATCGATCGCCGCCTCTATTAAATCTACCCTATACGTAACAACGACTACTTTAGAGGCTTAAACATTTTACTAGTAGGCAATTTCCATTAGCTTCCCCCTGTAGGTCAGGCGGCCTTATATAGTAATCTACCCGCTAGGCCGTCAGAGCTCGCTAGCCATAGAAAGGGAGCCTATAAGGCGATTAACTAAATAGCTGTCCTAGATTAAGTTATGCGGCAGGGCGGTAATAACGCTAAGAGCTTTATATTTAGGACAGCCCTTACGGAGCTACGTAGTAATTCTGTAAGTAATTCAACCTGGAAGCTTCTTTTAACTAGGTATAAGCAAGGCCTATCCACCGATAAGGTTATAAGCTTTAATAACACAATTCGGCTATATAGTACGCGCGCTGCTATAGGTAAGTATAATACTATTCGGCTTCGCAACCTTTTACAGCCAGTAGTAATTATTAAGTCAGTTAACACTAGTATAGGTGCGTGGAAAGTTACTCCTAATTAGTGCGATATTATAGAGAATCTAGCCCTATATATTGGCGCGAAAGTAATATTAATATAGAATATCTGGGTTAAACTAGGCTTAGTAAACGGTACTACTGGTATAGTTAAAAATGTTATATAAAAGGGACACGCGGATATTAAAAAGGATCAGCCTTAGTTACTACTAATTACGATAGATAGGTACAACGGACCTACCCTATTCACTCGGTAGGATAGTAAGAAAGTTATCCCTATATTTTCCGTGCTTTATAAGTGGGAGGGTATAAGAGGCTCTTACTTACGGCGTTAATTTCTAATTACTCTAGCTTTTACTCTTACCGTATATAAAAGCTAGGGCCTAATACTTAACTAGGTAGTTCTAGATATTAAGGAAAAGAATAAAACAGCCGGGCTAACCTATATAGCAATCTCACGAGTTAAGAAGCTTTTAGGGCTTATATTTGAACGTGGGTTTAATATAGAACAATTTCAGTTATCTATAAGTAAGACTAAAGAGGTACGATAAGAAGATTTTGTACGGAGGTAGTAGCAACTACTTATAAACGACTTTTCCTAAATAGGAAATTATGTACTGGCTTAGAGGTAAGCGGAGAATATAGCATTTGTCTTAGTTTCCTAATTTTTAAATAGCTTAACCGCGAAATCCAATTTTCTAAATTTTAACCCCCCTATCCGTCCTACCTTCTTACCGCTTCTAAAGCTGCTAGATATACATACAATAGTATATAAAAAGAATTAGCAGTCTTGCCAGATCAATATTGCTGCTATCTATAGCGTTAATTAATTTTTGGAATTTTTTAAGTTTTTTTTAAAGGGCGGAAATGTCGCTTATATAAGGAGTTACATAACCTCCAAGAATACATACTACTTGGGACCGTATATTAGCAGCCACGACTTCTCTACCCTATAGTTAAGATTTTATATATACCGCACCTGGAGCTACTTATAATAACTATTACTTATAGATCTGCCGATTTATAAATTAAAAATTAGACGTAGTTAGAGCTGTCAGTAGGGGTTATCAATCGCGCTCCCCGTAACAAAATTTTAGATTTTGGTGATCTAAACTAACGAATTAAATTAACGTCCAAATAAGGTTCTGCTAAGACGCTAGCTGGACCTTAACCTAGACCCTTCCTAACCTATTAAATTCTAAAAATGACGACCCCTACTAAATTAAAAATTAACCTTATCCTTAATAAGCCATCCGATTAGATTTAATGGTTCTTTATTATCTAAGATATAGCCAAAACTAACAAGGTATAGTAGTATATCGACCCATCTAAGAAAAAAGACGATCTTCTAAATCTTCTAAAGCTAAAATTACCAAGTTGGCCTATACTAAGGGACATACTACCTACGGCTATATTAATAGCAAAGCTAGACCCAAACTAGCTCACTACCTATAACTAGCTCTACGCCAAATATAAGGATAATCTACGCGTATACTAGAAGCAAAAACAGGCCATAAACGATATTAATAACTATATCGTTCGCACTATATCAGTAGCCTACCTTCCACTCATTAATAGCCTCAGTAGTCGGTTATATTAAATATTTAAGGCGTTTCTACCACTATAGTAGCCACTGCAGTGATAGAGACACCCTATATTTTGGTAAGCAATTAAGCCCATCTTATACAAGAATCTCGTGCTATTAGTACTTACCAAATCACGTGCTCGCAGGGCCTCCTCCCGTCTATAAATACTCCTTCTATACCTTCCTCTCTTCCTTTCTTCTTCCTTATAAGAGCTAGCGGTGCTCTAATACTCCTCCTTAGTCCCCACTAAGGGACCTATTAGTTGATATGGCGATATAGACAGCATCGGACGAGGAGATAGGCGAGAGAGAAGACAGGAAGGACGGAGGAGCCTCCGGTAGGTGTTAGTTGAGCAACGTTAATGGCTATATTATAGCTGCCTAACCTCCTGTACTTGTAGGCCTCCTCCCATCTATAAATACTCCCTCCTTTACACCTTTCTCTCTTCTTTTCTTCTTCCTTATAAGAGCTAAAGGTGCTCTAATACTCCTCCTTAGTCCCCACTGAGGGACCTATTAGTTGATATGGCGATATAGACAGCATCGGACGAGGAAATAGGCGAGAGAGAAGATAGGAAGGACGGAGGAGCCTCTAGTAGGTGTTAGTCGAGCAACGTTAATGGCTATATTATAGCTGCCTAATCTCCTATACTTATAGGCCTCCTCCCGTCTATAAATACTCCCTCCTTTATACCTTCCTCTCTTCTTTTCTTCTTCCTTATAAGAGCTAAAGGTGCTCTAATACTCCTTAGTCCCTACTAAGGGATCTATTAGTTAACGTAGCGATATAGATAATATCGGACAAGGAGATAGGCGAGAGAGAAGACAGGAAGGACGGAGGAACCTCCAGTAGGTATTAGTCGAGTAATATTAACAGCTAGTTTTCGTCACCTAAAAATTGCGTTATATAACAATATTTAGGAACGCAAATATATACCCTGTCCCATACTTATACCACTACTAAATATTCTAGATTTTACACTCGGAGCTGCTTACAATAGGTATTCCTAAGAGATCTACCGGTTTAAAGCTCTATAATTAAACGTTGTTAACGTTTTATATAGGGGTCGTCGATTAAGCTCCTAGGACACAATTTTTAAAGTTTAACACCATACCAATATTACGACCTTCTTGCAGTGGCCGAGCCACCCCCAATCTCCTCCCCTCCCTCTCCTCCCTCCCATTACTCGGCGCTAAGCTATTATATTATCGCTAAGCCATCATATCGTTGTACGTCCAAACTGGGTAGGCAATAACATAGTTAATAGTTATTAGGCATTAAAAATATTTAGTATATAAAGCTTTAAATTAGAATCACAATCTACTATATTATATCCTACGTAGAGGGCTCTATATTAAAGCTCTGCAGTCTAAATATATGCTATATTCGTGACCAATATATTCTTTAGGCCCGGCTCAAGTAGGGCGCCTTAGTCACTGCAGTAGATCCTTACCTAGCAGTAACCAAGGCGCCTTAATCTTACTACTACTTCTAAATTAAGCAAAAGCTCTATATAGGGGGGTCCCAGGGGGTCTCCCCCTGGAAAACCTCATCTCTATATATATTAATTAAAGTTTATATAATAAAGCTCTAAATTAAAGCTTTAGGTTAACTAATTGGCTTATTACACTTAGGTCAAAATTTGCGTTGGGGGACCAACGTTCCGCATGTTATAAATATACTTTAAGGTTATATAAGAAGAAATAAAGCTACTAACACCTATAAATTAAATAGCCTATCCCGAGATGCGAATGTAGCTGGCCAAGACAGACACCAAAACACGTAATACTGTTATGCCCCTTACGCACCAACCGAGAAGCAATGCTCTAAGTAGCTGGCACAGAGAACTATAATACACTGCTCTCGACATAAAAAGGCCTTAAGGCGGTTACCCAGTGGCTTATTAGCCAAAATGTACTAAACCAGTTCCGGGTTGTAAAGGAAATGGCAATAGAGGGCAGGGGGGGCGAGCAACGGGCGCCCCCTGATGACTCTACAGTGGTAGAGTAAAGTTTGCGATACTAGCGCGTCCGTAGGCTTGTTACGGCAGCAGTGGTTCCTAAGGAGGTTAAAAAGTAAGGTAGTAGAGCACCACAGGTGACTCGCAGGCGCCTCGCAGGCGCCTCATAGGCGAGTCCCAAAAGGCGGGGAGATGGATCACGGGGTTTTCTCAAATAGAGTTTTCTCCCCACATGTATATAAGGAGTAGTCCGCGTGGGCCCAATAGGGATCCGAATCAGACGTTAAGCAATGAATAATAATAATAAATTAAATAGCCTATATAGGACTATTCCTATTAGGAAGGGCGCTTAAATAGTTTAAATTTTACCTTATGGAAATATAGGTAAACGGAATAACAACTACTAATTAGGAGGTACGATTTATATTCTTAAGCTAGGAAGGGTTTATAGAGCAACTTATATAAATATTTAGAGACCTAGAGGTAGTAACTACGGCAGAAAGAAAACGCTAAGACATTATGTAATAAACCTTAGCAATTAAATATATGATATAGTTCCAGACATTAGCTATATAAGTTAAATAGAATAATAGGGCGCTTATAGTATAGTATAAATAGGGACTTAAGGCTAAAGTCTAGGATGTAATTATTTTAATAAAAGATGCGGATACCCTATAGGAATTAATAGATTAAGTAATTAAGATTAATAATTAGATTTACTAAAGGGAATAGGCTAAAAAGGGTTAGGATAGAGTTCTATAGTTATATAAGGTATAAAGTACGTAATAACTAAAGCTAAATTAGAAACTATAGTATAGTGCAGAACTAATAGACCTAAATAGTACTAAAGAAGCCTATAAGAGATAAAGTAAAAAACTATAAAAACCTAAAGGTTAAGGATCTAGTAATTATAGGACTAAGGAGTAAAGGCTAAACTAGGGATCTTAGTAGTAGAAGACGTTTAGGCGGACTTTATAGTAAAGTTAATAGTTTAAAGACGGAGCTTATATAAATTGTAAAAAATAAGGTTACTTTATAAGGGATTATAAAGATAGTTAAAGTTACTATATAATAAAGGGAACTAGATTAGTAGAAGATATATATATATAGAGGGATAATAGTGTACTATAAGGAATAAAGGAATATTTAATTAGAAGTTTTATGTTTTACTATAATAACGCATACCAAATTTATAAAGACGCTAAGTATGGCGTAAGCTATTAGCTATAAGAGCCAAAATCCTTAAAATATAGAGGAACTAATAAACTATTACACAAATTAGATATTAAAGACGACGAGTTTAATATAGGCGAAACATTTATAGATAATAAGGCAATAAGGGCAGCTTACTAGGAGTATATAAACCTTAAAGAAGTCGCATTAAAAGTAGAGACTAAGACCGTTATAGAGTAAGATTTAGTAACGGGTATTATAATACCGTTAGATACAGCATCTATTGCTTTATAGAATAAAAGCAAGAGTATCTTATAGAGATTAAGCAAGCAAACAACTGCTAGTGCTAATTTATTACTTAATAAAGGCAAAAGGCTATAGGCTTAAGACTCTTAAGACGAGATAAGGTATACCTAAGGACCTATAATAAATAGAAACCGATAGAGTAGGGTAATAGCTTAGTTTAAAGATATATAAATAAGCTTAGGATAGAGTTTCCTATAGGTATAAGACTCTTAAGACGAGATAAGTAAGATTTAAAACTCTTAAAACGAGATAAGAATACCTAAGCCTAGTTAAACTAAGGTAGGAGTAAAGCTTAAAATAAAAGTAAGCTTAAAATTAAAAATCCTATAGAACTAAGACTTTAAGATATAAATAAGGACTATTAACAAGATTAAAAAGTAGGAGGACTTTAAGAATCCACTTACAAGATATAAAAAAAAAGAAACTATAGAGGAATTTAGAGTAAGAATAAAAACTAGATAAGTAGTCTAGTATATTAGGTTATATAAGGGACAGAGTACCTATATAAAGGATTACTAATAGGCCTAAAGTAGGCACATTAAGAGTTAAGTAGCTTACTAAACTAGAACAAGAAGAGGATTTAGGGATTCTAACTAGGTTTAAAGAACGGTATATAAAAGGCTGTTATAACGTAGTAATAAGAAGATACTTCCTTATAGATAAGCTATATATACTTAAAGAGTTATACTAAAAGTGATATAGACAACGATATAATAATAAGTAGGAAGATTTCTATATATAGCTAGATAAGAAAGTTATCTAAGACCACCTAATTACTAAAAAGGCCATAAGTTATATTAAAGGGGCCTTAATTATAATATTAAAAGATCTAAAGAAGTAATTAGAGGACTAGAGAAGTAAGAGGCAAATCTTAGTATTAGTAAATAAAGTCGTAACGCTTAAATTAATATAAAAAAGGTTTAAACTTAAGGATAAAAATAAGCTAAGAGTTAACCTAAGACACTAAGTATATTATATATTAGTATAGATTATATATATATATAATATATATAATATATATAGAGCACCTAAAGATAAAAACTAGAAGTACCCAGTAAGGATATATTAGGCACTGGATAAGGCAAAATATTAAAATACTAGGTATATATATGGTTAGTACCTAGTAAAAATATAAAGTTAAGGGGACTTAACGCTTTAACCAGGAAGATTCCTTACTAAAAAAAGCCTAGATAGACGATAGTAGTAGAAATACCTAGAAAATATGTATCTATAGTATATTAAGGATAAAAAGCAAACTAAGTATTAGCTAAAAGTAGACTAAGTATAAATAGGATTAAGTAGCTAATAGTTAGGAAAAGTAAAGGCCTATAAAACTAGAGAGAACTAGTAATAGAGCCTTAGACCCTTAAAGGAATTTAAGGATAATACCTAAACCTATAAGTTAAGTGGCAAGATTAATAGTTTAAAGTATTAATAGATAGTAAAGCAATAAGGAACTATATCTTACTAATAGTAGTTAAAAGAATAGGATTACCACATAGGAAAAAGGAGTACCCTTATTTATTAGTAACTATTTTAGGAGATCTAATAGCCTATAGAGGAGGCATTATTAATCTTAAAATAGGACCTATTTAGCTAACTATTAAAGGAAGACAGATTAAGATGTCTTTTAATATATTATTATTAGGAAATAATAAGGCAGTATTAGAAATGCCTTAGTTATAAAAATATAACCTAAAAATTAACTAGGTTATAGGTTAAGTTAATATTAAAAATACTTAATGGCGTAAGATATAATAATAAGCTAAGTTAGTATAGTATTAAGTAGGAGTAACTTATAAAGAAACCGAAAAAGGATTAAGTTATATACTAAAGAGATACTATAAGTATGGCAAAAAACTATAGTTACTAGAAAGTAAGAAGCTATTAGAGTATATAGTATAGAACTATAAGATAGAATTAAAACTAAAAATAAGTTTAAGGTTTTTTCTAATCTATAAGTTTACCAAAAAAGAAAGTAGAGTATTAAAAGAGTTTGTCTAGGAAAACTTATAAAAGGGATATATTAAACCATTGCAGTTATTAGCAGAATATCTAGTACTGTTTATACTAAAGAAGAATAGTAAATTAAGATTATATATTAACTATAGACAGTTAAACAGCATTATAAGAAAGGATAGGTATTCTTTACCCTTAATTAGCAAAATTTAAGATAGGATAAGTAATGCGCAAATCTTTATAAAGATAGATCTAAGATAGGCGTACTATTAGATTAGAATTAAAGAAGGCGATAAATAGAAGGCAGCCTTTAGGTTAAAGGAAGGACTATATAAACTATTAGTTATATAATTTGGGCTTATAAATACACTAGCAACGTTTTAGAAGCGTATTAATAATATATTAGGAGAACACTTGGATAAATTTATTATAGTATATCTTAATAATAATATTATTTACTTAATAACTAAGGAAGAATACGGAGAATATATTAAATGGGTCTTAAAGAGACTATAAGAAGAATAGATGCTAGTAGCAATTAAGAAATACGAGTTCTTTAGTAGGAAGACCAATTTTGTTAAATTTATTATTAAACTAGGCTAACTTAGTATAGATCTAAAAAAGATTAAGGCTATAGTAAACTAGTAGGAACTAGAGAACGTTATATAGTTAAGATTGTTTTTAGGGTTTTATAACTACTATAGGAGGTTTATAGCGCAATAGTTAAAGGATATTAAACCATTTACGTAACTAATAAAGAAAGAAAAACTATGGGCATAGGGAGAGGAACAGCGAAAATTATTTAAGTAAGTTAAAGAGTTATTTACCTAAAAGCTAGTTCTTAAGATCTATTAACTAGGACTAGAAACGGTTATAAAAATAAATATATTAGACTTTATACTAGGGGTATACTTTATATAGAAATATTAAAATAAATAGTACCTAGTGGCATATTATAGTTAGAAAATAATACTACTAAAATTAAACTATAACATCTATAACAAAGAGTTATTAGGTATAGTTATAGCTTTAAAAAAATAGAGAGCATTCTTATAAGTTATAGAAAAACTATTTATAGTTAAGACGGATTATAAGAACCTAACGGGATTTCTAACAATAAAGGAACTTAACTAAAGATAGGTTAAATAGGTAAAGATACTTATAGAATACCATTTTAAGATTTAGTATACTAAAGGCACAGATAATATATAAGCAGATGCTCTAAGCTAAAGGGCTAAACTGCAAAATAATAAAAAACTATTAGGGGCTTTACTGCGAAAAGATATAGACGGGCTAATTAGGTATAATTATCTAAAAATTATAGTAACTTAAGAAGAGCTAAATAAAGTCTATAAATTACTAGAAAGCTTTTAGGTATAGAAAATCTTTAAGGCATAGCTAGAAGAATAGTTAGAATATTTAGGAGAAGAAATACTATATAAGCATAGAGAAGTAAAGTATATCCTAAGAAGTATAGTAAAACACTTTATAGAAGATTTCTATAAGGGGATAACCTAAGGACATAACGGAGCTACGGGCTTAGTGTTAAGACTTTAAGAGGAATATATTATTAATAGAATCTAGGGCTTAGTATAAAAAGTTATAAAAGAATATTTAGATTGCTAAAGAAATAAACTAATAAGGCATAAGCTATATAGAGGGCTATAACCTATTAAAATACTAGAGAGACTATAGGAAGTTATATTATAGGACTTTATTATTAAGTTACTAAAGTTAAGAGATCCTATTACCGGACAAGATTATAATATAATTTT
>Ga0307515_10001777_pt1 | contig 48014 bp, 32 predicted proteins | sample 17_EM_MG_FD_194513 | JGI IMG/M metagenome (GOLD analysis project Ga0307515, IMG submission 194513) | Populus trichocarpa ectomycorrhiza microbial communities from riparian zone in the Pacific Northwest, United States - 17_EM | ecosystem: Host-associated > Plants > Roots > Unclassified | place... | reverse complement strand
GGCCCTGGTCACCGGTGTGCTGGACAAGGCCGAGGGCTTCTCCGACGCCGACTTCATCATCGAGGCCGTCTTCGAGGAGATCGGCGTCAAGCAGCAGGTGTTCGCGGAGGTCGAGGCGGTCGCCCCGGCGCACGCGATCCTCGCCACCAACACCTCCTCGCTGTCCGTCTCCGAGATGGCGTCGAAGCTGAAGAACCCCGAGCGGGTCGTCGGCTTCCACTTCTTCAACCCCGTGGCGATTCTGCCCCTGTTGGAGATCGTGCGCGGCGAGCAGACGGACGACGCCTCGCTCGCGACCGCCTTCGCGGTGGCCAAGAAGCTGAAGAAGACAGCGGTGTTGGTGAAGGACGCCCCGGCGTTCGTCGTCAACCGCATCCTCACCCGCTTCATGGGCGAGATCCAGAACGTCATCGACGAGGGCACGCCGGTCGCGGTCGCGGAGAAGGCCGTCGAGCCGCTCGGCCTGCCCATGTCGCCGCTCGTTCTGCTGGAGTTGGTCGGTCCGGCCATCGGGCTGCATGTCTCGGAGACCCTCAACCGGGCCTTCCCGGACCGCTTCACGGTCTCCCCGAACCTCGCGGCCGTCGTCAAGGCGGGCAAGCGCGGCTTCTACGTCTACTCCGCCGAGAACGGCTTCAAGCCCGAACTCGACCCCGAGGTCGCCGCGTTGCTCCAGCAGGGCGACTCCGTGCTGACCGAGGAGCAGGTGCGGGACCGGGTCCTGGACGCGGTGGCGCAGGAGATCGGGCTGATGCTCGACGAGGGTGTCGTCGCCGAGGCCCAGGACATCGACCTGTGCCTGATCACGGGCGCCGGCTGGCCCTTCCACCTGGGCGGCATCACGCCGTACCTGGACCGGGAGGGTGTCTCGGAGCGGGTGAACGGGAAGCCGTTCCTGGCGCCGGGTGTGGCCAGCGTTCCGGCGTAACAACCGCCGTACGGACGTGACTTGGGGAGGGTCTCCGCTTTCGGGCGGAGGCCCTCTTCTCATGCGTCGGCGTCGGCTGTCGCGAGCCGTGCCTTCAACTCGGCGTTCTCCGCCTCCAGTTGCGCGATGCGCTTGCGGGCGAAGTACAGCTCCATGACGGCGTCGTGGAACTCGGAGATGAGTTCGTCGGGGGTGAGTTGCATGCCGAATTCCCTTTACGCGGAGGCAAGTTGGGTGACCGTGCCGGCGGAGCCCTTCCAGAACAGCTTGCCGTCGCGGGCGTAGAGGGAGCCGCCGCCGGCCGCGGCGGGCGCGTTGGTCGGTTCCGCCGTGACGTTCGCGAGGCGTACCGCGCCCTCGGCGAGGATGGCCGAGGCGGCGCCGGTGCGCTGGACCACGTGGAGTTGGGACTGGGGTGTGGCCCCGCGGTCGATGCCGACGCCGATCCGGCCGGTGCCCTTGACGACGAGGTCGTCCAGGCCGTCGTTGTTGCGCAGGACGAGCAGGGCGCCCTTGGTCGCGCCGTTGGTGGCGGTGAGGTAGATGCCCTGGGAGGCCGTGCCCGTCGTCTGGAGGTCGATGGAGAGGGCGGAGGCGTTCGCGTCCGAGCCGTCGGCGTGTCCCACGTGCGCGATCTTCAGCGTGCCCCGGCCGGTCTCCACGCCGGTCAGATACATCGCCGAGGTCTCGGGGTTGTCCGAGGTCACGTTGAGCGCCACCGCCGACCCGGAGGTGGCCTTGTGGTTGATGGTCACCGTGTGGGCGGTCGTGGAGGTGCCGTAGAACTGGGCGGGCGCGGTGTACTCGGTGTACTCGCCGTCGGCCGCCGCGTCCGGGCCGGCTGCGACGGTGACGGCGCCCGCGGTGAAGGCGCCGAGGAAGATTCTTCGTCCGACTGTCATGGGGTGTACGACCCTTCGGTCCGCGGGTTGGTTGCCCGGTGCCTCAGTACGTTCCGCCGTAGTACGACGCGGGTGTCGCTCCGGTGGAGGTCTGCATGACGGTGAAGGGGACCCTGGTCGCCGGGGACTCCGTACCGGAGGCGTCGACGGCGAAGACGTCGATGACGTGCGCCCCCGCGGCCCACTGCCACCCCGCTTCCCACGACCAGCTGCCGTTCGGGGCGACGGCCGTGCCGCCCAGCAGGACTCCGTTCTCCCGGAACCCCACCTGGGTGGAAGCGGCGGCCGAGCCGGCGAAGACGACGCGTGAGTCCATCACCTGCTCGTGGGCCACCGGTTCGAGCACCACCGGTGCGGTGGTGCTCGGCCCGGCCGTCGAGATGACGGAAGCCCGCTCCATGGGCTGGGCGACCGCCGCAGCGCCGGAGTCGACGGCCGTGAAGCGCACCTCGGTCCGCCGGGACTGGAAGCCCGAGGCGTCCACTCCGTAGACCTTCACGGGGTGTTCGCCCTTGCTCCAGGCCCTGCCGAGCTCCCAGGACCAGGCGCCGTGGGCGTCGACATCGGTCTGTCCGAGGTACTTGCCGTGCTCCCAGACGACCACCCGGACCGCCCCCGGGGCATGGCCCGTGAGCCGTACGGCGTCCCTGCGCAGTTCCGCGCCCGGCCCGGGTGCCGTCACCACGGGGGGCAGGAACTCGTCCCCGCGCACCCTGCTCGTGGCGGCGAGGTAGGAGTCGATGGCGGACCGGTCGCGGTTCGGCTCCTCGAAGCCGTTGCTCACGAACCCGAGTCGTGGGGCGATGCCGTCGATGAGGAGGTTGACGATTCCCATCAGCATGGGGACGTTGCGTCCCGCGATCTGGGTGTGGTCCGCGATGTGCGGGGAGTCGCTGAAGACGAAGTTGAAGTTCTCGTAGTGCTGGAAGAGCCCGAGGAACGGCTCCACCTGGGTCGGATACTGGTCGTCCTGCGGGGAGGAGACCAGGTAGATGTTGGCCGCGCGGTTGGCGCCGGAGCGGGCCAGGTCGGGGACGAGCGAGTCCACGATCCGTACGTTCTCCTCCGGCACGCCCTCACCGAGCATGAACCGGGCGGTACCGGGGTGCACGTTCTTCACGTACGTGCCGATCGAGAACTGGGGCGCGATGGCGACGATGTTCTTGAAGCCGTACTTCAGGCCGAAGTAGAGGGCCGCGCTGCCGCCCTTCGAGCCGCCCCAGAGCGTGACGGATTCCGTGGTGAGGTCGAGGGACTTCATCACGTTCGAGATGAGGGTGACGACGGACTGCTCCAGGCCGAAGTCCATTCCCCTGCACAGGTAGTAGCTCTGCTTGCCCTCGAAGTTGTCCCGGATCCAGAGGATGTTCGCGCGCAGCTTGTCGAACACCCCGTTGGACCAGCCGTAGTCACCGGGTGCGGAGAAGTTGGCGAAGACGACGACCAGGTGCCGGTTGCCCTTCTGGGCGTGGGCGAACCGGTACTCGACGGGGAACGCCCCGGCGGCTTCGATGCCGGTGAGCAGTTGCCTCCCGTTCGCGGGTGCTGGGGACATGGGCGTCATCCGTTCCTGGGTGTCTGGGTTCAGTGGGCGGGGGCGGCCGGGGTCGGGATGACCGCGAAGGTGACGGGGGCGGGCGGGGACTCGTCGCCGGCGGCGTTCACCACGAACACCTCGACGGTGTGCGGGCCTTCGGTCCACCGCCAGTCCGCGTTCCAGAGCCAGCGGCCGTCGTGGGCGAGGGGGCAGGAACCCAGGAAGACGTCGTTCTCCCTGAAGCCCACCTGGGTGGCGCCGTTGGCCGCGCCGGTCAACCGGACCTGTACGTCGAGGAGTTGCTGGTAGGGCTCCGGCGTGTGCACCAGCGGGGGCAGCAGGGTCCGGCGGGGCTCCGGGGAGTCCGGCACCGGTGCCGTGACGTGTTCGGAGGTGGTGAACCGCACCTCCGTACGCTCGGACTGGTAGCCGCTGGCATCGACGGCGAAGAGCCGGACCCGGTGTTCACCGGCGGCCCACGGCTGTTCCCGGTGCCAGGTCCACCCGCCGTCGGCGTCGACCGGCGCCGACGCCAGGTACTTGCCGTGCTCCCAGATGCTGACGCGTACCGCGCCCGGGGCCCGGCCGGCGAGGCGGACGTGCGTCGTGGACAGCAGGTCGTGCCGGCGCGGCGCGGTCACGACCGGTGCGGCGAACGAGCCCTGCACCACTGAGGTCGACTCAAGGAAGGACGTGATGCCCGACTTGTCGGCGTCGGGTTCCTCGTAGCCGTGTCTGGTGAGCCCCAGGCGTGGCGCGATCCCCTCGACGAGGAGGTAGGCGATGCCCAGCAGCGGGGGTGTGTTGCGCTGGGTCACCTTTCCGTGGTCGGTGATGAACGGGGACTCGCTGAAGATGAGGTTGAAGTTCGGGTACCGCTGCAACAGCCCGAGGTAGGGCTCCACCTGGGTCGGATACTGCTCGTCCTGGGGCGAGGACACCAGGTAGAGGTTGGTCTCCGGACTGGCTCCCGAGGCCAGCAGGTCGGGCAGGACCGCGTCGAGGACGCGGACGTCGTCGTCCGTCATCGCCTCGCCGAGCATGTGCCGGCCGGTGTCGGGATAGACGTCGCGCACGAAGGTGCCGATCCGCAGCTGCGGGACGCTGGCGACGATATTGCGGAAGCCGTATCTGAGCCCGAAGTACAGCGCCGCGCTGCCGCCCTTCGAACTGCCCCACAGGGTCACGTCTCCCGGGGTCAGCCCGAGGGACTTCATCACTCTCGTGATGAGCCCGATCACGGACTGCTCGACCGTGAAGTCCATCTCCCTGCACAGGTAGTAGGTGTTCCCGTCGTCGAACCGGTCGCGGATCCAGAGGATGTTGGAGCGCAGGTTGTCGAGGACGCCGGTGGCCCAGCCGTAGTCGTCCGGGGCGTAGATGTTGGCGAAGACGACCATAAGATGCCGGTTGCCGCTGCGGGCGTGGGTGAACCGGTACTCGACGGGGTGGCCGCCCGAGGCGTCGATCCCGCCGATCACCTTGCGGCCCTTGGCAGTTGCTTCAGACATGGTGCGCTTTCGCTCTCGTCGGGTGCTGCGGAGCCGGGCCGGTGCGAGGTCGGATCGGGAGGTCGGCCATGATGTCGTGATGCATCCCGCTACCTCCCCGCCCGGGACCGGGCACATGGGCATCCCGTGGCGCAGGCTCGCCGTCGCCGCGGCGGCGCTGCTGGGACTCGCCACCGTGGTGACCATGGTCCAGACGTACGGGCCCACCCGCTCCGCCGCGTCCACCCGGGCGCTGACCGTGGCGACGTGGAACATGTGCGGTGTCCGGCAGTGGGGGTGCGCCGACACCGGCAGTTGGGCGGAGAAGAAGACGCAGTTGAACCATCTCGCCACGCGGGCGGGGGCTCGGGTGATCTTCCTTCAGGAGACCTGCGGCACGGAGCTGGAGTCGGTGCGCCGGGGACTCGGCACGTCCTGGCACACGGCGTTCCGTGCGTACTCCAGCGGCGACCGGGCCGGGCGTACGACACCGATCCGGTGCGCGACGCCCGGGGCGGGTACCGCCGGTTTCGCGATCCTGTCCGCCTATCGTCTGTCGGCCGTCGCCTCCGTGGCCTCGCAACAGCCCACGGTGGGGGTGCGGCGCGGCATCCTGTGCGCCACGGTCGCGGCGCACGGCATCCGGGTGTGCACCGCCCATCTGAGCCCGCGGCACAGCGACGCCGCGCACCCCGGCTGGGAGTTCCGCGACGACCAGCTGAAGGCCCTGGCCCACGCGGGGGCCGCCCGCCGCACGGTGTACGGCGGTGATCTCAACGTGAATCCGCCGGGATCCCGCAACCCCTTCTCCTGGGTGTGGCCGTCCGGCCCCTACACCGCCCAGCGGGAGTGCGACCAGGCTTCCGGGTCCTCCCGGTCGGGCCGGGCGACCCATGTGTCGGGCCACAAGTTCGACTACCTCTTCACCGGGCTGCCCAGGGTCCGCTGCACGGTGCGTGACACCGGCAGGTCGGATCACTTCGCCCTGCTCCTGCGGGTGCGCACGGGCTGAGCGAAACCCTCGGCGACCCTCGACGGTGGTGTCGAGGGCCGAGGGTCCACTGGCTTGCTCCGTCATGGAGTGCCGTGCTCGTTCGCCGTCATACGACCACGCCCTCGACGACCCTTCCCGGGGGTGACGACTCGTCACGGGAACGATTCTGCTGTGCACCGGCGGGCGCGGCCGACTGCTGCGGCCGCACCATCCGCCGCTGCGGCCCGTCCGGTGCGCCACGGGAGACGAGGGTGTCGGCCGGCGCGGGCTGGGCGGGCAGCGCGTTCACGGACCCGGGGACCTCGGTCGCGGGCTGCGCCGGGTACCGCTGCGGGGTGAACCAGTGCTGGGCGTTCCAGCTGACCGGCGTGAGCGGACGGCCCGAGTGACTCGTGTCCACGGAGCCGACAGCGGGCGCCCGCGCCTCCTCCTGGGCGAGGTCGCCGCCGGCGACCAGCATCCGGTCCGCCAGGCGTGCCGAGGCGTAGCCGTCGTCGAGGTCGCAGAACTCCCGCCGGAACCAGCGGTAGCGCTCGGCGTAGGCGTCCTGGATCCGGTCGATCTCCCGGATCGCGGTCACCAGGTCCTCGGAGGAGTACACCAGCGGGCCGGGCGCGCTGCGCTCGAAGTCGAAGTAGAAGCCGCGCAGGGTGTCCCGGTAGTGGTCCAGGTCATAGGTGAAGAAGAGGATCGGGCGCCCGGTGTTGACGTAGTCGAACATCAGGGACGAGTAGTCCGTGATCATCACGTCGGTGATCAGGGACAGATCGGCCATGTCCGGGTAGTCCGAGACGTCGAAGACGAAGCCGTCGCCGGCCCCCGGCACCGGGTCGACCACGTTGGGGTGGCGGCGGACCAGGAGCACATGGTCGGCGGCCAGGCGGGCCCGGGCGTCCGCGAGGTCGACGCGGAAGTCCAGCTTGTACTTGCCGGGCGCGTAGAACTGGTCGTCGCGCCAGGTGGGCGCGTACATCACGACCCGCTTGCCGTCGGGCAGGCCGATGCGTCGGCGGATCTCCCGCTCCTGCTGCTCCGTGTCGGGTCTGCGCAGGATGTCGTTGCGCGGGTAGCCGGACTCCACCATCTCGCCCGGGAATCCGAAGGCGCGCTTGAGGATCGGGGTGGAGAAGCTGTTGGGCGAGACCAGCATGTCCCAGTTCTGCACCTCCTTCTCGACCCGTTCCAGATAGCGCTGGTCCGCGAAGTGGATGGCCTCGATGTCATGGCCGATCTTCTTCAGCGGGGTGCCGTGCCAGGTCTGTACGACGATCTGGCCGTCACGTTTCTGGAACCAGTCGGGCAGGTGGTTGTTGGCGACGATGTACCGGCTGGTGGCCAGCGCCTCGTACCACTGCGGCGACCACATGCGCACCGGGGTGGCGGTCGGGGGGACCTGGACCTGGTCGTCGCGGACGACGAAGAGGTGCTCGATGTCGACACCCCGCCGCACCAGTTCCTCGTGCAGGGCGCGGGGGCTGTCGGAGTACTGGGTGCCCTTGAAGGCGTCGAAGAGGATCGCGGGGCGTACCTTCTTCCGCCGCGCGGCCGGGTAGGCCTTGGTGCGCAACAGCTTCTGGCGGTACGGGCCGCGCGCGTAGTCGGGCATGGCGGAGTGCACGAGGAGGGACAGCCGGTCGTAGGCCTCGGCCTGGAGTTCGTAGCGGCGCTCGTTCTCCTCGAAGTCCTGGGGGAAGGATGCGACGAGGGACTGCTCGATCTTCACCATGAGGTCTTCGAGGCGGTCCTCGCGGGCCACCGAGGACAGGTCCTGACGGCGCAGGAAGAAGTCCCAGCGCCCGGCGGCCAGCGGGATCTCGCCGGCCAGGGTCCGCATGGCGGCCGGTGACAGGACGGCGCGGAACGCGTTGCCGTCCCACTGGAGCGGTACGGTGCGTTCCGCCCCGTCCGCCCGCGAGCGCACCACGAGATGGGCGTCGCGGTACTCCCGCGCGGACAGCCGGTCGGCGGCCAGATAGCGGCCCGTGATCTGCAGTGAACCGTCCTCGCCCCAGGCGAAGTCGCTCGCCATGGGCAGGGTCGCGCGCTCGAAGAGCACGAGGTAGCCGGAGCCGTTGCGGTGGACGACGACCTCGCGGTCGCCCTCGCGGGTCTGGAGCGCGGAGGGCATGCGGTAGTGCCCGTCGGGCGTCTCCTCCGCGACCACCGGATAGATGGTCATCTTCCGGCCCTCGACATGGAAGGTGGTCTTCCAGCCGTTGCTGCCCATGTCCCAGGACTGGGGCACGTCCGCCCCGGCCTGGGCCTCGGCGCGGTATCCCGGTATGAGGACGCGCAGCGGAACCCGGGCGGTGAACGTGCACCAGCCCTCGCCGCCGGCGCCGAAGTGGACCCGTGCGTCGTGCTCCCCGGTGCCGCTCATGCTGGTGACCCGGAGCTTGCCCCACTCGGGGACCTTGGGCCCGAGATAGACGCCGTTCAGCTCCAGTTGGTCGCCGTTGACGCGGTGGCCGGTGATCCGGCAGCGCACGATCTCCACGCGTAGCTTGAGCTTGCCCTGGAGGAACACGGGCAGCACGCGGGTGTTCTTGTCGACGTAGCGGTACGGCGGGTTGGCGGCGGATCCGGCGCCGCCCCGGTCGATGCCCCGGTAGCGGAACAGGCCCCGGCTGAGCACCCCGGCGGCGACGTCCCAGGTGCCCTCGACCCACTGGCCCTTGCGCTTTAGCCGGGTGGTGTCGATCCTGGCCTCGAAGCCTGCCCAGTCGTAGCAGTAACGATTCTGGTTGGACTGCTCGGTGGCCTGCGGCGCGTAGGTGGTCTTCGCCGTGGTGATCACCATCCGCCCCTGCTTCTTGTTGCGCAGGGCGATGGCCTTCACCGACATGTGCTTCTTGTGCACGTTGATCAGACGGACATATGCCGAGCCCTTCAGGGTGAGCAGATGGCCGTTCGTGCTCCAGCGGGCCCCGCCGAGCGAGCCGTGCAGCGAGAACTCCTTGTCGAGCCGGTAGGCCTTCTTGTCGAGGCCGACCTCCCGGTCCCCGAGGTAGGGGTACTTGAGGTAGCGGTGGAACCGGCGCTGGACGGGCATCGGGCCGCCGCGCCGCTCGAACTGGATGACCTCCAGCAGCTCGGGCAGCCGTCCGTCGCGCACCAGGAGCCATTTGACCCGGGCGTCCGCCGGCAGCTCGTCGATGATGGTGGCGTCGGCCTCGTCGAGGAACTCGTTGGCCCACTCCATGAAGGCCTGCTGGTACTCCTCGTCCGCGTCCGGGAGCACCTTCAGATGCAGCATCAGGTCGGACTTGAGGCAGGCGAGGTCGTACTTGCGCTTGCTCTCCTCGTACAGCCGCGAGCGCCGTTCGGCCAGGAAGCGGCTGACGGACTGGACGGCGGCGACCCGGTCGCGCAGGTTGGACAGCTCGGTGTGGCGCTGGGTGATCGAGGGGGCCGCGCCGCCCTCGCGACGGCGCCAGTAGTAGACGATGTCGGTGATGACGTCGACCTTGGCGGCCCGGAAGTGGGCGAACATGTTGACCCAGGAGTCCTCGTAGAGGACGCCTTCGGGGAACTCGATGAAGTGGTAGTCCCAGAAGGACCGCCGGAACAGCTTGTTCCAGACGGTGCGGTCGTAGATGAGCGCTTCGAATTTGGTGATGTGGGTGCCGCGCCGGTTCTTCTGCATCGGGGTCTTGTGCAGCGGTGACTGCCACTTCTTGGTGGAGTTCATCATCTGCACGTTGCCCGAGACGAAGTCCGAGCCGGACTCCTCCAGGGTGCGGACGAGCAGTTCGTAGGCGTACTCGGGAATGACGTCGTCGCCGTCGACGAACGCGACGAACTCCCCGCGCGGATGCATGGCCCGCAGGCCGGTGTTCCGGGCGTGCCCCGGCCCGTGCGACTCCTGGCGGATCAGTCTGAAGCGCGGGTCCGCCGCACAGAACTCGGCGACGATCTCCGTCGAACGGTCGGTGGAACCGTCGTCGACGAGGATCACCTCGAAGTCGCGGAACGACTGACGCGCGATCGACTCCAGACATTCAGCGAGATAGGCCTCAACATCCTGAAAGGGAACGACAACACTGAGACGCGGATGATCCGCCAACTCCGACTCCTACCGAGACAATTCGCCCGCTGAGCTTGGTCGAGAAGCCCACTGCGGGCGGACACCCCCCTGACTCGGCACGCCCCCCAGCCCCATCGCTGGCACGCAACTGCCGCCCCTGTGACCTCGGACAGAGCCCCCTCCACCGGGAGCCACAGGATCCCCATATTCTTAACAGATACTAACCATGGGTCAAGGACAGGCCATGTGGCGTTCATCGCTACCTGAGGATCCGTACATCCCGGCTTAAAGCAGGGTCACGGGGATGCCTATAGTTCTGCCACTGCACTGCTCGTATCAGTTGGGCCGGAATCCCCCCTACCCGGGCCCCGCACCTCCGCGGAAGCGGAGCCCGTGAGGAGAGGAACCGCACCCCCATGTCACACAGCGCCACGACCGAGCCCCGGCGTGCCCGGAAGTCGACCGGCGGCCGGAGAGCCACCCCGCCCCGCAAGAGACGCCGCGGGCGCGTCATCCTGGTGTCGTTGCTGGTCCTGGTGCTGGCGGCGGGCGGTACGGCCTACTGGATCTACAGCGGTATCGACGGCAACATCAAGGGCGTCGACATCGACAAGGCGATCGGTGACGACCGCCCGGAGAAGCTGCCGACCTCGGGCCAGAACGTCCTGATACTGGGCTCCGACTCCCGCGCCGGCGCCAACGCGAAGCTGAACACGGGCAATGTCTCCGGCGCCCGATCGGACACCGCGCTGGTGATGCACATACCAGAGGGACGTAAGAAAGCGGTGGCGGTGAGCATCCCGCGCGACACCCTGGTGACCCGCCCGAAGTGCACAAAATCAAACGGCTCCTCGGTCGCGTCGGCGAAGCGCGTGATGTTCAACTCCATCTACTCCCAGGTCGGTCCGGCCTGTGTGGTGAAGACGGTGGAGCAGATGTCCGGGGTCCGCATGGACCACTACGTCGAGGTCGACTTCGCCGGCTTCAAGAACCTGGTGGACGCGATCGGCGGCGTGACCATCACCGTCGACCAGGACATCCACGACACCTCCAGCGGCCTGGACCTGACCAAGGGCACCCACAAGCTGAACGGCACCCAGTCCCTGCAGTTCGTCCGCACCCGGCACGGCATCGGCGACGGCAGCGACCTCGGCCGGATAGGTCTCCAGCAGCAGTTCATGCTCGCGCTGCTCACCGAGATCCAGAAGCAGGACCTGCTGGGCAGTCCGGTCAAGGCCTACAAGATCGCCGACGAGCTCACCGCCGCGCTGACCACCGACTCCGAACTCGCCTCGCTCACCAAGCTCGCGGAGTTCGGCCGCAGCCTGAACGGCGTCAACCCGTCCACCATGGAGACGATCATGCTCCCGGTGGCGTACGACAAGGTCGACCCGAACCGGGTGGTGGCCGCCGAGCCGCAGGCGAGCACACTCTGGAAGGCGGTCCGCAGCGACTCGACCATCCCCGAGTCGGCGAAGAAGTCACCGGCGACGGGCGGCTGAGCCGCCCGCGCGAGATCTGTACGGCGCGGACGGGTCAGAGTTCGGACCAGGGGCCCAGGCTCAGCCCCGTGCCCGGCTCCTGCCGGGCCACTCTCGGCCTGCCCTCGGGGTCGATCAGCGCCATGACCACCCGTCCGCGGCCGTCCCTGGCCAGCGCCGGCGAGCCCTCGCAGGGCTCGGTCAGCGCGTACCACCACAGGCCGTTGCCCTCGTCCCCGACACCGCCCACGCCGAACACCGCGTGTCCGTCGGGGTCCCGGTAGGCGAGGACAAGGCAGTCGTAGCCGTCCAGGGTCGTGCGCAGCGTCGCGTACGGCCGCTGCGCCGGGGAGCCGCCCAGCGGCGTCGGCCAGCCGCCCGCCCGCCAGGAGACCGCGGCGCCGCTGTCGGCGTCGGTCCAGAAGAAGGTGGCCTGCTCCGGGCCGGTCTCCAACGCGGCGACGGTGCCCGGCGCGGGACGCAGCGCGAAGCCCCGCGGGCCCGTGAAGTCACCGCCTGCTTCGAGTTGGCGCCACACGAACACCCCGGTCTCGGCGTCGACGCACACCTCGATCCGCCCTCCGGCGAGGGCCACCGGCGCGGGCCACGGGCTGAGACCGACGCCCTGCAGGTTCTCCCAGGCCCGCCACTTGCCGTTCGGTGCCTCACGGCGCAGCACCAGACCGCCGTGCGCGCCCCGGGCGAAGACATGCACACTGCCGTCCGACGCGACCGCGCCCACCGGCGGGCCCAGCAGCAGCCCCTGCTCCCGGTCGGGGTGCGGGTTGCCCAGTGAGCGCCAGTCCGTGAAGGCGAGTCCCGTCTGGTACTGGATCGCGTGCACGACGTCCACCCGGCGAGCCCCGTCGGCGCCGACGCGCTCCCGGCGGCCGAGGAAGTGGACGTAGGAGTCGTCGCCCTGGACCACCGTCAGGTGGGTCAGCCCGGCCCCGGGCACGAGATGGGGTCCGTTCCAGTCGGCTCCGCCCACGGTGGTCTCGGTCCAGCGCAGCAGGCCGTCCTCGGTCGGTGCGTAGAGGCTGAGCCGACCGTCCCTGCCGAGGGTCAGCCAGTCGCCGTGGGCGGCACCGGACACGGCCGGTCCCGGGGTCCGCGCGCCCGCCGCGTCCGGAGGGACGGTGCCGACGGGACCTGACGACTTCTTCCGCATGGCCTGCCGCACTCCCCTGATGCCGACGCGTCATGCGTACGGATTGGCTGAAACACCGGTCATCATATGTTGCCCGCGGGCAGGTGCCCGGGCTCCGGTGCGGAGCCGTTCCCCGGTGATCAGACCTCCCGCCAGGCCTCCAGCGCCAGCCCTTCCTCGTCCTTCCGCCGCGTGAGCAGGAGCCGGCCGTCGGACGGGGACACCGTGGCGGCGGCGACCCGGTCGTCCTCGTCCAGGGTGAGGGAGACCTCGGCGTCCGCGGGGAGTTGGGGGCCCGACTCGGTCCACCAGGCGCCCGCCGACTCCTGCTCCGTGGGGTAGGCGGCGAAGGCGACCCGGCCGCTGGCCGAGCGTTGCGCGAGCAACGTGCAGTCGTGGCCGTCGAGTTCGCAGCGGATCGCGGAGACCGGGCCGGGGCCTGCCGAGGGGAGGAGGGCGAGCGGCTTGGTGCCGGGGCGCCAGACGCAGAGGTCGCCGGAGTCGTCCGTGTAGAAGAGGGTGGTGTGCTCCGGCGAGGTGGCCAGGGCGCGGAGTGTGCCGGGGCGGATGCCGGACTCCATCGCCTCCTCCAACACCGGCTGTTCACCCGGCTCCTCCTGGCGCCAGTGCAGGATCGCGCCGGGTACCGCCGCGTACAGCTCGACCGTGCCGGACTCCCCCGTCACCGCCGCCAGGTCCTCGTGGACGTCGCTCCCCTTGAGGTCGCGCCACGGTCCCCAGCCGCCCTTCTCCTTCTGGGCCAGCATGCTCGCGCCGCCCGCCGCGTTGCGCACGAAGACATGGGCGCGGCCCTCCGCGTCGACCGCGACCGCCGGTACGCCGGTGCGGTCGCCCGTCCTGTTCGGGTGGCCGATCGGATACCAGTCGAGGGCCGCGAGCCTGGGCCGGAAGTGCGTGGAGTGGACCAGCCCGGACTCGCCGGGCCGCGTGGGGCGCCAGGACACCAGGTGGGCGTAGCCGTCCGCGCCCTGTCCGACGGCGAGCAGCCCCGGGTGCAGCTTCTGGTCGCCGCCGACCTTGCGCGGGTCGCTCCAGAGGCCGCCGGGGCCGCGTTCCGCCCGGCACAGGACGGCGTCGCCCGAGGGCAGATACACACTGAGCCGGCCGTCACGGCCGCGCATGAGCCAGTCGCCGTTCACCGGTTCACTGTAATTGGGGCGGCCGCTGCCGCGCGGGGCGCCCCCGGCCCGCGTGCGACCCTTGCCCCATGGACGAGGACACTCCCCTGCTGGTGATCGTCGACGGCGCGAACGTCGTGGGCTCGGTGCCCGACGGCTGGTGGCGCGACCGCAAGGGTGCCGCCGAGCGCCTCCGCGACCGGCTCGCGAGCGACGGTCTGCCGGGCCGCGCGGACCCCGTGGAACTCGTCCTCGTCGTGGAGGGCGCGGCCCGTGGCGTGGCGTCCGTCCCGGGCGTACGGGTGGACTCGGCACCCGGCAGCGGCGACGACCGGATGGTCGAACTGGTCGCCGAGGCCCACGGCCGCCCCTGCCTGGTGGTCACCGCGGACCGCGAACTGCGGCGCAGGGTCACGGAGTTGGGCGCGGAGGTCACCGGGCCGCGCAGCGTAAGGGGCTGACCCGCATGCGACGAGGCCCGCAAACCCCCTCCACCGAGCGGGACTTACGATCCCGACGGCCGGCACGCGATACGGCCCCGCAAGTCCCCTCCGCCGAGCGGGACTTACGGGGCCGGACAACCAACTGGGTTGATCTCGAAGGAACTACGACGCGTTTCCGCTCGGCGGTGCCGTCGACTCGCCCGCCTCCGCCGCCTGTTGCAGGCCCAGGCGGCTGTGTGTGCGGCCGTAGAAGAAGTACACGGCGAAGCCGATCGCCATCCAGATGGCGAAGCGGAGCCAGGTCTCGGCGGGGAGGTTGAGCATCAACCAGAGGGAGGCCAGGACCGAGACGATCGGGAGGGCCGGGACCAGGGGGGTGCGGAAGGCGCGGGGCAGGTCCGGGCGCTTGTTCCTGAGGATGACCACGCCGATCGCGACCACGATGAACGCGAACAGCGTGCCGATGTTGACCAGTTCGGCGAGTTCGCTGAGGCTCGTGAAGCCCGAGACGATCGCGATGATCACGCCGAGGAGGATGGTCGGGCGGTACGGGGTGCGGAAGCGCGGGTGGACGTGCGAGAAGAAGCGGGGCAGCAGGCCGTCGCGGCTCATCGCGAAGAAGACGCGGGCCTGGCCCAGCAGCAGGATCATGCACACCGTCGTCAGGCCGATCGCGGCGCCGAAGCTGATCAGGCCCGCGAACCACGGGTGGCCGGTGGCCTTGAACGCGTCGGCGAGCGGGGCGTCGATCGACAGTGAGCTGTACTTCTGCATGCCGGTCACGACGACCGCGACGGCGACGTAGAGCGTGGTGCAGATGACCAGCGAGCCGAGGATGCCGCGCGGCACGTCGCGCTTCGGGTTGCGGGTCTCCTCGGCGGCGGTGGCGACGACGTCGAAGCCGATGAAGGCGAAGAAGACCACGGACGCGGCGGTGAAGATGCCCATGACGCCGAAGTTGGAGGGCGCCCAGCCGAACATCAGCTGGATGAGCGGGGCTTTGAGGTTTCCGCCCGCCTCGACCGACTGTGCCTTGGGGATGAAGGGCTTGTAGTTGTCGCCCTTGATGAAGAAGGCGCCGGCGACGATCACCACGAGCACGACGGCGACCTTGATGGCGACGACGACGGAGGTGACCCGCGCGGAGAGCTTCATGCCGAGGACGAGGATCGCGGTGAGGACGAGCACGAGCGCGGCGGCGAGGATGTCGAAGCCGAAGCCGTGGGCGCCGTCCCGGCCGCTGAGCGCCTCGGGCAGGTGCCAGCCCGCGTTGTCCAGCAGCGAGTGGATGTAGCCGGACCAGCCGACGGCCACCACCGCCGTGCCGAGGGCGAGTTCGAGGACCAGGTCCCAGCCGATGGTCCAGGCGGGGAGTTCGCCGAGCGAGGCGTACGAGAAGGTGTACGCGGAGCCCGCGACCGGGACCGTGGACGCGAACTCGGCGTAGCAGAGCGCCGCGAGGGCACAGACGACGCCGGCCACGACGAAGGACAGGGCGACCGCTGGACCGGCGGTGTTCTTGGCGGCCGTGCCGGTGAGGACGAAGATGCCGGTGCCGATGACGACGCCGACGCCGAACACGGTCAGATCCAGGGCCGAGAGGGACTTTCTGAGCGCGTGCTCCGGTTCCTCGGTGTCCTTGATGGACTGTTCGACTCTCTTCGTCCGGAAGAGTGTGCTGCTCACGGGTGTACCTCCCACGCTTGGCGTCCTCGACATGATCGAGAGGGGGCGTAGTGCGTATGCCCCGGCGCGAGGGGATTCACGCGAATGGGCCGCTTTCACCACTGCAAAGGGTGGTGGAAGCGGCCCGTTCAGCGGCGTTGACCGTGCCTCAGTCGCGTGCGGGCTCCACCGAGTCGACCTCCGCGGTGGGGCGGTCGAAGCGGCCGTCCAGCTTGGAGACCAGGCCGGTGACCTGGCGGGCGATGTCCGGCGCGGTGAGGCCGATCTCCGTCATCACCTCGGCGCGGGAGGCGTGGTCGAGGAAGCGCGGCGGGATGCCGAAGTCGCGCAGCGGAACATCCACGCCCGCGTCGCGCAACGCCTGCGCGATGGACGAACCGACGCCGCCGACACGGGAGTTGTCCTCCACGGTGACGACCACCCGGTGCTGCTCCGCGAGCGGGGCCATGGCCTCGTCGACGGGCTTGACCCAGCGCGGGTCGACGACGGTGGTGGTGATGCCCTGCTTGTCGAGCAGGGCGGCGATCTCCAGGCACATGGGCGCCAGGGCGCCGACCGAGACCAGCAGGACGTCCGGGGCATCGGTGCTCGGCGCGCGCAGCACGTCCATGCCGCCGATCCGGCCCACGGCGGGTACGGCGGGTCCGACCGCGCCCTTGGAGAAGCGGACCACGGTCGGCGCGTCCTCGACCTGGACGGCCTCGCGCAGCTGGGCGCGGACCTGGTCGGCGTCGCGGGGTGCGGCGAGCCGGAGGCCCGGGACGACCTGGAGGATCGACATGTCCCACATGCCGTTGTGGGAGGCGCCGTCGGTGCCGGTGACGCCCGCCCGGTCCAGGACGAAGGTCACCCCGCACTTGTGCAGGGCCACGTCCATCAGCACCTGGTCGAAGGCCCGGTTGAGGAAGGTGGCGTAGACGGCGAAGACGGGGTGCAGTCCGCCGGTGGCGAGGCCGGCCGCGGAGACGGCGGCGTGCTGCTCGGCGATGCCGACGTCGTAGATGCGGTCCGGGAAGGCGTCGGCGAACTTCTTCAGGCCGACGGGCTGGAGCATCGCGGCGGTGATCGCGACGATGTCCTCGCGCTCCTGGCCCAGGGCGACCATCTCGTCGCCGAAGACGGAGGTCCAGTCCGCGCCGGAGGCCTTGATGGGCAGGCCGGTGTCGGGGTGGATGGGGCTGATGCCGTGGAAGCGGTCGGCCTCGTCCTGGAGGGCGGGCTGGTAGCCGCGGCCCTTCTCGGTGAGGCAGTGCACGATGACGGGCCCGCCGAAGCGCTTGGCCCGCGCCAGCGCGGACTCCAGGGCGTCGATGTCGTGGCCGTCGACCGGACCGACGTACTTCAGACCGAGGTCCTCGAACATCCCCTGCGGGGCGATGAAGTCCTTCAGGCCCTTCTTCGCGCCGTGCAGCGTCTCGTAGAGGGGCTTGCCGACGACCGGAGTGCGCTCCAGGAGGTCCTTGCCGCGGGCCAGGAAGCGCTCGTAGCCGTCGGTGGTCCGCAGGGTCGCCAGGTGGTTCGCGAGGCCGCCGATGGTCGGTGCGTAGGAGCGCTCGTTGTCGTTGACGACGATGACGAGCGGGCGGTCCTTGGCGTCGGCGATGTTGTTCAGCGCCTCCCAGGCCATACCGCCGGTCAGCGCGCCGTCACCGATCACCGCGACCACGTGGTCGTCGCGTTTGAGGACCTGGTTGGCCTTGGCGAGGCCGTCGGCCCAGCCGAGGACCGTCGAGGCGTGCGAGTTCTCGATGACGTCGTGCTCGGACTCGGCCTGCGAGGGGTAGCCGGAGAGGCCGCCCTTCATCTTCAGCTTGGAGAAGTCCTGGCGGCCGGTGAGCAGCTTGTGGACGTAGGACTGGTGGCCGGTGTCGAACAGCACCCGGTCCTTCGGCGACTCGAAGACGCGGTGCAGGGCGATGGTCAGCTCGACCACACCGAGGTTCGGGCCGAGGTGGCCGCCGGTCTTGGAGACGGCGTCGACGAGGAAGGTCCGGATCTCCCCGGCCAGCTGGTCCAGCTGCTCCAGGCTGAGCCGGTCCAGATCGCGCGGTCCCCTGATGCGGGTCAGCAGCGGCACCCGTGCCTCCTTGCGAGTAGAGCTGATCGAGCTGTTGCCGGGCTTGTCGAGTCTAATGTTCCGCCTTTGCGGACGGCGCCCGGGCTCTGCGTCATACGTCACGCGATCGGCTGTACCCACGAACAGCCTTTCCTACGACATGACGGTGCCCGGTACCGCGTTCGGTACCGGGCACAGTCTGCGCGAAGGGGCGGGTCAGCCGCGACCGGACGCCTTCTGGCTCTTGCGGGACACCGAGTCGATGACGACCGCGCCGAGCAGAACACCGCCGGTGATCATGTACTGGATCGACGTGTTCATGTTGAGCAGGTCGAGGCCGGTCTGGATCGACTGGATGACGAGCATGCCCAGGAGGGCGGACCAGACGGTGCCGCGACCGCCGAAGAGGCTCGTACCGCCGATGACCGCGGCCGCGATGGCCAGCATCAGGGTGTTGCCGCCGCCGGCGTTGAGCGTGGCGCTCTGGGTCTGACCGGCGAAGAACATACCGCCGACCGCCGCGAAGCCGCCGGAGATGGCGAACACGGTGATCCGGATCATGGACACGTTGATACCGGCACGACGCGCGGCCTCGATGCCACCGCCGACCGCGAAGACCTTACGGCCGTACGGGGTACGACGGAGCACGAAGTCCACGATCACCAGGGACGCGAGGAAGATCACCAGGGAGTTGGAGACACCGGCCGAGGAGTTGAGCACGTACGCGGTGACGAACGCGGCCACGGCGAGCAGACCGACCCGCAGCCCGATCTCGCTGGTGGGCCGGAACGGCACCCCGGCGGCCTTGCGGCGGCGCTGCTCGACGAGCGAGCCGTAGAGCAGGGAGCCGACACCGAGCGCGGCCAGGATGTAGGCGCCCGCGATCGACTGGTCCATGAAGAAGGAGCCCTGGCCGAGCAGGTGCACCGGGCCCTCGTCCGGGATGTTGATGGTGCCGCTCGAACCGAGCAGCCACAGCATCAGACCGTTCCAGCCGAGGAAGCCGGCCAGGGTGACGACGAACGCCGGTACGCCGATCCTCGCGAAGAAGAAGCCGTGCAGCGCGCCGATGCCGATGCCCGTGATGATCGTCAGGACCAGCGCCAGCCAGCCGTTCATCCCGTGGTTGACCACGAAGACGGCGAACAGGGTGGACGCCAGACCGCTGACCGAGCCGACGGACAGGTCGATCTCGCCGAGCAGCAGCACGAAGACCAGGCCGATGGCGAGCATGCCGGTGGCCGACAGGTAGTAGCTGATGTTGGACAGGTTGTCCGCGCTCAGGAACCGGCTGTTCTGCGACTGGAAGATGATGCCGATGACGATCAGGCCGGCGACGACCGGCAGCGAGCCGAGCTCACCGCCCTTGATCTTGCGCTTGAACTCGGTGATGTAGCCCTTGTAGCCCTCTTCGCGGACCAGCAGACGCGGGTCGACGACGGTGGCGGCGCCGGCCGCCGCCGTTGGGTCCTCGGCGAGAGGCGCGGTGGTCGGTTCGACCGCGTCCTTCTTCACGGTGCCTGACGTGTCGCTCACTTTGCCGCCTCCGTGCTGCGCACCGCACGACGGGTCACGGCGTTGTCCGTGGCACCGGTGATCGCGGCGATGATCGTTTCCTGACTGGTGTCCTTCACCGGGAAGGAGCCGTTGTTCTTGCCCAGGCGCAGCACGTTGACGGTGTCGGCGACCGCCTTGACGTCGGCCATGTTGTGGCTGATGAGGATGACGCCGAGGTTGCGCTCGCGCAGCCGCTCGACCAGGTCGAGGACCTGGGCGGTCTGCTCGACGCCGAGGGCGGCGGTGGGCTCGTCGAGGATGACGACCTTGGGGTCACCGATCAGCGCGCGGGCGATGGCGACGACCTGTCGCTGACCACCGGAGAGGCTGGCGATCGGGATGCGCACGCTCGGGATGCGGATGGAGAGGGTGCTCAGCAGCTCACGGGAGTTCTTCTCCATCGTGACCTCGTCGATGACCCCGTGGCGCAGCAGCTCACGCCCGAGGTAGAGGTTGCCGACGACGTCGAGGTTGTCGCAGAGCGCGAGGTCCTGGTAGACCGTCGCGACGCCGAGTCCCTGGGCGTCGTGCGGCTTGTTGATGCTGACCGGGTTGCCCTCCCACTCGATGACTCCTTCATCGATGGGGTGCACTCCGGCGATGGTCTTCACCAGAGTGGACTTTCCTGCGCCGTTGTCGCCGACCAGTGCGACGACTTCTCCGGGGTGGACCTCCAGCTCTACTTCGGTGAGGGCCTGCACCGCACCGAATCGCTTGGAGACTCCGCGCAACGCCAGCACGGGCGTAGCGGACACGTTGACCATCTCCTTCGCCGCCTGACCGGCGGGGATGCCGCGCTAGTCAAAAGCCGCGGAGGGTTGTGCCTAGGCACAGATTTACAAGATGAACATGCGCGCGGCCGGTGCCAGTTGGCAACGGCTGCGTTCGCACGGGTTCCGATCGGCGCCCGCCCCACAGCGGGGTTGGAAGGTGGGGCGGACGCCGAAGGGGGTCTGTCACCGCTGGGCGGTGATTACTGCAGACCGGCCGCCTTGCACGCCGCGGCGTAGTCGGCGGTGCAGATCTGCGCGACGGTGTAGAGACCGTCCTTGATGACCGTGTCCTTGATGTTGGCCTTGGTGACCGACACCGGGGTCAGCAGCTGCGAGGGCACCTTGTTGCCGGAGCCGCTGGTCTGGGTCGTGGTGGCGAGCGAGGAGATGCTCTTGCCCTGCGCCAGGTCGACGGCGAGGGTGGCGGCCGCCTCGGCCTCCGGCTTGAAGGCCTTGTAGACGGTGCTGGACTGGGTACCGGCGACGATGCGCTGGATACCGGCGAGCTCCGCGTCCTGGCCCGTCAGCGGGATGCCGCTGATGCCGGCGCCCTTGAGGACGGTGGCGATACCGCCGGCCATGCCGTCGTTGGCGGAGTAGACGCCCGCGATCTTCTTGGCGCCGAGCTGGGTGATGGCCGCCGACATCTTCTGCCCGGCGATGGTGTCCTTCCACAGGCCGGACTGCTCGTAGGCGATCTTGACCTTGCCGTCGAGGGCCTCGTGGGCGCCCTTCTTGAACTGCGCGGCGTTCGGGTCGGCGTCGTCACCGTTGATCATGACGACGTTCGCCGAGGGGGTCGCCTTCGAGCCCAGCGAGGCGATGAGCGCCTCGCCCTGGAGCTTGCCGACCTGGACGTTGTCGAAGGAGACGTACGCGGAGACCGGACCCTGGGCCAGACGGTCGTACGCGACGACCTTGATGCCCTTGTTGACCGCCTGCTGGATCGAGGACTTGATCGCGGCGGAGTCCTGGGCGCTGATCACGATGACCTTGACGCCCTTGGTGATCATGCTGCTGACCTGCTGGGCCTGGGTGGCCGCGCTGGCGTTCGCGTTGTTGTACTCGACGGTGCAGCCGGAGCAGAGCTCCTTCACCTTCGCCTCGAAGTACGGCTTGTCGAACTTCTCGTACCGAGCGGTGACGCTGTCGGGCAGGAGCAGGCCGATCTTGGCGGTGGTGCCGCCCGAGGAGCTGGAGCTGCTGTCGGACTTCTTGTCGTCGCCCGCCTTGCCACAGGCGGCCATCGAAACGGCCATCGTGGTGGCGATCACTGCAACGGCGGCACGACGCATACGCGTGTTCACTTTGAAACCTCCCTGACGAGGCCGCGTCGTTGCGGCCGAGGTGGCTGGAAGTCAACTCGGCCGCGCGTTCGGCGTCAAGAAGTAAATACTTAACGAGATGGCAACGGCGTCGTGCGTTCTCTAAGTGAAGACAGGTGTCGCTGCGGTCAGCGACCCGTCCAAAAGGGTCGAATCACCCATCTCGCTGAGTGCGAGAGCGAGCGCTCCGAGCACTTCCGCACGGCCTCCAAGTGCCCCCGGGAGAACGGAAAGTTGACGCGCCGCACTGGGGATCGCGTAGCGGCCGACAGACTCCCTGATCGGCCCGAGCACCAGCTCACCGGCCTCGGCGAGATCGCCACCGAGGACCACCCTGCTCGGGTTCAGCAAATTGCAGAGATTGGCGACTCCACTGCCGATGTGGCGGCCGACGTCGGCGATCACCCGACGACAACCAGGGTCTCCGTCCCGCGCCAGCCGCACGACTCCCTCCATGGTCAGGTCGGTCCCGTGACTGGACTGGAGGAGCGGCAGCACATAGCGCGCCGCCGTGAAGGTCTCCAGGCAGCCCCGGTTTCCGCAGCGGCAGACAGGGCCGGACTCATCAAGAGTAATATGCCCGATTTCTCCCGCTGTGCCACCCGGGCCCCGGTAGATCTTGCCGTTGATGACCAGTCCGGCGCCGACCCCGCTCGCGACCTTGATGTACGCCAGGTCCCTGACGCCCCGCCCACTGCCCCAGACCAGCTCACCGAGGGCGCCGAGGTTCGCGTCGTTGTCCACGTGCACCGGTACGCCCAAACGGCTGCCCAGCTCCTCCGCGGGTCTGGTGCCGGTCCAGCCCGGGAGGATCGCGGTGGAGCCCAGGGTGCCCGACTCCACGTCGATCGGGCCGGGCACGCCGAGGCCCACCCCGGCGATCTTGGAGCGGTCCACTCCGGTCGCCGTGATCAGCCGGTTGACCAGCTCTTCCGCCCGGTCGAACCCCTGCGTCGAGGAGGCGTCCACATCGACGGGCTCGGACTCCTCGGCCAGCACCTGGTGGGCGAGATTCCCGACCGCGACGCGCAAATGCGTGTGCCCGAAGTCGACGCCGATGACGATGCCGGCGTCCCCGCTCAGCGAGACGCTGCGGGCCCTGCGGCCGCCCGCCGAGGTGGGCGTGACCTCGACCGTTCCGCCGTCCTTGAGTTCGCGCACGATGTTGGAGACCGTCGCGGCCGACAGGCCCGTCGTCCTCGCGATCTCCGCCTGCGTCAGCGACCCGGCCAACCGCACCGCTCGCACGACCCGTTCGAGATTGGCTCGGTGCAGTGACGACTGCGACCCCGGAGTCTCCACGACGACCTCCTGCGCGCGGGACCGCATCGATGAGGCCCCGTCTATGTCCAACTAGTGAACTCTAAGCTGAGCTGTTCGGGTCGCCTCCCGTCAAGAGGTTGAACCGCATCCGGGGTCTCGGACACATACGTGACCACCGCTCCCGGCCTGCCGGGAGCGGTGTCGGAACGATCACTCTCTGTCGCGTCGTCCAGGGGTGCTACTTCAGCGTCGCCGAGGTCAGACCGGACTGCACCTGGCGCTGGAACGACAGGTAGACGACCAGCATCGGGATCATGGCGATCGTGACACCGGCGAAGAGAACGGGCAGGTCGGAGGCGTAGCCCTGCTGCTGCTGGAGCTGGATGAGCCCCTGGGTGAGGACATAGCGTTCCGGGTCCGAGCCGCTCTGCGGCTGCATCAGGACCGTCGGCAGGATGAACTGGTTCCACTGACCGAGGGTGTTGAAGATGCCGACACTGATCAATCCGGCTTTCGCCATCGGCAACATCACTTGGAAGAACGTCCGGGTGTGCGAGGCGCCGTCGAGGACGGCCGCCTCGAAGACCGCGGTGGGCAGCGTCCGGAAGAACGCGTGCATGAAGAACACCGTGAACGGCATCGAGTAGGCGATGTAGACCAGGATCAGCCCCTGGTACGTGTTCAGCATGTCGAGGCGCTTGACCATGAAGAACAGCGGGACCAGCGCCAGGAACACCGGGAACATCGCGCCGGCGACGAAGAAGTAGTACAGCAGCCGGTTGCCCCAGAACTGGTAGCGGGCCAGCACGTAGGCGGCCATCGAGCCGAACAGCATCGTCAGCGGGACCGAGAACACCAGCACGATCAAGGTGTTCAGGAAGTAGTCGCCGATGCCCTTGCTCCAGGCCCGCCGGAACACGTCGAACGTCCAGTTGTGCGGCCAGCCGAAGGCCGAGTTGCCGATCTGCACGTCGGTCTTGAACGAGCTGAGCACCAGCCACAGCAGCGGCAGCACGATCAGCAGGGCCCACAGGGCCAGGAAGCCGTGCGAGAACACGTTCAGTACGACGCCCTCGCCGCGTGGTTCACCGGGCCGGGCAGGGGACTTCCCGACCGAGGGCTGCGGCGGGACGGTGCCGCCCGTGGGGGCGGTCTCCTTCAGGGGTGCGCTCATCGTCGTATGTCTCCCGCTCAGAACTCGATGCGCTCACGGCGGGTGGCGCGCAGCGTGACCACGGACAGGACCAGGGTGAGCAGCAGCATGACGACGCCCATCGCGCAGGCGTAGCCGCTCTTTCCGAAGTAGAGGAAGTTGCGCATCATCACGGTCGACATGACGTCGCTGCCGTGGTCGGGACCGCCTCCGTAGGCGCCCATGTTCGAGGTCATGGAGGAGACCAGGACGAACATGTCCATCGCGATGATGCCGAGATACACCCAGGCCGTCTGGACGGTCTCCCACAGCAGCGGCAGCGTGATCCGGAAGAAGGACTGGGAGCGGTTCGCGCCGTCGATCAGGGCCGCCTCGTATATGTCCCTGGGAATGGACTGCATGGCGGCGGAGAACAGCACCAGATAGAAACCGACGCCGTGCCACACCACGACCGCCATCAGCGCCCACAGCACCACGTTGGGCTCGTTGAGCCACTCCACCGGATTGTTGACGTCCACCAGGTGGAGTTTGATCAGGAAACCGTTGAGCAGACCGCCGCCGTCACTGCGGTACACCGCGTTGAACAGCACCGCGAGAATCGCCAGCGACAGCACCTGCGGAAAGAAGTAGACGATTTTGTAGAACCCGGAACCGGCGACACCCTGCACTCCGCCGGCCTTGCTGCGCCCTCCCGCGTTCACCATGAAGGCGAAGAAGAGGGCCAGCAGAATGGTGATCACGGGGATGAACACCAGGAACAGGAGGTTGTGCCAGATGGCCTCCTTGAAGACGTCGTCGTGGAGCAGCGCTCGATAGTTGTCCAGTCCGACGAACTTGAAGGTCTGTGACTCGCCCTTCCAGTCGGTCAGCGAATAGCCGAACGTCTGGATGTATGGCCAGATCACGAAGATCAGATAGAGCGCCACGGGAACGAAGAGAAATCCCGTGACGAACCTGTACTGCCCTTTGCGCATTGGCGTTTCCTGCCCCTGGTGTCCCGAGCGTGATCAGGTGGTGCGATCAGGCCTTTGTGATCAGGAGTGCACGTTCTTCTTGGACGCCGGGTCCTTGGCCTGCTTGTCGACGGCGGCCTGGCAGCGCTTCAGCCACTCCTTGGGCTGGATGCGCTTGGCCATCAGCTCGTTGGACGCGTTCTGGATGGAGGTGTCCATCTCGCTGTACCAGTCGGGGTACAGGAAGCGGAAGGTGTTGGCGCCGGCCGCCTTGGACGCCTCGACCGTGGACTGGGTGCCCGGGCGCAGGGTGACGCTGGAGTCGACACCGTCCTTGAGGATGGTGAGCGAGTTGGCCTCCTTGGCGAAGAGCGTCGACCACTCCTTGGAGAGCATGTGGCGCATGAACTCCTTGGCGCCGGGGAGGTTCTTGGCCTTCGCCGGGATGATGAAGGGCTCGCCGGAGCCGGCCCGGATCGCCTCGAACGGCATCTTGCTGTCGGCCAGCAGCGGCATCGGCAGGAACTTCATGTCGAAGTCCGTCGGCGTCAGCTTCAGCTGCTCGTTCTCCAGCCAGGAACCACAGGTGATGAACGCGGCCTTGTACTGGTTCCAGCGGGTCTGCGACTCGGTGTGGGTCAGGCCGTTGGTGCCGGGCATCAACAGGCCCTTCTCCACCACCTCGTAGATCGCCTCGACACCGGCCTGCGCGGCGGCCGAGCCGACGAACGCCTTCGGGTCGAGGTTGTCGATCGCCTTGACGGCGTCGATCCCGCCCTTCTTGGCGATCAGGTCCATGATGGCGACGTTGATGTAGTACGGGTACTTGCCCTGGTGGGCGAGGCCCCCGATACCGGCCGCCTTCGCCTTCTGGCAGATGGCGATGAACTCGTCCCAGGTCTTGGGCGGGGTCCAGCCCTTGTCCTTGAAGAGCTTGCCGGAGTACCACAACCCCCACACCGTGTAGATGTAGTTGAGGGCGACGACCTTGCCCTCCTGGACACCCGGGTCGAGGGTGCCGGGGATCAGCAGATCGCGGACCTTCTTGGTCGGGTCGTCGATCGCGGGCGCGTCGAGGACCGGCGAGAGGTCGAGCAACTGGCCGTTCTTGTACAGGACGTCGATCTTGATCTGCTGGGCGCCGGAGTCGTCGACGATGTCCGGCGGGTTGCCCGCGTTGAAGCGGGGCTGCAGCTTGCCGGTGATCTCCTGCGTTCCGGTGTGGGTGGAACTGACGCCGATCTTCGTCTTGAAGTTGGCTTCCCACGCCTTCGCGTAGTCGTCGCCGTAACCGCCCTTGAAGACGACGACGTCGAGCGTGCTGCCCTTCTTCACACCGAAGGGATTCGACTTCGACGTGGTGCCCTTGGTGCTGTCGTCACTGCTGCTGTCGTCCCCGCCACCGCTGGCACACGCGGACAGGAAACTCATCGTGGGTACGGAGATCAGACCGAGTGCGGCCGACCTCTTGATCAGGTCACGGCGGCCGACGCCATTGGAACGGTTGTTCTCGGCGGAAGTGGATCCCATGCTCAAGTCCTCGCCTTCAACAGGACTCAGGCGGTGAACCGGATCCTCCCCGGCACCGCGGTCAGGTCGAGCTTGGTCGTGCAGAGGTACTTCGTGCGTGCTGCTGTGAGAGCGGTGTCGAACGCGACAGGTATAGTCCACTTCCCGCCGACAGAGCAAGATCGAATGCAGGGTAGGTTGTCGGTCTTTTCCGAAGTGAGACCTCGCGGAAATATGAACGCCCTGTGCGTTCGATGACGGAGAAATCCGCGTTATTGCCCTCGAATGCCTCACTCAACACCCTTGACATCCCTGGCCACTTGACTCCCTACTGTTGCTTGCGCGTCGAATCTGACAACGTTGTCCAGCGTGCAGGGAGGATGCCCTCGTATGCATCACAGATGGTGGGGTACGGCGGTCGTGTCGACCGCCGCACTGGCTTTGCTCGTGGGTTCGCAGGGGGTGACGGTCGCCCTGCCCGCAAAGGCCCCGACCGGCGGGGAGTTCGCCTCCTCGTTCGAGTCGGGAGATCCGGCACCGGACTGGCTGAACACGGTCGACACCGCGCCGGACGGCACCAAGCGTGCCTCGGGTGTCGACGGAGGCTACAGCACCGGCATCCCGGGAAATGTGACCGATCATGTCACCGATGTCCGGGCCAGCTCCGAGAACACCGGCGGCGGCGAGGTGAAGGAGAACCTCGTCGACGGCGAGTCCGGCACCAAGTGGCTGACGTTCGCGTCCACGGGCTGGGTCGAGTTCGACCTCGACAAGCCGGCCAAAATAGTGACGTACGCCCTGACTTCGGCGAACGACTTCGCCGAACGCGATCCGAAGGACTGGACGCTGTCGGGCTCGACGGACGGCAAGGACTGGAAGACCCTGGACACCCGCTCCGGCGAGTCCTTCGCCGACCGGTTCCAGACGAAGTCGTACGACCTCGCCGAGCCGGCCGAGTACCAGCACTTCCGGCTCGACATCACGAAGAACAACGGCGCGAGCGGCATCCTTCAGCTCGCCGACGTCCAGTTCTCGACGGGCGGGACCACCGCGCCCATCCCCGAGGACATGCTCTCGCTGGTCGACCGGGGCCCCAGCGGCTCCCCCACCGCCAAGGCGGGCGCCGGCTTCACCGGGAAGCGCGCACTGCGCTACGCGGGCCGTCACACGGCCACGGGACGGGCGTACTCGTACAACAAGGTCTTCGACGTGAACGTGCCGGTCGGCAAGGACACGGCGCTGTCGTACAAGATCTTCCCGCAGATGTCCGACGGTGACCTCGACTACGACGCCACGAACGTCTCCGTCGACTTGGCCTTCACGGACGGCACCTATCTCAGTGATCTCGGCGCGACGGACTCGCACGGCTTCGCGCTGACTCCGCAGGGGCAGGGCGCGGCGAAGATCCTCTACGTCAACCAGTGGAACAACGTCCTCTCGCGGATCGGTTCGGTCGCGGCCGGCAAGACCGTCGACCGGATCCTGCTGGACTACGACTCCCCCAGCGGGCCGGCGAAGTTCCGGGGCTGGCTGGACGACGTGAGCCTCAAGTCGGTCGCGCCGGAGAAGCCGAAGGCGCATCTGTCCGACTACGCGCTGACGACTCGGGGCACCAACTCCAGCGGCAGCTTCTCGCGCGGCAACAACTTCCCCGCCGCGGCGCTGCCACACGGCTTCAACTTCTGGACCCCGGTGACGAATTCGTCGTCGCTGAGCTGGCTCTACGACTACGCACGCGCGAACAACGACGACAACCTGCCGACGCTCCAGGCGCTCAGCCTGAGCCATGAGCCCAGCCCCTGGATGGGCGACCGGCAGACCTTCCAGGTGATGCCGTCGGCAGCCTCGGGCACCCCCAACACCTCTCCCACGGCACGGGAGTTGGCGTTCAAGCACGAGAACGAGACCGCGCGCCCGTACTACTACGGCGTCACGTTCGAGAACGGTCTCAAGGCCGAGATGGCCCCGACCGACCACGCGGCCTCATTGCGCTTCACCTACCCCGGCGACGACGCGAGCGTCATCTTCGACAACGTCACCGAGCAGGCGGGCCTGACCCTCGACAAGACCAACGGGACCGTCACCGGCTACTCGGACGTCAAGTCCGGGCTGTCCACCGGCGCTACGCGGCTCTTCGTCTACGGCACGTTCGACGCGCCGGTGACGGACGGCTCGTCCAGCGGTGTCAAGGGCTATCTGAAGTTCAAGCCGGGCGCCGACCACACGGTCACCCTGCGTCTGGCCACCTCGCTGATCAGTGTCGACCAGGCGAAGGACAACCTGCGCCAGGAGATCCCGGACGGCACCTCCTTCGACACGGTCAAGCAGCAGGCCCAGAAGGTGTGGGACAAGCTGCTCGGCAAGGTCGAGGTGGAGGGCGCCACGCCGGACCAGCTGACGACGCTGTACTCCAGCATGTACCGGCTGTATCTGTACCCCAACTCCGGCTTCGAGAAGGTCGGTTCGACGTACCAGTACGCCTCGCCGTTCTCCCCGATGACGAGCCAGGACACCCCCACGCACACCGGCGCGAAGATCGTGAACGGCAAGGTGTACGTCAACAACGGCTTCTGGGACACCTATCGGACGACCTGGCCGGCCTACTCGTTCCTGACGCCCAGTCAGGCGGGTGAGATGGTCGACGGGTTCGTGCAGCAGTACAAGGACGGCGGCTGGACCTCGCGCTGGTCCTCGCCCGGATACGCGGACCTGATGACCGGCACGTCCTCGGACGTGGCGTTCGCGGACGCGTACGTCAAGGGCGTGAAGTTCGACGCCAAGTCGGCCTACGACGCGGCCGTGAAGAACGCGACCGTCGTCCCGCCCGCCTCGGGTGTCGGCCGCAAGGGCATGACCACCTCGCCCTTCCTCGGCTACACCAGCACCGACACCGGTGAGGGCTTCTCCTGGGCGATGGAGGGCTACAACAACGACTACGGCATCGCGCAGATGGGTCTGGCCCTCTACAAGAAGACCGGCGAGAAGCACTACAAGGAGGAGTCCGAGTACTTCCTCAACCGCGCCCAGGACTATGTGAACCTGTTCGACAAGCAGGCCGGGTTCTTCCAGGGCAAGGACGCCAAGGGCAACTGGCGGGTGGACTCGGCGAGTTACGACCCGAAGATCTGGGGCTACGACTACACGGAGACCGACGGCTGGGGCTACGCCTTCACCGCCCCGCAGGACAGCCGCGGCCTCGCCAACCTCTACGGCGGCCAGCAGGCCCTCGGCGACAAGCTCGACCAGTACTTCAGCACCCCGGAGACCGCTTCACCCACCAACGCCGGTTCCTACGGCGGTGTCATCCACGAGATGACGGAGGCGCGGGACGTCCGCATGGGCCAGTACGGCCACTCCAACCAGGTCGCCCACCACGTCACGTACATGTACGACGCGGCCGGTGAGCCCTGGAAGGCGCAGAAGGACGTGCGGGAGGTGCTGTCGCGGCTGTACACCGGCAGCGAGATCGGGCAGGGCTACCACGGCGACGAGGACAACGGCGAGCAGTCGGCCTGGTACCTCTTCTCCGCGCTCGGCTTCTACCCGCTGGTGATGGGCAGCGGCGAATACGCCATCGGCTCTCCGCTGTTCACCAAGGCGACCGTGCACCTGGAGAACGGCAAGGACCTGGTCGTCAAGGCGCCGAAGAACAGCACGAAGAACATCTACGTGCAGGGTCTGAAGGTCAACGGCCAGAACTGGACGAAGACTTCACTCCCCCACTCGCTGCTGGAGAAGGGCGGAGTGCTGGACTTCTCCATGGGCTCCAAGCCCGCGTCGTGGGGCAGCGGCAAGAACGCGGCGCCGGTATCGATCACCAAGAACGACAAGGTGCCGACGCCCCGCAGCGACCAACTCGCCGGTGTCGGCGCCCTGTTCGACAACACGTCGGCCACGAGCGCGACGGTGACCTCGGTGGACCTGCCGATCGCCAAGGCCACCAAGGGCATCCAGTACACGCTCACGTCGTCTGCGGACCACACGCAGGCACCGACCGGCTGGACCCTGCAGGGCTCGGCCGACGGCACCACGTGGAAGACCCTCGACAAGCGCTCCGGCGAGTCCTTCACCTGGGACAAGCAGACGCGCGTCTTCTCGGTCAAGTCACCGGGCTCGTACGCGCGTTACCGCCTGGTACTGGACAGTTCCGCGACGCTCGCGGAGGTGGAACTGCTGGCCTGAGCTCACCTCACGACACGGGGAGGCGGGGCAGCAGTTTCCGCAACGCCTCCGCGTGTTGGTGAACCCGTCTGAGCACGCCTCTCCTGGTCGACGCGAAGACGGGGACGTCCTGGGCCGGACCGCACGCGGCGGCCGCGTACAGGTCGTCCAGCCACGCCCCGCTCCCCCTGGTGCCGTCCGGCGCCAGGGGGATCAGTCGTGTCAGGACCTCCGATTCGGCGCCGCCCAGGAACCAGACGCGCACCATCAGATCCCCGCGCAGATAGCGCAGGCCGCCGTCTATGTCCTCCGGCGGCGCGAAGCCCTCGTCCCCCACCAGGAACGCGAAGGCCGTACGGGCTTCGGCCCGGAACTCCTCGGGCAGCTGCGGCCGTTTCACCATCTGCGGATGCTCGCACGCGACGATGTGCCCCCGCCACCAGAACGGGCGAGGGCACACAGTGTGGACGTCAGTTCACCGCAAGGGTGAACACATGGAGATCCGTGTCGTCCGGAAGTGTCACGCTCTTGATGGTCTTGCCCGTGGGTGCCGCGAACGGCTTGGTGGCGAACACATAGGTGACGACCGGATCCTTGTCCGCACCCGCGACATTGCGGTACGTGGTCCTGGCGACGACCTCGTTGCCGTACTGCACGGTGCCGCCACCCCCGCCGACCGTCCAGTCCGTGAAGGACAGGTCGATCGCGTCGGTGCTGCCGTCGGTGTAGGTGACGGTCGCCTTCGTCTGCTGGTTGCCGTTGACCGCGCTGCCGATGAACGACAAGTTGGCCGCGGGCTGCGGAAGTTGGACGGTCTGACCGGCCGCCGAGACATTGTCGGGGCGCCCGTTGGGCGAGCTGGGCCAGGTGAAGCCGAGCCCGTCCACCGTGCCCGCGCCGCCCGGGGTCAGCCCGGCCGCCGCGAGCGCCTGGAGGGAGTAGCTCCAGCCGCCTCCGTCGTAGTCCGCCTCGTCGTGCTCGCCGGTGTCGTCGGAGACGCCGGTGTTGTTGTAGGCGGCGAGGAGGGTGCCGGGCGCGGCCACGGTCAGGGACACCGGCTGCTCGTACGACGTGTCGCCCGAGGTGACGGTGACCTTCACGTCGTGGAAGCCCTGTGTGACGTCGTCGGCGGCGGTGAGAGTGATGTCCTGGGAGCCGTCGACGACCGTGCCCTGCGCGGGAGTTGCCGTGACTCCGGTGGGGGTCTCGACGCTGTAGCGGACCTCGGGGCCGGTGCCGCCGCTCAAGGACAGGGCCTTGATGTTGACCTTGGTGCTCTCGCCGGGGGCGAGGGTCGCGGCGGTCGGGCCGACGCCGATCTGGTACGGCTGTTCGCCGGTGCGGAAGGACGGCGGGGCGTCCGAAGGGGCGCTGCCCCAGGTGCGGTTCGGGGTGGTGGAGAGGGTGTAGTCGAGGGTGCCGCCGTTCTTGACGATCGAGGACGAGAGCCAAGGCTGTTGCGTGCTACGGCCGTTGACCTTCAGGGACTGGATGTACGGGGCGTCGGTCGCGGCGCCCTTCGCGCGGATGGAGATGTCGTTGCCCTGCGGGCGCTTGATCTCGATGCGCTCGAACAGCGGGGAGGCGAGGGTGAGTTCGGCGCGGGAGGGGACCTGGGGGTACATGCCGAGGGCGGAGAAGACGTACCAGGACGACATCTCGCCGAGGTCGTCGTTGCCGGGGATGCCGGCCGGGTCGGTCGACCAGAGCTGCTTCATGGCCGCCCTGACCGTCTCCTGGGTCTTGTAGGGCGCGCCCGCGTAGTCGTAGAGGTAGGGGACGTTGACGGACGGCTCGTTGTCCAGCTCGGACTTGTCGCCGCCGCTGCCCGTGAAGGCCCAACTCCCGTCCGCCTCATGGAAGAAGGAGTCGAGGCGGGCGAGGGCCTTGTCGGTGCCGCCCATCGCCGCGAAGAGGCCGGCCGGGTTGTGCTGGACCATCCAGGTGTACTGGGCGGCCGTGCCCTCCACGAAGCCGTTGCCGGTGCCGGGGGTGAAGCCGGTGACCCAACTGCCGTCCGCCTTGCGGTTGGCGATGTAGCCGCCGGTGGGGTCGGCGGCGATGTTGAAGTTGTTCTGCCACCACTGGGCCCGCTTGGCGAAGTCGGATGCCGTGCTCTTCTTCCCTGCCGCCGTGGCGAGTTGGGAGAGCGCGAAGTCCGCCGTGGACATCTCCAGGGTTTCGGCGGCGCCGCCCCAGGCGTTGGAGACGGACGGCATGTAGTGCAGGTTCAAGTACTTGTCCAGGGACGGGCGTTGCCCCACCGAGAGCACCGGCTTGCCCGAGGAGGACAGGTCCTGCGCGGTCGGGACGGTGGCGGCCTGGACGAGGGAGGCGAGGGCTCCCTTGAGGTCGAAGTCGGTGCCGCCGAAGGCGCGGATGCCGGCCAGGGCGGTGGGTGAGGGGTCGCCGTTCATGACGTGGGTGCCGCTCGCGCCGTGCAGCCAGCGGTCCCAGACTCCCCCGTTCTGCTGGGCGAGTTCGTAGAGGGACTGCGCGATGTCCGAGCCCGTGCGGGGGCTGAGGAGGGTGAGCAGTTGGACCTGCGACCGGTAGATGTCCCAGCCGGAGAAGGTGCCGTACTGCGCTTGATGCCCCCGGCCGACCTTGTGCACCTTGCCGTCGCTGCCCGTGTATCTGCGGTCGGCGTCGCTGATGACGTTCGGGTGCAGGAGCGAGTGGTAGAGCGCGGTGTAGAAGGTGGTGCGCTCGGGGTCGGTGCCGCCGCCCACCTTGATCGCGCCGAGCTGGTCGCGCCAGGCGCGGTGGGCCGCGTCCTCGACGCCGTCGAAGGACCGCTTCGGCGGGTTCTCCGCCGCGAGGTTGGCCTTGGCGCCGGCCTGACTGACGTACGAGATACCGACCTTGACGCCGACCGGGCCACTGCCGGGCTCGAACTCGACGTAGCCGCCCGCGCCCTTGCCCGCGACGGGACGGCCGCCGGTGGTGAAGCCGCCCGTGCCGCCGGTGGCGTTCGTCGAACCCGGGGTGAGCTTGTCGTCCTGCCAGGTGCCGGTGGTCTTGAAGGCGCGGTCGAAGGTGGCGGTGAAGTACAGGGTGTAGTAGGCGCGTTGACCCTCGGGGTCGAGGTAGCCGCAGAAGTTGCCGGAGGTGACCGAGCCGAAGACGGTGTTGGTCTTCGGGTCGATGGTGACCGACGAATCGGTGGAGCCCACCTCGGAGTTGGCGGTGCGGATCAGCAGTGAGGCGGGCTTGTCGGCCGGGTAGGTGAAGCGGCCGGAGCCGGTGCGGGCCGTCGCGGTGAGGTCGGCGGTGACGCCGGAGGCGAGGCCCACCTTGTAGTGGCCGGGCTCGGCGGTCTCGTCGGTGTGGCTGAAGTCGGAGGCGTAGACGGCGTCCTTGGTGTCGCTCGCCGGGGACGAGGTGACCTCACCGGCGTACGGGTAGAACGGGATGTCGCCGCTGCCGCCCGCGCAGCCCGTGCCGGACATGTGGGTGAGGCTGAAGCCGCGGATGCGGGTGGCGTCGTACTGGTAGCCGCCTGGTGCGGCCGTGCTCGTCGCGCTGCCTCTGGTGTTCTCCGGGCTCCAGGAGAGCATGCCGAAGGGCACGACGGCGCCCGGGAAGACATTGCCGCCGTTCTTGGTGCCGATCAGCGGATCGACGTAGGCGCTGGGGTCCTTGACGAGTTGCGGTGGGGCGGTGGTGGCCGCCAGGGCGGGGGTGGCGCCGCCGAGCGCGAGCGCGGCGGCGAGCATCAGGGACATGGGACGGAAACGCATGACGCGGCCCCTCCTCCTTCGGACGGGTCGCGCACCACAGGTCGCACAAGCCGCAGGGACAGTAACGTGCGCCACCCGTACCACGGAAGAGCGCGTGGGCCGGCGAGGGCACGCAAGGCATCCACTCGGACGGCGCCCGCAGGCCAACTGGCTTGACATCGTTGTCCGTCGGGGCGGTAGAGTCATATGCAGACCATTCGACAACGTTGTCGCACCGCAGTGTCGCCCCAAGCCACGCACCACCCGGACAGGTTCAACCCCCATTGCCTGTCCGGCTCGCGGACCCGGTGGCCCCCGACCACCGGGTCCGCCCCGAGCTCAGACTCAACCCACCTGGCAGGGCAGGGTAGTTGCCGTGTCCCCGCCGTCGCCGTTCACGACGTATCCGAAGGTGGCGCTCTGCCCCGGACTCAGTGAGCCGTTCCAGTCGGCGTTGTGGACCATCACGCCCTGGCCGCTGTAGGTCGCGTTGCCGTTCCAGAGGCTGGCGACCGACTGACCTGCGGGGAGTGCCCAGTTGACCATCCAGCCGAGCATCGGGACATCACCGGAGTTGGTGACGGTCACCTCGGACTGGTAGCCGCCGGGCCAGGTTCCGGTCGTGTGCCGAGTTGCCGAACAGACGCCGGGTACCGGGTCGGTGGGGTTGCCCGGGTCGTGAATACCCGTCACTTCGCCGTTGCCGCCGTCGAACACGACGTCCGAGCAGGAGTAGAAGGTCTCCGCGCTGTCCGAGCGCTGCCACACCATGTAGACGATGTTCCGCCCCGACTTGTTCGCCGGAAGCTGCCCGGTCCAGGAGTAGTTGGCCTCGACCGTGCCCGGGGTGCCGTTGAGCGGCGGGTGGTCGACCGTGAGGAACGGGGTGTCCTCCATGTCGTCCCAGGTGAGGGTCTTGGTCGGGTCGAAGCCGTCCTTGGTGATGTAGACGTAGAACCAACCCGGGTGCGCCGCCCAGGCGTTGTACGAGAAGTCGACCGTCGCGCCGGAGGTCAGATGCGTCAACGGCCAGTCGTCGCGCGGGAGATCGAAGCCCGTGAAGTTCGGGTTGCCGCCGCTGCACAGCGAACCGTCCGGCACGAAGCCCCGGGTGCGGCCGGCGCCGTCGGAGCGCAGCACGGAGAACCAGTTGTAGAACGGCGTTGTACCGCTGACCTGTTGGGCCGCCTTGCAGGCAGGGTTGATCGGTTTGATCTCGCCGGTGGTGGTGAGCGCGTCCTGCCAGCAGAGGAAGGTGCGGCTGCCGGGTTTCATGGGGGTGCCGTGGGCCTCGGCGCGGCCACCCGTGGCGAGGATTAGGGCCAGGGCGGGGACGGTGGTGAGGAGTGCCAGGAGGACTAGGAAGAGGGCTCGGTGGGGGGTGGGGCGCGGTAATCGCGGTACCACGTACGGAGTTGGGCTCGGATTTGTCATAGGCATGACAGTTCTACGTCCCTTCGGTCGGCGGGTGCGAGGAACGTGCGGAGGTGGAGACGTGGGGTGGGGCGACCCGGCCACCCGGCGGGTTCCGGACCGTCGGGCGGGTGGGAGCGCTCCCACCCCACTGTCCGTGAAGTTAGCGCGGACTGGGGAGGCTGTAAACGGCGGGCGGCATTCGAAGTGGCGCTTGGGGTGGGCCTGTTCGGGAGCCGGGCCTTGGGACGCACCGGTAAGCGGCAGCTCAGGTCACCCGGGCCAGCAGTGTCCCGGGTCGGAGTCGATGGCCCTCTGTACCGTTTCCAGCAGTGCGGCGAGGTCGGGCACCTGCTCCCACTCCGCGGCGGTGTAGTTCCTGGTGGAACTCCTCCCCAGGGCGTTGATCTCCACGGTCCGCCGCCCCTTCCGGTCGGGGCCGGTGACGCTCAGGCGCATGTACCGGATGTGGAAGCGTTCGGGGTGGTTTCCGAAGATCTCCAGTACTCGGCCGTCGAACGAGTACAACTGGTGGCCGACCACGGCCGTGATCTCGTCGTTCATGCGGGGAACCCTATGCACGGCGATCAGCCGATGCCAGGCCCCCGTCCCGCACCACTTCCCTCGCCACCCCCGCCACAGTGGCCCCACAGACTTGACCCAGTTTTGGCCAAACGCGCCATGCGGTGACTCGCGTTCGGTCATGTTGACTTGGCGTGTCCACGGGGTTGGTTCTTGACGGTTTCTGAGTCAGGTGAGCGTTGCGATGGAGGAACAGCTCATGAGAAGACGGATCCGCGGTGTACTGGCCGCGTTCGCGGGGGTACTGCTGCTCACCAGTGGAGTCACCGCGACCGGCGGCCAGTCGGCGAGAGCCGATGACAACGGTGTCGGGCTCAAACCCGTGCTGGGGTGGAGCAGTTGGAGCTTTGTGCGGCGCAATCCGACCGCGCAGACCATCGAGGCGCAGGCGAAGGCGCTCAAGACCAGTGGCCTGGCGAAAAACGGCTTCGTCTACGCCAACGTCGACGACTTCTGGTACCAGTGCCCGGGCAGCCAGGGACCGGACGTCGACCAGTACGGCCGCTGGGTCACCGACCCCGTCAAGTTCCCGCCGCGCGGCGGTGAGAACGGCGTCCAGGTCGTCGCCGACTATGTGCACTCCCTGGGGCTGAAGTTCGGCCTGTATGTCACGCCCGGCATCTCCCAGCAGGCGGTCGCCAAGAACACCGAGATCAAGGGGACCAGTTACCACGCGCGGGACATCGCCACCACGGCGACGGAGAGCAACTACAACTGCGGTGGCATGGTGGGCATCGACTACACCAAGCCCGGCGCGCAGACCTTCATCGACTCGTGGGCCGGGCAGTTCGCCGGGTGGGGCATCGACTATCTGAAGATCGACGGTGTCGGCACGTCCGACCAACAGGACGTCCAGGCCTGGTCGGACGCCCTGCATCACACCGGGCGGCCCATCCATCTGGAGCTGTCCAACAACCTCGACATCAACAACGCGGCCACCTGGAAGAAGCTCTCCAACGGCTGGCGCACCGGCGGCGACATCGAGTGCTACTGCGGTCCTGACGACAGCAGTTACCCCCTGACGACCTGGGCCTCCATCGCCTCCCGCTTCGACCAGGTCGCCGCGTGGGCGCCGTACGGCGGGCCCGGCGGTTACAACGACTACGACTCCCTGGAGATCGGGAACGGTGACAACAACGGGCTGACCCCCGACGAGCGCAGGACGCAGATGAGTCTGTGGTCGCTGGCCGCCTCGCCGCTCATCCTCGGCACCGACCTGACCCATCTCGACCCGGCCGACCTCGCGTTGCTGAAGAACACCGACGTCCTCGCGGTCGACCAGGACGGTATCGACGCCAAGCGGATCTCTTCGGACGCCAATTCGCAGGTGTTCGCCAAGACCGAGGCCGACGGGGATGTCGTGGTCGGTCTGTTCAACACCGGGTCGGCTCCTCGCGAAGTCGCCACTACCGCTTCCGCGTTGGGGCTGCCCGCGGCGCGTGACTACGCCCTGCGGGATCTGTGGAGCAAGCGGCTGACCGAGTCCGCGGGGCGGATCGCCGCCAATGTGCCCGCGCACGGTGTGGTCCTGTACCGGGTTCACGGCACCCACCGCACGGTGACCGGTGCGGCTCCGGACGTGTCATTCGGGCTCAACTGGGCGCCCGCGTCCAGCGACAGCACTACCCGTACCGTGACTGCGGTCCTGTCCGACAACGGGTCTCGGTCCGTCACCGATGCCGACCTGACCCTCACCGGGCCGGCCGGCACGAAGATCACCACGCGTGACGTGACACGGGCCCGGACGATCCGCGGCGGTCACGCGCTGAAGGTCACGTACTCCGTGTCCATCCCGCCCTCGACCAAGCTCTTCGCCTCCAACGACTTCCAGGGGACGGCGAGTTACCGCTTCCGGTCGGGCGGGAAGACCCGGCTCGGCGCCGGTGACACGATCACCGTCAACCATCAAGTGACCGCCCCTTACCGGACGTTCGCCTCCACCACGGCGAGCTTCAGCGAGTCCGGTACCCAACTCGGTATCCGGGCGCAGGGTGCGGATCTGTACAACGGCACCAATGAGTACGGCTCGATCTATCTGCCGGGTGCGGAGCACGACGGTTCGGTGACGACCGTGAAGCTCAACTCGCAGTCGGACACCGATGTTTGGGCGAAGGCCGGGATCATGGTCCGCAACGACATCACCCAGTCGAACACGTCCCCCGGGTATGTGGCCCTGGTCGCGACCCCGGGCAACGGCTATCTCCTCGACTGGGACAGCGACGGCGACGGAAAGCTCGACTCGCAGGACTCCGCCGGTACCGCCGCCTACCCCTCGTGGCTGAAGCTCGTCCGCAACGGCACCTCGTACAGCGGCTATTACTCGACCGACAACACCACTTGGAACCTGGTCGGCACCATCGACGTCCCGACCGCCGCGGCCACCCAGGACGTCGGCCTCACCCAGACCTCGCACGCTTCGGGCACGACTGGCGAGGCCGACTTCGACGGGTTCACGACCAGTCCCTAGCCCACTCCCCCAGGTCCCGTACGGCGCTCGGTGCTCTCCTAGACCGGCGCCGTGCGGGCGCGCATCGCCGGTTCGACGGGCGGGAGTTGGGCCGCCGGGAGTTCGATGGTGAACTCCGTGCGGCCCGGGACGCTGGTGACGTCGATGCGGCCGCCGTGGGCTCCGGTGATCGCCGTCGCGATGGCCAGGCCGAGGCCGGAGCCGCCCTCCTTGCCGCCGGACCGGGCGCGGGAGGCGTCGGCGCGGGTGAAGCGTTCGAAGACCGTGGGGAGGAGGGCCGGGGGGATGCCGGGGCCGTCGTCGCGGACCCGGATGACGACGGTGTGGGCGGCGGTGGCCTGGACGCTCGCCGTGACCGTCGTACCAACAGGCGTGTGCATACGCGCGTTGGCCAACAAGTTGGTCAACACCTGGTGCAGGCGGGCCTCGTCGCCGATCACCAGGGCCGGGACGTCCAGGGACAGTTGGAGCTGCCACTCGTGGCCGGTGCCGGCGGCGCGGGCGTCCCACACCGCCTCGGCGAGCACCGCCGCGAGGTCCACCTCGGCGGACTGCAACGGCCTGCCCTCGTCGAGCCGGGCGAGCAGCAGGAGGTCCTCCACCAGGCCCGTCATGCGCGCCGACTCGGCGGTGACCCGGCGCCAGGCGAGCCCCGGCTCGATGCGGTCGGTGCCGCGGTTCATCAGCTCGGCGTAGCCCGCGATCGAGGCCAGCGGGGTGCGGAGTTCGTGGCTGGCGTCGGCGAGGAAGCGGCGCATGCGTTCCTCGCTGCGGCGCATCTGCTCCTCGCTGCGCTGCCGTTCGGCGAGCGAGGACTCGACATGGTCGATCATCCGGTTGAGCGCGGCGCCGACCTGGCCGGCCTCGCTGCCGGGGTCGGTGTCGCGCTCGGGCACCCGGGTGAGCGCGGTGACCTCGCCGTGCCCGAGCTGCGAGCGGGAGACCTCGACCGCGGTGGCGGCGACCCGGCCCAGCGGCCGTAGCTGCCGCCGTATGACGACCGCGCACAGGCAGCCCGCGACGGTCAGGCCGGCGAGGGCGACGACGGCCTCGACCGCCACCAGGCCGCTGATCATGTCCTGTACGTCGTCCATCGGGAGGCCGGTGAGGACTCGGACGCCATCGGTGTTGAGGGTCGTGAGCCGGTAGGTGCCGAGGCCGGGGACGGTACGGGTGTGCATCGCGCTGTCGGCGGTGATGCCCGCGAGAGCGGCGCGCTGGGTGGCGGTGAGGTTCTGGGGCGGGGCGTCCTGTCTGACGACGGCGGCGGCGATGATCGAGCCCTTGGCGTCGAACCGCGCGGCGAGCGTCCCGACGGCGTGACCGTTCTCCATGAGGAACCCGAGGTCCCCGGCCGTGTCCGGGTGATGCTGGGCCCCGCCCAGACTGCGCTCGGCGGCGTTGCCGACCCGGTCGTCCAAGTCGCCCAGCAGAGAGGCGCGTTGGACGAACACGGTGGTGAGGGCCATCGCGGCGCACACGACTACGAGGGTCGCGCTGATGAAGAGGAGGAGGCGGGTGCGCAGTGAACGGCCGTGCAGGCGGCCTCGGTTGCGGGTACGGAGGTTGCGGATACGGAGGTTCATCTGGCGTCCTCCACGGGCCGTAGGGCGTATCCCATCCCGCGCACGGTGTGGATCATCGGAGCGCGGCCCCGGTCTATCTTCCGGCGGAGGCTGGAGATGTAGACCTCGACGAGGTTGCCGCCGCCGTCGAAGCAGCTGCTCCACACCTGGTCGAGGATCTGCGCCTTGCTCAGCACCTGGCGGGGATGGTCGAGGAACAGGGTGAGCAGGTCGAACTCCTTGGCGGTGAGCTGGACCGGCTCACCGGCGCGCCGCACCTCGCGGGTCTCGCCGGTCAGGACCAGATCGCCGAGTACCCGTACGGAGTCGTCGGTCGGGGTCTGTTCGCTGCCCGCCCGGCGCAGCAGTCCGCGCAGCCGCAGCACGACCTCCTCCAGGGAGAAGGGCTTGGTGACGTAGTCGTCGGCGCCCGCTTCGAGGCCGTCGAGGCGGTGCTCGATCGCGTCGCGGGCGGTGAGCATGAGGACGGGCAGCCGGGGGTTCTCGTAGCGGAGTCGGCGCAGCACCTGGATGCCGTCGAGGTCGGGCAGCATTCCGTCGAGGACGACGGCGTGCGGGACGCAGCCGCGGGCGATGCGCAGCGCGCTGTGTCCGTCCGGCGCGGGGTAGGGCCGCCAGCCGGCCTCGGTGACCGCGACGGAGAGCAGCTCGGTGAGCGCGGGCTCGTCGTCGACGATGAGCACGCGTACGCGGCTGCCGCGGGACCCCGATGTGCCAGTCATGTCCCGATTCTGTCCCGGCCTGCTGGGGGAACCCTGTGTTCCACCTGAGCGCAGGCGATGACCTGCGCGGACGAGCGGTGGACAGACGCGGAGGGCCGCACCCCCGTCGCCGGGGATGCGGCCCTCAACTGCCTTGCCGTAGCCGCTAGTTGCGGATCAGGTTGCGCAGCACGTACTGGAGGATGCCGCCGTTGCGGTAGTAGTCGGCCTCGCCGGGGGTGTCGATGCGGACGACCGCGTCGAACTCCACGCCGGTGTCGGTGGTGACCTTGACCGTGCTCGGGGTGGTGCCGTCGTTCAGCTCGGTGATGCCCGCGACGGAGAAGGACTCCTCGCCGGTCAGACCGAGGGACTCGGCGGTCTGACCCGCCGGGTACTGGAGCGGGACGACGCCCATGCCGATGAGGTTCGAGCGGTGGATGCGCTCGTAGGACTCGGCGATGACGGCCTTGACGCCGAGGAGCGCGGTGCCCTTGGCGGCCCAGTCGCGGGACGAGCCGGAGCCGTACTCCTTGCCGGCCAGGATGACCAGCGGGATGCCCTGCTCGATGTAGTTGCGCGAGGCGTCGTAGATGAAGGAGACGGGGGCGTCCGCCTGCGTGAAGTCGCGGGTGAAGCCGCCCTCGGTGCCGGGCGCGACCTGGTTGCGCAGGCGGATGTTGGCGAAGGTGCCGCGGATCATGACCTCGTGGTTGCCTCGGCGGGAGCCGTAGGAGTTGAAGTCACGCCGCTCGATGCCGTGCTCGGTGAGGTACTTGCCGGCCGGGGTGTCGGCCTTGATGGCACCGGCGGGCGAGATGTGGTCCGTCGTCACCGAGTCGCCGAGCTTGGCCAGCACGCGGGCACCGGCGATGTCCGAGACCGGGGTGGTCTCCATCGTCATGCCCTCGAAGTACGGGGGCTTGCGCACGTAGGTCGACTGGGCGTCCCACTCGAAGGTGTTGCCCTCCGGGATGGGCAGCGCCTGCCACTGGGCGTCGCCCGCGAAGACGTCGGCGTAGGACTTGTTGAACATGTCCTCGCCGATGGAGTTCGCGACGACGTCGTTGACCTCGGCCTCGGTCGGCCAGATGTCTTCGAGGTAGACCGGCTTGCCGTCCTGGTCGACGCCGAGCGCGTCCTTGGTGATGTCGACCTTCATGGAGCCGGCGAGGGCGTACGCGACGACCAGCGGCGGGGACGCCAGGTAGTTCATCTTGACGTCCGGGTTGATCCGGCCCTCGAAGTTGCGGTTGCCGGAGAGCACCGAAGTCACGGCCAGGTCATGGTCGTTGACGGCCTTGGAGACCTCTTCCGGCAGCGGGCCGGAGTTGCCGATGCAGGTGGTGCAGCCGTAGCCGACGAGGTTGAAGCCGACCTTGTCGAGGTAGGGGGTGAGCCCCGCCTTGTCGAAGTAGTCGGTGACGACCTTGGAGCCGGGCGCGAGGGTGGTCTTGACCCAGGGCTTCCGCGTCAGACCCTTCTCCACGGCCTTCTTCGCGACGAGCGCGGCGGCGACCATGACGTACGGGTTCGAGGTGTTGGTGCAGGAGGTGATGGCCGCGACGGTGACCGCGCCGTGGTCGAGCTCGTACGTCGAGCCGTCCGGGGCGGTGACGGTGACCGGGTTGCTCGGTACACCGTTGCTGGCGGCCGGGGAGTCGGAGGCCGGGAAGGACTCCTTGCCCGCCTCGTCGTCGTCGGCGACGTAGTTGCGCACGTCGCTCTTGAACTGCTCGGAGGCGTTCGCGAGGACGATGCGGTCCTGCGGGCGCTTCGGTCCTGCGATCGAGGGGACGACCGTCGAGAGGTCCAGCTCCAGCTTCTCGGAGAAGTCGGGCTCGGCGGCCGGGTCCAGCCAGAGGCCCTGCTCCTTGGCGTACGACTCGACGAGCGCGACCTGCTGCTCGTCGCGGCCGGTCAGGCGCAGGTACTTCAGGGTCTCGTCGTCGATCGGGAAGATCGCGGCGGTGGAACCGAACTCCGGCGACATGTTGCCGATGGTGGCGCGGTTCGCGAGGGAGGTGGCGGCGACGCCCTCGCCGTAGAACTCGACGAACTTGCCGACGACGCCGTGCTTGCGCAGCATCTCGGTGATGGTCAGCACGAGGTCCGTGGCGGTGGTGCCCGGGGTCAGCTCGCCCGTGAGCTTGAAGCCGACGACGCGCGGGATGAGCATCGAGACCGGCTGGCCGAGCATCGCGGCCTCGGCCTCGATGCCGCCGACGCCCCAGCCCAGCACACCGAGGCCGTTGACCATCGTGGTGTGCGAGTCGGTGCCGACCAGGGTGTCGGGGTACGCCTGCCCGCCTCGGACCATGACGGTCCGGGCCAGGTGCTCGATGTTGACCTGGTGGACGATGCCGGTGCCCGGCGGGACGACCTTGAACTCGTCGAACGCGGTCTGGCCCCAGCGCAGGAACTGGTAGCGCTCGCGGTTGCGGCCGTACTCCAGCTCGACGTTCTGCGCGAACGCCTCGTGGGTGCCGAACTTGTCCGCGATGACGGAGTGGTCGATGACCAGCTCGGCCGGCGCCAGGGGGTTGATCTTCGCCGGGTCGCCGCCCAGCTCCTTCACGGCCTCACGCATGGTCGCGAGGTCCACCACGCAGGGCACGCCGGTGAAGTCCTGCATGATCACACGGGCCGGCGTGAACTGGATCTCCTGCGACGGCTGGGCCTGCGAGTCCCAGGTGCCGAGGGCGCGGATGTGGTCGGCGGTGATGTTCGCGCCGTCCTCGGTGCGGAGCAGATTCTCCAGCAGGACCTTAAGGCTGTAGGGGAGCCGGGCCGAGCCCTCCACCTTGTCCAGGCGGAAGATCTCGTACGACTCGTCGCCCACCTGCAACGTGCTGCGGGCGTCGAAGCTGTTCGCCGACACGACAGTCTCCTTCATTGATGTGCGCGTTCCCACCGCATCCTGCCGCTACGACGTCTTGGCCGATCCGCTAAGGTAAGGCTAAGTTAGGCAAGCCTTACTACTGGATCGGCGGAGTGTGCGGCTGCGGTGCACCTCGGCATATATCTCGATGTCGAGATAACTCTAGTACACGGGGGCGGATTGGTCATGCCCGGCCGCCCTGCACTCCCGCACAACCGGACGATCCCTGCTCGAACACTCCGGAACGACCGCCGTCGGTGCGATGGTCGGCGGCGCGGCGGCGGCACGGCCGGCCCAGGCCGCGGTGGCCACCACGGACACCATCGACACCGCGGACACCACGTCGGTCGACTTCCCCGCGGGAACGCTCTTCGCGGGGGCGAGTTCCCTGGGCTCCGAGCGTCCGCGGCTCACGATCAAGTTCAGCGTCGCCGCGAGCGAGGCGGCCAACGCCGTCTCCCCCACGGACCTCGCCGACGCGCTCAACGACTTCATCGCCTCGCGGGGCCGGCCGTCGATCACCTTCTACGGCACCCCGGCGCCCGCTCCGCTGAACTGACGCCATATTCCCGGGACTTCGGGGTACCCGGTGCGGGACGAAAGGGGGCGGGTATGCCGCTCACGTTCCGCAAGAGCTTCCGGATCCTTCCTTGGCTTCGACTGAACATCAACAAGGGGTCCATGTCGTTCACGACAGGTGGCAAGAGTGGCCCGCGGTACACGCGCAGCACCTCGGGGCGCCGTACGACATCGATGAACCTGCCCGGGCCGTTCGGGTGGCGCAAGACGCGCACCAAGAAGGACGACTGACGGCAGCCGGCAGGACTGCTGACCGGCCGTCACCCGAACGGCCCCCCTCAAGAGGCGCCATCTCATATCTGAGATAACCTCGGCCTCATGGCAGACGACTACCTCGTACGTATCGGCAAGCTCATCCGTGACGCCAGGCAACATAGGGGCTGGACACAGACGCAGCTTGCCGAGGCGCTCGGCACCAGTCAGAGCGCCGTCAACCGCATCGAGCGCGGCAACCAAAACATCAGCCTTGAGATGATCGCTCGAATCGGTGAAGCCCTGGACAGCGAGATCGTCTCTCTGGGCTACGCCGGTCCGATGCATCTGCGGGTGGTCGGCGGTCGCCGGCTGTCCGGCGCCATCGATGTGAAGACCAGCAAGAACGCGTGCGTGGCACTGCTGTGCGCCTCGCTCCTCAACAAGGGGCGCACAGTGCTGCGCCGGGTCGCGCGGATCGAGGAGGTGTACCGCCTTCTGGAGGTACTCGGCTCGATCGGCGTCCGCACCCGCTGGATCAACGACGGCGTCGACCTGGAGATCGTGCCGCCGGCCGAGCTGGAGATGGAGTCGATCGACGCGGAGGCGGCCCGCCGCACGCGCTCGATCATCATGTTCCTCGGCCCGCTGCTGCACCGCATGGACAGCTTCAAGCTGCCGTACGCAGGCGGCTGCGACCTCGGGACGCGCACGATCGAGCCGCATATGATCGCGCTGCGCCGGTTCGGGCTCGACATCGCCGCGACCGAGGGGCTCTACCACGCGCAGGTCGACCGGTCCGTCTCCCCCGGCCGGCCGATCGTGCTGACCGAGCGCGGCGACACCGTCACCGAGAACGCACTGCTGGCCGCCGCCCGCCACGAGAGCGTCACGGTCATCCGCAACGCGTCCTCCAACTACATGGTCCAGGACCTGTGCTTCTTCCTGGAGGCGCTGGGTGTCAAGGTCGAGGGCATCGGCACCACCACCCTCACCGTGCACGGCGTGCCGACCATCGACGTCGACGTGGACTACTCCCCCTCCGAGGACCCGGTCGAGGCGATGAGCCTGCTGGCCGCCGCCGTCGTCACCGAGTCGGAGCTGACGGTCCGCCGGGTGCCCATCGAGTTCCTGGAGATCGAGCTCGCGGTCCTGGAGGAGATGGGCCTCGACCACGACCGCACCCCCGAGTACGTCGCCGACAACGGCCGTACCCGGCTGGTGGACCTCACGGTCCGGCCCTCCAAGCTGGAGGCGCCGATCGACAAGATCCACCCGATGCCGTTCCCCGGCCTGAACATCGACAACGTGCCGTTCTTCGCGGCGATCGCGGCGGTCGCGCAGGGCCAGACCCTCATCCACGACTGGGTCTACGACAACCGCGCGATCTACCTCACCGACCTCAACCGCCTCGGCGGACGCCTCCAACTCCTCGACCCGCACCGGGTGTTGGTCGAGGGCCCGACCCGCTGGCGGGCCGCCGAGATGATGTGCCCGCCGGCGCTGCGGCCCGCGGTGGTCGTGCTGCTCGCGATGATGGCGGCGGAGGGCACGTCCGTGCTGCGGAACGTGTATGTCATCAACCGCGGTTACGAGGATCTGGCGGAGCGGCTCAACTCCGTCGGGGCGCAGATCGAGATCTTCCGGGACATCTGATCGGCGGGGGTGTCGTGCCCCTGGGAGATGAGGGGCACGACACTCCTAAATGCCTGCTGACCTGCTATTACACACTTGCAGGACCCTCCATTGAACATCGCTGTTTTTCATCATCTTGTGCAACATGCGTGCAAGATGATCTTAAATTGGTGACGATGCATCAGAGATATCTGAGTGGCCGTCAGCCTTCACGGAGAGTGCTCGCCCAAGGGGCCTCGCATTGTCCGCACCGACGGTGCCACTGGGCGTTCCTGAGATTCGGAGTTCAGTCCTCGCCGCGCATGCGCATCAAGCGCACTACACCGCTACGGCCAGTTCCAGTCCGGACCTCCACGCGCACCGGCGCTCCTTCGATCGTCCGGCTGACCCCCACGTCCGGGTCGGCGACCTGCTGACCGAGGCGCCCGCTGAGAGCATCCGTGACGGCCCTGCGCGGGAGCACGTCGAGATGAGCAGTGAAATGCGCGCTGCCGTCGTCGGGCCTGCCAACGGGATGGGGAGGGCGGACGCGTACGTCGAGGCCAGCAAGGTCATCAAGACCACGAAGGACACCTTCACGGACATGTCCGTGAAGTACAAGGAGACGGCTCGGGGTCGGCTCGCGGTGAACATCATCGAATGCTGACGATATAGGCCCTGACCAGCGCGTTCCTATCTTTCAGCAATGTCAGGGCCTTCCCTGCTTACGCGGCGGAAAGTCCCTGAAAACTCCCTGGGATGTCCATGACCTGGGACCGGTTCCGAGGCTGGTAGAGAGTGCATCCGGCCAGGGAGCGCGCTTCCGTGAGCAGGCGCACCGCCCGGTTCTGGGGATCAACCCCGCGGGCGCGGGGATGATCCCTGACGCGGAATCAACCCCAAGCTCTGCACGACCTGCTCCCCGCAGCTGCGGGGATTCCCTTCACCGCTCTGGCGAACTCCACAAACGTCGTGTACTCCCCGCACCTGCGGGAGGTAACGATGCCTACGCATTACGAGACCATGAGCGATCGCGTTGTGTGGTGCCCGGTCATGCTACCCAGTGACATTCTGCCTGATCAGAGCATGCGTCGCAGGTTGACGCGTACTACCTCGTGATGCACCGTCCAAAGGCGTCCGGCCACCGGGCGGCCACCACGAGCGCCATCACCGCAGGCGTTGCCGCCATCGTTCATTCGCCACACCCGTTGTAGCAACGCCACAAGTCATAGACATCCCGCACCCAAAGCTTCCCTACGGATCCGGTGGGGAAGGCCGCGTTACCGGCCGACCATGACGGTGTCCACGGTCGTTGCCGTCACCGTTAGACCGCCACACATGAAGCTGATGCCGGCCATGGCCAGGCGCTCAGTAAGCCTGGACCCCGTGCCTCGCAAAGCGCTCGCGAACGTTCTCGATCAACTCGGGGTCGGGCACCGGATTGTCGAGCAACGGGAAGGGGATGCCGAGGGCTTCGTATTTCGCGGCGCCAAGTTTATGGAAGGGCAGCACGTCGACCCGCTCGACTGCGCCGAGTCCTGCCACGAAGCGGGCCAGGGCGTCAACGGACTCCAGGTCGTCGGTCCAGCCGGGGACCAGGACGTACCGGATCCACATCGGGACGCCGAGGCGGTCGAGGCGGGTGGCGAAGGTGAGGGTGGGGGCGAGTTCGCCGCCGGTCAGTTTCCGGTAGGTGGTGACGTCGAAGGACTTGATGTCGAGGAGTACCAGGTCGGTGTCGGCGAGGAGT
>Ga0307515_10001776_pt1 | contig 48034 bp, 48 predicted proteins | sample 17_EM_MG_FD_194513 | JGI IMG/M metagenome (GOLD analysis project Ga0307515, IMG submission 194513) | Populus trichocarpa ectomycorrhiza microbial communities from riparian zone in the Pacific Northwest, United States - 17_EM | ecosystem: Host-associated > Plants > Roots > Unclassified | place... | reverse complement strand
CATGAAGGTGGAGATCGGCTCGGTCATCATCGGCGGCGCGCAGGCGGGCATCATGCCGTGCACGGCGCCATCAGGCTGGCACATCATCGGCCGGACCGAGGTTCCACTGTTCGACCCGCTGCGCGATCCGCCGGCGGCCTGCAGGCCGGGCGACCGCATCCGCTTCCGGATTGTCGAGGTGAAGGCATGATCGAGATCCTGTCGACCGGTGCCGTCAATTCCGTCCAGGACCTCGGGCGCACCGGCTATCTCGATGCCGGCGTCGGCCGGTCGGGGGCGATGGATGCGCAAGCACTTGAAATCGCCAATCTGCTGGTCGGAAATGCGACGGATTCGGCAGGCATCGAGGTGGCGCTGTTTCCGTTCCGGCTGCGGTTCGAGGCCGATACGGTTTTTGCCCTGACCGGTGCCGATTGCCCCGCCAAGCTCAATGATCGGGAGGTCCCGTGCTGGTGGGCGATGAATGCCAAGGTGGGAGACACGCTGACGGTCGGACTGCCGCGTCCCGGCGCCCGCGCGCTGCTTGCCTTTCAGGGCGGGGTCGAGGCGCCGCTAATCCTCGGATCGCGCTCCACCGACCTGAAGAGCGGTTTTGGTGGGTTGGAGGGCCGCGGGCTGAACCGGGGAGATAAGCTGCCGCTTACGGACGGCTCGGGCAAGCCTCTGAAAATGGATGGCGGTTATGGCGTCGATCCGTCAGGCCTTCGCGGGCTTCCGGCAAGTAAGGACGACGCCATCGTCCTGCGGGTTCTGCCAAGCGCCGAATATTCCGCCTTCACGCAGGAGGCAATCTCGCGTTTCAATGAAACCGACTGGCTGATCACCAACGATGCCAATCGCATGGGCTACCGCCTGAGCGGGCCGGAGCTTTCGCTCACCCGCAGGCTGGAGCTTTTTTCGCACGGCATCATGCCGGGCACGGTGCAGGTACCGCCGAACGGCCAGCCGATCATCCAGCTGGCCGAAGCCAACACCTGCGGCGGCTATCCGAAGATCGCCAATGTCATCGAGGCGGACCTGTGGAAGCTGGCGCAGGCGCCGGCGGGTGCGCGGCTGCGTTTTGAAATAACCGATCGCGACACGGCTGTCGCGGCGCTGCGGCAGGAGCGTGCCTTCATGGCCGAACTTGCTGCATCCGTGAGCCTGATGCGTGGTTGGATGTGACCTTTGAAAAAGCGAGAGTGAAACGATGAGATGGAAACGCACGATCCAGTTGCTGGATGTTCATTGCGAAGGCGAAATCGGCAAGGTCGCCATCGGCGGCGTGCCGAAGATACCCGGCAATTCGATCGCCGAGCAACTTAACCATATCAACACCGTCGATGACAGCCTGCGCCGCTTCCTCTGCCTCGAGCCGCGCGCAGCCTCGATCGGCTCGGTCAACCTCCTGGTTCCGGCCAAGCGTCCCGAGGCCGATTTTGGTTTCATCATCCTGCAGGCGGACCAGGCCCATGCGATGTCGGGCTCCAACTCGATCTGCGTGACGACGGCGCTGCTCGAATCCGGCATGATCGAGATGAAGGAGCCGGAAACGGTTGTCATGCTCGACACCGCCGCCGGCCTCGTCAAGGCGACGGCCACCTGCCGCGACGGTCGCTGCGAGCGCGTCAAGCTCACCATGGTTCCGTCCTTCGTGCATCAGCTGGATGTCGAGGTCGATACGCCCGACTGGGGTCGGATCAGGATGGACCTCTGCTATGGCGGCGTCTTTTACGCGCTGGTCGATGTCGCGCAGATCGGCACGACAATCGAAAAGGCCAATGCGCGGCTGATCGTCGAGGCCGGCATGATGCTGAAGGACCTCGTCAACCGCACCATCCCCGTCGTCCATCCGGAAATCCCGGAGATCAAGGGCGTTGCCTATGTGATGTTCCGCGATACCGAGGCGGATGGCACGGTGCGCACCTGCACGACGATGTGGCCCGGCCGGGTCGACCGTTCGCCCTGCGGTACCGGAAGTTCGGCCAATCTGGCGACGCTGCATGCGCGTGGGCTGGCAAAGGTCGGCGACATCTTCAAGTCGCGGTCGATCATCGGCTCGGAATTCGAGGTGGGTCTCGAAAGCGTCACGGAAGTTGCCGGCCGCCCGGCGATCATCCCGACCATCTCGGGGCGCGGCTGGACCTTCGGCCTGCATCAGGTGGCGCTCGATCCGTTCGACCCGCTGGCCGACGGTTTCGCGCTGACCGATACCTGGGGACCGCAGGCCGGCGAAATCCGCTGATACGGTTTCCGTTGGATCACTTCGGCTTGTTCAGACTGGAGGTTTACCCCCCCTCTGTCGGCGACGCCGACATCTCCCCCTCAAGGGGGGAGATCAGCCGTAGGCTTTTTGGGTATTTAGGGAAAAGAACAATCTCCCCCCTTGAGGGGGAGATGTCACGAAGTGACAGAGGGGGGTAAGCTTTCACAATCTACGAAGAATGAGAGTTCCCCCCAAAGCCGTGTCACTTCACACGACCCGCTTTCGGCAGAACCAGATTTGCCAATTCGCCGGCCTCGATGCTGGCGGTGGTGGCCGTATCGATCTGCGGCGCGATCTTGCTCTGAGCGAAGGCATCGCCCTTCTCCGCGGCCTTCGCAAACATCGCATCGGCGGCAGCGCTATCCGCAACCATGCCTTCGCCGCTCTCCAGCATCAGGCCGAGATTGACCATCGCATCGACATTGCCGCGGTCGGCGGCCAGCTTGTAGAAGCGCGCGGCCCGCTGGTTGTCTTCCGGGATCTGCGTACCCTCGTCCAGCATGACGGCGAGATTGAAGGCGCCGAGATTGTCCTTGGCGACCGATGCGCGTTCGAACCATTGCGCTGCCAGTTTGCCATTGGCGGCCGTGCCGACGCCGTCGCGATAGGCAACGCCGAGATTGTAGGCGGCCAAGATATTTCCGGTGGCGGCGGCCTTCTGATAGAGCGCGAATTCGGTTGCGTGATCGCCGCGCTCGCCGATCATCACGGCATAATTCACCATCGCGACTGCATGGTTGCCTTCGACCGCCTTTTCAAGCATCGCCATGGCCTGTCCCCGCTGGCCGGCGGCATGGAGCACGCGGGCGAGCTCAAAGGTCTGTCGCGGGCCGCTGCCCTGGTTGTAGGCTTCGCGGCAAGCTGAAAGGGCAATGCCGATGCGGATGTCCTCCGTTGCCACGGGACGAAAGGCCATGTTGCGTTGCAGGTCGTGTTCGCTGCCAGCTTCGGCGTCGCATTGGTCTGCCGGGGGCAGCGGCGAAGCGGCATGGGCCGAGGGCAGGGTAATCGCCGCGATCGAAAGCAGGCTCACTGCGGCGAGAAGGATCGCGTTGACAACTGAAATGCGCTTGCTCGCTTCGTTTTTCATGGCGTTCTCCTTTGTGTTTGTGTCACCTTATGGAGCGGGCCGGTCTGCGGCTGTTCCTTGGGAAACAGCCGGTAATGCAGCCGGAGGGGACAATGACGACAACACCGGCCAAGGGCGGTTTCCGGAGCAGGGCAGGCGATTTCCTTGCCCGCTATCCGGGCGCTTTTTTGGAAAACCGGATTGTTTGAACAAGGAGCAAGGGCAATGACGCGAGATATTTTCCCGATACGGCAAGGCCTGATCGGGCGGCGGACATTCATCGCTGGCTGCGCGCTGGTGGCAGGAGGCCTCGCCGCCATTCCGACGCGGGCGAGCACCATCATCGGCAAGGCCTCGGACGTGCGAGGCAAGGTCCACCTCAAGCGGGCGGAAAAGGAAGAAGGCCTGGCGACGGGTGCCCAGATCATGGACAACGACTATGTCGCCACCGGCAGCGACAGTTTTGCGGATCTGGCGCTTGAAGGCGACACGCGCATCCTGCTCGGCAGCCAGACGGAACTGCTTCTCGACAGCTTCATCGCGGGCCAGGGCGGCACGATGGAACTCGGCATGGGCCAAATGGTCTTTGATCGTCCGGAAGGCCTGCCGAAGATCGACCTCGCCCTCCGCACCACCTTCGGCATGATCGGCGTGCGCGGCACAAAATTCTTTGCCGGTCCCAACCGTGGCGTCTTTGCCGTCTTTGTCGAACACGGCCAAGTATCGGTCGACGGCGGCGGCGTGCAGCGGCTGGTGGGCGCCGGCGAGGGCATCGAGATCGCCAAACCCGGCGATGCGCCGACGGAAACCGTCGTCTGGAAGGAAGCCAGAATTGTCGAGGCCTATGCCAGCGTCGGCCTGAAGCGCTGATACGCCGCTTCAGACTTCACTGGTGAAAAGTTCCATTTCGCCGAAGCCGCGGATTTCGTGCATGCCGACCGAGCGCAGCGTGCGGCCGCTTTGGACCGATGCCTCCGGGCCGACGCAGATGGCGGTCCCGAGGAACTTGTTGGCTTCCTGAAGCCGGGCGGCAAGGTTGATGCAGTCGCCATGCGCCGTATAGTCGAGCTTGCCGCCGGCGCCAACCTCGCCCAGCACGGCGATGCCGGTTTCGATGCCGATGCGGGTGCGGCCGAACTGGTGCTCGATGAAGCCCGGCCGGCGGCGCATTTCCTCCGTCAGTGCCCGGATCGCCTCGGCACAGTCGATCGCCTTGTTGACGTGATCGGCCAGATCCTCCGGCGCATTGAAGAAGGCATGCACGGCATCGCCGACCACCTTGTCGACCATGCCGCCATATTGCGCCACAAGTCCGTTGACCTCGGCATAGTAGATGTCGAGCAGGGTGACGAGATCGCGCGGCGCAAGCTTCTGCGACAGCGTCGAAAAACCCTCGATATCGGTGAACAGCGCGGTCACGGGCCGCTCTTCGCCGGCGACACGATCGTCGTCCGGGTTGTCGATGTAGCGGGCGACGACGGATTGCGGCAGATATTGCGAGAACTTGCTGCGCGCCTTCGATTCCGCGCGCCGGACCCGGGCAAATTGCAGCGTGCTGGTGACAACAAGGACGAAGACCAAGGCAAGGCTGATGCTGACGGCATCGACCAGCAAGGCGGACCCCGCATAGATCGCCGCCGCCGCGCCGATCGTGGCGGAGATGGCCAGAATGCCGAGGGCGGCCGAGGTCACAGGCCGCAGACGCGTCGCCACAAGCGCCACCAGCAACCCGCCGATCAGCGCCAAAGCCGCTTCGTACAGCGGAAGCTGCGCATGCCTTTCCGGAATGAAGCCGGTGAGCACGGCATTGGCGATGTCGGCATGGATCTGGACCGACGGTTCGAGCGGCATGGAGGCGGTGGAACGCAGCCCGCCGAGGTTGGGCAGGCTGCTGCCGATGAACACCGTCTTGCCCTTGAACCGTTCATCCACAACGGCACCGCTCAGCACATCGCCCGCAGACACGGTCCGTGCCTCGATGGCTGTGATCGGGCTGGCGGCAAAGCGCAGGCTGCCATCCTCATCCAGTTCGATCAGTCGGCTTTCGAGCTTCAGCCAGGCGGGTTGCCCACCCAGGATTGGCGTGCGGCCGCCTTCGGCCAGCCGGGCTGCCTCGAGCCCCAGCGCCGGATAGGCGTCGTTGCCGATGATCGAATAGGCCTGGACACGACGGATGCGGGCATCCTCGTCGCCGACCAGAAAGGCTGCCGCTGCCGAGCGGGATGCTTTTTGCAGGAAGCCGCAGGACGCTTCTGCGCCGTTGATGAACCAGAGGTCCGGGATCGTGATGGGCTTGCGGACCGCCACAGGCGGTACCGGCACGGGATGTTCAGGCCCGCCGTCGGCGATCAGGAAACCGAGAATGACCGGCACGCCGGAAATCGCCTGCGTCAGCGCAGCATTGGATTGTTCGGCCGGATCGCAGGCGGTGCTGAAGATGAAATCGACCGCGACGGCCTTTGCGCCGGCTTTTGACAGCCGGGACAAAAGATCGGCGGTTTCCGACCGGCCCCAGTTTTTGGTTGCCGTTTGCTGCACCGACTTGCGGTCAATGTCGATGACCGTGATCTGGTCGGACTGCGGTGCCGGAACCCATTGGGTCAGCGAATCGAAAAACAGTTCGCGCTGCGTTTCGAGCGCCGATCCCGCGTAGAAGAACAACAGGAGCGCGCTCAGCAGGCTCGCAGCCGCTCCGGCAAACAGCGGTCTGATCCGGGACAGGCGGAAGCTTTTCAAGGCGTTATTCCTCTTCCGGTTCCGCGATCCTCTGCAAGCGGCCGATATGGCAACTGATGACGCCGTCAGCACGCTTGATGGCGGCGCTTTCTTCCAGCGCCAGAATTGCGCGGTTCACCTTCGGGCGGCTGGCGCCGAGGATGCCGGCAATGTCGGATTGGTTGAGCGTGAGGCGCAGATTGGCGCTCTCCGGCAGTTCGTTGCCGTGGATCTGCTTCAGTGTTGCCAAGAAGAAACGTGCCACGCGGGCATGCAGATCGTAGAGGGCGATCGTTTCCAGCCTGTCCGTTGTGTCGCGCAATTGCAGGCAGAGATAGCGGATGATTGATTCGGCGGCATTCGGCGTGTGGGTAATGAAGTCGAGAAAGGCCTTTTTGCCGATGACATAGCCCTCGGTCACGGTGATCGCGGTGGCATCGGCGGAGCGGGGCTGGTCGTCGAGGATTGCCATTTCGCCAAAGAGGGCGCCGGCCTCGATATGGCGCAACAGCAGTTCGCGTCCCTGCGGCGTGATCAGCGACAGCTTGATGCGGCCGGACAGAACGGCAATCATGTAATTGCCTTCATCGCCGCGCTGGAAAATCACCGTTCCGGCGGTCCATTTGCGATAGGTCGCAAGTGCAGCGATCGCAGCGACCGTTTCCTTGTCGAATTCTTCGAAGATCGGAAAGGAACGCCAGAAGGCGGGACTTTTGTTGACTTCGCTCATACTGCTATCCCCGTCCGCAGGTCCATTGCCACCCCATTGAAATTCTTCTCGCAGTCTTCCCGGCGTTGCAACAGAAAACATCCTGGAAAATGGAATGCAGGCACTCTATGCGAGTCCTCCCGCAGCTTTGTTGCTGCCAGACTTGCCGAGTTCACACCCTATCACGCAATGTTGACGATCTGTGTTCGCTGTCTTGCTATTGTGAACGATCTGTTTCGCGCTCGTGGGCTGGATGAATTTGGAATTGCTGATAAATCTGTTGCCAACAACGAACCCAAACCGGAGCCTCTTCCAATGCAGCAGAACGTAGTCCTCGTCGTCGCCCGTATCCTTCTGTCGATCCTCTTCATCATTGCCGGTTACGGCAAGGTCACCAATCTCGGCGGCACTGCCGGCTATTTCGGCAGCATGGGCCTGCCGATCCCGATGTTGACGGCAATCCTCGTCACGGCCGTCGAATTGCTCGGTGGCATCGCTATCCTCGTCGGCTTCTTCACCCGTCCGGCAGCCTACGTTCTGGCGCTCTTCTGCGTCGCCACGGCATTCATCGGCCATGGCGATTTCTCGGTCGCCGGCAATGACATCCACTTCATGAAGAACCTTGCCATCGCAGGCGGCTTCCTGTTCGTCGCCACCTTCGGTGCCGGTGCCCTCTCGGTTGATGCCAAGCGCGCCTGATTGCTTGATAAGGAAAAGCCCGCCGATTGGGAAAATCGGCGGGCTTTTTCGTGTCTATGGTTGAAGCCCGTCAGGGATAGATGACGCCCTTGCGCAGGATGACGTTTCCGTAGAGCCGCGGCTCGCTCGTCTGGACGACGGTGTGGGCTGCACGAACCCTCGGATAGAATTCCGGCCCCAGAAGTGGCGTGACCGTCCGGTCGGGTTCATACTTGGCGCAGCACGCGATGATGTCCTCATGCACAGGGGCGGGCGTGTCGCGATCCTGCTTGACGGTGGCGCGAAAGATCGCCTCCGGCACAGCGTCGTCGATCGGCAGGACGCTGAGGATCGCGTCGAGAACCGGGATCAGATGATGTCCATCGAGCCGGATCAGCCGGCGGCCATGTTCGAGGCCGGGATAGTTGCCGTCGACCAGGGCGATCTCGTCGCCGTGGCCCATGGCGCGCAGCGTGCTGAGAAGCTCGGGGCTCAGGAGTGGGTTCAGACCTTTCAGCATCAGGCTGTTTCCTTGAAAAGAACATTAGTATCGATGAGATAGCGGGAGAAAAGCGGCAGGCTTGCGCCACCGATGGCGCGCGCCTGGGCACCGACGGCACCCTCGATGATATCAGGCAGGATAACGCCTTCAAGATCAAGCTCGCCGGCAGCCTTGCGGATCGCCGCGACGATGCGTTCGCGCACCCAGCCGGGAAAGCCGCCGTCGATCACGGCCGCGCTGAAGTCGATGATCGAGGCGGAGGAAACGATGGCCTGGGCAAGAGCGGCGGCCGTCAGCTGGATCCAGGTCTCCAGCGGTTCGCCGAAATCGATCCATTCGTCGGCGGAATACCACAGCGGTTTCGGATCGATCCCTCTTTCGCGCAGAAGATTTTCAAGCACGAAGATCGACGCGATTTTCAAGAGCTGCTGCGGCTTGCCGTTCCTGTCGGAAACCTGCAGCGGGCCGACGGCGCCCGCCGTTCCGCTGCGCCCGGAAAACAGCGCCGAATTCAGCACGATGCCACCGCCGATGAAGGAGCCGATATAAAAATAGATGAAGTCCGGATAGGAGGCGCCCACCCCGAAGATCAGTTCTGCGCCACAGGCGCTGGTGGCGTCGTTCTGCATCAGCACGGGGTGATGGGTGCGTGACGCCACTTCGTCGCGCAGGTCGAAACCGCGCCATCTGGCCATCGCTTCTTTCGGCGCGCCGGTCTCCTCGGCCCAGCTCCAGAGCTGGAACGGGGTGGCGATGCCGACGCCGGCGATGCGTCCGCGCTGTTCCTCGGTCAGCATCCTTTCGAGTTTCGGTATGCCCTCGACGATGAAGGACAGGATTTCATCCGGCATCGGATAGGCGTGGGTCTGGTGTAGTTGCAGGCGGATATTGCCGACGAAATCCATCAGCACGAGATCGCAGCTGCGCCGGCCGATCTTGACGCCATAGGAATAGACCGCATCGGGATTGAGCCGCATCGGAATGGATGGCTGGCCGACCCGGCCGCGTACCGGATCGCCGCGCATCAGAAGGTCGTCTTTTTCCAGCGCCCGCATGATCACCGAAACGGTCTGCGCCGACAGGCCGGAGCGGCGGGCAATATCCGCTTTCGACAGGCTGCCGTGGCGGCGCACCAGCGACATCACCAGCCGCTCGTTGTAGGCGCGCACACGAGTGAGGTTGGCGCCTCCGCCTGGATCGAAGACGTCCGGAACGGTCGATGCACCGCCGGAGCCGGCCTGTGATGTCATGCCCGTTTCCTCCCGTAGGCGCGATCTCCCGTCCGGATCGGGTTGTTCCGGACTGGCCTCCTGATCGTGCCTTCACCCTGTTTCTTATGTGTGCGTTGCAACAACAAAATGCGCATGCACATTTTCTGCGCAGAGAATGCCACAGATTTTTAATAATTCAATTTGATTTATTTATTGACAGGGTTTGATTTTGATGTTTGTTTTGTGCCCGGAAGCGCCACCCGCGGCAGAGGAGACGTTGCGGTGGGCGAAGCCTGACGGGCCGGTTCACCGGTGCCTTTTTTCAATCCTTGGGAGGATTTCATGAAGAAGACTATTGTTTCCGCCGCTCTCGGCGCGCTTGCGCTCGGCGTCGTATTTGCAGCCCCCGCTCAGGCCGCCGACGTTTCGGCCTGCCTGATCACCAAGACCGATACCAACCCCTTCTTCGTCAAGATGAAGGAAGGCGCAGAAGCCAAGGCCAAGGAACTCGGCGTTGAGCTGAAGTCCTATGCTGGCAAGGTCGATGGCGACCATGACAGCCAGGTTGCTGCGATCGAATCCTGCATCGCCGATGGCGCCAAGGGTATCCTGATTGCCGCTTCCGATACGAAGGCGATCGTCGACCAGGTCAAGAAGGCACAGGATGCCGGCCTTCTGGTCATCGCGCTCGACACTCCGCTCGATCCGGCAACGGCTGCCGACGCAACCTTTGCCACGGACAATCTGCAGGCCGGCAAGCTGATCGGCGCCTGGGCTGCTGCAACGCTGGGCGACAAGGCCAAGGATGCCAAGATCGGCTTCCTCGACCTCGTGCCATCGCAGCCGACCGTCGACGTTCTGCGCGACCAGGGCTTCATGATCGGCTTCGGCATCGATCCGAAGGACCCGAACAAGATCGGCGACGAAGACGATCCACGCATCGTCGGTCACGACGTGACCAACGGCAATGAAGAAGGCGGTCGTACCGCCATGGAGAACCTTCTCCAGAAGGATCCGGACATCAACGTCATCCACACGATCAACGAACCGGCTGCTGTCGGCGCCTATGAAGCGCTGAAGGCTGTCGGCAAGGAAAAGGACGTGCTGATCGTTTCGGTCGACGGCGGTTGCCCGGGCGTCAAGTCGGTGGCCGAAGGCGTCATCGGCGCGACGTCGCAGCAGTATCCGCTGCTGATGGCATCGCTCGGCATCGAAGCAATTGCCCAGTACGCCAAGGACGGCACCAAGCCGAAGCCGACCGAAGGCAAGGACTTCTTCGACACCGGCGTTGCGCTGGTGACCGACAAGCCTGCCGCAGGCGTCGAATCGATCGACGTCAAGGCCGGTACGGACAAGTGCTGGGGTTGATGCCTTAGTGCTTTAAGCACAGAATGAGTATGAAAGGGCGGTTTCAGGGCCGCCCTTTTCAACAACCGGCAGGTAGGCCGGGGCTCTTGGGAGGGAGGCGTTGTCATGACAAGCGTCCAGGAATTCGAAAAAACACTGGATCAGAGCGACAAGTCGGTCGCTTCATTCGAAGATCGTTCGCCTCTGCGGCGCATTCAGCATTTTCTGCATTCGACACCGGCCGCCATTCCGGCGATCGTGCTGATCTTTTCCATCATCGTGTTCGGCGTCCTGAAGGGCGAGCGGTTCTTTACCGCGGGAACACTCACACTCATTCTCCAGCAGATCGCCGTCGTCGGTATTCTCGGCGCGGCACAGACGCTGATCATCCTGACGGCAGGCATCGACCTGTCGATCGGTGTGATCATGGTGCTTTCGGCGGTTGTCATGGGCAATTGCGCCGTGACCTACGGCCTGCCGGCACCGCTGGCCATTCTGGCAGGTTTCGTCACCGGCACCGTCTGCGGCATGACCAACGGTTTCCTGGTCTCACGAATGAAACTACCGCCCTTCATTGTCACGCTGGGCACCTGGAACATCATCGCGGCGATCAACTATATCTATTCGGCCAACGAGACCATTCGCCGTGCCGATATAGAAACCGCGGCACCCCTGCTGGGTCTCTTCGGCGCAAGCTTCAAACTCGGCTCGGCTGTCTTCACGCTTGGCGTGATCATGATGGTGATAACCGTCATCGCGCTCTGGTATGCGCTCAACCACACCGCCTGGGGACGCCACGTTTATGCGGTTGGAGACGATCCGGAAGCAGCGGAACTGTCGGGTATCCGCGTCAAAGGCGTACTTCTCGGCGTCTACGGCCTTGCCGGGGCCATTGCCGCCCTTGCCGCCTGGGTCTCGATCGGCCGCAACGGCTCGATTTCACCGTCCTGGGCGGTCACGGATTATAATCTACAGGCCATTACGGCGGCTGTGATCGGCGGTATCTCGCTGTTCGGCGGGCGCGGCTCGATCCTTGGAACGCTGTTCGGCGCCCTGATCGTCGGCGTGGTGTCGATGGGCCTCAACATGCTCGGCGCCGATCCGCAGTGGAAAGTCCTGTTGACCGGTGTCCTCATCATTACGGCCGTCGGTGTCGACCAGTGGATCAGAAAGGTAGCAGGCTGATGGAACCTCTTCTCACCGCTCGCGGTATCGTCAAGCGCTATGGCCGGGTGACCGCGCTGGACCAGTCCGATTTCGACCTCTATCCCGGCGAAATCCTTGCCGTCATCGGCGACAACGGCGCCGGGAAATCCTCGCTGATCAAGGCGATCTCGGGGGCTGTCCATCCGGACGAGGGTGAAATCCGGCTTGACGGCAAGGTCGTCAACTTCCGTTCTCCGCTGGAGGCGCGCGAAGCCGGCATCGAAACCGTCTATCAGAACCTGGCGCTGTCGCCGGCGTTGTCGATCGCCGACAACATGTTTCTCGGCCGCGAGATTCGCAAAGCCGGGCCGATGGGGTCGATTTTCCGCATGCTCGATCGGCCGAAGATGGCCAAGATTGCGCGCGACAAGCTTTCCGAGCTTGGCCTGATGACGATCCAGAACATCAACCAGGCGGTGGAGACGCTGTCCGGCGGCCAGCGCCAGGGCGTTGCCGTCGCACGTGCCGCAGCTTTCGGATCGAAGGTCATCATTCTCGACGAGCCGACAGCGGCGCTCGGTGTCAAGGAGAGCCGCAAGGTTCTGGAACTGATCCTCGACGTGCGCTCCCGCGGCCTGCCGATCGTGCTGATCTCGCATAACATGCCGCATGTGTTCGAGGTGGCCGATCGCATCCATATCCACCGGCTCGGCAAACGTCTTTGCGTCATCAATCCGAAGGACTATACGATGTCGGATGCCGTTGCCTTCATGACCGGCGCCAAGGTGCCGCCCGAGGCTGCTGCCGCATGACCATGACGCTTGCCGCCATCGCGGACGGCATTGTTGAGAAGGCGGGACAATCCCGTCGCTTCATCGTCGCCATTGCCGGCCCTCCCGGGGCCGGCAAGTCCACACTTGCCGATGCGCTTCAGGAAGAACTGACGCGCCGGGGAGAAAAATCGGCCGTTCTGCCGATGGACGGCTTTCATATGGACAACGGCATTCTGGAAGCGCGCGGCCTCCTGGCACGCAAGGGGGCACCCGAAACCTTCGATGTGCGCGGTTTCTTCGATATCGTCACAGCCGTGCGCCACGGCGGCGAAGAGGTCCTCGTGCCAGTGTTCGACCGCTCCCGCGAAATCGCCATCGCCTCGGCCCGGGTTGTTGCGCCCGAAACCCGTATCATTCTTGCGGAAGGCAACTACCTCCTGCTCGACGAGGCCCCCTGGTCGCGGCTTGAATCCCTGTTCGACCTGACGATCTTCGTCGGCCCGTCCTATGCGGTGCTGGAGGAGCGTCTGCGCCAGCGCTGGATCCATTACGGCCTCGACGAAGCCGGCATTGAGTGGAAGCTCTACGGCAACGACCTGCCGAACGGCAAACGGATCATCGACAATTCCCGGCCGGCGGACATCGCCATCGAGATTTTCGAAACGGCCTGATCCGGTCAATCGATCATTGTTTTCCGCTGTGCAATGATGCTATCGGAGCCTTCGGTCAGCGCATGCTCCGAACCCGTGCGCGAGAAGATTGCGTCTGGAGATATCCGCCATGAGCCCACAGCCCGTCACCGAACTGACAATCCGCCGTCCCGACGACTGGCATCTGCATCTGCGCGACGGTGACATGCTGAAGGGCGTGATCGGCGACACCAGCCGTCACTTCGCCCGCGCCATCATCATGCCCAATCTCGTGCCGCCGGTCGTCACCACGGCGGACGCAACGGCCTATCGCGAGCGCATCATGGCGGCGCTGCCGAAGGGCGACCGTTTCGAACCGCTGATGACGCTTTATCTCACCGAAGGCACCAACCCCGATGATGTCGAGGCCGGGCACAACAGCGGCCTGATCAAGGCCGTCAAACTTTACCCGGCCGGTGCCACCACCAATTCGCATGGCGGCGTACGCAATTTCGAAAATGCCATGCCGGTGCTGGAGCGCATGGCCAAGATCGGCCTGCCGCTCTGCGTCCATGGCGAGGTGACGACGCCGGAGGTCGATATCTTCGACCGCGAGGCCGTGTTCATCGAGACCGTGCTCGATCCCCTGCGTGCCCGCCTGCCGGACCTGAAGGTGACAATGGAGCATGTCACCACCAAGGACGGCGTCGACTATATCAAGGCCTCGAAGGGCAATCTTGCCGGGTCGATCACCACCCATCACCTGATCATCAACCGCAACGCCATCCTCGTCGGCGGCATCCGCCCGCACTATTATTGCCTGCCGGTGGCCAAGCGCGAACTGCACCGCCTTGCCCTGCGCGGCGCTGCGACCTCGGGCGACGCCCGCTTCTTCCTCGGCACCGACAGTGCCCCGCATGTGGACCCCTTGAAGGAATGCGCCTGCGGCTGCGCAGGCATCTATACCTCGATCAACACGATGAGCTGCCTTGCCCATGTGTTCGAGCAGGAAAATGCGTTGGACAAGCTGGAAGCCTTCACATCGCTGAACGGTCCGGCCTGGTATGGCCTGCCGGTCAATGCAGAAACGATCACGCTGCGCAAGCAGGCGGAGGCGGTGACGTTTCCGGACAAGATCGAGACGGAGGCAGGTACAGTCACCGTGTTCGACCCGATGTTCCCGCTGCATTGGGCGGTTTCCTGAGAGCGGACGAAAGTCGCCGCCCCCAGGACCCGTATCGAGATATCAGGACGCCTTGAGCTTCGAATTGCAGATGCTGTAGTAGCCGCCGCCTTTCTTGATCCAGGTCAGGCCGTCGAGTGAATTGCTGGATTTGTCGGCCTTGTATTGATCAAGGCATGTATGCATGCGGGCTTTCCCGGCAGTTTCTGTCGAATATTTTGCATCGACCTTTTTCGGGAAAACAACGCCCTTCGGCGCCTTCGCGGTGGTCGTGGCGGGCTCCGGCATATTGTCGGTATTGCTCGCGGTCGGTTCCTCGTCTGTGCTTATCGCTGCCGGTGTCGCGGCGGCGGCATTGGTTCCGCATTGCGCTTTGCGAAAGTCATTCCACTTCATTCCATTGAGTGTTCCGGCCGTTTGCGCCGCTTTGTATTTGGCGCTGCATTCCGCCATGGTCGATGCGTGTGCGGCAGATGAAAATGCAAAGGGTGCGAGTGAGAGTGCGACAAAGGTCGCGAGATTGAGAATCTTCATCGGATAACCTCATCAGACGAGGGCATCAGGCGTTCAGCGACGCGTTGAACGTCCGCCTCAATCAGGGATATGTTTCCCGGTTTGTGACCGGATGATGGTCTGGAGCGCGCCGCTTGCGAGGGTTACCAAAATTTAATCTGGTGCGATTGCCGTTGCAGCTTCACGCTCGATTGGAAGCACCGCATCGCCCTCTGCCACAGGGAATAGAGTCGATCGAGGCGGTAAACTCCTGCCGCCGCTCGTTCAACCTCTGGCGTTCCGAGGCCTGAACTGCTATGCGCGGGAGATACAAATCCGAGCCTTGAGGAGCCCGCCAATGATCCAGACATCCTTTCCCGAGAAGGCCGTCATGGCCGAACTCGTTGCCAAGATGCTCTGGGAAATCAAGGCGGTGCATTTCAGCGCCGACAAGCCCTACAAGCTGGCTTCGGGCATGGCGAGCCCGGTCTATATCGATTGCCGCAAGCTGATCTCCTATCCGCGCATCCGCTCAGTGGTGATGGATTTTGCCGCTGCTACCGTGCTGCGTGAGGCCGGCTTCGAGAAGTTCGACGTCATCGCCGGCGGCGAGACGGCGGGCATTCCCTTCGCCGCGATGCTGGCCGAGCGACTGGCGCTGCCGATGATCTATGTCCGCAAGGCGCCGAAGGGCCACGGCCGCAACGCCCAGATCGAAGGCCATATGCCGCAAGGCGCGCGGGTCCTCGTCATTGAGGACCTGACGACGGCCGGCGGCTCGATGTTCACGTTCATCGACGCCATCCGCGCGGCTGGCGGTATTGTGGATCACGGCATAGCACTGTTCTACTACGACATCTTCCCGCAGGCTCGCGGAGAGATGCAGGACAAGGGCGTGACGCTCCTGAATATCGCCACCTGGCGCGATGTCCTGGCAGTCGCCAAGACGCAGAAATTGTTCGATGAAAAGACGCTATCCGAGGTAGAGGCCTTCCTCAATGCGCCGCTCGAATGGTCCGTCCGCAACGGCGGCGTCAGTGAACTCGCGCCCGCCTGAAAACGGCGCTGGAATTTTGGCGTCGTTTGGCTTAAATCGATTGAAATAGATCATTGAAGGGGGAGACATCGCCATGATCGTTTGCTGTGGGGAAGCCCTGATCGACATGCTGCCGCGCCAGACGACGGCAGGCGAAACGGCCTTCGCGCCTTATTCCGGCGGCGCGATTTTCAATACGGCGATTGCGCTCGGACGCCTCGGCATCCCCACCGGCTTCTTCACCGGCCTGTCCGACGACATGTTCGGCGATATGCTGCGCGAGACGCTGAAATCCAGCAATGTCGATTTTGCCCCCTGCGCGACCCTCTCGCTCCACACGACCGTTGCCTTCGTCAAACTCGTCAACGGCTCGGCGACCTATGCCTTCTTCGATGAGAACACCGCTGGCCGAATGATCACCAAGGACGACCTGCCGGCACTCGGCGATTTCTGCGAGGCGCTGCACTTCGGCGCCATCAGCCTGATTCCGGAACCGTGCGGATCGACTTACGAAGCGCTGATGACCCGAGAACACGAGAAGCGCGTGATCTCCTTCGACCCCAATATCCGCCCCGGCTTCATCAAGGATGCGGAAGCGCACAAAGCCCGCATGCTGCGCATGGCGGCGATGTCGGACATCGTCAAATTCTCCGACGAAGATCTCGACTGGTTCGGCGAGGAGGGCACCCATGAGGAGCTGGTGGCCAAGTGGCTCCAGCGCGGCCCGAAGCTCGTCGTCATCACCAAGGGCGCCGACGGTGCCGATGGATATACGACGCGCGGCAAGGTTTCGGTTCCCGGCGAGAAGGTCACGGTGGTGGACACGGTCGGTGCCGGTGATACGTTCGACGCAGGCATTCTCGCCTCACTGAAGATGAACAATCTGCTGACCAAGGAACAAGTCGCGACCTTGAGCGAAAGCGCAGTGCATGATGCGCTGGCGCTGGGTGCGAAGGCCGCCGCCGTTACGGTGTCGCGGGCAGGAGCCAACCCGCCGTGGAGCTATGAGATCGGGCTTTAGTCTTCGCCGTCGTCCTGATGTTTTACGCGGTGGACGTCAGCTTGCGGCTGCGCCCGGCAAAGGCGCCGCGCGGCACGCCGGCAAGGTTTGAGAGAAACTGGCGGGCGCATTCGCTCCAGCTGAATGTCAGCGCCTTTTGCCGCGCATCTTCCCGCGACAGCGACAGCGCATCGAGGGCTGCCTGCCGCAGGTCGCTGGACAAGACACCGCCGCCATCGCCCAGAATGTCGTTCGGCGCCGTGACCGGAAAAGCGGCAACCGGACAGCCGCTGGCGAGCGCTTCCAGAATGACGTTGCCGAACGTATCGACCCGGCTCGGGAAGACGAAGACGTCAGCCGACGCATAGATTGCCGCAAGTTCCGTGCCCATGCGTCGCCCGAGGAAATGTACATCCGGGTACCGCTGACGCAGCATGGCGAGATCGGGTCCGTCGCCGACGACAATCTTGCTGCCCGGCAGGTCGAGATCGAGGAATGCCGGAAGGTTCTTTTCCACGGCAACCCGTCCCACATTCAGGAAGATCGGACGGGGAAACGGCAGGTCCTGGCGGCGCGACGGATCGAAGAGGGCCGTGTCTATGCCCCGTGTCCAGCGTCTGATATTGTGAAAGCCGTGGGCGGCCATTTCCGTTCCGAGCGAGGCGGTCGCGACCATCATGCCGTTGCCGGAATTGTGGAACTGGCGCAGCCACCGGTAGCTCCAGCTTTCGGGAATGGGCAGGCGGGCGCGGACAAATTCCGGTAAACGTGTGTGATAACTTGTGGTGAAAGGCAGTTTTCTGCGCAAACAGATGCCACGTGCCACAAGTCCGAGCGGCCCTTCCGTGGCGATATGAATATAATCCGGCGCCACCGCATCAATCTCGCCTGCCACCTGCCACCGCATCGGAAGCGCCAGCCGGATGTCGGAATAGAAGGGCAGCGGAAAGGTCGTAAACCGCTCCGGCGTGAGGAAGTGAATGGCGATGCCCTCGTCCTTGAGGGACCGGGCAAGTTCGTCGAGCGTGCGCACGACGCCGTTCACCTGTGGGTGCCAGGCATCCGTGACGACAAGAACGGTCTTTTCCATAGTGGCCCCTGGATGCGGCTCCGCCATGTGGGGCGGAGCACCGGCTGACAATCGAATCAACTGGCGGCTGTCAATATGGCCCTTTGATCATGATCGGATGACAGGCGGATGATTGGCCGGGGGTTGCATCACCGAAGTCTCTCGACGCTCGACTGATCCGGAGGCAGCCGTGCCCGGCCAACGCCGATCCTACGTCGCGCTTAAAGCGGGAAGCACCAGGTCTCCGAGCTTGTAGATATGAAATTCGCTTTTCGACACGACGTCCAAAGACTTGAATTTTTCGACAAAGACCGGATCGGAGAAAAACTCGTCGACATTGTCGGCGCTGTGGATAGCCTCGATATTCACCACGGTTTTGCCATCGGTGCTTTTCGACAGGTTGCTCCAGAGAAAGCCCGCTTTGCGTTCGGCAACATAGTGCACGACGTCCTGAATGATCCGGAATGCTTCATCCTGTTTGCCGGGATGGGCGTGGATGACGTTCACGACGAACACGGTTGGCTGGGGAGCGAGTTGAAATTCGGCCTTGGGGGTATGAGCCACGTTATCTCCATCTGTAAAACGATAGGCGGAATATCCCGCCGGAACGAAACTTAATTCGTGACCACGGCTGAAAAAATGGGCTATTGCTCCGTTGGTAGCGGACATAGAAGTCCGCAATGGGGAGCCTGTCATGGAAAATATCGGTTCCCTGAATGTGTTCATGGTCGTAGCGGAAGCGCGCAGCTTTGTTGGAGCGGGCGAGGTTCTCGGCATTTCGTCGTCGGCCGTCGGCAAGGCGATGGCCCGGTTGGAAAAAAGGCTCGGTGTGCGCCTGTTTCACCGCAGCACGCGCAGTATTGCCATCACCGCGGAGGGTACTATGTTCCTTGAGCGCTGCCGCCGGATTTTTTCCGAAATAGAAGCAGCCGAGCAGGAACTGTCGCAAACTCTTGCCGCGCCGCGCGGCCGCCTTCGCGTCAGCCTGCCGCTGGCAGGCATGCTGTTCATGCCGGCGATCACGAAATTTATGCGCTCATTCCCGGAGGTCTCCATCGACCTGGATTTCACGGATCGCCTGGTCGATGTGATCGAGGAGGGTTTCGATGCTGTGGTTCGAACGGGAGATATTGGCGATAGTCGCCTGATGATGCGGACTTTGGGAAAGTTCTCTCATCGCGTCGTCGGATCGAGAGAATACTTCGCCTGCTTCGGGATTCCGGAAAAGCCGCAGGATCTGTCGGCCCATATCTGTCTTCACCACAAATACCCATCATCCGGAAAGCTCGAACGCTGGCCCTTGAGACATGATCCAAACAAGGGCAAATTGGAGTTGCCTGTCTCGTCGCTGGCAAGCACGCTCGAACCGCTGGTCAGCATGGCAGAGCAAGGAATTGGCCTCGCCTGTTTGCCGCTGTTCACGATCCGCGATCAGATCGCTGCGGGAAAGCTCCTCCCGGTTCTGGTCGATCACATAGAGGACGTCGGCGAGTTTCGCATTCTATGGCCATCCAGCCGGCATCTGTCCCCGAAAATACAGGCCTTCGTTAAGTTCATGAGCGAAAATCTGTTTCGTGCATGACTTGACTTGCGGCGGGGACATGCAACTGCCTGGGGCATCGGCTTGGCTCATTATCTGCCCACCAAAGCCATTTGCTCGTATCCGCGGCCAGCCGAGGCGGCGACAATCGCCAGAACAGAACCTTCAAGCGTGCGCACATGGACGGTCAGCGACCGATAATCAGCATCGCGGCCGATCCTGTCGGCGATCCTCTGGCCGTAATAGACGGCGGACCCCACGTCGAAATGATCGACGCCATCCTCATCGACGACCTGCTCGTCGCCGAAATGCAAATCGAAGAAATAGTGTTCCACGCCGATGCCCCGGACCCTTGCGTCGCCGGAGATTTCCCCGGCTTGAGGACGCAGTTTCAGGGGTATCGCATTGTGTCCGAATACAGGCTGAATTGCGCATTCAGCCTGTATTCATCCGTGTCCGACGCACCAGCGCCGAAAGGTTATTTTCCGGCCTTCAACAAGGCAGCAACCAGTCCAGCGGTCGACGAATCATGTCCTTCGGCGCTTTCCTTGCCTTCCACCACTGGCAGCAATCCCGTCGCCAGTTCCTTGCCGAGTTCGACGCCCCACTGGTCGAAGGAGTTGATGTTGAACAATGCGCCTTCAACGAAGACGCGATGTTCGTACAGCGCGATCAGGCGGCCGAAGGTGAAGGGGGTCATCTTGTCGTAGACGAAGGTCAGCGACGGCCGGTTGCCGGTGAAGACACGGTGCGGCGCGATGCGCTCGATGAAATCCTTGTCGAGGCCCTTGGACGCCATCTGCGCCTTTGCCTCGTCCAGCGTGCGGCCCTTCATCAGGGCTTCCGACTGCGCCAGGCAATTGGCCATCAAAAGCTGATGCTGGTGGCGCAGCTTCGGTTCATGGCCGTTGGCGGCGATCATGAACTCGGCCGGGATGATGCTCGTGCCCTGGTGGATCAGCTGGTAGAAGGCGTGCTGGCCGTTGGTGCCGGGCTCGCCCCAGACGACCGGGCCGGAATTGCCCGCAACCGGGGTTCCGTCGAGCGTCACGCCCTTGCCGTTCGATTCCATGTCGAGCTGCTGCAGATAGGCCGGAAAGCGCGACAGGCGCTGGTCGTAGGGCAGGATGGCGCGGGTCGCGTAGCCGAGCACGTTGCGGTGGTAGTAGCCGAGAAGACCCAGCAGCATTGGAATGTTTTCGCGCAAGGGGGCCGTGCGGAAATGCCTGTCGACCGCATGCGCGCCGGCCAGGAATTCGCCGAAATTCTCCTTGCCGATGGCTATCATCAGCGGCAGGCCGATGGCTGACCAGATGGAGTAGCGGCCGCCGACCCAATCCCAGAAACCGAAGATCCGGTCGCTGTCGATGCCGAATGCCGCGACCTTGTCGAGCGCGGTGGAGACCGCGCAGAAATGATGGCCAACGGCCTTTTCGCCGAGCTTTTCGGCGATGAAGGCGCGGGCGGTCGCGGCATTGGTCATCGTCTCGATGGTGGTGAAAGTCTTGGAGGCGACGATGAACAGCGACGTTTCGGCATCGAGCAGCTTCAGCGTATCGGCAATATGGGCGCCGTCGATGTTGGAGACGAAATGCAGGCGCGGGCCGTCATGATCGGGCGCCAAGGCCAGCGTCGCCATCACCGGGCCGAGGTCGGAGCCGCCGATGCCGATATTGATGACATCGGTGATCTTCTTGCCGGTGGCGCCTTTCAGCGCGCCGGAGCGGATACCGTCGGAAAACACGCCCATGGCGTCGAGTACCGCGTTGACATCCGGCATCACATCCTTGCCGTCAACCAGCACCGGGGTGTTTGCCCGGTTGCGCAGGGCCGTGTGCAGCACCGCGCGGCCTTCGGTGATGTTGATGATATCGCCGGCAAACATCGCATCGCGCTTTTCCGCGACCTTGGCGGCCTTGGCAATCGCCTCGAGCCCATCCAGCACCTTGTCGTTGACGGCGCATTTCGAATAGTCGAACAGCATGTCGTCGAACGTGACGCTATATTTGGCGAAGCGCTTGGGATCGCTCGCAAAAGCAGCCCGGATGTCGGTTGCGTTGGTGTCGGAAACGGTGGATTTCAGCTGGTCGACAAGCGCGCTCATGGCAGGGTTCCTTGCATCGCGGAGGGTTGCGATAGCTAGTCGCTTTGGCCCCAGCAAATCAAGGGTGTCTTGATCCGAAGGCTAAAAAAGCCGTTCTTTCCTATTTTCGGTCAGCAGCTGCTCATCATCTTATGGTTGCAAAATCCAGGGCTTGCAATAGTGTTCCACGGGTTCAGGGGCGAAAGCAGCGACGCCATGCCAGCTGGCGCATCCGGGCGGATGGGCTTCCCGGACTGTGGCAGGACACAGCCTTGTCCTTGAATGTGGAGGTGATCTATGTGGTTTCGACCATTTGGCATCACGCTTAGCATAAGAAAAACCCGCACGAGCTGGTCAACCGCCGTGCGGGTCCAATTCTTAAAGTAAGCAAAGGTGGCTGGAGTTAGCGCTCCAGTCACCACTCCCCCAAAATAGAGGTTTCGTTGCATTCTGACAAGGGTGGCGGCTTACCAACGCCTTGACCTTTATCCGCGCAGGTCCTTGCGCAGGATCTTGCCGACGTTCGATTTCGGCAGTTCGGTACGGAACTCCACGAATCTCGGCCGCTTGTAGTTGGTAAGGTTTGCAGCGCAATGCGCCTTGACCTCCACCTCGGTGAGGTTCGGGTCTTTCTTGACGACGAACAGCTTTACCGCCTCGCCGGAGTGCGCATCGGGCACGCCGATGGCCGCGCATTCGAGAATGCCGGCAAGGGTCATGGCCACTTCCTCGATCTCGTTCGGGAAGACATTGAATCCGGAAACCAGGATCATGTCCTTCTTGCGGTCGACGATCTTGACCAGCCCCTGCGGGTTCATGAAGCCGATATCGCCCGAACGGAAGAAACCGTCGGCGGAAATGGCCTTGGCCGTTTCATCGGGCCGCTGCCAGTAACCGGCCATGACCTGGGGCCCGCGGATGCAGATCTCGCCGATATCGCCAAGCGGCAGCGTATTGCCGTCCTCGTCGCGGATCTCGACATCGGTCGAGGGCAGGGGCAGGCCGATCGTGCCGGTGAACTCGCCTTCGTCGAGCCGGTTGGCCGTGGCGACCGGCGATGTTTCAGACAGGCCGTAGCCTTCCTTGATCGGCGAGCCCGTCATCGCTTCCCAGCGTTCGGCAACCGGGCGCTGCACCGCCATGCCGCCGCCGAAGGTGAGTGCCAAGCTGGAGAAATCGAGCTTCTGGAACTCGGCGTTGTTCATCAGCGCATTGAACAGCGTGTTGAGCCCCGGGAAGATGTTAATCTTGTACTTGGCGATCTCCTTGACGAAGGCCGGGATATCGCGCGGGTTGGGGATCAGGATATTTTCCCCGCCGGTGCTCAAGCCCATCAGCGCGTTCACCGTCAGCGCGAAGATATGGTAGAGCGGCAGGGCGCAGAGGAACACCAGATGATCCGGCCGCGTCCTGTGGGTGAAGGCGGTTTCGAGCCAGAGGCCCATTTGGGCCATGTTCGACAGAAGATTGGAATGGGTGAGCGTCGCACCCTTGGAAACGCCGGTCGTGCCGCCGGTATATTGCAGGAAGGCGACGTCACCGGGCTTTACGTCGACGGTCTTGAGGGTAGCCGCGGCACCCTTTGAAAGGACGGCCTTGAAGGAGAGGTGTCCCGGCAGAGACCATGCGGGAACCAGCTTCTTCACCTTGCGCACGACGATATTGACGATCAGGCCCTTGAGGCCCAGAAGGTCGCCCATCGTGGCGACGACGATGTGTTTCAACTCGGTGCGCGCCGCCACCTGCTCGACGGTATGGGCGAAGTTTTCCAGCACGAAGATTGCCTTGGCGCCGGCATCCTTCAACTGATGCTCGAGTTCGCGGGGGGTATAGAGCGGGTTGACGTTCACGACAGCGTAGCCGGCGCGCAGGATGCCGAAGACGATCACCGGGTTCTGCAGGATGTTCGGCATCATGACCGCGACGCGGTCGCCCTTGGCAAGGCCCGTCGATTGCAGCCAGGCGCCGATCTTCCTGCTCTGCGCATCCAGATCGCCGAAGGTCAGCGTCTTGCCCATGCAGGTAAAGGCGGGGCGTGAAGCGTATTTCTTGCAGGATTGTGCGAAGAGATCGCCGATCGAGTTGTAGGGCAGCGGAGAAATTTCAGCCGGCATTCCCGGCGGATAGGATTGGAGCCAGGGCTTGTCTGCCTGGGGTCCGGGCGTCTGTATCAATGTGTCCGGCATCGTCTCTCTCCCTCATGCATCTGTCGCCGCGCCGCAAAACAGATGCGCACCGTCTCTCCCTTTTCCATGCACAACCCTGTCCGAAGATGTCTCCGGCAAGCACGTTGCATATGGGCGAAAAATCCCTCCAGATCCCTCGCTCGATCAAGATGAAGCTTTTGTCGCGCCTCATCAAGCGCATTCCGGATTATATAACCTTGACGTAAACGTCAATAAGGCGCCCATCGTTTGCGGGTGCATGGTCAGATTTCGCGGCAGGCTTTTGCAGCAATGTCTTTGCGAGCAAGCGCAAAAAGGTATATTGCGATGCAATAACACCAAGGCTTTCCTCCCATTTTGTCCTGGTTTCCCATTTCAGAACCAAAATCCTTTGGGCCTACAAGGCTCCCGGCAGGTCTTCCCATGTCAGACGACACTCTTTCTTCCCTTCCGGCCGCCCGCTGGGGCGGCATGTCCAGCGCGGAACTGGCCCTGGCCGTCGGCGGTTTCGGTATTGGTACCGGCGAATTCGCCATCATGGGGCTGCTGCCGCAGGTGGCGGACGATCTTTCCGTTTCGGTTCCCTATGCCGGCCACGTCATCAGCGCCTATGCGATCGGTGTCGTTGTCGGCGCGCCGCTGATTGCGGTGCTTGCCGCACGGTTTTCACGGCATAATGTCCTGCTTGCCCTCATGAGCCTGTTTGCGATTGGCAATCTTGCCAGCGCCGTTGCCGGCAGCTTCGGCCTGCTGGTCGCAGCCCGCTTTCTCGCAGGCCTGCCGCACGGTGCCTATTTCGGGGTTGCCGCCCTGGTTGCTGCCGGTATGGCGGCACCGCATCAGCGGGCGCGCGCCATCGGCCGGGTCATGATGGGCCTGACCGTCGCCACCTTGCTCGGGACGCCGCTTGCCGCCTGGTTCGGCCAGGCGCTCGGCTGGCGTGCCGCCTTCGCCATCGTCGGCGCCATCAGCGTGCTCACCATCGTGCTGACGTGGTTCTATGTGCCGAAGGACCGCGCCAACCCCACCGCCTCGCCGCTGACGGAACTCGGCGCGCTCGGCAAATCCCAGGTCTGGCTGACGCTCGGCATCTGTGCTATCGGCTGTGGCGGCATGTTCGCGGTGTTCAGCTATATCACGCCGGCACTGACCGAGGTTGCCGGCGTCTCGCTCGGCAGTGTCCCGATCATGCTCTCGGTGTTCGGCGCCGGCATGATCCTCGGCAATATCGTCGGTTCGCGCCTTGCCGACTGGTCGCTGATGCCGGCGATCGGCATTGCGCTCGTCTTCAACCTCGTCGCCTACGTTCTGTTCTATTTCACCATGACGACGCCGTGGATGGCCGTCGTCAACGTGCTGCTGATCGGCGGCGGATTTGCCGTCGTGCCGGGCATCCAGATGCGGCTGATGGATGTGGCAGGCGAGGCGCAGACACTGGCCGCCGCCGCCAGCCATTCCGCCTTCAACCTTGCCAATGCGCTTGGCGCCTGGCTCGGCGGCCTGTCGATCGCGGCCGGCTACGGCTGGACATCGACCGGTCTGGTCGGCGCGATGATGTCGGTCGCCGGTATCGGCATCTTCCTGTCGTCGGTCTTTCTCGACCGCTCGAAAGCGGCAACGGCCAGCCGTCAATAGGTATTCGGGCGCGTTTTCGTCGCGCTTGCCTGCTGTTTCCTCCCGATGGAATTCGATTGTCATCCGCTTGTGTTGACCATGCGATCATACTTACCTATGGCGCATGTTCCCGGCTTGCCGGAAACAAATGGAAACATGCTGGCAAGCCGTGGGTTTTGCTGTCATCTTGATGACATGTGGAGGAATGTTTTTTGCAACTGAGCAATCGTGAACGGGACGAACTGCCGCAAGAACCGCGACTTTTCGGTCGTCCGGCCTATGAGCGTTCGGCGCTTGTCGGCCCGATTGCCGCCGCGCGCTGGCTTCTGGTCTTCGTGCTGCTTGCCGGCGTTTATTTCTTTCACGGCTTTCTCGTGCCGGTGCTGGCAGCGCTTGTCATCGGCTTTGCCACCTGGCCGATCTATCGCCGTCTTCTGGGCGCCATCGGCGGAAGCCGGACGTTTGGTGCGACCGTTGCGATCATTGCCGTCATTTCCTTTATCGTCGCACCGATTTCGCTTGCCGCCGTCTATGCCGTCGATGAAGTCCGCGACTGGGTGGCCTGGACCATCGAGACGAACGCGTCCGGCGCGCCCGTGCCGATGTGGTTGACACAGATTCCCGGGCTCGGGGTCTGGCTTGGCGAGCAATGGGCGAAATATGTCGGTCATCCAGGCGCGCTCGGCGAACTGGTGCAGCTGGTCAGCGGTTCCAATATCGGCAACATCTATCGCGGCGTACTCGTCGTCGGCGCCTCGGCTTTCCAGTCGTTCCTGACGCTTCTTTTCATGCTGATCACGCTGTTCTTCGTCTATCGCGACGGAGAGAAACTCGTCGCCCAGCTCGATCACCTGGGGGAACGCATCCTGCCGATGCGCTGGGAGCGCGTCTCGCGCATCGTGCCCTTGACCATCAGCTCGACGGTCACCGGCATGGGTGTCATCGCCATCGGCGAAGGCATCGTACTTGGCGTCGCCTATTGGCTGGCTGGCGTTCCGTCGCCCGTCACGCTCGGCATCATCACCGGCATCATGGCGCTGGTTCCCGGCGGTGCGCCGCTCTGCTTCACGCTGGTGTCCGTCTATCTCTTCGCCAGCGGCTCGCCTTTCGCGGCCGTCGCCCTGTTTGCCTGGGGAACGATCGAGCTGTTCATCGTCGACAAGACGCTGCGGCCGAGGCTCGTCGGCGGGCCGATCAAGCTGCCCTTCCTGCCGACCTTCTTCGGCCTCGTCGGCGGCGTCAAGACAATGGGCTTTCTCGGACTTTTCGTCGGGCCGGTGTTGATGGCGCTGCTGGTATCGATCTGGCGGGAATGGCTGCGGGAGGTCACCACACCGCCGCCAAGCACCATCATCAAATAAGGCTCACCGCACGCCTTGATCACGATGCCGGGAATATCGGGGCTCTTGCCACGGCCTGCGACTGCTGTGTCGCCGTTTTTACGAATGGCAGCCGGCGATTTCCATCTTCCAGGCGAAACTGAATCCAAAGATACGAGGGAATTGCCGCGTGATCTGCGCGCCGGGTTGCGCTAATGGTTCTATGCGCCGAACGGCATCCCGCCGCCGTCAAGGCTGATCCATTCGAAAGTTCAGGGAAGCAGATGAACCGCACTTACTACGCCCCACAGGGCGGCGCCCCCGCGCAAACGCAGCTGCTGACGGACCGTGCCGTCTTCACCGAAGCCTATGCCATCATCCCCAAGGGCGTGATGATGGACATCGTCACCAGTTTCCTGCCGTTCTGGGAAAACACCCGCCTCTGGGTCCTGTCGCGGCCGCTCTCCGGTTTCGCCGAGACCTTTTCGCAATACATCATGGAAGTGGCGCCCGGCGGCGGCAGCGACAGGCCGGAACTCGACGAAGCCGCCGAAGGCGTGCTGTTCATCGTCGAGGGTGAATTGACCGTTACGCTCGATGGTCAAGCCCGTCGGATGTCCCCCGGCGGCTACGCCTTCATTCCGCCTGCCAGCACGTGGTCGGTGCGCAACACGAGCGACAAGCCGGTTCGCTTTCACTGGATACGCAAGGCTTATGAGTTCGTCGACGGGCTCGACATGCCGACGGCGCTTTTCCTGAATGAAGCGGATATCGCGCCTTCTCCGATGGCCGGTACCGAGGGCAAGTGGGCGACGACCCGCTTCGTCGATCCCAGTGACCTTCGCCACGACATGCATGTGACGGTCGTCACCTTCGAGCCGGGCGCGGTGATCCCGTTCGCTGAAACCCATGTCATGGAGCATGGGCTCTATGTGCTGGAAGGCAAGGCGGTCTATCGGCTCAATCAGGATTGGGTCGAGGTCGAGGCCGGCGACTACATGTGGCTGCGCGCCTTCTGCCCGCAGGCCTGCTATGCCGGCGGCCCCGGCAAATTCCGCTACCTGCTCTACAAGGACGTCAACCGCCACATGAAGCTGAAGCCGCGCGGCTGAGCTTTCGTCAATCAGCATTCCTGCCGGATAGGCATCAGGCAAAGCCGGCGGGGATAGGCGCGATGGTCCGGTCGCTGCCATAGTCCCGCTGATGCGCGACATGGCCGCGAAGGCGGCGCGGCGAGGACGTGATCTCGATGGCGGGACGTTCGAAAGCGCCGTCGGCATAGGTGCCGGTGTCCGCGGCATCGTCGCACTTGCCCTTGAGCAGATTGAAGATCATCGAAGGCCCTCCCGGTTTTCGCATCAACGGCCGATCCGTCGAAACCGTTCCGCTCATAACCGAAAAATAGTTAAAAAATTAACCATGTTTGCGGGGGAAGCTCTCTCGGAAGGAAGCGTTGTGCAGGCGAGGAGGCATCTTATACGCGAGGCAAGACATTCGTGCGTTGTGGGCTGTTATTAGCAGCCGCGATCTTGTTGCAAGATCAATTCAGCGGTCGGGTAACCAGCTCTTCGTTCAAGATCCGGAATGCTTCGTCCAGGGCGTCGACCAGGATGTCGGTCAGCTTGTCGCCGTTGTCGTCCTGCAGGAAGAGGGCAATCGCAGCGTCCTGGGAATTGGCGAAATATTCAACGATGTTCGACATATCATTGTCCTCTGCTGTCCGGCTTCATGCCAGTGATAGGGACACTGGTACGGCGCGTCGCTTGCGCCGGGCTTGAACAGTTGGACGGGAGGTCAGCCAATAGGACGGAATTCTGATTCCGTCGAGTTAAATCGTGCTTCGATGGACGTCGGCTGGCACTTCTTGCGCACGCGCGCTTGGAAAATCCCGCTTGCGGCGCTGCGATTTTGCCACGGCTGTTGCCCGGATTCGACGGCCAAGGCCTCAAGCAGCGCCGGATGAGAAATCGTATCTGCCTTTGGGGGCCGTCGAACATGCCGCTCCGGCCCGCTGAAAAGCAACCGTGCACCATGCGTCACCGCACCAGGCGGCAGTGTGGGGCGCCGTGAGATCGAATTAATGCAAGGAAATCTGTGGTTGATGATATCGATAATGTCCGGCATGCAATCGTGCGTTCCGGCTTCTCGAAAGATCGTGCCAGCTTGAAATCGCCAAGACCCTTTGATCTCGGGAGGATGGGTCCAGAAGGATCGATCCCCCACCGAAAAGTGGCGGCTGCATTTTTCATGACGGATGAATGCAGCGGCCCTGGCAGCCAACTGGGACCTCCGATATGTGTTCCGAGGCCTCGCCATACCACGTTGCATCACGTTGATTTTCAGAGCTTCGCCCGCCCGCCGCTCCGATCGATCGTAAATTTCTAAGGATGACAATGTCTAAATCCACCGACGAGCGCCTGAACAAACTTCTTGTGCTGGGAAGCCGCATTGAAAGCGAAGAGAGACGGAAGAAGCAGGAAATCGAGCTTGCCAAAACCAGGAAGGCGGAGCGTAGGCAATGGGTGGAGGAGAATTGGGTACAAACGTTTCGCCCCAAGATTGAAAGTGCGATCGACGTCCTGAACCAGAAGCTTCAGATGGCCGATATGCCCCGAATGCGCCTTACGGAGCCGGCTCCGGGGACCTCGTCGAAAGTCGAGATGGAGATCTCAAGTGACCTGTCGGGCCGATCGATCCGGAGCGCGGTCAGCTTGACCGAGGATCATATCCAGTTTCAGCACTATCGCCGATCGTCGGCACAAAGCGTCTCGGTCGGGCACAATGTCATCAGTTTGAACGATTTCACCACGGACAAAGTCAACGAAGTCCTTATGGACGTGCTCGATGCGTTTACGCGGGACTTTCCAAAGTAGCGGAAACTATGCCGGACGGACAATATGTCCGGCGCATTCTGGAGGGCTACGCCACCGCCCGGCCGGCTTTGGACAACGTGGTGCCCTGGGCTCTGTTTACTGAAAGTATCCCGGATGCCCACTGCTACGCCCTCGGCGGTGCAATCGCTGGATGCTGTCCAGACCATCGAGCAGGTCACGCCGGAGGAGATGCAGCGGCGCTGGAGCGAGACCTATCCGCTTGAGTGCCGCAGATACCTGCGCGAGCTGGAGGACATCAGGTTCGAGGATGGCCAGCCGATCGATGGCGGCTTGTTGGATCGGGTCAAGTTCGAGGTTTGTATCCCGTAAAGAAGGCTTCTAATTTCTGCCGGGCGTGCTGCTCGGCGGTTGCGAGGTCATCACCTTTGATGTTTTCACGAACCTTAATCTCAGCGAAAACACCAAACGCATGAGCATCATAGGTGAATTCGAACACATTGATTCCATTTCCCCCCGGTTCCAAGGCGGCCTTCACCAATAGGACTTCTGTCATCGCGACTTCCGATTCTGTTCTAGATTATGAGGAGAGCGTGGCAGACGTTCGCGATTTCCGCAACATGGCGCCGGTCAATCAATGGTGGCGTACTGGACCGGGTCCGTGTTGAGATTGTCTGATCACAACTATCGCAGCGTCTTCATGCGTGGCGGCAATGTCTTGAGACGAGGTTCCAGCATTTTCAATTTCGGACGCGAACTCAGCTTCTTCACCGGCTTGAGCTTTGCTCGTACTCTGCCTGTGTCGGTGATTGAATAGAGCGGCTGCCTTGTCATCGAGTAAGCCAACGTGGCCCATTCGCTTTCGATCAGGCAGTTGATGGTCTTCATACCGATGCCGACAATGCTCAGGTCGGCGCGGTTGACCGTGTCGCAGCGGTCTAGAAGAACGAGCGCTTTGTGAATTTGGTGCTCAAGATCTGCCATCTTCAAAATCACTCGTTCTCGAATCGCTGCGGTACTGCAATTCTGAGTAGGTTGGCACCGACGTGCCATAAAACAAGGAGGATGGAGGCGAGGGCCGAGTTTCCCACCGAATTCGAGTGTAGACTAATGAAGTGCGGCGCTCAGTCGTCCTCGAAAGCGTCCTTTCCGTCAGGCGGAAAAAATAGAGTTCGGTAGGGCTCCCGCAGATTCCGTCGATCGTCCTCTTCAAGGGGAACGATCGTCGCCACCAGGGTGCGCAGATCCACCTGGACGACGGCGCCCGCTTTTTTCGCCGCTCGAAGCAGTCGTTCAATTTCGGCTTGTCTGAAAGAGCCTCTCGCCATGTCCGCTCCATGCGCCGGTTCCGCCATGGTTCCGCGCTTTCTTGCCAGATCCATCGATCGGAAAGGGATTTCGTCTATCTAATTGAAAATAGGACATAAATTGGTGCCGCTTGCAGGACTCGAACCTGCGACCCCATCATTACGAATGATGTGCTCTACCACCTGAGCTAAAGCGGCCAGCATGCGTTCCGCAAAGCTGCGGAACGATGTGTGAGGGGCTGATACCTGCAAACCGACGGGATTTCAAGCCATCAGTTTTGAGAACCTGAAAAAAGCGACGGACAACGGAAAGCGGCGTTTACAGCGCCAGTCGTTGCCGCGCCTCCGCATATTCCCGGGCAAGCCGGTCGACGAGGTTGGCGACGGGGGCGATCTCTGTGACGGCACCGATGCCCTGGCCGCAACCCCAGATGTCCTTCCAGGCCTTGGCGCCGGTCGTCGCCGTTTCGAAATCCATCTTCGAGGGGTCGGCTTCGGGCAGATGGTCGGGGTCCATGCCGGCGGCGATGATCGAGGGTTTCAGATAATTGCCGTGAATGCCGGTGAAATAGTTCGAATAGACGATGTCGGCCGCAGCGCTGTCGACGATCATCTGCTTGTAGGCATCGCTGGCGCGCGCCTCCGTGGTGGCGATGAAGGGCGAGCCGATATAGGCCATGTCGGCGCCCATCGCCTGGGCCGCGAGCACCGCGCCACCGGTGGAAATCGCGCCCGACAGCAGCAGCGGCCCGTCGAACCACGTGCGGATTTCCTGGACGAGCGCGAAGGGGGAAAGCGTCCCGGCATGGCCGCCGGCGCCGGTCGCAACGGCGATCAGCCCATCGGCGCCCTTGCGGATGGCCGAACTGGCGTGGCGGTTGTTGATCACATCATGCAGCACGATGCCGCCATAGGAATGGATCGCGGCATTGACCTCGGGCACTGCGCCGAGCGAGGAAATGACGATCGGCACCTTGTATTTGACGCAGAGCATCAGGTCGTGTTCGAGTCGCTTGTTGGATTTGTGGACGATCTGGTTGACGGCGAAGGGGGCCGCCGGCCTGCCGGGGTTGCGGGTGTTGTGAGCGGCCAGTTCCTGCGTGATCTCCGCCAGCCACTCGTCCAGCTGTGCTTCGGGCCGGGCGTTCAGCGCCGGAAACGAACCGACGACGCCCGCCTTGCACTGGGCCAGCGTCAGGGCCGGATGCGAGATGATGAAAAGCGGCGCTGCGACGACGGGCAGCCGGGTGGTGCCGTTGAGTATGGCTGGCAAAGACAAGAGTTCGCTCCCGTTTCGTTTAATTGACGTTCTCGTAAACGTAAGAACTTTATCAGCCGCGTTTCGTTTTGCAAAGCCGCTTTGCATGGGCTGACACGGCCGGATCCGCGAAATCCTCGGGGTTTTCCCCGGCGCTATCAGTCAGTTTGATGCGCAAGGCTTGCAGATCGCCGCGTCAACCGTTACCCAATTGTTAACACATCCAAAAGCGTGCCGGGTTTCATGAGGATATCCGGCCGCGACGGTGGATTGCTGGTGGAACCGATGCGCCGGCCATGGTGCGATGCTTCGGGGCGATGTTGATGGCATGTCTGCCCGGCTCCGGGGCTTCGGCCCGAGTGCGACATGCTCTTGCAGGGCGGCTTGATGCCTGCACCAAGAAGGACGGATAGTGAGCGGACTGGAAACTGCCATCAGACATGCGCTGGAACGCTCGGACAGGGCGAATTCCGAAACGCGTGCTCGTATCTATCAATCGGCGCGAAACGCGCTTGAGGCCGGCCTCAAAAAGCAGGACGTGCACGATCCGGACGTGGTCACCCAGCAGCGCCACCGCCTGGAGGCCATCATCCACGCCATCGAAATTGAGGAGCGCGCCACGCTGAAGGCGGCAGCGTCCGTGCCGCCGCCGATTCAGATCGATACTACCGGCAACGGGAATCCCTCCGCTTCGGCGGAGCTTGATGACGGAATCCACATGCCCCCCGAACAGGGTGCGGGCATGGCCCATAGCCCCGTCGTCGATGGCGGACTTGCAGGCCTGCGTCCGGAGCGCCGTGAGGGCGCTCGTGGTGTGGAGACGGCACCGGTCGAGCCGGCTGCCGAAAAGCGCGACAAGGCTGCCAAGGTCGCGGCAGTTCAGCCAAAGCCGCGCCGGCGCAAGCGGGGCAGCTTTCTGTCCTTCGTCATGGTCGTGACCACATTGGTCGCCGCGTTTGTCATGGCGGCCTGGTGGGCTGAAACCAGCGGGCTTTTGAAGTCGGCCGCCGAGCGCGATACCAGTGTCGCCAACCCGCCATCGACGGTGCAGTCGGAGGATTTCGACGGCGAAGCCGGATTGAAAACACTCGGAACCCAGTCGGGTTTCTCCGGCGATTGGATCGATGTCTTCACGCCGGCCGATGCGGCCAATGTCAAGGCAGGCAGCCAGGCTGCGGCGGATCCCGTCAGCGACGAGCGCGGTCAGCGCCTTCGCGTCACGTCGGCGACGGCGGAGGCCGACGGCAATGTGCTGATCGAGATTCCGGCCTCGGTACTCGAGCAGATTTCGGGCAAGACATCGACCGTGGCGCTGAGCGTCCAGGCGGATGCAGGCAAGCAGACGCAGTTTTCGGTCGAATGCGATTTCTCCTCGCTCGGCGATTGCGGCCGTCACCGGTTCACGGTGAACGAGGAAAAGAACGACATGCTGTTCAAGGTGACGTTCGACCGTAGCCTTGCCCCGAGTTCACCCGGCCACATCCTGATCAACAGCGACGTGACAGGCGCCGGCAACAGTCTCAGCGTGTTCGCCGTCCGTATCCTTCCCGGGCAGTAAGGGCATAGCCGTACCGGAATCGGTCCGGGCGGCTATTTCACGAAGCCGGCCCCGAAGCCGACGATCTTGTCGTCGATCTCGCCGATCGCGGCTTTGTCCTTGCCGTCATAATCGAGCGTCTTCAGGATATGGCGGATGAGGTCCAGGCGGGCGCGGCGCTTGTCATTGGCGCGCACTACCGTCCATGGTGCATGGTCGGAATGGGTTTCCTTCAACATCTTGTCGCGGGCTTCGGTATACAGGTCCCATTTCGTCAGTGCCGCGATGTCCATCGGCGAGAGCTTCCACACCTTCAAGGGATCGTGGCGCCGGTCGTGGAACCGCTTCAATTGCATCTCGCGGCCGATATCCAGCCAGAACTTGAAGAAGTGGATGCCGTCGCCGGTGATCAGTTTTTCAACGCGCGGCGTCTGCTTGAGAAAATGCTGTTGCTGCTCGGGCGTGCAGAAGCCCATGACAGGCTCGACGCCGCCGCGATTGTACCAGGAGCGGTCGAACATCACGAATTCGCCGGCGGTTGGAAAATGCGCGACGTAGCGCTGGTAATACCATTGGCCTTTTTCGGTATCGGTCGGCTTGGTCAGCGCGACGACGCGGGCGGAGCGCGGGTTCATGTAGGAGTTCGTGGCATGGATCGCGCCGCCCTTGCCGGCGGCGTCGCGCCCCTCGAAGATCGCCATCACGCGCTGGCCGGTCGCCTGCAGCCAGAATTGTACCTTGACGAGTTCGATCTGCAGCTTCTCCAGCATGGCGTCATAGGTGTCGCTATCGAGTTTCTTGTCATAGGGATAATCGCCTGAAGACAGCGCGGCCTTGTCGATCCAGCCGGGCAATTCCGGATTGTCGATGTCGAAAATGCGTTCCTTGCCGTTGATCACCAGCTCGACCGGCTTGTTTTCTTCCGTATCCGTCATGATGTGCCCTCGCTGAACGCTTTTTGCGGCCGGCTGCCGATTTCACGGGAGGAGGCCACAATTGCATTGCGAATTCAAGCATGCCGTGAAAATCATGTCATGAACCTCCGATATCACCGGTTGATTGTACCCGTGCACGAGAGAGCATCTTGGAAGAAACAAAGACAGTCTGGGAGCGTCTGAAAGACAGAGCCAGTTCGGAGAAGTGGATCATCGGCCTGTCCGTCATCGTTGCGGCCGGGCTCATTGCCTCCGGCATTCACACGGCGGCCGTCCTGCTGTTCTGGCTGGTCTGGATGACGGTTCTTTTCAACCGCAGCGCCGATCCCAAGCAGCCCGTCCCGGTGAACGTGCCATCGAGTGTGGAAGAGACCGATCTCGGAATGCTCACCACTGTCTTCAACGCGCTCGATACGCCGATCCTGGTGATCGCCCCCGATGAAACGGTCCTTCTGCAGAATCAGGCGGCGGAAAAGGCCTTCGGTACCATCCCGCCGAATACGGACCTGTCGGCGCGCGTCCGCTCGCCCGGTATCCTTGATATGGTCCGCGAGACGATCGTTACCGGCAAGGCGAACCAGATCGAGCATTCCGAACGCCTCCCGTCGGAATCGGTCTATATCGTCCGGGTCGCCCTCGCGGATATCGGATCGACGGCGGATGAGCGACTTTATATCCTGTCCTATCGCGATATATCGCAGGCGCGGCGCATCGATCGGATGCGCTCTGATTTCGTCGCCAACGCCAGCCATGAACTCCGAACGCCGCTGGCCTCGCTGCGTGGCTTTATCGAGACCCTGCAAGGGCCCGCGCGCAACGATCAGAAGGCCCACGAGAAATTCCTCGGCATCATGCATGAACAGGCAACCCGGATGAGCCGCCTTGTCGATGATCTTCTGTCCCTGTCGCGGCTGGAGCTGAAATCCCATATCGCGCCGGATGAGGCGATCAACCTGGCGCCGCTGCTCGGCCATGTCCGCGATGCGCTGTCGCCGCTCGCCGAGGACGTCGGTGTCGAGATTTCGTTGATCGTACCGGATAATCCGGTCATGGTGCAGGGTGACCGTGACGAACTGACGGAAGTTTTCGAGAACCTGATCGAAAATGCCTGCAAATATGGGCAGGAGGGCAAAAAGGTCGAAGTCGTCCTTTCCGGGGGAGGCGACGCACCCGCGGAAGTCTCCGTCCGCGACCATGGCCCGGGCATCCCCGCCGAGCATGTTCCTCGCATTACCGAACGATTCTATCGGGTTAACGTGGAGGCCAGCCGGTCGAAAAAAGGCACGGGTCTGGGACTTGCCATCGTCAAGCATATTCTGACCCGGCACCGCGCCAGACTGCTGGTTCAATCCGAAATCGGCAAGGGCACGGTATTTACCGTAAGGTTTTGACATAAACCTGTCGCTTGAAGACCTATATTTTAAAATATTGAATTATTACAAATGGTTAAGCTGTCACAAATGTTTCGTCAAGTTGACATAAAAGGTGTGGGCATCGGGCGCTAACTAGGGCGGCCGGTCGACACGGCGAAAGCGAGCGCTGGTGAAAAGCGCACCCACACAAGCCCATTATGGGAGTATTCTGATGAAATCCTTGAAACTTACTGTTGCAGCTCTGGTTGCATCCGCCGCCTTCGCAGGCGTTGCTATTGCTCGCGACCAGATCCAGGTTGCCGGTTCCTCGACCGTTCTTCCTTATGCCAAGATCGTTGCCGAAACGTTCGGCGAAACCTTCCCTGACTTCAAGACCCCGGTCGTTGAATCGGGCGGCACCGGTGCCGGCCTGAAGGAATTCTGCAAGGGCGTTGGCCCGGACACGATCGACATCGCCAACGCATCGCGCAAGATCAAGGACAGCGAGCTGGAAACCTGCAAGGCAGCCGGCGTGACTGAAGTCCAGGAAGTCAAGATCGGTTACGACGGCATCGTTTTCGCGACGGACAGCGGCAATGCCGATCTGGCGCTGGTACCGAAGGACCTCTACCTCGCTCTGGCCGCTGAAGTCGTTGTTGACGGCAAGCTCGTCGCCAACCCCTACAAGAAGTGGTCGGAAGTCAACAAGGACCTGCCGGACGTTGAAATCGCCGCCTACATTCCGGGTGAAAAGCACGGCACCCGCGAAGTCTTCGAAGAAAAGGTTCTCGCTGCAGGCTGCAAGGCTTCGGGCGCGACCGACGCGATCAAGGGCCTGGTTGCCGACGAAAAGGAAGCCGCCAAGAAGTGCGTTGCCGTTCGCAAGGACGGTCTGGCCATCGACATCGACGGCGACTACACCGAAACCCTTGCACGCATCGCTTCCAACAAGAACGGCATCGGCGTCTTCGGTCTGTCCTTCTTTGAAAACAATGCCGACAAGCTGAAGGTCGCAACCGTCAGCGGTATCGTTCCGTCGACTGAAACGATCGCTTCCGGCGAATATCCGGTTTCCCGTCCGCTGTTCTTCTACGTCAAGAAGGCACATCTCGGCGTTATCCCGGGTCTCAAGGAATATGTCGAATTCTTCCTCGACGACCAGATGATCGGCCCCGACAGCCCGCTTGCTTCCTACGGCCTCGTGCCGGCTCCGGAAGCAGAGCGCGAAGCTGACCGCAAGGCCTTCGCCGACGGCGGCATGCTCTAATCCAACAGTGCAATACGGCACGGCAGTTCTTGCCGTGCCGTACCTCCCGAGTTCGGATTTGCCGGCTTTCCATGATTGAAAAGGCCAATCACTGGAAAGGCTGGGGGACATATTGATGAACACTTCTCTTATTCTATTGATCGTTTTGATTGTCGGCCTCGCGGCCTATTTTGCGGGGCGCGCCCGCGCCATGGCAAGCTCGAAGGGCAAGCTGTCGGCGCTGCATTCGCTTCCCGGTTACCATGGCGTCTATGTTGCCATCTGGGCAGTCCTGCCTGCCGCCGTGGTTCTCGCCGTCTGGCTGATCGCCAGCCCATTTTTCGTTGAAAGCGCCGTTCGTTCGTCATTGCCGGAAGCGGTACGTAGCCAGGGTGGCGCGACAACTGAGCTGATGCTCGGCCAGGTGATGCAGGTCGCCAACGGCCTCAAGCTGCTCAACGCCGACGAACTGGCGGCGGTGACGAGCGGCTCCAGCAATCTGCGGGACGCCCTTGCCGCCAAGGGTGTGCCGATGGCCAATGCCGGTGAAGCCTACATGGTCGAATCCGCGCAAGAGTACAATTCTCTGAAGGACGGCAGCCGTTGGGCGATGAGCGCGGTGGTGCTGATCATTGCCATTGCCGGCGCGTTCTTTTCCATTCGCGGGATCTCGGCGCCGTTCCGGGCGAGAAATCGCGTCGAGCGCGTCATGCTTGGCGCGCTGCTGCTGGCCTCGTCCATTGCGATCCTGACGACGGTCGGCATCGTCGGGTCGATGCTGTCCGAGGCCATCCGCTTCTTCCAGTCCGTTTCGCCCAGCACCTTCTTCTTCGGCACGGTCTGGGATCCGCGCTTTTCCGCTGCAGGCAGTGGTGGAACGGAAGGCCAGTTCGGCCTCCTGCCGTTGCTTGCCGGTACGCTCTATATCGCCTTCGTCGCCATGCTGTTTGCCGTGCCGGTAGGCCTGTTCGCCGCCATCTACATGGCCGAATATGCCAAGCCCGCTGTGCGCGGCATAGCCAAGCCGCTGCTTGAAATTCTCGCAGGCATCCCGACCATCGTCTACGGCTTCTTCGCCCTGGTGACGGTCGGACCTTTCCTGCGCGATATGTCGGCGCAGCTGAACGGGCTGGTGACCGGAAACTACGTCAACTTCATCCAGGCACAGAGCGTTCTGACTGCCGGCCTGGTTATGGGCATCATGCTGATCCCGTTCGTGTCGTCGCTGTCGGATGACATCATCACCCAGGTGCCGGGCTCGCTGCGCGACGGCTCGCTCGGGCTGGGTGCGACGCGCTCTGAAACCATCAAGCGTGTCATTCTGCCGGCCGCTCTTCCGGGTATCGTCGGCGCACTGCTTCTGACGGCATCGCGTGCCGTTGGCGAAACCATGATCGTGGTGCTGGCGGCCGGTGTTGCCGCGCGCATGCAGCTCAATCCATTCGAGGCAATGACGACGGTGACGGTCAAGATCGTCAATCAGCTGACCGGCGACCTTGAGTTCAACTCGCCGCAGACGCTGGTGGCCTTCGCTCTTGGCATCACCCTGTTTGCGATCACGCTCTGCCTCAACATCTATGCACTTTATATCGTGCGCAAATATCGGGAACAGTACGAATGACCGACATGACATCCTCCGTACAGTCCACCTTTTCGCGCCCGGCGCAGGCAACACGGGATATCGGCATTAAGCGCCGCTACGCAGCCGAACGCCGCTTCAGGGCCTATGGCGTAGCCGCCATCCTGATCGGCCTGTTCTTCCTGTTCGTTCTTCTGTGGACAGTGGTCTCCAAGGGTTACACTGCATTCCAGCAGACCGCGATCACGCTGCCGATCGAGTTCTCCGAAAAGATCATCGATCCGAAGAACGAGCGTGCCCAGAACCCGGGCAAACTGATGACGGCAAACTATCCGCTGCTGGTGCGCGACGCCCTGGTCAAGGCGCTCGCCATCGATCCGGCCAACAAGCCGTTGGTCAAGCAGGCAACCGACATGGTGTCGGCAAGCGCCCGCACCCAGTTGCGCGATATCGTCGTCGCCAATCCGGCCGTCATCGGCACGACCGTCAACGTCTCGTTGCTGGCGGAGGGCAATATCGACTCGGCCAACAAGGGTCAGATCGATCTCACTGTCGCTGAAGCGAACCGCAAGGTGAAAGATCAGCAGCTTGAATGGATGAAGACGCTGTCCGGGACCGGCGCCATGGCCAAGCAGTTCAACACAGGCCTGTTCACCTATGGTGCATCGAGCCGGCCTGAAGCTGCCGGTATCGGCGTCGCCGCGCTCGGTTCGCTCTATATGATGCTGATCGTTCTTGCACTCGCCCTTCCGATCGGCGTTGCCGCGTCGATCTACCTGGAAGAGTTCGCACCGAAGAACCGGCTGACGGATCTGATCGAGGTCAATATCAACAATCTCGCCGCGGTTCCGTCTATTGTTTACGGTCTGCTCGGCCTGTCGATCTTCATCAACTTTGCCGGCATGCCGCGCTCGGCGGCACTCGTCGGTGGCCTGGTGCTGACGCTGATGACGTTGCCGACCATCATCATCGCCACCCGCGCCGCGCTGAAAGCTGTGCCGCCGTCCATCCGCGCGGCCGCCCTCGGTCTCGGCGCCTCGAAGATGCAGACGATCTTCCATCACGTCCTGCCGCTTGCCATGCCGGGCGTGCTGACCGGCACGATCATCGGTCTGGCGCATGCGCTCGGCGAAACAGCGCCGCTGCTGCTGATCGGCATGGTCGCCTTCGTCGTCGATTATCCCGGGACACCGATGGATCCCTCCACCGCTTTGCCCGTCCAGATCTATATGTGGGCCAATGAAGCCGAACGTGCATTTGTCGAACGGACCTCGGGTGCGATCATGGTTCTCCTGATCTTCCTCGTCGTTATGAACCTTGGCGCAATCCTGTTGCGGCGTCGCTTTGAGCGTCGCTGGTAGTGAGGTAAGAACATGAACATGATGTCAGAAGCAGCAGTTGAAAAGGCGCTGGATCAGAAAATGAATACCGTTCCCTTCAAGATGATCGGAAAGGACGTTTCGGTATATTACGGCGAGAAGCGTGCGCTTTTCGATGTGAACCTCAATGTCCGTGAAAATACCGTTACCGCGCTGATCGGCCCGTCCGGCTGCGGCAAGTCCACCTTCCTGCGGACGTTGAACCGCATGAACGACACGATCGACAGCTGCCGTGTCACGGGCAAGATCACGCTTGATGACGGCGACATCTACGATCCGAGTATCGACGTCGTCGAACTGCGCGCCCGTGTCGGCATGGTTTTCCAGAAGCCGAACCCGTTCCCGAAGTCGATCTACGAGAACGTAACCTACGGCCCGAAGATTCATGGCCTTGCCCGCACGAAGGCGGAACTTGACCAGATCGTCGAGTCGAGCCTTCAGAAGGCCGGCCTCTGGAACGAGGTCAAGGATCGCCTGCATGAATCCGGCACCGGTCTTTCCGGTGGCCAGCAGCAGCGCCTTTGCATCGCCCGCGCCGTTGCAGTCAGCCCGGAAGTCATCCTGATGGACGAGCCGTGTTCGGCGCTGGATCCGATCGCGACCGCCAAGGTCGAGGAACTGATCCACGAACTGCGCACCAATTTCACGATCGTCATCGTGACGCACTCGATGCAGCAGGCAGCCCGCGTTTCGCAGCGCACCGCCATGTTCCACCTCGGCAATCTCGTCGAGGAAAACGATACCGATAAAATGTTCACCAATCCGGACGACCAGCGCACGCAGGACTACATCATGGGCCGCTTCGGCTGAGGATTGTCGCGTCGCCCTCCTATCCCGGCAGGGCGGCGGTTTTCCAACCCGGATTGTGATCGCAAGGAAAAACAATCATGTCTACGCACATTGCTTCCGTCTACGACGAAGATCTGAAGTACCTGACCCGGCGCATCTCCGAAATGGGCGGCCTTGCCGAACAGATGGTGGCCGAATCCGTGCGCGCCCTGGTCAATTCCGACCTGGCGCTCGCTCAGAAGGTCATTTCCGACGATGCCATCCTTGACGATGCCGAGCGCCAGATAGGCGAAAAAGCCATCGTCACGATCGCACGACGCCAGCCTATGGCGGCTGATCTGCGTGAAATCATGGGATCGATCCGCATCGCGGCCGACCTGGAGCGCGTTGGCGATCTCGGCAAGAACAATGCCAAGCGCGTCATTGCCGTTGCCACTGCCAGCCTGCCGCGCCAGCTTGCTCGCGGTCTGGAACACCTGGCCGAGCTTGCTCTCGTCCAGCTCAAGGAAGTGCTCGACGTCTACGCCTCGCGTTCGGTGGAGAAGGCCAACAGCATCCGCGAGCGCGACAGTGAAATCGACGCGATCTATACGTCGCTGTTCCGCGAACTTCTGACCTACATGATGGAAGATCCGCGCAACATCACGCCCTGCACGCATCTCCTGTTCTGCGCCAAGAACATCGAGCGCATCGGCGACCATGCCACCAATATCGCCGAAACGATCTACTACATGGCGACCGGTGCACAGCCCGTCGGTGAGCGTCCGAAGGACGACACAGCCAATACCGTCGGCGCGATCGGCACCTGATCTGTCGCGTCAAACCCGACTGAAGTAAGTAGTTGCTTACATTTTGACTGCCCGGACGGTCCTGATGGCCGCCGGGCACGCCTCTTGCATTCAAGGGCAGGGCGTCAAGGAGTTGAGACCGCATGTTGCCAAGAATTGCCGTTGTAGAAGATGAGGAAGCGCTGAGCGTTCTCTTGCGCTATAATCTCGAGGCCGAAGGGTTCGAAGTCGATACGATCAATCGTGGCGACGAAGCGGAAATCCGTCTGCAGGAGCGCCTCCCTGACCTTTTGATCCTCGACTGGATGCTGCCGGGCGTTTCCGGCATCGAACTCTGCCGGCGTCTGCGCCAGCGGTCGGAGACCGAGCGTCTGCCGATCATCATGCTGACGGCGCGCGGAGAAGAGAGCGAGCGTGTTCGCGGGCTTGCCACCGGTGCTGACGATTATGTGGTCAAGCCGTTCTCGACGCCTGAGCTGATGGCGCGGGTGAAGGCGATGCTGCGCAGGGCCAAGCCGGAAGTGCTGTCGACGCTGCTGCGCTGCGGCGATATCGAACTCGACCGCGAAACACACCGCGTTCATCGCAAGACCCGCGAAGTCCGCCTCGGGCCGACCGAATTCCGTCTTCTCGAATTCTTCATGGCGTCACCGGGACGGGTTTTCTCTCGCTCGCAGCTTTTGGACGGCGTCTGGGGCCACGACATCTATGTCGATGAGCGTACGGTGGATGTCCATGTCGGCCGCCTGCGCAAGGCGCTGAATTTTTCCAACATGCAGGACGTGATCCGCACCGTGCGCGGCGCAGGCTATTCGCTGGAAAGCTGAGTTAAAGCGTGGCGCTGCCTTGAGGTTCGCCAATCTCGACGGCGTGACCGTCAGGATCATAAAGGCGAAACACCCTCTGTCCCCATGATTGCATCGGGATGGGGTGGATGAGATTGACGTTGGAAGCGATGCGCTCGAAAAGCGCATCGAGATCGTCGTGTTCGAAATAGAGCAGGATATTTTGGCGACCATACGGCTCGGAAACAGCTGAAGTCTGTCCCCAGATCGTCATTTCCAGGGATTTTCCCTCATGGATCGCAAAACCCGTTTCGAACATGACGAAACTGCCGAAGTCTCGCATGACCTTCAATCCCAGCATCTCGCAATAAAAGATTTTCGAGATGCCGATATCCCGCACGAACGGGATGGGATTGACGAACCGCATGCCGACCCGGCCTCAGCGTGCCCGGCGGCGCTCGCCGGACGGCTGGTAGGCCAGCTTTGCGTGGAATGTGCAGTATGGCGAGCTATCCGGAGAATCGTTGCCGCAGAAATGGAACTCGTCCTTCATCGGATCACCGATCGGCCACTTGCAGGTGCGGTCGGTAAGCTCTGTCAGCACCAGGCGGCGCGACATCGGAACAACGACGTTGCCGGCCGGTGCTGTTTCCCGATCTTCGATGGCGTCGATCTCGACCTCTTCCTTCATGACTGTAGCACCGGTGGTGCGTGTCACGGTGCGGGTTGCGGTCATGCGCGAAGCATAGTTCGGTGCGCGTGGCGCGGAGGTCGCAGGGCGTTTGGCGCGCGCAGTTGCTGCCGTGCCGCCAGCCTTGGCGCGGCCGGGCAGGCAAAGCCGATGAACCTTGCCGATCACCGCGTTCCGGCTGACACCGCCGAGCTGTGCTGCGATCTGGCTCGCGCTCAATCCTTCGGCCCACAATTTCTTGAGTTTTTCGACCCGCTCGTCAGTCCAGTTCATGGTCTTGTCTCCATTCCCAGCGTTGGTGATGGTCGAATCCTCCACCGAACCCCGGACATGTTCCGAGGTTGAAACGCGATAACACTTTTGGTGACTAGGTCCGCCGCATGCGTTCTAGTAATTGTTTATTAACGTAGAGACCGGGGGACTCTCTGACAAGAGTCCCTTGAATCTCACCGAATCGATTTGTGAGTTTTCCCCAACTTGCTTGCCATGCGTGGCATTTTTGCAAGAGTGCGCGCAAAAAAAATCGCATCCGCCGTGTATGCGCGAATTGCCGCAAATCAAGGGCTTTTGTTGACATCGCAGTGCGAAATGAAGATAGTGCCCTCGCCGCCGAAAGGCGGCATTTTGATTTTTTAAGGGTTGGCCCCGACCCGAGACGAACAATGAACCGAAACAATCACCGCGATGATTGAGGAGACCTGCGCCATGGCCGCAGCCACGCCGCTTTATGACACATATGCCCGCGCGCCCTTGCGGTTCGAGCGCGGCGAAGGCGTCTGGCTGATCGCTGAGGATGGCACGCGCTATCTCGATTTTGCCGCCGGTGTCGCGGTCAACTCGCTCGGCCATGCCCACCCGCATCTCGTATCGGCATTGAAGGAACAGGCGGAGAAGGTCTGGCATCTCTCCAATCTGTATGAGGTCCCCGGTCAGGAAAGCCTCAGCCGCCGCCTGACGGAAGCGACCTTCGCCGACAAGGTGTTCTTCACCAATTCCGGTGCGGAGGCGCTCGAATGCGCCATCAAGACGGCGCGGCGTTATCACTTCGCCAAAGGCCAGCCGGAAAAATTCCACATTATCACCTTCGAAGGCGCCTTCCATGGCCGCACGCTGGCGACCATCGCTGCCGGCGGACAGGCGAAATACTTGGAAGGCTTCGGCCCGAAGGCGCCCGGCTTCTATCAGGTGCCGTTTGACGATATGCCGGCCCTGAAGGCTGCGATCACAGAAGAGACCGCTGCCATCCTCATCGAGCCGATCCAGGGCGAGGGCGGTATCCGTACCGTGTCGAAGGAATTCCTGCAGGAACTGCGTGCGCTCTGCGACGAATACGGACTGCTGCTCGTTCTCGACGAGGTTCAGTCCGGCGTCGGCCGTACCGGCAAGCTGTTTGCCCACGAATGGGCGGGCATCACGCCGGATATCATGGCGGTGGCCAAGGGTATCGGCGGCGGCTTCCCGCTGGGCGCGTGCCTTGCGACCGAAGACGCGGCCTCCGGTATGGTCGCCGGCACCCATGGGTCGACCTATGGCGGCAATCCGCTGGCCATGGCGGTCGGCAATGCCGTCCTGGATGTCATCCTTGCGGATGATTTCCTGCCGCATGTGCGCGATGTCTCGCTGGTCTTCCGCCAGGGCCTTGCCTCGATTGCCGATCGTTTCCCCGATGTCATCGAGGAAATCCGCGGCGAAGGCCTGATGCTCGGCATCAAGGCCAAGGTACCATCGGCCGATCTGCTCAAGGCCATCCGGGCCGAAAGACTGCTGGCCGTGCCCGCGGGCGAAAATGTCATCCGCCTGCTGCCGCCGCTGATCACGACGGCCGAGGAGGCCCGTGAAGGCCTGGCGCGGCTGGAGCGCGCGGCCGAACAGCTCACAGTGGAACGACGACAGGCCTCGGCCTGAACGACGTTCCCCTTACGCTGAAAAACACAGGACTTTGAATAGAATGGCCGGTACCAGACATTTTCTCGATCTTTCTGCCATGACGACCGGTGACCTCCGGACGATCATCGAGGACGCCCGCGTCCGCAAGGCAGCCACCAAGGCGGGCACGGCTGAAAAGCCGCTGGCCGGCAAGATGCTGGCGATGATCTTCGAGAAACCCTCGACCCGCACCCGCGTCTCCTTCGATGTCGGCATGCGCCAGCTCGGCGGCGAGACGCTGTTCCTCTCCGGCACCGAAATGCAGCTCGGCCGCGCCGAGACCATCGGCGATACGGCCAAGGTGCTGTCGCGCTACGTCGATGCCATCATGATCCGCACCACCGATCACACGCGGTTGCTGGAGCTTGCCGAGCATGCGACCGTCCCGGTCATCAACGGCCTGACGGATACGACCCACCCTTGCCAGATCATGGCCGATATCATGACCTTCGAGGAGCATGGTGGTCCGGTGAAGGGCAAGACGATCGCCTGGACGGGCGACGGCAACAATGTGCTGCATTCCTTCATCGAAGGCTCGGCGCGCTTCGGCTACCAGATGAACATGGCCGTTCCGCTTGGTTCGGAACCCGACGACAAGATCCTCAACTGGGCGCGCAACAACGGTGGTAACATCAAGCTCTATCACGAGGCCGAACAGGCCGTTGTCGGCGCCCACTGCGTGGTGACCGATACTTGGGTGTCGATGAACCAGGAACACCGGGCGCGTGGCCACAACGTCTTCCAGCCGTTCCAGGTGAATGCCGCGCTGATGGCGAAGGCCGACAAGGACGCGCTGTTCATGCATTGCCTGCCTGCCCATCGCGGCGAAGAGGTCACGGACGAGGTGATCGACGGCAAGCAGTCGGTCGTGTTCGATGAGGCGGAAAACCGCCTGCATGCGCAGAAATCGGTTCTCGCCTGGTGCCTCGGGGCTCTTTAGGAGCGTTCCGCCGCATATTGAAAAACGGACGACGGCACACGATCTATGCTGCAAGGTGATGACCGGCGGGTGGCGAGGCCTCCTGTGCCGGTCATTCATTGTTTAGAATATCCACCCATCCGTTTCGCTGTCCACATTGGAGGCGATCAGAATAAGCAGCCGTTTTTTCAGCGACGATCTGGACAAACCGGGCCTGCGCAGGATCAATACGAGCATCGGACATCGTTGCGCCCCTGGCCCTGGCCTCTGTGGCGCGCGGATGGCCGAGGGCTAAGGAGCAGAGTGATGACGGAAACCATACCGGGCCTCGGCCAGTTCGATTTCGCCGGCGACGATCACGTCGTGCCGTTTCAGGTGGAAGGCCTCGATGTGCGTGGCCGCGCCGTTCAGCTCGGCCCGATGCTGGACGCCATTCTCGAACGCCACAACTATCCTCTGCCGGTCGCCCGCCTCGTTGCCGAGACGGTCGTGCTGACGGTCCTGCTCGGCACCTCGCTCAAATTCGAAGGCAAGCTGATCGTGCAGACGAAGAGCAACGGCCCGGTCGATCTTGTCGTCGCCGATTTCTCGACGCCGGACCGGGTGCGCGCCTATGCGCGTTACAACGAGGAAGCGCTGTCGATTGCCGAACAGAACGGTCTGACCGAGCCACAGCATCTGCTGGGTGACGGCATTCTCGCCTTCACGATCGATCAAGGCGTACATTCGCAGCGCTATCAGGGCATCGTACCGCTGGATGGCGCGACGCTCGAAGAGATCGCCGGCGTCTATTTCCGCCAGTCGGAACAGATCCCGACCAAGGTGCGCCTCGGCGTCGCCGAGCTGCTCGACCGCGATGAAAACGGCAAGCCACGCCATCGCTGGCGGGCCGGCGGCATGGTGGCGCAGTTCCTGCCCGAAGCGCCCGAGCGTATGCGCCAGAGGGATCTGCACGGCGGCGATGGCGACGCGACGGACGTCGATGCTGACTTCGAGGTCGATGATCTCTGGGGCGAAGCCAGCGTGATGGTCCAGACCATCGATGCCGATGAACTGACCGATCCAATGGTTGGTACCGAACGTCTGCTCTACCGGCTGTTCCACGAGCGCGGCGTCAAGGTCTATCCACCGCAGGCAGTCTACGACAAATGCAGCTGTTCGCGGGAAAAACTGCGCGATGTCCTGGCAAGTTTGAGCCAGGAGGATATCGATCATACGGTCGAGGACGGAATGGTTTCGGTCACCTGCGAGTTCTGCTCGACGACCTATAGCTTCGAAGCAACGGAAGTGCGGCCGCAATAATCTGCGGCCGTCAGTTCAGCGTCCGGTTCTGGCCGGGTGAATCGAGCGAGAAGGCGGGAATGTCCACCGTGAAGGACTCGCCTTGCGTGGTTTCCATCGAATAGTGGCCGAACATCACGCCGGATGGCGTGTCGAGCGGGCAGCCGGACGAATATTCATAGGTGTCGCCGGGATTGAGGACCGGTTGCTCGCCGATGACGCCCGGTCCGTTGACTTCGTCCACCTGGCCGTTTTCATCGGTGATATGCCAGTAGCGCGTCATCAGCCGCACCGTATTGTCGGAAAGGTTGGAAATCAGGATGCGATAGCCCCAGACATAACGGCTGTCATCCGGATCGGACTGCTCCTCCAGATAATAAGGCTCAACGGTCACCTCGATGTCGCGTGTCAGCGCGCGGTACATATGCAAACCCTTTTCAAGTCTATGGGCGATATTCTACAGCAAGATGGTTTCGTCAAGAATAACGGACACGGTAAACTGTAGGGATAGGGCACAGCATGCTGGATGGGCATATCAGAAAGCGGTTGGACCCGTGGCTTGCCCTTGCCGGCCAAGCCTTGGCGCGTCGCGGCATCGGGGCGAATACGGTCACGATGGCTGGCTTTCTCATCGGATTGGCCGCGGCAGTTGCTATCATTCTGGACGCTTTCGTCTGGGGCTTTATTCTGATCGGCGCAAGCCGAATCTGTGACGGGCTGGACGGTGCCGTGGCAAGGGCAACGGAAAAGACGGATTTCGGCGGTTTCCTCGATATCGTCCTCGATTTCGCCTTCTACGGCCTCATCCCCTTCGCCTTCATCCTTGCCGACCCTTACGAGAACGGCGCTGCCGGCGGTCTCCTGCTCCTATCCTTCTACATCAACGGCGCCAGCTTCCTCGCCTTC
>Ga0307515_10001775_pt1 | contig 48083 bp, 37 predicted proteins | sample 17_EM_MG_FD_194513 | JGI IMG/M metagenome (GOLD analysis project Ga0307515, IMG submission 194513) | Populus trichocarpa ectomycorrhiza microbial communities from riparian zone in the Pacific Northwest, United States - 17_EM | ecosystem: Host-associated > Plants > Roots > Unclassified | place... | reverse complement strand
TGCTCATATCGTCGTCCTCTTCGTCCCAGCCCATGATGATATCAGCGTCAACGCCGACCTTGCCGGTGACTCTGAGAGATATCGTTCCCTCTCCTTCTCCCTCGCCCTCTTCTCCCACACCAAGCACCTCAATATCTTGTGGTCCATGCCAAGTGATGGCCCTAAGTGCTTTGTCGGTTCCAGCCCCTTCAGCCCGTTGTGCGTAGGACCATATTAGGAGGGCCACTACGACAACGCCAACGACACATAGTGTCAGAGTACCAAAGAAGACCTTTACTAGGATATTCCGAAGGTCAGCTCGACGCTGTCTGGGAGACGGTGATGGTGGCGGGGAAGGAACCGCGTGGTAGCGGGCCGAGGAACCGCCAATGATGAGTGCATCAGCCGAGGGTATCTGAGGCTGAAGGAGTGGTGTAACCTCTGTAGCTCGCCCTTTGCCTTTCACGTCGCGCAGGCCACTCGCGACGCTAGACCCAGACATGTTCGCGGTTCAAGGTTGCTTTGCCCAGCCTCTTGGATATGTGCCTATGGGTGTCGGCAGATTCAACCACCTGTGAATAGTGATTAGCATTCTACGTAATGGCATTTCCACCCTTAGAGGTACAATTATAAGTGAAACACGACGGCTGGGAGTAAATATTCCGGAGGTAAATAAATTAGGAATATGGTGGGAATTTATCATTACCGCTAGTGGATATAGACATAATAAACCATGACTATTTGCTATCGATTGAATGACATATTCCGCATGTATTCCGCGCCTATTCCACCACAAAGCAACACAAAGCAACGACCCAAATACGACCCAAACATATTCCGTGTATATTCCTGCTTTGTGGTGGAATAGGCACGAAATACATGCGGAATATGTCATTCAATCGATAGCAAATAGTCATGGTTTATTATATCTATATCCACTAGCGGTAATGATAAATTCCCACCATATTCCCGATTTATTTATCCCCGGAATATTTACTCCCAGCCGTCGTGAAAGCAAAGCAAATACTCAATACTATATACTATACAATTACATTATATTCACGTAATAAACCTGTCTTTAACCTGTGACCTTTCCACGCAAAGGAAGCGTGCGAGTCGGATCTTGGGGAGGGAGCTCTCCTGGAAATGGCCAAACAAGACCAAACAAGGCCAAACACGTCATGTCGCGTTTCGTATGTTGAGGTTTGTCTGCTTCACAAATGTATATTAGGTTTCTACTGCTAATGCATGTAATCGGCTATGACTTTTTTGGACTGTCATTGGGTCGACAGGGGCCTTCCTTGATGTTTCTCCTATGCAAAAAAGGGTAAGCCATGCACGATTTGGGGTGAAATAGAATTTTAATCGAAACGAAAGAGTCATAAATACACGTTAAATCTCGTTGTTGTATTCATTGCCAGAGTAGTTGTTACATACATCACGATACGAAAGTAAACAAGATGCTAGCGCTAAGTTATATCGACCTAAGCATGAGACGCCGGTGTTGGCTACCCGGCCGCCACGTTGAGGTGCAGGAAAGGAAAACAACAGATGCCCGACAAATAAAGCGGGGAATGTGATGGAGACATACAACAGTTATTCGACTGCAAATGGTGGTACTCGTGCGAGAACCACCATGTACAACACACGACGAGAGGTAATCGGACGATAAGCCAGATTGCATATTGGAACTATAACATTGATGACCTAGAAAGCGGGAATTCAGAAATACGCGAGTTGTTATGGAAAGATACACGTGGGTAGCCCACTCCAAACCGAAATCTCGTGGTAATTGGGCTTGAATCGGAATGAACGTTTCACCAGTTCAGGGAAAGGCAATGCTGAGCGCGTAGGCCGGTAAATGGTACAGAGTTAACTTCGAGAAGTACAATCGGCGGTGACCGACATAATTTAAGGTGGTTCTTCATATTAGGCGGAGGGCGTTGACTTTGACATCCTCGACCTCGATTGAGGTCCCTTTCAGCGTGATCGAAAAGAGCCACCAAGGTAGCAGGTGAGCAATTACATCCTGGGTCATCGTCAGCCAAACAACGCACAGATGATACTGCTCAGAATCCTTACCCCACGGCGCGTCAAAAGTTCGCTCCAATACGCGGCACGACCCTCGGTGCTCCACCACGTCCACCATGTCCTAGGATCGCCGCCGTTGATTGCGGCAAGAAGGCGGCCAAGAATCACGAGCATTCTCCGTCTGCAGCTGCCGGTCCAAGGTCGGTTGCATGCGCTTGTCAGGCGTTTCAGGTTTTTCCCATCCCATGGATCAGGTCCCCATAAGCTGCCGTGCTTGTCCAGCTCCTGCATTGGAATCAATGGCTCGGGCAACCGACGTAGAAAATACTGCGAGGCGCATTGGCAATCAAAATTGGTGGATGGACTGTTCGACTCACGATCAACAGATCGCCACTCGATACCTCATTTGGCAGGTTTATGAGCAGCGATGTTATGTCCAGGCCACCACTCCTATCCATTGGGTCCCAGTGGGTCTCCAGGTCATGAGCAACCTAAAACCATGTTACCAAGCCTTCAGCGAGTCCTAATCTTCCTCACCTTTCGCAACAACCCCTCACTCTCATCATTTCGTGACGGAGTGCCGAGAGATCCAGTGAGTTCGGCGAGTCTGTGGAAGGCGTGCACCGCACAGGCCGCTGGGGAGTCATCCTGAAGAGGTTCCGAAGCAATAGGGCAACCAAAAAGGATTATTGGTGCGTCCCGACCACTGAATTCGAAGTTCTTGTAATGATGCGGAAGGCCAATTTGGCTACTGATACTATTCTGAAGTGCAACACGAAGGCGATCCGAGTCACCATAGGAAGTGATGTTCATGGAAGTCAGTCGACAGAATGACTTTCTTAAGAACTCGGCAAAGTCGCTGGGCGCAAACAATTTTCAACTGTGAACTGGAGCGGAAAACGTGGTACATACCATTGGGCGTTTGCAAACGCAGTTATTATACCCTTGAAAGCCTCGGTAACGTCATAATGAAATTGTACCGAGACCTGCTTGACAATTAAATCGTTTATACGAAATCACGAGGACACAACTCACTCCCAGTGCCCTCTCTGCCTCGTCGCGTATCTCTTGCCTCCTTACGTTGTACTTCACGCATGCATCGCGGTAGTTCATGTCTTGGGACGGGATTAGTGGAGGGTATATGCGCTATCAGAACACACACGTACCGGCACGATGGAAAGAACCGGGTGAGAACTTGACGTCTGGTGCGCCATTCGATATCAAGGAACCCCTACGACGGCGCTGCAATAGTCGCGAGAACGAGAGGTCGAAACGAGGGCTGGGGGGAGTCCCCGCGCATGCAAGAAGCGCCTGCGTCGGGACGGGTTATTTTCAGTAGCTTTGATATGTGAGAAGTATACATACATCTGGCTGGTACGACAGCATTTCGGCGATGCCAGCTTCACCTTCAAGCTCCGCTCTCTGCTTGGTCAACTCTTCGTTTCGTAGCCTTAGGCCATGCGCATGTCGAACAAGGGAACACTTGTATGAAGGCACATTATTCTCGCTGGGGTAGAGTCTCTCTACGGCCTCGTAGGCCGAGCTGAGCCGCTGGACAGCGACCACTTGGTGCTCAACTTCTGTGGAAACGGAAACGGTCAACGCAGGAATGAGAGAAAGTAGACTGGCAAACCTCGACGGAGCAATTCCCTGGCGCAACCCATCGCTACACCGAGACTCCCCTCGTGGGTGGGCATATCGGAGTCGGAGAGCAGTGCATTGAGTGCGTTTACACTAAAGAGTTGGTCAGATACTGTGTTTTCGGAGTCTGTTAGTTGGACTATATACTGGCTGAGCTGAATTTCGAGGCTGCGGAAAGGATATTAACATGGGGTTCAATCTCAATATTGCGATTGCGACGGCCTCACCGGAGCCTCCAGAAGCGCTTGACCTTCCTGAGAAATCTGGACGTCGTGGCCAACTTGTCGTGAGGATACGGATGTGCCAAGGGGATTGCTAAGGCGTTCGCCATGTCAGGTAGTGAGTAGTGAGGGGTAAACCTGGTGGGCTGGGTAGCGCCAACTTCCAGGGACTACCCCTAGGTGGAGGCTGGCGAGACTGGCGAGCTGGCGTACATGATCAAATGATCATATGATGCGGAGATGAAATAGCATCTCGCACAGTCTCGGTACGGTTCCCGGAACCCATCCATCCATCATCCGTCATCCGTCATCCATCCATCCATACCTTTGCCAATATTGAATAATATGAGTCGACACAAATAAGAAACTGAAGCAAAGGAAGTCAGGGAAGTAAAGGAAGCGAGAAGCAAAGGAACTACGGAATTAAGAATTACATTATATTAATAAGTACTGGAACTGGGACTGATGCACGCATATAATATAATATACGCGATACCTACCTATGGCCACGTCGCCCCTCGTACCCGATCCCAGCATGCATCCAACCATCCCTTGGACTCTACCACCCCAACCATCTGCGACTCCAATCGCAGCGGGCTAAGTAAATCATGTCTTCAAATGACCAGCTACCTCCAGGTTGGTCCGCTGAGTGGTTAGTGCCCCCGCTCGACTCCCGATTTGCGTGATCCTATCCGAATCCGAAATTGCAGGAGTGCGGAGCACCAACGGTACATGTTCATCGGTATACATACCCTCAAAATTTACAATCAGCATCTCACAAAAGCCCCTTAGAAAACTCGACTGGCCACAGGCAATGGGAACATCCCGAGCAACATCCCGACATCGAAGGGCCTCTACCATCGACTCCAGCATACGCTCATCATCCCAAACGAAGACAGTATGCAGCGGGTCAATCAGATGCCTATACTGGTGCATCCACTCCACCTTTCAGTCCTGGTTTTCAGCCACAAATCCATCAGCCAGTCGGCGGTCCGCAATTTTTCACCCCAGGAGCTCCCGATCAGTACCCTTCTCAATCACAGCAGCCATATCAAAGTGAGAACTACACCCAGACACCAAATATCGCTGGTTTTCCACGCTCCCCAACCGGATACGAACGCCCTCACCAGCGACAAGGCTCTGTAGCTGTTAATCAACTTGCTGGCCAGTTACAACAGATGAATGTGTCACAGCCATCGTATGGCCAGCAGCCGGTATGCCGTTTGTCTCTATGCTGCGTGTGTTCTGCCCCGTCCAGCTGACATTTTTGAATAGCATTCTGCATACAGCACAAACTTGCTCGCTACTCCGCCTGACCCCTATGATCTGCACCGACCTCCCCCAGAAATCCGACTTCCTGCTGAGGTCTGTACCATTTCCGTTGTTCGAGAGGCCGGCCGGCCGAATTGTCTTCCAGGCCTCAGTAACAAAATCACCTACAAGAAACGCAGATCCTTCCTACAAGCGTTGTACCCTCACCGCCATACCGACCTCTGACACGCTCCACAGGAAAACCAAACTCCCTTTCGCACTGGTCGTAACGCCCTTTCGCTCAGTCTCTCCCTCGGAACCACCAGTGCCTGTGGTGGAAGACCGCATTATCGCCCGCTGCCGGCGCTGTCGATCGTATATCAATCCCTTCGTGACTTTCATCGACGGTGGCTCACGATGGAAGTGCATCATGTGCAATGTGAGCAACGAAGTGCCTGCTCTTTTCGACTGGGACGATACAGCCAAGAAGCCGGCGGATCGATGGAAGAGACACGAGCTCAATCATGCCGTCGTAGATTTCGTGGCACCCAACGAGTACATGGTTCGGCCCCCCCAGGCCGTCTGCTACGTCTTTCTTGTGGATGTGGGGCCGCAAGCGAGACAGAGCGGGATGGTCGGAGTTGTAGCGCGGTGCATTGCACAGTCGTTGGATAAACTGCCCAACTCAGATGGGAGCACAAGGGTCGCGTTCCTCGCGTTTGACGATCAGCTGCACTTCTTCCACATCGTTCCCACTTCTGCAGAATTTACATTGATGGTCGTTTCTGATGTGGACGACGTCTATCTGCCTCGGCCTACCGACCTGCTTGTCAACCTGCAAGAGTGCCGAACAGCCGTGGACGCTCTGCTAGGCAAGTTTGAGGAGATATTTGGTTCGACTCATGCGTCAGGGGTGGGGTCCGCAATGGGGCCTGCGCTGCAGGCGGGCTTTCAATTGATCGTGAGTTCTGGAGTTGCCCTCCCGAGTTGCGATACTCACTCATTGTCTACAGGGTCAGATAGGAGGAAAGCTGGTTGTCCTCTCATCGAGCTTACCGAGTGTCGGAGCCGGGGCGTTGAAGGACAGGGAGGACCCAAACGTGCTCGGTACAGCCAAGGTATATCCGCCTCCCATACCGCCCTCTAATTTCTGTACAGGGTGATTCATGATTAATTGTTTCTAGGAATCGACCCTCCTGTACCCTGCTTCGTCATTCTACAAGTCATTCGCTATCGATTGCTCAAGGGTGCATATATCCGTTGATATGTTCCTCTGTGGGACTGGGTACCAGGACATTGCGAGTTTGAGTGCGTCTATCTTCGTGTTTGTGCCGTGACGCCAGCTGATAACGGACATGTAGGTTGCCTCCCCCGATACACCTCTGGTCAAACGTACTTCTACCCACTCTTCTCCTCTGCTCACCCTCAAGATGTACAGAGGCTCTCTCACGAGCTCTCTAGTGTACTTGCATCGCCCATCGGTCTCGAGGCGGTCATCCGGATACGAGCTTCAAGGGGACTTCGTATGTCTTCCTTCCACGGAAACTTCTTCACACGGTCGACGGATCTGTTGGGGTTGGCGACTGTACCTATGGACACAAGCTATACTGTAGAAGTTGTCATTGAGGAGGATTTGATCCAACCCCTTGTGGTCATGCAAGTTGGGATGCTCTACACCAGCTGCCATGGTGCGTCCCTCTTCTCTCCTTGTGCTCTCGGACTCGAACGAGGGTCTTCCAGGGGAACGAAGGATCAGAGTCATCACACTCGCTCTGCCCACCTCGTCCAACCTTCAAGAAATATTTCAAGGCGTGGATCAAGTAGCAGTCACGCACTACCTCTCCGCCAAAGCCGTCGAACGCGTCATTACTTCCTCGGCCACCCTCGAAGCTGCACGGGACGGTGTGACCAAAGCCGTCGCTGATATCCTTGACGCGTACCGAACGACTATTGCCGGGCCTGGGTCAGGTGCAGGAGGGCTGGTAGCCGGCGAGGGCCTAAGGGACCTACCCGTTCTTGCGCTCGGACTGATCAAGAACGTTGCTCTACGACAGAGCGCGGGTATCCCGATCGATATGAGGGCCTATGCGATGGCTCTTCTTACTAGCCTCACGCCGCAGTTGTTAGTGCCGTACCTGTGCCCCAATTTTTATTCGTTGCACGATATGCAGGAAGAGGTGAGCGCGAGCGCCTCTCTCACCGTTGCTCTACATAAGAGGTGGTACGAATTCTAACGCATTTGGTTGCAGTGTGGTACCACAGACGAGCACGGTCGAGTGATAATGCCCGTTCTCCTGCCGTGTTCGAGTGAAAGGCTGGTACGCTACGGGTTGTTCTTGCTCGAAGACGGTCATAGCATATTTTTGTGGATCGGACGAGACGCCGTACCTCAGCTGTTGATGGACGTGTTCGGTCAGCCCTCATATGACCAACTACCCCTTAGCGGAAAGGTGCGTCACTCGTTTACTCTACTTATCACTTCCTTTGTGGTTCTACCAAGCTCATCCAACTCACAGATCACTCTTCCAACTCTCAACAACCCCTTCTCCAAGCGCGTCAATGCAATTATTGATCATACCAGAACCTTGCGTAGAGGACCATACTGGCCACAACTGTACCTCGTGCGAGAGGACGGCGACATGAGGCTAAGGATGTGGGTGCTGAGCATGTTGATGCTTGATCGCGCGGATCAGGCACCAAGTTATCAACAGTTCTTGATAACACTACGGGAGAAGGTACGCCCATGCCTGGCCACATCGGTTCTCTTTTTGTCCATTCCCGATGCTGACAGCCACTGGTTTGTAGGTCTATGGATACTAACTGGGTGCTTCCTGCTCGAGCACAATGGAATGGAGCCTGAGGTCATCTTATAGGAATGCGGAGATAGCGCTGCGTACTTTACAACCGCACTTGGTTTACGGACTCATGCCCTGCTTGTCACGAATACTGTAGCTCCAATTGTGGTCTCATAGACAGACGAACTCGCACCGTCATAAACCCACACGGGCCCAGCCACGCGCGGATTGCTTGCTAGAACCCAGCAATGGTCGCCACAGCAGCCGCACGGTTCAGGATGTGCAATCGGTTCTTGCGTCGCCGGCGACGGACACTGGTGCGAGGAATGTACAGGGAATTCCAGGCGGCGTAATCATTGAGGTAACGATTCGCGCGCAATGGTCGTACCGAGACGCCGGGAAGATCGTACACGCCTTCATCGTGGGTGATTGGGTAGATGGTGAGAGTATATCACTATAATATGGAACAGGAGTGCAGGAATCGGTGGATGCGTCCTACATGCATGTACGGCGCGGTCGGAGGAAGAACGGAATTCCTCGAGCAATTCGCATTTTGATCTTGTAGGTTGCGGGGGTTCCTCGTACCCGAACCGGTTACTGTATACGGAATATGGAATTTAAAGAATTTATTTTACTTGGAGGCTTTGGAACGAGCTTCATCCTCTGTGGAAGAGGGGAGAAGGGGCTCCGTTGAGGTAATATCGGGTTAGATAGAATCTTCTATGCGCTATTAGGAGGGCCCAACGACTCACTCTGGTTTCTAGTTTCAGGCACGCGGTGTGAGAGAATCATGCTCAACTGGGCAGTATATGTTTGTAAACAAATAGTTTTTGAAATTGCTTACCTTAATTATGTGCCCATTTCCCACCTATACTCTCTTCTCATTTCGGGGTCTACTGTATCTACCGTCGGCCGAAAATAAGTTAAAGGATTTATCCAGCAGAGAGAAACTAGTTACATAACACATTCGCTTGGCATTTAGTAATGCTGTGTTTGGTGGTCCCACCTTAGGCCGAGGTTACGCCGGTGGTGCCACATCTTAGTCCTTTCTCTAACCCAAAATTATCTCGAAAGGCGGTTGAAAAGAGTGAAAGGCCACAAAGTTGCCTTCTCAAAGTGTAATGCACCCTCATCCGTTCATTTCCAGGGCTGGCATTCATTTTTTGGTTGGTTCAGCTCACCAAAACCCAGAGGAAAATCTCAGGATCGTACCTGGTCTGTGCACCCTAATGTTATCGACAACCTGAGGTTCGCGAAGGACGCCTTTCCATATTGGCGTGATCGCACCACCCTTCAACAAGGGAACTGCCAGCTTGATAGTAGTACCTTGTCAATGGGTATTATGACCTTTGCTGGATAGTGGTTCTGGTGCGTATCGGTCTTGACGACGTCGTTCCGCTTGTCAAGGACCTCCGACTTCTACATGGTCCCATATTTGAATGTACGGCCCCAGACCGCTTTGGTGAGCCTATACGAGAATACCATGACCATACACTGACGACCTCGGCGAGACCTTGCTTATGCATGTGATGCGGTCCATTCATGCAAGGGGACAACACGCAAATTGAGAATGAGAGGCCTGAACGACCAGTGCGAAATGTATTCAGTCAACCTCCATTCACTTTCTTAGCTCGTTCAGACGTACGAGAAGGGCCAGTACTATCATTTTGTCCAGACACCGTTCACAACGCTCAAGGTGCTCAACAGCGTAACAAGCGGCGACTTCAATGGCCTTCCCATCGAATAAAGGCAAGGATATTATCTTCATCTCCAACCATACCCACGACGTCCCAACACGACGCGGCGGCAGCAAATCCGTTTCCAAAGGGACGGGTACCCCTAACGGCCACGCCAGATAAAGCTCAATCCTTTCAAATGACCTCTCCTGTTTGGGATTCAAGCTCGAAGGTGGCCAGGTGCACGTGGACGGCATCCAGGATCTTATGGTAAAGACGGTGCATCCGATGGACGTCACCGGAGAAGATAAGGCCGTGTGACATAGCACAGCCTCACTAGAACCGAATCCGCCCAGGAGAAATGCCGCCAAGGCGATATCCGATTGGAGGAAGCAGACGAGAGGAAGGTGTCATCGATCAGGAGGCAAGTGGTCCCTCGCCAGGCAGCACGATCAGAAAGCGGTCTCATGGGAGGTCCGGTGAGTGGTAACCGAAGCAACCGCCACTTTCTCGCTGTGCTATCCCGCAAACCGTCTCGCAAATGACGCTGGCCTAGGAGGCTTCCCATTCTTGGAGTCATTCGAAGTAATATTACAACCTGCTACCTGTGGCGTGTGAACCCCCCTACTTTCGCAACCCCGCGTCCTCAATTTCTGTGTCCCCAGTTGCCCTGGTTGAGGAGGAATCCTTGGAGTCAGGGTGATTCAGTCCAGTGGCCTCAATATTACTTCCCAGGGAGATGTCATGTATGCCTTTGTGCTCTTATTGTTCCGTCGCTCGATCTCAACGGCACAAGATTCGCATATACGACTGGATGAAGTATGGTCCCACTGAGCTTGTGAAGCAAAATGTACTCTAGGCCACTGCGAAGCGTAGAAATGGAATGGGTGTTTATGGCAATCGGAGTTATATCCAAAAGTACCGACTGGTTGTCTTCCGGCCCTCCCAATGGCAATGCGGGTCTCACGATCTCACTCCTCAGCCACCCGTATCAAAGCATTCATAATATATTCAGGCCATTCGTTGACTCTGATGCCGGTTGGAGATTTCGTCGCGTTCCCACCAAGGTTTGTGTTTGTGTCCTGGGACAAATGGCCTCATCCACGACAAGCTACGGTGGCTATATATATTCTCCGATAATATAAACCGGCAACTATGCAACTATATTGGTGGGCAGTCAATATCCTTGTTTTTTTTTTGCCAGTCTGGATGGCAAAATCGACAATGGCCGCTACTACGCCAAGTGCCATCAACCCCATCCCCTTCCTCTAACTGCAATAGGCAGCCCGAGTGTTCATCCTATGTCGCTAATCAGCCCAATTTGAGTCAGCCCCTGTTATTGTCCACAACAGCAATCCGCTCCAGCCTCAACAGGGGCCCCAACCGCCAGTCACCAATCCACTTTCCCCACGGTCCTATCTTCCAAATGGCGCAATGGCTGGCACTGCCGCAGCTTCTAGTATATAAGCAGCATGTTCTAACGTCACCCCCCTCTTCTCGCTTGAAATCCGACCTCTCCCGTCTACCTGCCACACCCGCAAAGGGCCTCTCCCAGCCATACGGGCCACATTCCTGCGAACGACTCGATCCTTACTCCCGCAACAACATTCGCCAATGTCCAACCAGCAGTTGCCAAGATACTATCACCTCAAAATGAAGCAGATGGAGGTCATTCGGCCAGAACCTCTCCAGGTTACGCTTGCAGCCCAACGGATCCTAGACCTGGACGACCTCGAGACTCAAAGAGGGATTGATCACCCAGGACTATTGACCGCAATAACCCGGCAAGAATTAGAACAGTTCAAAAGGGATGACAGAATCCTAGCACAACGGTATGACGGGTTTGTGCCGAGGTGGCTTGCCAGGATTTGCTAACATCGCATGCCCACTTCCAGCGCTCTTGTTTTCGCTGACAACGCCTCGCTCTACCCTGACCCCGTGGACCATGTGGCTTACTATTACTTCTACCACGACCGGGGTGTACTGGTCGACCCTCCAACTCATGCTGTGGCAGTCTTTGCGCGGGACCGTTCTACTCACGCGGACATCCCGGTCTTTCCGATTCACGAAGAACGCTTCGCGTCGATGTTGAGGCTCTTCCCAAGGCTCCCGGCAAATCGATACCCCACCGAGACTGAGGAGATCAGGGAGCTCCATCCAAATTCTATGAACGCGGAGATGATTACTGAAGGAGACATACCCATGGTCGATATAGGTGTGACCACTGTCGATGCCTTTAGTACCATCCGCCACTGGGTCTACACCCAAGACCAACGTTCCCTTGTCGAAGCACTCCTAGGAGAACAGTTGGCTGCCTCCTTGGATCCCGACGTGTTTGCTATCTACGAACCTGCATTCGGAACATTGGGATATTTCAATGAGTGTTACGCGGCATCCTCTCTGTCGGTTGCGTCGGACTCTCTTGAGCCATCTGCCCTCACGGAAGCCGAGGACCGCACCACCGAAATCATTGACCTCGCAACGAATTGGGAGCTTGCTAACGACGAATTCTGGGCTGTCGTGCTTACCTTGGAACGTATTGTCCCGGTGGCGCGGAAGTTCACTCAAAGTGTTGCAAACGTCGAGGACTAGGTAACAAGGACAATCATTGTGGTCGATCAAGTGACTGGATGGTACCATCGATGGTACTTATGGCTCCACCCTCCTCCCGGTTGTCCGACCTTTCTCCTGTGGTGTCCGTCTGATTCCTCTCTGCCTCCACGGTGGTTCTCGGATCACTGTATTTCGATCTTCTTTTCACCGCTTCTGCTCGCTGTTCGCACACATTCGCCGCACCTCTCAGTTCCGTTTGGTTTTCCTCTTTGTCTATACTCTCATCCAGTCCCTTTCCATGTCTGAACCACGATTGCTAGTGTAGTCTTCTCATTCCTACCATACTTGCTACCAACCCTGCCACTTTGACCCCAGGGTCAGCGCGCAACGTCAGCGCTTCTTTCCCTTTCACGAGCCTCACGAGCCTCACGAGTACTGCCCCTGTTCGTATCTTCCCTCCAATTTCTCGATTATGTATCCCACTCTGAAGTTTTACCAAGTCCCAATTAACTGTCGTCTTCCTTGTCTGATCCATATGGCATGTCTGAGCATGAGCACTGGCGCTTACCCACCAAAAGCATGAGGTTACTCTACGAGAGTAAGAAGCTAATACCTTGCAGACCGCGTACGAGTGCATCGTTCTGGAGTGACGTTCTTCTTCTATCTATGTGAAAGCGATGCAAGCCAACAACGAAAAGTGGAGCATGAAACCCAAAAGGCAATGTCTATCAGGTGACTTGCAAGTAAATGGACCACTGTAGTCACAAATACGGCGACTCTTTGATTTGGTTTGCTTCGAACGGTGCTAAGGTGCTACAGCGAACATTTATGGCTACCAGCGGAGTAAATTTATATTCTACGAAAGTGGGTATAGGGGTAAGAGGCGAGTGAGAAGTAATCTATGTGATTATCAACACGGTGAGGGCACAGCGATTAGCGTATCGATCATGCAGAAAGAGTTGATAGCTTTCTTCCCGGTCCAGGCATATAATAACGGTCAATGCGAGACGAAGACGCGAACTCTAGCCCCACGCGACAAACGCGTTGAAGTTGTATGCTGAAGGGCTAGAAGTATAAGTGAACGCGGTCCCGGGATCAACGTTGACGCTAACTAGACCAGTGATTGCATCGGCTAGAGTGGCGCGAATTCCACCATAACCGTTAGGGATCTTGAACTTATGCACCCCTGCGGTGACGCTGAACTGGCCAGAGTTCGGACCCGATGTGAGCGTGAGCTTGGCTGGCTTAGTGGAGAAGACTACGGCCCAGAGGTAGTCGTCAGTCTCACCGAAGACAGCATCAGTGGAGAGTAGACAACGTGTACAATGAGTACACACCCAATCAGCATTATGCGGTCGTCCAACATAATCTGCCGCCCAAGCGTCCTTCGAGTGAGGGCGCGACCAGATATAGACATGGTCCTCAGTGATGGCGGGGTAGGCGCCAGACTTGAACGCATTTGCATAGTAGCGAGTCATCTTGAGCCAACCGTCATGAGGAAAGTGGTTGGTCCAGGCCTGCGAGTTAGGTTGATCACCCTCAATAGGCCCAATATACGACGATTCGCCATAGTCTGTAGATAGGGCATGAGGGTCATCCCATATGAACAGGAAAGAAGTAGTCCCACCGTTCCAGGTGATAATTTGAGCGATGTCCACTTGCGAGCGCTGGCTGATGAGCATTTCCCATCGGGCGTTGTATAGCCAGTCGTCACCACGGTAAATCCAATTCTTATTCCACGAGTCCGGGCCATAGTGCTATTCAGTGGTATCAGGGAGACCCCTTCGAGAGAGCGGAAGGGACGAACCGTAAAGAACCATGGTGAAACGCCGGTCATGAATAGAGGTCCAGGGTTGTAATCCAGACGATAAGCATCGCTATCCCAGTTCACGTCATAGTTTCCCATAGGCCAGGCTCCGTTCCACTGTAAACTTATCAGTAAATGTTCACTCAAATGGATGGCGTTTGAGGACTCACATTGAAATCACCCTGGACAGTCCCAGAAAATTCACTCCGTCTTCTCTCGACTCGAGTAAACCAGCCAGGCACAAATGCAATCTCCCTGCCCATTGCGCTCAGCCTGGCAACCACGGTGGTGTCTTGGAGCACACTCTTCCATCCTTCGTTTGCGTTGCCCATGCCTATCAAACTCGAGTCGATACCAACCTAAAGAAACACAACGAATATGACCAATGGAACTCACCAAACTGACAATCTTCGCCTGAGAACGTGCTAACCAGTACACGTCCAAGTCCGCCGTTAGTGGAAGGAGGAAGGACGAGCTGGGCGCTGTGTACGCCAAATGTCGATATATAATCCCTGACGATAGCAGCATCGTTTTGGTTCGCGCATCCGAGCGCCCTGCCATGGTTGGGAAACAAGTGAACAAATCGCATTTTTGTCCAAGCAAAGCCAACTTACGTCATATCCAAACTCAAGAACAAACCAAACGTATTCCCAGAAGCACTGAGAGCAGCCGCTGCGCTATAAGCGTTCTTCACCTGCTCGCGCTGCCAGTTGCCCACCCCCCCGCTTCCGACGTTGAGCGCGAAGCCATCAATACCCGCGCTCAATGCAAGGCTGATATCGGTACTCCACATGTCCGGCGTATACGGATACGTGTTGCCGACCATATGATGGGCGATGACTCGCTTGGCTGGCAGAGTTGTGGACTCAGACCCAGAGGTAGTGGCGGACGGGCCCGCCAGAGCCTCGGATCGAGGAGTGATCATGTTACCCGCCACGCTTGAAGTCCCCACACTGATGGTCGGAATTATTCCGTCTAGGTTATACTGGCCCAGAATACTCCCTAACCCGTATACCCTCATCCTCCAGGGGCCACCACAAGCATCCACTCCATCACCAGGGCAATTTATAATGCACTCCGAGTCGCTCACGACCTGGCCCGCCTGGGTTTGCCCATCCCCAACCGAAAGGACATTACCACACCAGCACTCCCGACCATCCACACCGTACTGGATACCTGCTACTTGATATCCGTTAGCGGCACATTGGGACTGGCATGAAGCGGGACTGTTCGACGTGAGGGAGCGGATCTGGTGAGAGAGTAGGCGACGAGAGGCTTGGTCGATCATACAAGGGCCCATCGTCCATGCAGCGAGAGTTGTCAAATCTGATGTAGGGCTCGTTGTGGCGCCACTAGTCGGCTCATGCCCCAAAGATGCTAGCATGTCCGTCTCTCCAAGCGTCTTCATTCGATGTCCTCCTCCGCACACACCCGCCTCTCCATCTGAACATGTCGTGGTACCGCCTAAAGCAGAACCGACCTCCAATTTGGTGTTCTCTCCCGGCCCCAAATCAACCATACTGCAGTGACAGCGCTCGTTCCCATTGTGAAATCCCTCTAATGATTCTCTGGGACTGTTGCGCGTATCCAAACCCGGAGAGGACACGTTGGGGTTCGAGAACGTCCGATGGTTGGGTGGCGATGGGGCGGACCTATCATTCTCCACAGGAAGTGCGAGTGTGTGGTTCGCATGGCGACTGGGGGTGGTTTGGTTGATCGGGAACCGCGCAGAGGCGGATGATGCCATTGCCAACGGCAAGAGTAGCAACGTGAAAGTAAGCATTGATATAGACGATATATGAATTATTGATAGTATATAGAAACCGATTATTAGAGAGCTGGGTCTTAATAAGTGGAGCCTGGTCGCGTCAGTAAAGGAACTCAGCACCACTCCGACGAGAGGTTCGCGTACGATAGCGTAATGTATGAAGGGTGGTGGGACTGTACAAGGAGACGGGAGGGGATTCTGATGAGAGCAAGATCTTGATGAGAGCAAGTTGGGATTTCTCCTACAGGAGAACTCGGGTCGCGATTGGCCAGGTGTTGGAATTTCCTCCTAGCCAAGCGTACGACGAAAGTTCAAGGCCTTATGTACCCTGGAAGTTGTTGAATCGTAACAATTGGGGTATGCCAGTGCGTGGCTCGCACTCTGCATCCCGAATCCCGACACAAGTAGTCCATATTCTATGAACACGTAATAATTCAATCGTATATCGTATTTCACTATCGACACTGAATCGTCCGCCCTCAGTTTGGTTCATGAAAAGATTCGTCCTCAGGCGGAAACACTGGAATGGTTAATTCAGTCAAAGGTTTGGGGGTATAGTATAACTACAGGAGCGCACTTGAGAGTTTCGGGTATCCGAGTGAATCTAAGTGTGGTCGGCGGACATTCATTTCAATAGCAGTCGGTCCAGTTGTAGCCACTGCGGCTGTCGTTGGGTTTTGTCCGCCCATTATCTCTTCATGTGTACCGAGGAATAATCTGCAGCACAGAATCGGTTCGAATATAACTCCCAAGGCTGTTCCCTGTTGGTCGTGTAAGCGACTTTGTGTTGTCCAACCATGGAATGACGCACTGCGGTCATTCGATCCTGTAATAAGGTAAGTATAGACGTTTGAATTTGACAGAAACACGCACATCGACACCCTTCGCCTGGGACCAAATAATCAGGGTGGCCGTTTCTGCGGCTACTACAGAAATATAGTATAAGATAGAGTCTCTGTTGCACGTCCCCATTAAGGCAAATAACTGTCTCATATAAGTAGAGTTGCTTGCCTCACGAGCACACTCAGTAGTGACACTTCAATTCCTTGTAGGTAACTCCGAATCCCTTTCGCGATAATGAGGCCGCAAAGGGCGAGGTCGTAAACTTTACGGCATTACAGGGTCAGTAGGAGTAATCTAAGGTGATGGGACAGAACTCACAAACTGGGAATAACCTAAATGACAATCGTGCTAAATAAAGCGTTAGTTCTTCATGGGAAATAAAGGTTCTCACCAATAGCTGTATCACATACATCAGTATCGGGTACTCCAAAGAAGCAGGCGTACACTTACAGCCAGAAATTCGGAGCAACTGTTGCGTGGAAGCATCCTTGATAAGAGACACCCTGGATCGGTTCGTTGATGACTGCACCAGAGCGTAAGCAACCAAGAATTGGAGATAATGTTCGATCTACCTCCATATATCCAACCGACGTGATAGAATGTATAAAAGAGGACCACGTATTGTCCGATGACTTGGAGTATTAGTGCTGCAACTAACGATCGTACAACACTCTAACAATTTACTTTGGTCAAGCTACATTGAGTGTGATCATTTTTCTTACCGGCGAGTTATTGTAGAGTGCTGTGACACGCCGGAGCATTAGGACTGGTGCAAGGTTAACATGACCCCAGGATGTGTAAATCTGGTGGTATCTTACTGCGCATTGGTATAAATGTAATAGTGCCTAATGACATGGCGATTCGAATCAATCTGAGAAGGAATAGCTATATACGAGAGTAACATACCTCCAAAACCTTCAATTTCAGTGGCTATCCGACCTTTATCAATACCATCAGCCATATTGTACATGTATAAGAAAAGCTGGCTGACAGCTATTCATACTACTAATTAGTACACTTTCTTGGGGTCAAGCAACATTAACGTACAATCTCAATGAGACCTTATCGGGTAAGTACACTATCCATAATTAGCACTAAATACGATATCTGGACCTGAAGAGGTCATACATATAACCAGCCACGTGAGTAGCGCGATGTTTCCAAGTCGAACCTGTGAAACGGTTAGTCACATGGAATTAAGAGAAGTATCTGAGAAATATACATGAATGTAAAGAATCTTGGGCAAGGACATCCTCCCTGCCTTTATAATGCTATTCAGATGCGTCAATTTATCAGGCCTGGGACGCCGCACCCAGATAATGGGAACCTATGAAGTAAGTATAATTATTAGGGCACCACAATTCTGCACATTACATTGTCATACCTCTCTGTCCAGAGATATTACTAAGGAAAAGTATTAGTCCTAGTTCAAAGGGACAGCGACAAACTTACGCCAATCATAGCAGACCAAGAACATTCCGCATACTGTGACAATTTTACCAATATAGTTGGACAGTGCTGCCGGAACGATGTGGTCTCTTAAGACTTCCAGAGGTGCATTAGGCGAGAGAGACATCAGAGTTGAGTGGTAAATTGAGGCTTGAGGAAAGGGTGTCGACTTTATAGTCAATCACCACTCCTCCGACCAGGCACCAAAATAAACTTCAACGGCTAGCGAAGATCGCTCCCAGTCCCTTAACGTAGTGCCAGCGAGAACACGTCAAAGGCAAATAAACTATTTCAATGTGTATAAATTGGTTCGGGCATAACCAACTAGGCGAGAGGAAGGCCAGTATCTCACCCGGGTAAGTGTGACCGTCTACTACATAGTACCAAGAATGGCACAGATTTAAGTGAAGATAGTACGACCCAGTGCTACATTGATATCGATATAATGGATTGGTGTTATGCTTGATCCATCCCCAAGTATGCCTCCTGGGTTGGAGTTAGCCTACACAGACCCACCGTGAGAAATATTCATAGACAGTGGTCGTTGCTCTCCTGTGATGCCGTGATGCCGTGATGCCGTGGTGGACGCAGGACCTTAGACAACAGTTTCATATAGTTGCGTTTTGTCTTTTCTTCATAAAACGGTTTGATACAGCATCCATCTGCATTAATAAATACGACGTAGGCGCGGGTAAATGCATTCAAGTCAGACGTTTCTTTTTTTTTACCTTGTTGATCTCGACCACAATTAACCGCAATGTGCGCAACCGCGATGTGCTACCTCGAACTAACCGATTGCATGGGATGAGAAGTTGTTACGCAAGGATGCCAGCGCAATTCGAATTTGAAAGGTAGAAATTGAACATTGAATTGCTTATCGAACACGTCGGCTCCTCACTGAAATGATGGCCTCACTCAGCTAGAAGGCACTGGCACGCATACAGAAGTAGAGGGTGTGTGAATCGTCTACGGCATCGTCTAATAAGGACGAGCGACCCAAGAACCGCCGCACCTTGTGCACGGTGATGGAGCTAGTCGATCTCCTTGGGAATAGACGCAAGGACGCGACGGACTGCTCACGCCTACGACACGGCTGAGAAGACGCTGTGTGCTACTAGTCAAGAGTGTATATATATCGTCGCAGCCGCCCCTTTCGCACCCCCCACTCAGTTTCATACAACGGTTTACCTGTAGGAAGAGAAAAACATGAAAAAAGGGGGCCGGGGATCAACCGTGAGATATATACGGTACAAACATCACACAGAATATATACAGAACAGAGACCAAACAAAGTACTTAATAGTGTGATGAGTCATTGCACTCCACAACGTACATACCATCAGCGGGAATAGACCGGAGTGTCGTGGAACCACCATTATAAATTCGCACTGTCCCACACCCGACATCCACTACATTAATTATTCTTCGTAAGCTGTACGCAGAGCGCGGGCCCTGCCATTGATGCTCAAGAACATATGACATTTGAGCTTCGTGGTATCTTCATCGTCTGTTGGGCCAATCCGAATACCTTCTCTGAACACGAACCAGCGTTGCATCAGTCAAGCTCAACATTCAGAAGCGTACATTCGGTGCCTCTCTCTATGCGCGTTGAAGCCGCTTTCATCGCTACACCTCTTGGGCGGTTTTGAAACGCGATAGGACGGGGTTCAGCCAGGTTAGTCGAAATACAAATTGTGGAAGCTCTGGAAAGGTGCAATAGAAAGGAATGGAAGGAGAGGCTTGGGTCTGAGGTGGCTACAGAGCTGACTGGCAATCATTATAGGGGAAATGGAGACGTCCTGGGGACGTGTGCTCATAGGCAAGCCGCTGGAGTGCTGGCAGGGTGTGTAGAGGAAGGTCAGCGGCTTCCAGAGAACAAGGACTATGAAAGGAAGAAGGGGGAGATGGATCCATGTGCAACAAACATGGTATTACACGTGGCCCCGAGCAGTGGCTCGATAGTCGGATGAGTGGGACAGTGTCCCCGAAGAAAGAGTCCGATGGATTTAACAGCACGATTGAATCAGGTGACAACTGAGGCGGTAACTCAGGCAACGAAGACAGCCACTGTAATAGCAATGGCTGACTAAATTTTATGGAAATGGGACACTGTGCGCGCGGCACCCTGGCAACTCGAGGACACGATTAACACAATGACATCTTGACACATAGTGGGGCAATTGTACGTGGCATAGCAGCACGTGAGCGAGCGATTATCAGAGTATCAGCACGCTCGAGGTTGTTCCGTCCGCTTCCGAAAGTCGGATACAACAAACGACTATGGCTGTTGGGCAAGACAGTCACGAGCCACGACTTTCACATAGCGTCTAGCCCGTGCCCGTGGTAATTTGCCCTTGGCGAGCAAGGCTCGCTGAAAATCCCGATCTCTGACAAAGTTGAGTCGAAAGAGACAGAACCAGGGTATATAGTATGGTACTTTCAGATGTTCAGCACACACACACATTCGCATTTGCAGAGACACATAAACCATTATATCTGCAAAAAGCCATGATAAGTTTGCTTCAACTCTTCAATAGTGCCGGGTGGTAGTATCAATGTATTTCTGAAGACACCTGTGCTGTCTATCCTGGTACCCCGTATGGCCGTGTCAAAGTGGTACACTAAACGAGAAGGAGGCATGTCCGTGGTCTTGGTGGAAGAATTAGATGTGTGTTGATGGAATAATATAAACTCACCTGAGTGAGACTTTGGAACCATTCTGGAGAGAACATCACGAATTCTTGCAAATCTCGTTGATGACTTCGGAGTGACAGAAAAAGTCTGGCGAGGTTGCAACGCCTCGCCATACCCATCCTATTACCGGCATTGGCAAAAACACAGGTCACAGCATGTGGATCACTGCCATCCAGTTTATTAAGCCTTTTGATATCTGAATCATGGAGTGGAAGAAATGGCTCAGGAAGGCGGGTCAAGAAATACTATGGCGTTGTCAGCAGTTCCCCACAACAAACATGGGCGTACACTCACAACAAGAAGTCTATCACTGTGTCCATTCGCCAAGTAATCAACAGCCCCCGGACCACCATTTAGCTGAGACGGGTCCCATAATGTTTCCAGTTGGAGTGCCGCCTATGCAACAGTGACATAAGCAACATTACATGTAGACACATAAAGGTTACTTTACTAGCTTGACGTCATTGCCTTGTTGTTTATGTGCATCGCGTATCGCTTGCCACAAAGAATGGGGATGCCTTTGAGCGGCTGAGCTCAATATCGCCTCAAATGCCTTAACGACAGCACGCTGTCCAATACTGGCACCATCAAGGTTATCGGGAAGAGGGCAACCAAAAAGCATTGTGGTTGGCCGCAAGGAGGAAGAGGGTTCATAACTTGTATACCGGTGTGGTTGTATCAAGGAAGAAAAGCTTTTTTCTAGTCTCTCAGCGAAGCGGGCAGACTCGATCAATGCGTCCACGGAGGGTGGTACAGCCCAGAGTTTGGATGATGTGACATTCAAAGTCTGGGCAAGGTCGCTGACAATCGTCACAGGTAATGGTGGTTGTCAGTTGATAGTCGTAGATAAGGGTATGAGCTTGGGTACCTGTGCATAGCAGAGAAGGTGGATACAATATCCTTTAGAGCGACAATGCACTTCCTATTGTGCGCTACATAGCGCTATAGTGTCCCATGGTTAGATACAATCAGATATAGGTACAATCTGCTGACCTCAGCCTGCGGTTTGATATCATTTTGGATCATATATTTCTCGTCATTTATTTTTTGTATTTTCTGCCTGTATGCGGAGTCTGAACTGGTCAGCCAATGAATGGGGAAGGTTTCATACTTTTTACCTGCACTGAGGAAACTTGGCTGCTTAGCTTTGTCTAGGAGACGAGATACTACGTTCGAAAGGGGTTGGTTTCCTCTCGTCGCTGATGTGGACGTGGAGAAATTCTAAGTTGGCTATATCACCTGTGCTCTACACATTCCGATATCCGTGGCTCACCCTCTCCTGTGCTCCAGCGGCCAACCGTTCGGTGATAGACCCAGCTGTTTCGACCTCGGCAGCTAGGGACTCGACTTGCGATAATGACGGTTCCAAGGCTCTACCCCATCGTTCAAAATGACCGGAACCTTCTTTCGTCCAGAATTCATCTGCTAGAGTCTTGTAAGCTGCCTGTAATTTTTCGAACCCGCACTTTCGTTCTTCAAGCTCTACAAGGAGTATTGAGAAAACAGAATATAGGTCAAGCAGATGCGGTTACCATCATTCAGGAGTTTGCGTGTCTTGTGGGCCAACTCTTGCAGCCGGCCACTGCCATGTGGGTCGGGAGGCGGGTCGGGAATCTGGAGTCCACCAAGACGATCGAGGCTACCCGGAACCATGATAGGTACATAAAGTGATCTGAGGTGGGGCAAGTTACTTACTATTCCTTCTCGATCTCCACTCTATGCTACTAGTTAGGGAGAATTTATGTCGCGAATTTGGGAGGCACATACCGCTGTCGCCAAAAATGAACGAATCCTACCAGACGTTGGGATTCTGTGGATAGGACCTCGACGGGGTTTGTTTCTGAATGCATTGTTGTCGTCTAAACCTGGGTTGGTGGTCAAGCGCTGGCCATGTGTTTGCCAGCCTGCCATTGCACGGTGCGTCGTCACAGGTATGTACTCGTTTCGCCCCTGTATCCCAGGTACAGATGGTGGGGACCCTATTATTCACGCCTTCAGGCCCTGCCGTCTCTAGAACTGGCACAAGTCGATTTTAGAGTTGGGATGTCACCTGAACCACTACATAAAAGCGAGTCCGTAGTAGGTAATACATTATAGTCCCCGCGATTTCGAGCGGGTGTAGATGTTATCACTGGTATTGGTACGTCCATTCCCATACGTCGACGGCAATTCTTTCTAGCTGCCCAGATACACAAACCATTCCTGGTTACACCTCAATGCATTCTACATTATGTTTTAGATGCCTCATGCAACAGGGAAGCCAATATGGGAGCATACTTCTGCTGCCTCCAGAATTCTGCCAGCAGTCAGCTCACATATCACGTACAATGAATCAGTGGGTGCATCCGAGACTTTTGGTATATTCACGAGTTTTCTCTTTACGGTTCTACTCCCCTCCGTCGATCAACTCGAACTCTAGGGAACGCAAGCGCAGCCCGACACCCTCTGAACCTTTATGACATCACACACTGTTCCAAATTTATTGTGATTCTTGTTTCCCAATCTTCTCCATTGTGGAATCGGTTGCGCAAATACCCCAAGCGAATATCTTGGTGCACGGGGAAATAAACACGGCGATTCAGTGGTTTATATCGTAGCACCGCTGAGTCCCATTATACATAGGTCATATTATGACCAAATTCCGTCGCCTTTCGAACGAATTTGTTTCAGCCGGGTGCGCCAAATCTCCCGACAAAAGGGCTGGTTGCGAATGGTGAATACTACCTTTCCAGGACTGAAAAGTTAGGTCTACGTTGTTATGCCGGACCCGAATATCGAGCAGGAAACCCTACCTCCAATTCTCTCCGCAGCGCGCTGGAAAGTAAAATCAAATCAGTACCTAATTCGAATAATGGTCGGTCAATTTGATAGCAGCTCGACCAGGAAACTCAGGAACTGCGAGGAAATCCGTCTCTCTCTTCGACATCACCACTCGTAGGGGATAAACCTCCCTACTCCTCATCGTTCACGAAGTAGTTGAGCGATCCGAGTTGTACCCACCCCACCCCCATTCACATGGACATTCCGATCCGAAGAAATTCGGTGACTCGCTCTTCATTGCTTTTCCCATTTCTCAGCGCTGCGCTTCCGTACATTTTCAAGGACCGAATGAGAGGGTACAGCTCATCACTCTCCATCGTTCGTGCTTTCACAAGGTCGGTCAAAGACACTGGGCGAAATCGAACGTACCCTCCAAGAGACTTTGAGCAAAACTTAACTCTCTATTCGTACTGCTTTGACAGGCGCGTCCACCTCCCTTGAGAGACTGTACATTCGCAGACGGCCAGTTAACAGAGGATGCGTATATCTGTCCTCGTTTCTTTGAACAGAGCAATAAAGCTCTTTTCACTTCACGTGCGTCCTCCTCAGATTCGATCGGTAGAACGATCGGGTAGAACAGTTTTCAGGTACGTTTTAGATTCCAAAGTTTCGGCATCTTTCCTATTCAACTTTCGAATTGGTTCGATCACCTTCACATCACCACTACCCTCACTCCGCTCCTCAGGATTCGGCTGGAACGTGGCCTTTCAGTTTTCACCAATCCGTGGAACAGTTAAAGTCCGGCCAGGTGGACCGATACAATCGGCCATATTAATCGTACGACCCTTCTTCCAAAACTAACCAAGGTGAGTGCAGATCTATCGGACGGCGACACCAGGAGGTAATATGATACATTTCATCATCGTCCTAATCAAGAGAGCCTTCAAACAAACAAAGTACAATCAGCAAATGGGAGAAAGAGCACTGCGTTCATTGTTCATTGTTCATTCGTTCATTCATTAGACTGCAGAAAGACCTATATCGCAAGCGAAAAGACACCACGTTTGGATCTCAAACTCACGCAAAGGATAGGTAGGAGAAGCGTTTACGTACCGATGACACCACAGGCTGCCCGCTCTCCTGCGTTACCGGTAGTGCGCGAGCCCTCGTTGTTTTGGGTGCCGAGGTCGTCGGTCCCCTACAGGGCCAATCGATCAGCTAGGTATTTACGCTCCTCCTCGGCTTAGGATAGAGGTTACGTACAGTATGGATGACGACCGCACGCCTGTCGCAGAGAGGTGAGGCACACCGGATTTCTGTTCAAAGACAAGGGTATGTATGACTTACCCAATGACGCTGAAAGGACCGAAAAGCTGCACCTGGGAGTCCTCGATAACAAAATTTGCGACGCCGTTTGCATCTGCTTGAATATTGCCGAGCTCACCAACGTGACGCTCGACGTCCTTCGGTCCGCCATGATTCTTGCCGAATGGGTTGTAATGGGCGCCCGTGGAGGTGCATCCCTCTGTTAGGTCGCCAAATGTGCTTCGGAGTGGGTGAGTAGAGCGGTAGGCATGGAAGGAGGGAGAGAGGGAGAGAGGAGAAACTGACTGGACGTGAAAACTTCGGAGGGAGTTGGGATTCAAACCACGGACCGTGCCGTTTATCTTTGTTACAGGGGAGGGGGCGTCCTGTCTTACTAAAGTCGATGGTGCCATTTATATTACGTCCCTCGTGCCCGCGAGCACAGCGAGGGCCTAGAGGGAGGGTTGGAGTTACTAGGGCGTGTTACGTTATTCAAATGGATACATACGAAGGGGGGAACGGAAGAACGGAAGAACGGTGGTGCACCTTGATATTTTTTATGCAATAACTCGATCGTCGTCGAAACCTAGGTTAACTGAGCGACCGACTCGGTGCCAGAGGACTAACAGCCAAGGACGAAGACAATGAAATGAAAGCAGTTGAATGGGAATTTCTTGTTGGCGGGTTTTGGGAGGACCATGTCGCCACAAGCGGGAACTGTGAACTGTGAACTGGGTCCAGTAGCTTGCGAGAGTACGAGAATAGGAGAAGAAGAGAGGCGGCGGATGGATGGAGGATGGAGGCGAGTTTGGTTTAAGATCGGTGGCAGATGTATGCTGAGCGCGCTTGGCAGCGGACAAACACAAAGAAATGACATATTGGTTTCAAGTCAATCAAATAATCAATCAATAGTCTATATTTTTCTGTAATTTAGAAAAAAGCGCTTTACGGCCATTGCTCGGAGTTGGCGCTTGGTCTGGGAATGATGCCGGTAATGTCGGCAACGGGCCGAGAAAGTCTTGTGTACCGCGCGTTTCCTAGCATCATCGCCGCATCGCCTCCGCATCGCCGTGACCTAGCTCTGCCCCGGACACTCCTCTCAATCGCGACCCTCTTTTCTCACGCAAACGGCGATCAACGGCTCTTCAGTCCTCCTCTTCTCCTCTTCTCTCCCTCCTCTAACCCTCCTTACTATTCTCACCCAATATTCTCTCTAAATACACCAGCCTTCCATCGCCCACACCCGCACCCTTCAAGCCTTCACGATACCCCTCACTACCTTATGCTCCTTTCGCCCTGAGACTATAACCCGTGACCCACATAGTACTAAGAATGTCCTGTTCATCTCGCGCATTATTCTCTTCCTTTACCCGATCGAACGCGCATCTCTCATATTCTCACAAAGGCCTCACATAGACGTACCATCCTTCCCCTCCTCAATGGTCACCTAACCGGATTTGCAGACGACGATCAAGGTTTGGTTTCCTTCTGGCCTAATCTCTACCTCGAACTGCTGAGAGGGATTTTTATTATTTTTATTTTGGTGGGGAAGGAAGGGAAATACGTCATGCATCGTGACGCCCACGCGCCATGTATTTGAGAGGGAAATTGTGCGACTTTGTCGATTGGAAAATACACACGGTGCCGGTGCGGGGTGGCGTGGAAGACGAAACATGATTCCTAATAGCTTTGAATCTGCAAGGTTTCTGATATATTGATCACTAGTACCTCGAGTAGCTAGGGTACAGAATTTTGCCATATGCCTTGACTCAAAGGGGCCAGGGCCTCTTGCGTAAAATAATTTCGATGTTGGCCTAATAGTTAGTACTCTACATCGAACGCTTTCTGACTCGATTTGTTGATTATTGCCGCACGGCGAAGGCAGTGCCCTTCACAGCTAGCAGGCACAAGTACTTTCCTATCCACCCACCGGACATACTTCTTTGGTTACATTATGGCTTGCCTGGTGTGCTACATATATGGCCTTTATCACTCTGATCATGTAAATAGAGCGAACTAGTACTACTAGGTGCGATGCCGTTCACGGTTCGTGATCGAGCTAAGCAGGACTTTCAAATTGGCAGAAATCAGTTGCCGAGAATTTGGCCTCAAATAAATGGCCTCCCCACTACTCGGGTCACTCACTCAGGACGATGTATAGAAGAAAATCAGCAGCAAAAAGGAATGGACAAACCTTGAAGGATCTATGGGGGCCAGTTGTAAGCCTAAAAACCTGAGGATCGTTCAGGCAGAGCTGACAGTCCGCAGGCCAAAAGGAGGGTCCCAGTCAATGAAGAAACCGAATACATCACCTTGGGCAGTGATTTTGATGTGGAAGAGAGAGTTCCTCCTTCCATTTTGAGCATGCCGGAAGTACCATAGTCACTGCACATTGCCCCCAGACGCTCTTTGGGAAGCCAGATCACGCATTTGAATAGTTTTACAATAGATATATTTTTTGAGAAACGAAACTAGCGACAGATACCAAAAAAAAAATTCGGAGTCCCAGGATTTGGCAGTGTGAGGCTGGGTGGCTGTGTCTGCGCCTCTTGGCTGTCGCCTGCCTTAGGTCTGTTTTATCCATAAACACATCACGGTCCATCTTCACCTCTTCGTGCGTGAAAACAATAGAGGCTGTATCCAATACCCAACTGAGTATGGGGCCCAGGGGTGCGAACTCCTCTGTCCTCCCCTTCTCGGCAGTTGGGCCGTTTAATTGGCCGTCACGGCCGCTTCCGCTTCTTGGCGCTTTTCATGGCGGGGATTCGGCTATTGAATTGATCAATGGTCGCAGGACATTTCACCTGGTCCTCCGCTTCGAGCTCCCTCCGAGCGTTGTGATACTGAGTCTTGACCACCTGACCACCTGCAGGACGATCTTCGCACAGGGACCTTCGCCACTGTTGGAGGTGGTAGGTGCGCCGTGTTTCTAATTTCCTTTTCGTCAAGTCTCACGTGCAGTGCCGGTTAATGCCGTCAATGGACTGTTTCCCGAGGGGCGATAAGATAAGCAAGAGATGCATAACTGAGTGAATAGTGACGTGAGACGTGAGACGTGAGACATGAGATATGAGACGTGGGCGAGACGTGGGACGTGGGCACATGAGGCAACGCCTTCGTCCAGCTAAGAGAGCATATATAACCGGCGACATGTGACGTATATAAATCGTTGGGGCCCGCTACAACACAAGGATATATATTATACGAATCGAGATCGAGACCTTATTATATAGTGACTACTGGGACACATGACACGGAATCGGTCACGCAAATGGAAAATCATAGAAGACACTCGTTCGTCAGCGGAATCATAACCATAACCATATTTCCAACAGCCACGTTGGAATCTCCGGCACGCCAGAGGGGCAGAAGACAGGATCGCAGATGGAAAGCGCTCTACATTATTAGGACTCTGCTACTCAGATTTACTTATGGTCGACATGTGACGGCTCGTTCGTCAGCCCGCGACGGATATTGGATGAAGGGCTGATGTTGGCTTGCTGCGTCTGATTGATGACCTTACGTCAAAGGAGTAAGGAAGCACTTTCCTCGACACCACTCTCGGCTGAGAGGGGTTACGTGTGTCCTTGAGAATTACTTCGAGACTGCGAAACGAGGATCAACAGGTGATCAGAACATCATTCTTTCCCACGGTGACATACACAAATTGTTTGTCTTCCTTTCGGTGGTGTCGCGAGTAGCAAGAGAAGGTAAAATGGACTTGAATCATTCCATTTTTTGCGGTGAGGATGTTGCTAGGGCTGTGGAAGTCTATCAAGCTTGGAGGGCCTATCTTATTTCCCATCCTCGCCTCGCATTTCTCACATAGACGGCGGTACTACTGCTGCGTCGTGGCACCTCGGACGGTAATGACGAGCAGCAAGGGTTTAATACCCTCGCCTATATTGGACGAGTTGTCACTTGTCACCGATTTAGTCAATGGCAGATGAATTGTGTTCCAAGATCGTGATGGAAGAACAATATCAAGGTAGACGTGGGTTTCGATGCGTGGAAGGACAACAATGGCGCTACCCTGTGGCAATCGGGGTCTAACCAGCGTGATAGCGAAGTCAGTGCTCGGATCGCTGCTTTCGAAAGAAGAGGTGTGCGAGGGATGAGAGGGGATTAGCTTGGTGGTTGGAGCAGTGGTTTGACATGTCGTTCGGTCATCGTGGGTCAAGATAGGGGGGAGGTGTCCGTTCAGAGGTAAGGACAGGTCGGTCTCGGGGGATGGAGTGAAGACGTCATCGAGACGTAGAGGGGCGGTTGGTAGCGGAGAGGGCCATGAGGCTAATTCTGGCAACGGGGCAGGTCCATGACCATAGACCCATTCTATGAACCCTACTGGAAGTTTGAGAGTGTCCAGAGCTCGAATTAATAGGTGCACGTACGCTGTACCGGAATGTGAAGGATGCTAAGGTGAGCGTCGTACATATTGGAAACCTGAGGAAGTAGTCCGCTTTGCGTTAACCCACTATAGTCGTTTATATACCTACGCCAATGGAGTCTTGGTGCGGACAACATGCGGCGCCCATGGAAGGGGGGGAATGGCATTCGCGCCTTTCGCTCTTGTGCTCTATCAGGGGCACAGGGGCAAGAGGCGCCATTCCGTACTCTGGGACAGGTTCCCGTGACAGATCTCCGTGACAGATTGCTGTGACAGGTTTTCATGGCGGTTTTTGCATCTCCGGTCTTTATGCTTTTCTGACAGGGTGGGCCTACTTATTTGTATTGAATATAGTAGCTAGCGCAATGCGGTGATTCGGTTATCATGACTCTATACCCCGCGCCACCCTTCTTCCATTGATTAAGAGGACGACAGCAGCGTTGCCGAGTGTGATCCATTTCCATCGAGGAACTCAAGTTTGCTGTCCACAGAGGGTTTTCAATACTCCGGCGCTTGGGCCGTCAAGCGGAACTTGGACAAACTGCCCAGTATTGAATCCTGTGACCAGTGACACTACAACAAGGCGATCAAAAAACTCTGCGGAGCAAATCACTCTGTGGTTCGGAAGCACGGCACTGTTTTGTGCTGTACTCAAAGAATCCCAAAGGGCAAAGGGACACTGGCGAGCCTCTTTGCTGGCACGAGGCCACCCCCACCTGCAATCCCCACAAAGCCGTACTACGTTTTTAGATTTGCCTTCATGTGCCTTTGTTGGAGCCGAGGACTGAAGACCGACGAAGCTCCACCTGCCTCTGTTCAACCCTGTGACAAAGAGAGTATGGTAGGAAAAGTCAGGCGGGGTTGAATGGAACAATCTCCCATTCACCGACCCCAATATCAATATGGCTTGGACACATTTCCAAATTGCTCATTAGTGAGGGCTTTTATGGACTCTGGCGTGCAAACAGTGAGCCCGATCAAAGAAGCCATTCTGCGTGTACAATTGATTGAGACAGCTAGGAAATCGACACGTGGCAGGCACGGGAACTGAGAAGTTGGTCATTCATAGTACTGACAGTGGATATGGGAACCCGATTTCAATCTGATGGTCATGGGCTCTAAGCTATCAAAACGTCGTCCAAAGGGTTGGTTGCATGATACACCCTGGTGACGGTTTCAAAGCTCTACCCCATCAATCAAAATAGCCGGGACCTTCTTCTGTCCAGGATTCGCCTGCTAGAGTCTTGTAAGCTGCCTGTAATTTCTCGAACCCGCGCCTTCGTTCTTCAAGCTCTACAAGGAGTATTTACAAGGAGTATTGAGAAAACCAAATATAGATTAAGAAGATGCGGTTACCATCACGCAGGAGTTCGCATGTCTTGTGGGCTAACTCTTGCAGCTGGCCATTGCCAGGTGGGTCGGGAATCTGGAGTCCACCAGGAGGATCGAGGGTACCCGGAAACATGATAGGTACAGAGAGTGATTTGAGGTAGGGCAAGTTACTCACGATTCCTTCTCGATCTCCGCGCGCTCTATGCTACTAGTTGGGGAGACTTTATGTCGCGAATTTGGGAGGCCCATACCGTTGTCGCCAAAATGACAGACGTTGGGATTCGGCGAATAGGACCTCGACGGGGTTTGTTTCTGAATGAGTTGTTGTCGCCTAAACCTGGTGTAAGGATCCAATTCCTCTTTGACCTTGTTTCTTACTGTGACGTCCGAGCACAATCGAATCCCTTTATTAATGAAAGAGACAAGCGTGTACTAGTTGAACGTGCGATGGTAAGGACACTGTGGAGGAGTAAAATCGAATGGGTACAGGGCTGGTAAGCGACAGGGTTATATACGAGGAAGTGATATTAGGTAATAGGATGAGAGAATAACCGCAAGTGAGCCCTTACACCTGGGTTGGTGGTCAAGAGCTGGCAATGTGCTCCTTTGCGCCCCGGCCGTCTCGCGATTTGTAGGTTGTATTCCTCCGGCATACCTCACTACCACTGTACGCGGGTGTATCTTACCCACGCATTGACGACGCGACGCCACAAGTTAGCCCATGCTTCCAAGCGTTCTCGTTGGCAAGACTGACAGCTGCCTGTAAGGGGCTTAGTTTGCCGCTCCCTAGCTTTCTTTAGTCTCGTCTCCTGTCGTCCTGCATGTTGCTAACGACCGTTCGAGGTGTTAGACTCGCCTAATCATGCGTGGTCTCTTCCACTTGCACATCGCATGATTAACTCATGTAAGCTCTTCTATTTAATTCATGACCACCCGCGAGTCACTGCACCCAGAAACCCATCACCTATATATCTCGCTCACCACTCAATTGCTGCCACTCCTATATATTCAGCCTGCCCCTCAGCACTCCTCTTCCTCACCTGATTTCCTGATGTCTCGACAACTCCTTCCCGAGTTCGACTGGGATACTGTACACTAGCTTGAATTGTCTTCCCATTGCACCCAGAACCAGCTCTAACCCAAGCTCCCTTTCGCGCGTTATTCCACATTCTACAGGTTCAAGAAGCATTCCACCGAACAACACGCTCGAGTGGAGATTCATCTGACGACACCCCTTCGGATAATGACCGCACCGGCTCTTCTGTTTGTTCACCCTCAGACCCCTCATTGTTGCGGTTTCTTGAAAAGTTCTCTTCTATCACCCATTAGGTAAATGCTACCTTTCCCCGCCCTCTCTCTATGCCCCATCCCAGTACTACGCCATTTGACCAAGAGCAACCACAATCCGACCAGGAGCTCTCCGACCAAGAGCAGTCCGACCAATCACAATACTAGCTCCCTACCGCCAACGCAGTCGGCAGTAGCGAGTATTCAAGCACCAATAGCAATATAAGTCTCCTTCCGCTTATCCTCCTCCCTATTATTGCCGTATTTGCACTCGGAGGACTCTACTTCATCTGGCACCGCTGCTACAAACGCAAAAAAGCAAAACAGGTGGCACCCAGTGCAGAGTTTCAAAAATATCGACGTAGGTCCATCCCGCTAGCAGACGTCGAGGGGCGCAGTGCAGTAGAAGCAGCTGCTGTGGAAGGAAGAATGTCGCGAATGGACCGCCAATCTACATTGTATGCATACCATGATAACGGCGGAGCAAAATTGGAAGGACATAATAATGGCTCACCTCCACCATTTGCACCTGGCCTTTTCGAAGATCCCATATTCGAAAAAGGCCTGGCGATTAGTCTGGGGAATCATGGCAGACGTGAGCGGTAGAATAATGTTGATGGAAATGTGCTTCGACAGATGGCGGACTAGTTTCATTCTTATTCCCTGTGAGTTTGAATATGACATATGAGCAAGGGCAGATGGAGAAATAGCGGATTCTACCCATTGAAGAGATAGACTAGACCATGTTATAGGAAGGAGAGAGGCGGGAACATTGGATGTCTTACGCAGTGCTCGCTGGAATGTGAAGGCGTTTGTGGCGGCGATGTATTCATATTATGTTTCCTGTATTGACGCTCTGTATTGACCGGCGTGCTTCGATGTAGTTTACAAGGCTACCCAACGGACGACGGATCATGGTATTCCGTAATATTCATGGCAGACAGTGCGCCTGCCACACGAGCAGGTGCCAAGCAACAAAGTTGCATGAACAAGGGTACGGTGGACTTGCTCACTGTAGTACTTCGGATCTACAGGTTCGACGAGTAGCCGAGGAACACTAGGTTCCGATAGGTATTTGGGTGCAGATCTGAACGAGCGAATGGGATCGTGATCAATACATGCCATGAGGGGCTGGTGTACGTTGCGTAAATCCTTGGCGTGCTTGGGGGAGACCATTTGCTTGTACTGAAGAGCCATTAGCAACAGAAAGCGCAGCAGAGTGAGGGGCAACAGTGTATCTCGGTTGCGAAAACTTCGGATTATTTTCGCGTGAATGAAGGAAAGTACTTGATCGTGTCGCTTTCCTCCTCGCCGGTTGTAACGCGACGACAGCATCGTACGTTGGTATCTCGACGGTGATACGATGTGCTTTCCGTCAAAGAAGCCAGCTGCTACTGTGAGAAGTTTGCCTAAGAGACAAATGCTCTGAAATTACGACCGGTTCCTTGAGACGCCGCCCCCTAACTACGGACTACTAAGAGGATTCAAGGGACTCCATCCTTCGGTTCCCCCAGTAGACCACCAAAGTATACTAATTAGTCTCGGCGTGTGCTTGGATAGCCAAGCAGGCGCTCGCCTGTGTCGATCGTATCATAAAAGTGTACCCCCTGAAGAGCCCCAGCCATTAATTGTACTCCTAGTCCTAGACCGGAGCTATAGAATGAGTCCCATTGTGGCTGTGGGCTTTTTACAGGTTTGGTTTTGGGCTAGCGCATCTCGCTTCTGGTTGCCCCATCCGCTACTTTAAAAATGGCGTTGTTATATTGCTCGGCACGACTCAGTACTCGACCTAAGGGAGCACATAACAGTTACCGAATTGCCGTGGCTCGCTCATCCCTAATACGGGAGATCGCGGGCACGTACCCGTCATTAGGACCAACGCTGCTCTCTTGACTATCTCAGAGTACGCGTAACCCTCTTCCCACCTGGGCAACAAGGCCCCTTAATGCACTCTTCGTCCTCTGGCAAATCATTGATGCCGGATACGTCGAGAACCTTGTCGATCTCTCGCACCGCCGTCAAACATAGTAAGTACCTGCTGGGTGAGTGATAAGCAGCAACCCTCCAGATGCATTGCACCCGGCCGCGTGACAGGGTTGCCCATGAGGACTTCGAATGGGTTCGCTTCACTATTGATCCAGAAGGTGAGTTGCTTGGCGACATGTGGAGGTCTGATTCAGGCCTTCCGTGTCCACTCCGTCCATGCCGCATGCCGACCATTGTCGCGCAGCAGAGCTTCTCTCACATGTTCGAGGCAACAGCGGGTTTTGTTCTTCAGCTCAGCGAAGAATGTTGGCTACATTGGTCAGGGTCGCGCGCGATTCGGCCGGCGTGCATGAGGTGACAATTACCGGTGATCGGGTGCTCCGTTACAATATCACACGGTAAATGATAAAAACACCAAATCTGGATAGATATTGAGCACGTTGCGTTGGTTGCAGTTGCATACGGGCAGATGGCGGCCCGAACCGAGATGGCCGAGCGGACCATAACGGCTGGAGACTGGTGCGACGGGTAACGCCGACTGGTCATCACCGTGAATGACGGGATAGAATGAATCCTAGATTGATTGAGTAGAACTACAGAACCGGCCGAGCGGCGGATGCTCCTTCCCCATCGCGTGAATGTTGCTGGCAGTTTGCAGTCAGTGTGGTCAGCACCGCGGCGACCGGCGGCCAACCTCACAAAGCAGGGCCCCAACTCTGAGGAGGTACTGCCATTCGCGAGACTGCTCATAAATTAAATGGTGCAGACAACTCTGTGGTCCGTGGTCCGCGGGTGTATCCGTTTGCCCGCCGTTAAGACCATCGTGATACACGTCTCAGGAGAGTCTCAGAGAAATGCGTGTTTCGGATGCCGGCACGACACCGAAGCAGAGAAGGCATCAGGCATTGGAGACTCACCGGCTTTGTCCGTGATACAAAGCCGTGGGGTGCCCCAAGTCCACCTCGCACCTCGAGGTCTCGGATGTGTGGGGCAATCTAAATCCAATCCAATCCAACCAAATCAAATAGAAATGCGTGCGAACATATATAGATATATTCGCACTTTACACGCGTCATTACAATTCCAGGAGAACACCCATGGGCGTGTTCTGACTCTCATAAACCGACACCTCAATACTTCGACGCGACGTGTGTTGAGTAGAGCTGACTGCACACGTGCACACGTGCCCACGAGCGTGGCACCCTTGGAGCACTGAGCTACGAATTGGCTGATGATGTAGCACCTGTGACGAATCATAAGTGAGTTTCTGGATAGGATAGTCAACCGATACGAGGGATTAAAGCCCCATGGAGTAGACGATGAATGAAGCCCTAAAAAGGAAAATGAACGTACTCATGACAAGGGGGTAGAAGTATCAAGCTCAGAGCTATCGGTGGTTGTCTCGCTAGCCGATGGCATCTACGAGCTTTTGGTGAAGGTAGTGAAAAGATGAGAGGGGCTAAAAAGCCCACTTTTTTCGGCTCCCCAACGCAGGGATTATAAACGCCCTCAGTCTATTTGTACGGGCACTGCCAAGTCATGGAATGACACCTTCACTTTACATTCCATCAGATCTTCCACCACTACTGTATTCTAATTCTGCACATGAGGAAATTACCGAACATAAAGAACATTCTAAAGGAACGCAATTCAGCACATACTCCAAGCACCCAACTGTAAATTGACACTGCAGATGGAAGCGCGTGACGAGGTCAGCAGCCTTTGGTAATAAACCCTGGCGTGAAACAGAGAGAACACAAAATTATGACCTTGACGCAAGTCTGACCATGTGACGGTATGTCTACACATCAACTGCTATCGAGTGGCTATCGCTAGCTACCTGTCTGTGGGGATGGGACTGGAGGCGGTGCAGTAAGATTTAGGACTCTGACCCTGACCTGGGTGCTATGGAGAGTCGCATTCCAACTAACCGAGCGAGCTGACCAATATAATTTTCAAGTGGCAGTGAAACAGGACCTTGTCCATGGATCCATTGCTTACTAAGCGTAGGAATATATCCAAACCAGGAGCTCAGTTTATGTTACCTCCTATGTCCTCTCCCAACCACCCACGGAGCCCGTACCGTCCGCGGAAGAGAACCCCGCATGCATTGCTTTATTGGGCCTGGGGCCGTACCGCCCAGTAGGCTGCCCATAAAATTGCCAATAAACCAGCCTTTTTGAACACCCTGTACGCGGTGTGACTATATTAATTTGGATATACGAGTTGACACGCTCACAGCTGACTCGTGTCCAATGCATGCGTGATGCTCTGCCTCCACGTAATTCCAAGGTGGTGATGTACAATGTGCCGGCAGCTGGTCCTTGATCTCAACTTAATTCTTGGCACCTTAAAAACCGCTTTTCCCCGAAATCACAAACCACAAATCATGCAAGGCCATCTTTGTGCCTTGTGGCCCACTTCTTGTTGGCTGGTACGGTTATCGCCACACGGTGGCCACGCGGTATGACGTACCTAGGCCACACTTTTCCTTATATGGTAATTAGGGGCACAGAGCATATGGTTTCTTATTGTTTCTATGGCACACTATTGTCTTTCTATTATGTATAGCATATGTGGCTTTAGCCATACCATCATGTATATAAGGCGCAGCAAGTGAGAGGCGAAAGTCCTCACGGTTCTTTCGCCTCTTACACGCTTGCGCTAGGTACACTAGTTATGTCTACACAGTTCTTTCGCCTCTTACACGCTTGCGCTAGTTCAACTGGTTATGAGCCCTGTGCTCCCTACTGCTACATACTAAAACAAACTAGAAGAACTCAAAACCGTGTTTAACCGTCACCCATCCATGTCTGATACAGAATCCACCACCGTTGCCCGCGGTGCTCACTCCGGCCTTCCGATCCTCACAGAGGAGAACTTCGCTGACTGGGATATGCAAATTACAGCATACCTCACTGGCTCTCAGGATCATGCCTGCGTCATCACGCCCACGAGGGAAACGAATGGCACCTCCCAGGACCCCATTCCACCTACCACTGCCGATGCGACGACAGCCACCACCGAGGAGATAAAGGCGGCCAACGCGGAGATTGCCCTTTGGCAAAAGTCGGAACGAGTCGTCCTCGGGTGCCTGATGGCCACCGCCGGCAAGCTCCACCGCAAGGCTATACTCAAGCGCTGGCAGGGTGGCGATGCTGTCTACAAACTGTATTCCAAGATCTGTGCCTACCACCAGCAGTGCGACGCCTCCCAACAGCACGAAGCATGGATGCAGTTCCTTGCCCTCCGCAAGTCCCCTTCCGAGTCCTACACGTCCATCTACAGGTGCGTTGAGGTGGGCTACGACAAAATCGATCACATCACCCCTGCGAGTCAGTCAATGGAAGAATGCGGCAGGGAGCTCATCCTATTCACTCTACTCAGTGCCCTCCCCCACGATGACACACTCCGTACCTCGCTCACCACTCAAAAGGACCTGACCCTGGCGGACGCTGCTGCGGCTCTACTCCGATTTGACACCGGCAAGAAGCTCACCGACTCCGGGGTGGAGCAGGCACATGCCGCTTTCAATGGCTGTTGGGCATGCGGAGACAAGGAACACATCCAGCGCGATTGTCCACACCGGGAGGCGATCCAGCAATTCGTCACCAAGCAGAAGAACAGAGGCAATGGTGGTAACAACGGCAACAGCAGCTACGGCAAATACCGAAAGGGGAAGGGCAAGAGCAATGCAAAGGCCAACACTGCTGACGCAACCAATACGAACGCCACTGACACCAACGGTGCCGACAGGACCCATGAGACCGCAGGGGTAGCTACCCTCCTCCTCTCCAACAAGTCGCACGTCACTGACATTTGGCTATGTGACACAGGGGCCTCCAGCTCAATGAGTGGGGATCGTTCTGTGTTTTGAAGCCTGACGGCAGATCGACATCCGGTCCGCTTGGCAGATGGAAAGGTTATTTACTCTAAGGGTCTGGGTACCATAGATTTCCTGTCCAACCTCGGCTATGTCATCTCTATAGACAATGCTTTATTCGTCCCTACCCTTTCAGTGAACCTATTCACTGCAAACAAGTTCGCCAAGGAATGCCGTGACACCCACTCAGAGGCCACTGAATACCCAATGCGCAAGTGGATCAATAGGCACACCGGCACCATTGAGTTCACAGCCACGATCTGAGCCAATGACCTTGCCTACTTGGACTGGAAAGTGGCACCTCGGGCCGAATCCGCCAATGTCTCAATGGAGGAGCTACACGTGTGTCTGAACCACCTACCTTTCCCAGCAGTCCGTCACCTCGTACGGGCCCGATCTATCAGTGGAATACCTACACGGGTAACGGGCACCCAACACTGAGAGAAGTACTTGTGGTGAATTTCACCTTTTGTGGTGATTTCTGTGGTGATTTCCACTACAAGTCGAAATCACCACAAGTGCTTGTGGCGGTTTTCACCATAGGTCTAAATCACCACAAATACTTGTGGTGATTTGGGTCAATGGTCGCGGGAGTAATTGAATATATAATGAGAACGTCGCAGATGGGTCAAATATTTTCGATAGCACATGTACATAATATCTAGAGTATTTTTACATGCAGGAAACCACCTCGTAGTAGAAGGCGAATGAACACCATAGAAAGCGCATGATCGCGTGTTCAATGGAACGTCGACCAGTCAATCAATGGAAATTTTCGTTTTTGAGCTATATTAGAGGTACTGTCCAAGAGGAATAAGAGGCAATCCGATTTCAGGTGCGGCAGTGCACTCACTTTGTGCGTGCAGCGCCGACTTGTTGGCGAATCAGGTGACGGTGACAGCCCGCTGGATGCACGAAGTGCCCTTTCAATCTCAGCCTTGACAGATTGGGCTGTTAAGATTGTCTCGCTCTCTGGCTGTACAAAGATGGCGTCAAAACCAACGTATCAATCAAATACGTATATCGGCTTACTCTCCTCCTTTCTGACATCGCGGGCGAGCATACCCCACACCTTCTGACCACGGAAACTTGCCTCGCTCCTCACTCGAGCACCCGCCTTCTCGGTATTACGGATGCACCAGTTCAGGATCTCACGGCACATCCTGTAGTCTTGATCAGCATGATGTGTCACCTAGACAAAGGTAATTAAACATACCGGGCCATCTCCTCATCTCCAGGCGGGATGTTGAGGTCCAAACATCACATAGTCTCGTTCGCCTTGAGACCATTGGACAGAGCCATCACCCCTGCCAAGTCGAGTGCAAGTCTAAATGGAGGAGGCTGGTCGGACGTCAGGGACGTATTGGAGAGGAAGAGCCGCTTAAGGGCTGTGTTCAAGGTAAAGGCCGTTCGCAAGGAGGTTATCTGTGAAGATGAAGTTAGCAACCTCATGCACTTCAATGTAAAGGGTCTTACGCCCTCGACCCCTGGTCCACAGCAAGGGTTTTTGCTCATGTCGAGGGTCTCAAGGGTGGTGTTGTATTTCTGGTCACATGTTAGAGACACCGATTGCTTAAATCAAGTTCAGCCTCACCAGGTCTTTGGCGATGCTGACAAGCCCTTCCACGCCGACTCGGTTGTCCGCAAGGTTAAGGATCTTGAGTGTCCGACTCCGTTTAAGGACTTGAGAGATGTACGAAACACCATTCTGGCGAACCATGCTTTCAGCAAAATAGCTCTCCAATCGTTGCACGGGGTCTTACCCTAAGCTCATTTCCTCTCAGATCCGACGTCTTCGATGCACCGATACTGGGCAAGTTATCCAGTGCACGGACCTTTTCAAGCAGTGCAGCACTCGGCCCGGCATTCCTCGCAGCTGTTTGCGCAGCATTAACAACCTCCCTCGGGCTCGGCTGATTCGGGAACTGGTAAAGGTGCAGGTCGAGTGGCAGTGGTAATCCCTCCACCAATGCTAGTTGAAATCACCGGTACCTGACGTTCGCGCTCTGTGCTCGACTGCTGAGACATTGCAGCCACCACAGAACCTCGCTTTACACAGGGGATGTACGGTGTGTATGTCGTGGCTGCAGGTTGGATGATTGCTTGAGCAGTCTGGTTTATTACCGCCTGTTGAACCACCGAAACCACAGGTGATGACCGCCAGGGAAAGTGGGCGGTTGGCCTTGAACCGGGGAACTGGGTTGTGGCGTACTTGCTGGGCTGATGTTGTATTGACTGATGGCGTCTGGATAGTCCTTGGTCATGATAGCTAGCGCCACAGCACCCTGAGATGATATGCGGCTGGAGGGGAGAATTCCGGACAGCTTGCGCGAGCAACTCGAGGGAGGGGTATCAGAGGTTGCAGTCGTCAATGTGAAGGGTCACAAGTTTGTGTTTCGAAGGTTTCGGATATGCCAATGGCGGTTCGAAGTTGTGTTCGACAGTGGGTGTGGAAGGGATGGATGTCGGTGTATCGGTGGAGCTCGTAGGGAGAGATGGCGAAATGGTTCCAAGAGCAGCGGCAATATATTCTATTGCACGTTTATCGAGGTTGTTTTGTGAAATATCTAAGAATTGCAATGTCACTGCTTTGGAAAGATAGACGCCTACAAGACGCCACCCAGTCGCCTTGAGTTGCTCACTGTTTGCTAATGACAGATGTAAGAGACAATTTGGGATCAAAAGGGTGTCGAGAATGGGCTTGAGTGTCTGTACACATCTTCCAGTAAGTTCGGGGACGGAGCACCAAGAGAAGACATACTGTATCCATAAAGTCACAATCTTTGACGGTAAGCCTTCGGAGGCCCCATTCGATTGTGAGAAGGTCGGAGAGGGCAGTCGCTGCGCCGAGATCGAAGGGAATGCTAGAGAGGTCAAGCGCCCGTGGTGAGCCTCCAGCAGCCTTTAGATCGAAGAAAATCCTAGGTGAGCTTGCATTGTACAGGATAGCGCACGACCTACCCTCATAGCGGTGACGACTTTTGGGTCAATTTTGTAGAACTGCTCGACCTTTTCGATAGACCACCAATCCTCTTGAGGGCCACTGCGTCCCGAATGCAACGAAGTGACCGAGTTCCCTCTGACTAGCCGTGCTGAACGTTGCCATTTTCATTTTCTGAGCTTGTTTCTGGGCGCTGTTGCTGATGGCTGCACATGGTCTGTTTAAGTTTTTATCTAAGTCCGAATCACAACAAGTCACAAATAGATCGAGATCGGCGCAACCCCGCAACCCCAAACTTGAACCCTTCCACGTCGGTCACCCCCTGTCAAGTCCCCCCGACCCCATACCCTCCCCATATCGGTCTACGATACTTGTGAGTGCGATTCAGCTTCCCGATCATCGTGTGCTGTTGGGATGCGTGAGCCCAATCTGGGCTGGGATCGCGAACCAGGAGGCCGTTTCTGGACTAGCTAACATTGTCTGTGTATTTAAATAGGTGTGATACACAGCATGACACGCTCAGCATTCCATCCGGGAGTGCATGGAGTGGTGAAGCGGCAGGACTGAGATTTGTCGAAATTCAGACAACTGCAATGATGCCCCTCGATACTCCTTCATCTTATGGTGGCACCCTCTTAGATACCCAATCTACCCTCATGCTTCAACCGTCAAGTAAGTCGCTGCCACAGTCAGCCAATTGGCGGGCCAAGTCGAATGGCTGGCTCGCCTGACCTCAAGCTCACCTCCTCGCTTCCTATGGCTATAGATCAACCGAATTGGAGGTCACAACAGTCCCCATCTCGAGCTCCTGTTCCCAAATGGAGAATTACCAGGTCCGATCGAACGCGTCCCCGTACTCACCACCAAATATTCGATTAGCGGCACAGTTGCCCTGAATCCTGACACATGTCCCACCAGCACCCAGGCGAATCTCGCTGTACCGGTAAGCAGTCACTAGACCATCCCACTCCGCAATCGTCTTCGTCACCCATCACTCTCCGCTGACTTACTGGGTCTATAGCTCGAAGGTGCTTTCTACTGGTCAACACCCATCACGAAAATGGCACCCGCCCCTCAAGTCCCACCACTCGGAATTCGTTCTCTCGGCAGGAGATCTACTGGTCGTCCCGTCCCCACCCAAACAACGATAGAGCACAAGTACGTCTTCTTTTACACCTCCATGGATCTTTCATTCTCATCCTCTGATGCTCCCTCCGAAAACAGTCCCTCCATGCTCGATAGCACCTTTTCACAGACTGCACCTGGAGCTAGTGCGTGCATCCACTTTTTCGTGATGGCTCTCCTCTCCTGACATGTGTGTTTCACCAGACTAGACGCACCCTCTGTCTTCGAACCCAGCCAGATTCGATCTACGCTACTCCAGCGAAGGCCAAGACGTGGAACGAACACCCTCTACAAGCATCCTCGCACTCTGCCCCACCATGGCCGATGCCCACCGCCACCCATGGGGGGATCGGCTGCACGCTGAGCCTGAACGCGTCGAGCCTGCCGTTCAAGGTCATGTTGACACTCCTGAACCTGTGCGTCATGCTGCGTGACTCACGCGATGCAAAGACAGACATGCAACCGGAGAGCCTCAAGTCCTTCGTCCGCCAGGTCGGTGCGCGAGCAGGAGCGTGACGAACAGCTCGCCCAGGGCAAGCCCTTCAATCCGTCCATTCGCTCATTTTGTCCGTTTGTCTCCCACAGTCTACGCAGACGCTCAAAATTGACCTTTTCTGCTCTCAGGAATCTGCTCTCAAGCGCTCTCTCCTCAAGCTTTCCAGACTCTTCCTGTAGCCACTTGTTCACCTGCTGTAAATGCCTGTTTCAGCGGTTTCTTGTGCTCATGCATCGTCTCGAGGTACACAGCCTTCTATCTCTGTCACTTTCCCCTTGCTAACCAATTCCTCCAGCATTTCGTTCTTGGATGTCTTGGACCATTGGCACCAGGTAGGTGAACTCTTACCGACCCTTTCTTATGCATAGGCGTCTGACCAGGTATTCTAGAGCCATCAACGTTGCGCATTGTTTATGAAAACCTTCTTGCCGATTCCGTCTTTTCTTCCCTTATTATTGTAGTGTTTTGTTAGATTTAATTCACAATAAATATTGATTCTGTTCTTTTCATAAACATGGTGAAAATCGCATTAAATTTGTAGCATTTTGTATTGTAGAATTCACTGTAAATCTCACTACAAGACGTGTTGAAATTCACCGTAAGTACAGCTCAAGAAAACACCATAAATCGGACAAATCTACTATTAAAATTCACCAGATCTATTATTGAAATTCACCAGATTGTCAAGTGAAATTCACCAGATCTTCAGGTGAACTTCACTGGGCCTTGAATCACCACATTTCGTGGTGAAACATGTGGTGAGATATGTGGTGTATTTACTGTGGTGAAATTCACTATATACATTTCGCTCAGTGCCAACCGGACGGAGATTTTTGCGAAGACTGTGTCAACAGCAAGCTCACGCGTGCGCCCCACACACGCCCTGCCGAATGCGCCGAAGCCCCACTCCGACAGGTGTATACCGATGTGCACGGCCCAGTACCAACTCAGAGTCGTCACGGCCATGTCTACTGGGTCTCTTTCGTGGATGACTACTCGCGTTTCCCCATGGTGTACTTCATCACGAAGAAATCAGACGTTTTTGCTGCGTTCAAATGGTATAGAGCATGGGCGGAGAACATCACTGGGCGATGAATCGGGATTCTCCACGACAACAAAGGGGGTGAATATGTGTCGGACGACCTTGACAGGTACCTGGCTGACGCCGGGATCCGAAGAGAGCACTCTGTTCGTGACACACCACAGCAACTTGGGGTCGCCAAACGGCTGAATCGGACCCTGGCTGAAGGAATCACCACCGCCCTGTCACAGTCAGGACTCACGCGAACCTGGTGGGAGGATGCTGCGGCACATTTCCTTTTCGGGAAACTCAGGCTCCTATCATCGGTAACAAACCGCTCACCATACGAGTTGTTCTATGGGAAGAGCCCCTCGGTGGACCGCCTTCAACCCTTTGGGTGCCTGGCGTACATGCACCTACAGAAAGATCAGCACGGGGCACTCCTCCCACATGCGGCACAATGTGTATTCATCGGCTATCCAACTGACTACAAGGCTTGGCGTTTCTGGAACCCGGCGACACGTAAGGAGATTATATCTGACAGTGCTGTCTTCCGTGAGTTGGTGTTCCCTTTTCGGAAGCCCGGGCTGTCAGCTGTCGACAGGTCTGTCGACCCGTCGCCACCGTCTGAGGCAACAACACCTGCCGCGCCAGCCGCACCTGCCCCGGAGATCCTGAGTGTACCCTGTCCACCCTGCGACCTTGAACCAATAGACACCGTGCCGCCGCATCTGGTTCCTCGTATTCAGCCCTTGCCTCCACCTGCACCGCTTGTCGACCTCCCTGAACAGCCCCACCCTGCCCCTGAAGTTAGGAACCTCATGTCACACTTTGAACACCACCCGGCCGGCCAACAGCTTCCACCAAAGCGTGCGTCCCGTGCCCGCCGCCCGGGTGCCTTGGCCGAGGCCAAGGAAGCCTGCCGCGCCAAGTCGGCAGATCACATCATTGTACCTGTCCTTGCGGCCATGGATTACGCCCTTGCCACGACCGGGCCGGCCGAACTGAGGACCCTGGCTGAAGCCATGACACGCCCTGACGCCGAGAAGTGGCTGGAGGCGGTGTATGTGGAGCTCCAGGCACACGTCGTTAATGGGACCTGGGAGCTGGCCGAGCTACCACCCGGCAAACACGCGATCGGCAGCAGGTGGGTGTTCAAAGTGAAAAGGAAGCCGGATGGCTCAATTGATAAGTACAAGGGCCGGATAGTGGCTCAGGGGTATAGCCAGGTCCCTGGAATACACTATGGAGAAGTGTTTGCATCCACGGCCTGCATGGCAGCAATGCGCGCCGTCATTGCACTAGCTGCGATCGAAGATTTGGAGCTCGAGACAGTCGATATCTCGATGGCATTCCTGAATGGGGATATCGATAGAGAGATTTACATGAAGGTTCCAGAGGGACTCGAGGTGGATGGAGAACCGGCCCTGGGGGAGGACCCGAAGAAATGGGTTTTGCGGCTACTGAAGGGCCTCTATGGGATTAAGCAGGGCCCACGGATCTGGGCGCTGAAGCTCCACTCGGTGCTCACAGAGATCGGTTTCGAGTGGACTGACTGCGACTATTCGGTGTACATTTACAGGCGCAACAACGTCAAAGTCATATTACCGATACATGTGGACGACCTGCTAATAGCATCAAACTCGCGCGACGCCATCCAGAAAGTTAAGTCCGATCTTGCTTCTCGATTCAAAATCCACGATCAGGGCCCTGCAACCTCGATCCTCAGAATCAAGATTGAGCGCGATCGCCCTAACCAGTCCATCAGCCTGTCTCAGCCCAGCTACATCGAATCAATACTCAAGCAGTTCGGCATGTCAGAGTGCAATCCTGCACACACACCTATGCAGGAGAACCACAAGCTGTCGACTAGCATGTCACCAGACACACCTGAGCGACAGGTGGAGATGAAGGCTTACCCCTATCGCAAGCTCATCAGGAAGCTACTGTATCTCGCCATCGCCACGCATCCGGACATTGCTTATACCATTGGGGTGCTCTGCCGTTTTGTCGAGAACCCCGGCATGGAACACTGGCTTGCTGGTAAATGTGTCCTTCGGTACCTCAAGGGCACCATCAACATGAAGATGGTTTATTTGCGGCAATCGTCACCAGACCTATTCACTACCTTCTCTGATGCTGACCTCAGCGGGAACCCTGACAATAGCCAGTCAACTGGCGGCTTCGCGATCTGCATTGGTGGGGGCGTGACACAGTGGGGCAGCCACCTCCAACCGCACGTGTCACTATCAAGCACTGAATCGGAATACACCACCACCTCAAAAGTCGGCTGTGAGATTATGTGGATGTGGTACCTGTTTGAGGAGCTTGGCTACGACATGGCACGCCCGTCCCCGCTACTCGTGGACAACAAGTCTGCCATCCAGGTATTGAAGCACCCCAAGCACCAAAGTACCATGAAGCATGTGCACCGCGCCTACCATTGGATTTGCGAACAGGTTGAGCAGCAGACGATCGCGGTGCGCCATGTCCCTGGAGATGAGAACCCCGCGGACATTTTCACCAAGTCACTCGGTCGTGTCAAGTTCGTCAATTTCCGACATATGCTTGGGCTTTGTGAGTAGTTCAGGGGGTTGGCAGATCCCCGCTCCCCCCATGTTTTCCGCCGCCATGTGTCGAGGGGGTTGTGTTGGCTGGTACGGTTATCGCCACACGGTGGCCACGTGGTATGACGTACCTAGGCCACACTTTTCCTTATATGGTAATTAGGGGCACAGAGCATATGGTTTCTTATTGTTTCTATGGCACACTATTGTCTTTCTATTATGTATAGTGTATGTGGCTTTAGCCATACCATCATGTATATAAGGCGCAGCGAGCGAGAGGCGAAAGTCCTCACGGTTCTTTTGCCTCTTACACGCTTGCGCTAGGTACGCTAGTTATGTCTACACGGTTCTTTCACCTCTTACACGCTTGCGCTAGTTCAACTCTTCTGTGTGGCTGACACGCGTGGAGCCTCCACCATTTACCGTTCCGAACCATTAGTGCCACATGGCTCACCTTTAAGCACAGAATGGCCGCTGGCTTCCACCCGAGTGGTATGTTCCGTTCGGGGGCTGCCATTGGAGCATAACCTTGAAAGTTGCTTGCAATGCAGACTTGCAACTTGAATCCAGCAATATCTCGGTCCCGATGGTGCATGCAATTGTACACATGCTGATGGTCTGTTTGCCCACCTTCGCCACTGATGAAGTATCACTCGAGCCACTCTCTCTAATACCACCTCGTGTGACCTAGCCCTTATATCAGGCCGATGCAAGCGATTGTGCTGGTGTGTATAGAGAGGGAGAGGCCACTATTATGCTGAACTTCAGCTCACCCTTTAAAACATACGACCTAGCCCGAGATTAGTTTCAGGATATGGTTCCGCTATCCCCATATCTGCTGCCTTAGACCTCGTATCTATTTCCAATTCCGAATATCATATCAACACTTTCCAATTTGCGGCCGGCTTGTAAGTAGGCGACTCGTCCAGATTGCTTTTCCTGACGATTTTTGAAATTCGAGGGTGAGGATTTGAGACAGCAATTCAAATTAATGAGTGGATCGAGTGCCCGGCCCCATGTTAATGATTCATGCGTTAATACAACTCATCTAAATACAATACAAGCATCGGTCTACACAGCAAAACTGAGCCACTTGGTTGCGCGCTCTCTTGTTTATGCCCATGTTCGAGTCACAGAGACACAATTGGCAAGCAACCGCATCATATTTTTTATTCTATAGGGGATGAATGACCTATTGTGGGTAGCTAGGTTGAATTGCGCAATGCAGCATCGCTTGAGCTTGCAGGCCTGGCGAACACAGAAAGGATCGATGGAATGTAGCGGTATCCTGTGGAGATCGGGGTTTTCGGTGGGCCTCAGTTCTTCCATACTAAATTGTCGTGGTTGCATGATCGCTTGCTATGCCTGTTTGTTATGCCAGAGGGCTATGTTCATCGGATGGCTATGCTCGTTTATTCATGGCCGAGTTTCGGAGGCGGCGTGGCAACCTCCATAGGCTTGTTCAATCCACTGTTACAAACCGCTATGACACAGGATTCGTCTTGTGTCCTTAGCGGGTCCCAATATTCTCGTCATACACGGCAGCGCGGGAAATTCTGAACTAATCAGAAGCTTGGTTGACTGTGATTTGGGAACGTATTGAAGCGAAATGAAAGCAGAGATAGGAAAACCAAGAATACGTGCTATATATGCAATTCAATTTATGGAGGGTTCTGAGCCACTAACAAAGCGCAGAGCTATAGAGCCGTGTGCGGGTGCAGATTACGCCGAATAAAGTCAAAAAAAGAAATTCCGCCATTTTCAGACCCCAAAAATTTGGAACCCAAACTTTCGCGAGGTGAAATTTTTTTAGGGGGTCGGAGGCTAAAGAGATTCACACCGGCGTCTAATTGAGAACGATGGAGTAATGTGAAACAGCAATGTACATAGGCAGTTGCGGCCATTTAGTAGACTTCCCATACTTCGTCGTCGAGTACCTGCTCGCGCATCACTGCGGACGATGGTTAACAGCGTGATAGCAGCGCAACAGGGGAAATACGTCATACGCACATTTCCAATGCTCAATGGCGCTCTGGTGCTGATATACCCCAAGTCTATTATCGCGATCCGTCAACACCCAATTCTTTACCTCCTCCTGGGGCACATTCCCCGCAACCTCCTTCTCCGTCAGTTCGTTGTCCATTAGCTGTCCGAGCATGTAAGACCGCAACCAGCTCTCCAAAAAGTCCTTCTTGACTGCCGGGCGGAAGTCGAGTGGTTTGCCAGTCGGCGAGCAGAAGAACACCATGTTGAGGAAAGCGTCATGATCACCATCTTTGAATTTC